>FSYC01000362.1_pt1 | contig 15000 bp, 8 predicted proteins | sample 1638431 | NCBI WGS metagenome assembly FSYC01 (sample SAMEA3914788, study PRJEB12502) | metagenome | biome: forest; material: soil | place: Canada | collected 2011-07-03 | depth 0.1 m | reverse complement strand
GGTGGAGGCGGGCGGGTTCCGCAGCGGCGAAACGCTCGCAATCATCGGCGCCAATGGTGGCGTGGGCAGCGCCGTGGCCCAAATCGCCCGGCATTTGGGCGCGGCCAAGATCGTCGGCGTGGACGTGTCCGCGCCACACCCCGCCAACCCGGCCGCAAGCGCAACGGACATCTTCATTGCCGGTGCAGCAGATACCGCCGCCGCGGTGCGCCATGCGCTTGATGGCCGGGGCGCGGATGTCGTGTTCGATGCTGTGGGGGGTGTCATGTTCCGCCCATCCTTGGCCTGCCTCGCGCCGAAAGGACGCCTGATCGAAATCAGCGCGACCGGCCAGCGGGAGGTGACATTCAATATCGCGGATTTTTATCACAACGAAGGCCGGATCTTCGGCGTGGATAGTTTGCAGCTGGGCCTGGCCGCCGCGGGCCGCGTTTTGGAGGCGCTGCGGCCAGGCTTCGAAAGCGGCGCCTACCAACCGGCTCACATCGCCGCAACGTTTTCGCTTTCCGAAGCGGCGGCCGCCTACAATGCCGTGGCCAATGGGCAAGCCGGGCGGATTGTGCTCCGGCCGCAAGAGTGAACCGAAATGCTCTCCGCCCTAGCTTCACTCATCGCCGGGCTGATCGTTGGCATTGGCTACGGCCTGTGCGGTATCCGATCCCCCGCACCCCCAGCGATCGCATTGCTGGGGCTCCTCGGGATGCTGGCGGGTGAGCGTGGCGTGCTGCTGGCCCCGCGGCTCTTGGGCGGCCTGATCCACCCCACCCCGCCTGCTCATGCCACGGCATCCCTGTCCGATCATCGGACGCCCAAAACGCCAGAAGGATGAGCATGCCGCAGCAGCGCGCGCGGGGCAGCCGGCCTGTAGTAACGCAACCATACCGGGAGCATCCGTTGCGGATAGTGATACCGCTTCTGGCCCGCGCCACCACCGCTCTCATTGCCGTCGCCGCGGCATCATCCGCACGGGCGGCCTCGCCCGTCCCGCAGCCGCCCGTCGACCTGGGAGAAACAAGCTTCTTTGATGGTGAGGCCGGGCCTGGTGGATTGTTCGAAACAATCGGCAATGGCTACGTCGCGCCCTATTTCACAAACGCCTCTGGGCAGCGGGTTGCAGGCGCGAACCGGCAGTGGATCGGCAGCGTTACGTTTCACCCCGCCTATGTGTCCGACCTGCCTTTCGCGGGCGGCACGCTCGGCGCGGAGGCGCTGCTCCCGGTAACTGCCTTGCATCTGGAGGTTTCGGGAACCCGGCCGGCCACTGCGGGAGGGGTGGGCGACGTGACCCTCGCGCCCTTCATCCAGTGGCTAAAAAAATGCCGTTGTGGCAGCAGCAATTGCTATCGATGCGGCTCGCCATCCACGTCAGCGCGCCCACAGGCCATTATTCCGCCAACGATCTCATCAATCCGGGCTCGGGCGTGTGGCAGGTGTCACCCTATTTCGCCTTCACCTGGCGCTTGTCCGACCGATGGGAGATCAGTGGCCGGAGTATCTATGACTGGAGCAGCCGCTCCGGCGCACCGCCGGTTTCCCTCGGCGCATCCAGTAGCCAGGCCGGCGACCAATTCGCACAGAACCTGTCAGCATCGGTGGCGATAACAAAACAATGGCGGATCGGGGCTGGCGGCTACGGGCTTTGGCAACTCAGCGATACGCGGGTGAACGACCGCGCGGTTGCAGGCTCCCGCGAGCAGTCAATTGGCATCGGCCCCGGTCTGCTGTGGTCGGATGGGCATGCGACAATCATCGCCAATCTCTATGAAGAGGTCGCGGTGCATAACCGGCCGCAAGGCACCAGCGCCGTGTTGCGGCTGCTCCTGCCGTTTTGACTTGCAATGAAAGGGCTCACGCCCGCTAAGGAAGGCAGTTCTTTTTTGAAAAGGAGAACCAAAAAACTTTTGCCCATTGAAGCGCGCCGTGGATCCACCGCGCGCCCTAATGAGCAAAAGTTTTTGCTTCTTTTTGCAAAAAGAAGTGCTTTCTTGCTCGCAACAGGCCAGGGGCAATACCCCTGGCCTGTCCCACAGCTCAGTTGGCCGGCGTTGTCAACGTCACCGGCTGGGACACCGCCGATCCACCTGGCGAAATGGCGGTGACGGTGAGGTAGTAGTCCGTACTCGGTGTCAGCCCCTGCAGTATGTAGGCCTTCTTGGTCAACACCACCGGCGGTAAGGGCGTACCGTTGTCATCGTTAGTCCCCTGCACCAGGTAGCCGGTCGCACCCTTGCTGGCGGTCCAGGTCAGCGTGACACTGGTGGGCTTCGCGGCGTCGCTGCGGATTGTCGGTGCCGGCGGCGGTGCGGAGCCGTTTGGCGGCACCACAAGGTCGGCCAGCAGTTCTGCGCCTATCAATGTTCCCCAACCCGTCGTGTTGTCGTAACCGGCTCCCGCCGAGAAACCGGGCGGCACGAAATGCGACAATTCGCCGTTGGTACCGTCCGTGATGTCATTAAACACGTTTTGGATCGGGCTGCCCCCCAAGGCGGCGATGTAGTAGAACGCCGGATTGGCATATCCCTCCACGTTGAGGCCAAGTCCCTGGGAAACCCCGTTCACCACGCTGAAATATCCACCCCAGATCGGCGCGCTGACGCTGGTGCCGCCAATGATGATCCAGCCGCCATTAACGGCGGAATAGACCGAAACGCCGGTCAGCGGATTGGCCACCGCGGCCACATCCGGCACGTTACGCATGGTGGAGGATCCGCCATTGTCCACCGTCACCGAATAACCGCCCGGTGTCTGGAAGAATGGGATCGGCCACACATTGCTCACACCGCCGCCTGTGGCACCAAAGCCGGCGCCCAGATCGTTCCACACTTCCTCGGCCGCATAGGTATCTTTCGGGCCGGCGAACAAAGTGGTGCCGCCCACCGCGGTCACGAAAGGCTGGGTGGAGGGATCGGCCACGTTGAGTTCGCCGTTGCCGCTACGGCCATAGGCGCCTTCATCGCCGGCGCTGGCGAACACGGTCTGCCCCTGGCCCGTCAGCTGCTCGAACACAGCGTTTTCCGCGTTGATCGCATCGGTGCCCTGAATGGCCTCGTCGGTGCCATAGGAAATGCTAATCACCTTGGCCGTATTATCGCTCGCCATGGCGGAAAGGCTGTCCACCAGCGCCACTGGGAAAGCGGACGTGCCTTGCTCGTACACCTGAACCTGCGACAGCGCCGGGTTCAGGCCGATCGCCATGTCGATATCCAGCACCGCCTCGGCTTCAACCTGCGCGCTGTTGACGCCGCCTTTATAGCCGTCCACGCCGCGCACATTCACCGGCACCGTCGGCAGGTTGTTGCGCACCAGGTAGGTGGTCACATCGCTGGCGGTAAAGCCGCCTTGTTCGAACACGGCCACCGTCTGCGCCGGCCCGAAGCCCTGCTTCGGCACACTGTACAGGTGGCGCAGGTCGAAGGCCGCATAGCCGCCGCCCGGGCCGGTGCCCTGGCCGGTCGGGTGCACGCCGGCAGGAAGGACCTTCAGCAGCGGCGCGAATTGCGTCTGCGCGTTCAGGCCGACGACGCCTTGCACCCGGTTGGCGATCGCCTCAGGCAGATGTGCAGCACTCGTGGCGGCGTAGAAGGTATTGCCGCTCTGGTCACGATAATCGTTAAAGCTGGTGCCCAGCGCGCGGCTCATCGCATCGGCGGTGCCGCTCACCGGTATCACCGTACGCGCGGTGAAATGCTCGCCCACCGTCAGGCCGTTACTCTGCGCCCAAGCGACCACCGCATCGTAATCTTGCTCATCGGCGCCAAAGCGCGCGGCGAATTGCTCAGGTGTCAGATATTTGCGGTACAGCGCATCACCGGGCTTCGTGACATGGGCCAAAAAGCTCTTCAGTCCGGCTTCGTCGCGTGAAGGCAGATGCAGCGCCAGGCTGATGACGCGTGTGGAATCGGTGGCGCCGAGTGCCACGACGCCAGTCCGCATGGTGCCGGCGGGTGCGATGCTATGCGCCAACGCTGTGGATGACAGCAGCACGCCGGCTGTCAGGCTCAGCGCGCGGATGGCGCTACTGGATTGAAACGAAAACATGGTCTAATCCCCACTTATTTTGAATTAATGTTGATCGGTACGGATACAGCCCTGCAACGGGTTGGTGGCGCCGTGCTACCCGAGAAGGAAAGCGATGTCATTAACTTTTTTTGCGTAATCAGTAGAATGTGCAAGCAAGAAACGGAAGTTTATTGCAATTTAGATGCAAGCGCTACGGCCAACCGCGCGTGCCGCACGGCTGGAGAAATACAATTCCGGACCAATCGAAATCGCCAGCGCCACCCGGCCGCCATGCGCGCCACAATATGGCCCCCCGCGGCTTGCGCAGGCTGCTTACGGCGCTATCGCGAACATCCAGCCGGTGTTAACGTCGCGGCAAATCAGCGCGTCGACAGCGCCCTCCGCGCGTGATTAGGGTTCGTCGCGGCTTGAGGCGGCGATGAGGTCCTGATCCAAAAGGCACGGGATATCCTTCGTCTTCGAGTGGGCAGGCGCACATACATGCCACTTGTCCTTCGGATCACGCCCGGCACCACCTTTGCGGCATCGCAAAAATGCCGGCGTGTGAAGCCCGCGCTTCGGGGCGGTTTTCCGATGGTTGGCATGGCGATCTGGACTGCTGGCGCGCACTCTCCGACTGAAATGATAGCGCTGTCAACCGGCTTATTGCACAATCTTCAACAAGCGCGAACGCAACGCGTCAGTATATCCCCGTAGGAACGACCGCCACGCACACGTATGCCACCGGCTTGCCGCCCGCCGGCCGGCCAGTGCACACCCGGTTCGAACCACTCAAGTACAGGCCTTCGAAAACCCTTTGATTATACTCATTAAATCGACGGCCCCCTGGATCTGTCACCGGCGGTTCCAGGACTGCCACCCGCAGGCGTGCTTCGCAGGAACACCTGGCTCCATCTAGGGGCCTGGCGTCCATCGGACCCACCAGGCCCGCGTGGAAGCGAGCGCCCTCAAGCGGCGCCATCTCGCGCACCAAATCGGCTTCGAATTGGCACCCCCGGTGTCGGTTTGCCCGACTGCCGATCCGGGATGCGCAGGTGTGACCGGGTGCCCCACTGGCGCGCACGGAGCAGGCCCCGTGCCTACCGCGCGACCTTCCGGCGCCCAGCCAAACATCGTGCCGTGACGCAATCGCGCCTCGCTTCAGCGAAGTCCTTAAGAATTTTTCCCCGGCTGACCAAGCCGGAAGCTCAGACCGCCGCCGGAGCCGCCGGCCAGCGCAACGTTGCCACCGCGCCAGCCTCAAGCTCCAGGGTCGCCTGCGCGCCTTGGTACAGAATATTGAAACGCCTGGCGTCGGCACTGTCGTTGACGACGACCATGACAATGCGCGACTCCGGCGTCCTGCAGACGACATTGACCAGCTGTTCCGGTTCGTCCGATTGAATGCGGACCGATCCTGGGCGGATGAATTTAGCCGAATGGGCCATCAGATAGTAGCCGGCGTTGCGGGTGACCGCAGCGCCTATGGTAATGCCGCCCAATGACCCTACCGCGCCGCCCGGTGTGTGCAATGCGCAGTCCGGGTCTGATGCGAGGTTCCACTCCAGCACCGTCCGGCTCCAGTTTCTCAACGTACCGATCACGATATTCCTGGCATGCCAGCGCAAAGCGCCGTGGAACGCGTCACCGGCAAAGATCCACTGCTCAGTAAAATACACTTTCTGTTCGGGATATTGCGCGCGGACCTGGGACATGGCGTCCGCTGAACCCAGGTAGAGATGCCAGGCGACACCGCTGACATAGGCGCGCGCAGCCGGGTCACCGAGCACGGTGAGCGGATAGTCCGGCTCGTCGCAGTTATGGTCCCAACACAGTATCTCGGTCTCGGGTGCCCACTCACGCAAGGCCGGCCCAAGATGGTTTTTGATAAACTCCGCCTGCGCGGCCGCGTTCATGACCATGCTGGGGTTGTTCTTCGGATTATGCGGTTCATTCTGCGGTGTTACCGCGCTGATATGAATGCCGTGGCTGCGCATTGCCTGAAGATATTTCACGAAATAGCGTGCGTAGGTCGGGTAATACTCCGGCTTCAACTCCCCCGCCACAAGACTGCCACTGCTTTTCATCCACGGCGGTGCGGACCACGGCGCCGCGATGATCTTCAGGTCAGGATTGATGCGCAATATCTGCTGCAATATGGGAACGACTTCCGGGTCGCCGGCGGCAAGATCGAAGCCGGTCAGCATCGGGTCCGTCATGCCGGGCGGCAGATCGCAGTATGAAAAGCTGACCCGGCCGAGATCCGATGCGCCGATGCTGAGCCGCAGGCAGCTCAGCCCGATCGACTCCTCACTGGTGCCGAACAGCTCCAGTAGCAACGCCGCGCGGATATCCGGTGCAAGCCCGGCCAGAAGGCTTGCACTGCCGCCTGTCAGGGCAAAACCAAAACCCTCGATGGGCTGGAATGTCTGATCGCCGGCAACTTCGATAGTCGGGTAAGGGTTTTGCGCGGGTGACAGAGAAAACGGCACCGGCTCGATGGGCTGCAGCAGCGATTGCGCATCCCGGGTCACCCAGCCCTCGATTGTTGCAACCGTCATGGCAACGCCGGCCCGCATGCCCGGTGCTTCAAGAATGACCACCGGCTGTGTTGGCGCTGATCAGCTTCGCAACCCATTCAAAAGACGATTTGGGAATGCGTTTCTGCGTCGGGTAATCCACATAGACGATGCCGAAGCGGTGGGCGTAGCCGGAGCCCCATTCGAAATTATCGAGCAGAGACCAGATGAAGTAGCCGCGGACATCAACGCCTGCGGCGGCGGCCTCCTCCATGGCCTTGGTGTAGGCGTAGAGGTAATCGACGCGCCCGGTATCATCCACCCCGCCGGCGGCGTTCAGCTCGTCCTTGCCGCCATAGCCGCTTTCCGTAACGTACACCGGCAGTTTGTAGCGCTTAAACGTGGTGATCAATTCGTCCCGGAAGGCTTCCGGCTGAATGCGCCAGCCCACACCTGTCACCGGGCCGTCGCCGGGCGGATCGGCCCAGGCAAAGCCGAGCGGACTGGAATCGGCGCGGGCATAAATCGGACAATAATGGTTCAAGCCGAACCAGTCCATCGGCCGGGCGATGCGGGCCACGTCCCCGGCCCGCACAAAAGGCTGCAGGCCGTCCGCCAGTTCGGGTGGATATTCAGCCAGGCATTGCGGGTCGGCGTAAAGCCGGTTCCAGCAGGCATCCAGCATTTGGGCCGCCACCGCGTCTTCGGCCGTTTCGCTCGCCGGCAGGCAGATCTGGCGATTATAGATGGCACCGAGTTTGGCCGCGGGCGCCAATGCGCGCAGCGTGCTAATGGCCTCCCCATGCGCCAGGTTCACGTGGTGCGCCGCCTGCAGAAAACTGCGGCGGTTCGCGATGCCGGGTGCATTCCACCCCATGCCGTAGCCGAACAGCGTGGCGACATTGGGTTCGTTGAAGGTGGCGAAATGCTGCACGCGGTCGGCGAAACGGCGCGCGATCAGGGCGGCATAATCGGCGAACCAGAAGGCGATGTCGCGGTTCTGCCAGCCCCCCAGATCATCCAGCGCCTGCGGCAAATCCCAATGATACAGGCACAGCCAGGGCTCAATATCGTTTTGCAGCAGCGCGTCGATCAGGCGGTCATAAAAATCGAGCCCTAGCGGGTTGGATTGGCCGCGCCCTTGCGGCAGCACGCGCGGCCAATCCACGGAAAAGCGGTAAACCTGCGCGCCAAGCCGGCGCATCAGGGCAACGTCCTCGCGATAACGATGGTAATGGTCGCAGGCGACATCGCCGGTATCGCCGTTCGCGATACGGCCTTTCTGCCGGGAGAACACGTCCCAGATGCTGAGGCCGCGCCCATCCTCGGCGGCCGCCCCCTCGATCTGATAAGCCGCGGTGGAGACGCCCCACTTGAAATCGCCGGGTAGCGCCAGGCGGGCCGGTGCATGATCCGCTGCATTGGCAACGCGGGCTTCGCGCAGCGCCATGATCCCATCCCTCGGAGATGCGCCGGAACGCCCCGGCGGCGTGTTATTGGCGCGAACGCTACGATGGCCCGCCATTGCTGGCAATCATGCGGGCGCCGTCGCCGTCTCAACATGCAGCACACGCTGGAAGAAGCCGTCGAACAAACCGTCCTGGGCCACGGCCAGGACGGCCGCCGCCGGGAATTCCGCCGCCAGCAAAGCGGCGATTTCCTGCTGCCCGGCTTTATCAAGCGCGTTCGTGGCGTCCGCCATGAAAATCCAGTCCGGCCGGTGCAGCAGCATGCGGGCGAAGCTGAGCCGCTGTTGCTGTGCCGCCGAGAGCGCCTGCTCCCAATTATCAACCACGGCAAGGCGCCCCGCCCACTCGCCCAGGCCCACGCGGCGCAAAGCCGCATTGATATCCTCCGGCACGCACGCGCCCAATTCAAGCGGATAACACAGCGCCTCGCCCAGCGCGCCGGCCGGCAAATACGGCCGGTCGGTGGCGAAAAAAATACGTGACCCTGCCGGCACGGTCACCTGACCAGCGCCCCATGGCCAAAGCCCGGCGGTGGCCAATATCAGCTTATGGCAGATATGCGGATTGCCGGCGATCAGCACATGCTCGCCATGTCCGATTTCGGCAGTGAGCGGCTGCATCGTGGTGGCACCGTCATGCTCCATCACTTGCACATCGGCGTACCGCAGAGACGTGCCCTCGTGCCGCACAATAATGCGGTTCGCGCCGAGTTTCTCCTCCAGCCCGCCCAGTGCGTCCTGCAGCGCCAATACGCGTTCGACGGAGGCGCGCCATTGCGCAATGGCGGAGAGGTTATCAACGGGGAAGGACAGCGCCCCGGTCACCTGCTGAAACGCCTGCGCCGTTTGCATCAGTGTGCCAAGTGTAATCAGCCCCATGATGTAGCGTGGCGCTGCTATCAGCAAGGGAAACGGGCTCGCCAGCACGCTGTAGGCCGTGGTGAACAGGATGATGCGCGTCAACCCATAGGTTTGGCGCTCCCAGCCCCGCCGCACACCGCGCAGCAGCTCCAATAAATGCGTGCGTTCATCGGCATCGCCACCAATCAGAGCGATGCTTTCCGAATATTCCCGGGCGTGCCCCAGGCCGAACCGGAAATTTGCCTCCACCGTCTGGCGCAAATTGGAGGCACCGACCAGCGGCACCCCCACCCAAACGGCAAGGCTGGTACCGATCGTTGCGTAAGTCAATGCAATCCATACCATAAAGCCGTGGATGGGTATGGTTGTATGGCCAATCTGCAGGTGCACCACACCGGAGAGGGACCACAGTACTTTCACAAACGTAATCAGCAGCAGGATACAGTACAGCAACGACTGCCCCAGATCCATGGCCGATTCAGTTGTGATGCGAATATCCTCGGCAATGCGCCCATCAGGATTGTCATGGTCGCCCGCGATCAGTCCCAGCTGGTAATGCCGGCCCTGCGCCATCCAGACAGACAAGGTGGTTTTCGTAACCCAGACGCGCCAGGCGAATTGCAGCCGCCGCCGCACATAAAGCGACACTGCGAAAACCGTCAGGCTGGCCAGAAACAGCAGCGCGAAGGTCACGATTTGCGCCAGGAACGCGTCCAGCTGCCGCCGCTCCAGCGCGTTGTACAGCCGTGCCGACCAGAAATTCAAACCCGCCTGAACGGCAACCTGGGCCACCACCAACGCCGCCATGGCGGCCAAACGGCCCCGGTTCATCCATTTATGCTCGGCCGACCAGAACGGCACGGCGAAATTCACAAAACGCCACAGAAAGCCGCCATGTTTGCGGATCAGGTGGCTCAGACGAGCGCTGCTTGCCGTCGCTTCTTCTGTCATGCTGAACCTGAACGGGGGCCTTGGGTGAGCCGATAATAGGCCCGGGCTATGAATACCAGGGGTGGTGCTTCCTCACCTCGCCTGGGTAAGCGCGGTCTCGCCGGATGGCGCCAAGGGCACTGACAAAGTGGCCGACAGAAATGCGAAAACGCGCGCCATGTTTTCCGGCGTCTCGAACGCCGGGCCGCCATGCAGCGATCCCGGAAGGATATCGAGCCGGACATCGCGTTCCGGCAGCACGCGGCGTAGCGCCTGCGCCAGCAGCAGGGACTGCTCCACGGGCACCAGATCGTCGTCGGCGCCATGCTGTATCAGAAACGGCGGCAAGCCGGGCCGCACATAAGTCAGCGGATTGGTGCGCCGCAGCAAAGCCCCGCCGGCTTGCGGCAGGGGAACGCCCAGCAAGCTCGATTCCGGCGAATCGGGCGCATCATGCACCGGTCGGCCCTTGCCGGAAGCGCGCAACTCGGCGTCCTGGGTGCGGAAATCGACCGGCCCGAACCAGTCTATCACCGCCTGAACATCGCTTGGCTGCGCAGCGTTGCCCAGCGCCGGATCGTCGAATTCCGATACGCCGTCCGATATACCGCCGGTAACACCGGCCATGACAGCCAGGTAGCCCCCCGCTGAATTACCCCAGCTGGCGAAGCGCGCCGGATCGATATCGAATTCCCGCGCATGGGCGCGCAGGAACCGTATGGCGGCCTTCACATCCTGAACCGGTGCGGGGAACAATGCTTCTCCGGCCATGCGGTAATTCACCGCGGCAACCGCATAGCCTTGGCGCACCGCTTCCACCGGTGCGTTCAGCTGGTCCTCCCGCTTGTCGCCAAAAATGAACCCGCCGCCATGAATCGCCACGATGCACGGATAGGGCCCGGGCGTGTCATTCGGCAGATAAAGGTCGAGCGCTTGCGCGGCTGAGAGCGAGGCATATGCCAAGTCGGCATAGGACCGTTTAATCCAGGACGTGTCGCGTATTGCCGTCATGAGAGCAAACGTCTCACACTCTCTGCGTGCGCGCCAGGGTCCCCTGGCGCCAGGCGCGCCGCAGCGGCCCATCCTGGCCACCGGGCCCGTTATCCCCTGAATCCCGACCAGGCCACCTTGCCTGCGCGGCTCCCGGCACCGGCATGCCTGTGCTGGCTGGCGTTTATACCGTCCGGCATTGAAATTGACCCACAGGGAGCAAGGAAGCGCTTCTTTTTGGAAAAAGAAGCAAAAACTTTTGCTTATTGGCGCGCACGTTGGATCGACCGCGCGCCTAAAGGATCAAAGTTTTTTGGTTCTTTTTTTCAAAAAAGAACTGCTTCCCCTTACCTTGCGTCAGTCCGGCTCAATGCCGATTGGTATCACTCCGCCGCCAGATGCGCCGCCGCGTAGCGGTTCGCCGGAAAAGGCAACCCGAGATTCTCCCGCAATGTCCGCCCCTCGTATTGCGTACGGAACAAGCCCCGACGGCGCAACTCCGGCAGCACCAGTGTCACGAAATCGGTAAGGCCGCCCGGCAGCACAGGCGGCATAACGTTGAAGCCGTCAGCCGCGCCGCGGGTGAACCATTCCTCCATGGCGTCCGCGATCACGACAGGCGTGCCGATAACGGTCCAATGCCCGCGGGCGCCGGCGATGCGCATGTAGAGCTGGCGAATGGTCAGGTTCTCGCGCGCCGCCAGGTCCAGCAGTAACCGTTGGCGGCTGCGATGGGTTTCCGATACCGGCAGATCCTGCGGCACCGGCCCATCCACCGGGAAGGCCGTCAGGTCCATGCCGCCGCCCACGCCCGCCAGCATGGCCAGGCCAACGCCCGGGTGGATCAGGTCCTGCAACGCCTGATATTTCGCTTCCGCCTCCGCCTGGGTTTGGCCAACGACTGGGAAGATACCGGGCATGATTTTAAGATGATCGGGATGCCGGCCATAGCGGGCCATGCGCCCCTTCAGATCACCGTAGAATTCCTGCGCATCTTCCAGGCGCAGCTGCGCTGTGAATACCAATTCCGCGGTGCGGGCCGCCAGGTCGCGGCCGGGCTCCGATGACCCTGCCTGCACGATCACCGGATGGCCCTGCGGGCTACGTGGAACCGTCAACGGACCGCGCACGTGATAAAATTCGCCCTCATGATGCAAAGGATGTAATTTCGACGGGTCGAAAAACTCCCCCTGCGCCTTGTCGCGCAGAAAAGCATCATCCTCCCAGCTATCCCAAAGCCCCAGCACCACGTCCAGAAACTCCACGGCACGCCGGTAACGCGCCGCGTGATCCGGGTGCTCGGCCCGGCCGAAATTCGGCGCGGCGTGCTCGTTGGCCGAGGTCACGACATTCCACGCCGCGCGCCCGCCGCTGATCAGATCCAGCGAGGCGAATTTGCGCGCGACATGCCAGGGTTCATTATACGTCGTCGAAACCGTCGAGACGAAACCGATATGCTTGGTCACCGCCGCCAGCGCGGACCACAGGGTCAGTGGCTCAAATCCGGCGCCGGCATGCGTTCGCCCCATGCCCGCATTGTTGCCGCCATACCAGAAGCCATCACTATCAGCGACAAACACCAAATCGAATTTCGCGGCCTCCGCCGCCTGCACCAGCAGCTTCTGATGGGCGAAATTCACACCGGCGTCAGCCACCGAGTCTGGATGGCGCCAAGCCGCGACATGGTGGCCGGTGGCCATCAGAAACGCGCCGAGGCGCATTTTTCCGCGAGGATTGCTCATGGTTACCTCCTGGAGTGTGAAAGCGCGATCAAAAACGCACGCGCACGGTGCCACCGAACGTCAGCGGGTCGCCCGGAATGCCGTCGATCAGGCCGCTGAAGGGTTGGGCGGGGCCGACCACGAGATAGTAATTCGTATTCGTGGCATTATGAGACCACAGGAATGCGTCATATTTGCCGTCCGCCGTGCGGGCGCCAATACGCAAATCCAGCAGGCCGTAACCGGGCACGCGCGCATAGATGGAGTCGCTGGCGGAATCGTTGAAGCTGGATTTCAGGCTGAAATCGGCACCCAAATAGCCCACGATGGTATACCTGCTGATCTCCGCCAGCGTCTGTGTGATTTCGCCGCCCAGCGACATCGCCCAGCGCGACGTACCTGGCAGGTTCTTGCCCGTCAGGTTGCAAACCTCAACTTTCGCCCCCTCCACTTCCGGCGGGCATTGACCCTGGCTGTAGGATTCGTAAATCGCGTCGGTATAGGCGCCAGAGAAATTGAGCGTCAGCCAGTCCACTGGTTTGGCATGTGCATCGATTTCAAATCCGCGCGACTGTACTTTTGGCACGCTCGCGATAAAGTCGGTGTAGACGCCGGAGCCCAGCGGCGCCACCGCGATGCCTTGATAGTCCGAATCCTCGATCCAAAAAGCGCCCGCGTTGAACACCAGGCGGTTGTCGAACCAGGATGACTTAACGCCCACCTCGTAGTCATCAACGCGCTCAGGTTTAATGATCGGCGTCACACCCGGTGGCACTTGCGTGATATTGATGCCGCCACTTTTGTCGCCGCGCGAATAGGTGGCGTAAGCAAAGATGTCGCTGGTGATCTTGTAGCTGGCGGTGGCGTCATATGATACCGCACCGTTATGACTGTGGTCGTTATAATAATCCGGCGCGCCCAGGCTCAACCGCGTGGCCTGCAAAACATCGGCCAACGCCTTCGGCAGACCGCCCAGCGAGGCGGCACCGAATTGATACTGATCGAAACTGCCGGATTTGTCCTCATAGGTGTAGCGCAGGCCGCCAGTCAGATCGAAACTGGGCAGCACATGCCACGTCGCCTGGCCGTAGACCGCGTAACTATTGGTTACCGCATCGGTGTTATCGAACACGTTCAGGCCGTTGAACGTCAGGGTCGACAAGGACTTGGGCAATTTCGGCCCGGCCAAAAAGGGGCCCGCGTCACTGCCATACGAATCGCGCAAATTACCCGGCAGGTCCTGATAGAGGAAGAAGCCGCCGGCGGTGTAATCCACGGCACCCCCGGTCGGCGAGGTGACGCGGAATTCCTGCGTCACCTGCCGCTGATAGTCGGTCTGGTTGCTGTCGTGGATAACATCCAGCCCGATGCCATCCAGCGCGCCGTTCACTGGATACCAGTTCCAGAACCGCCAGGCGGAAATGGACGTCAGCGTGAAGCCGTTCAGATCATAATCGGCGCGCAATTGCGCGCCGCCGGTCTCCATCGTGTAGTAGGTCGGCTGCGCGATCGCGGCATCGCGCTGGAACGCGTTGTAGCTGGGCACCTGATAGCCCGTAAAAATCTCACGCTGCAGGAAATTATAGGGAATGGTCGTGCCATTTGTGAGCGTGGTAAACACGCCGGTGGGAAAATAAACGCAGCAATTTTCCAGCTGGTGCGCGTAATCGGCGATGAAACGCAGTGTCAGATTATCGGTCGGCATGGCGTAGAGCTGAACGCGCACCGCCTTGTCGTCCAGCGTACCGTAATGCTGGCCGGTCACCACGCTGGTTTCTGTACCGTTGCGCTGATCCAGCAGGAACGACACGCTGGCCGCCACCTTGTCGCTGAATCCGTCACTCACGGTGCCCTTGGTCTGCCAGAACCCATAATTGCCAAAGGATGTTTCAAGCTCGGCTTTCGGCGTGAAGGATGGCAGGGCGGTATGCACATCCACGGCGCCGGCCGTGGTATTCTTGCCGAAAAACGTGCCTTGCGGCCCGCGCAGCACTTGCACGCTGTCGATATCGGGAAAAGCGAACGCCGCCTGGGCGGGCCGGGAATAAAAAACGTCATCGACATAAACGCCAACGCCGCTTTCCAGCCCGTCACTGGCAATGGCCACATTATTGCCTACGCCGCGAATATTGAAGCTGGTGTTGCGCGGGTTGAACTCGGTCACCTGCAGCGTCGGGATCAGCTGCGCCAGCTGATTGACCGACACAATGCCGTTGGCGTCCAGCTTGGCGCCGCCTACCGACGTCAGCGCAATCGGCACGGTCTGCGCCTTTTCGGCGCGGTGGCGCGCCGTCACCACCACTTCCTCCAACCCGCCGGGCGCCGCGGCGCTTGCCGTCATCACGGGCGCGGGCACCGTCTGGGCAGGCACCGTCTGGGCCAGCGCCGGGCAACCGGAGGCCAGGGCCATTAACGCCGCGGGCGGCAGCGCACGCGCCGCTTTAGCGGCCAGGCGGCCGGGATAGGGAGGCTGGCGGGCGGAAATGGGCCCCCGGACGATCAGGCGCATAAT
>FSYC01000603.1_pt1 | contig 15139 bp, 12 predicted proteins | sample 1638431 | NCBI WGS metagenome assembly FSYC01 (sample SAMEA3914788, study PRJEB12502) | metagenome | biome: forest; material: soil | place: Canada | collected 2011-07-03 | depth 0.1 m | reverse complement strand
CGTGCGGACAGCGTATCGACAAGATGCTTGATGCCGTATTGCGACAAAGTCGCGAACGCGACCGCGGCAACCACCGAGAACATGACCACGGCGTGGGCGACCGGGTGCCGGCGCACGTAGCGCAGCATGAAGGCGAGCGGGCGCTCCGCCAGTTGGTCCAGTTCACTGGTATCCCGTGCGCTGCTGGGCGGGCTCGTTGGGTCTGATGGCAAGCGGGTTCCCCCTTTGGAACGTCGCCGCAGAATGCGGCGGGCCGGTTGCGGCGCGATATAGCAACCCGCCTTGGGACTGACGCGGGCCGCCCCCAGGAAAGTCGTTCGTCTTTGTAGAAGAACGACAAAGCGTCTATCTGTTACGTGCAGCACCTGAATCTACCGCATGTGAGCGGCATTCCCGATAAACAGATAAGAGCATCTTACTCTCTTTTGATAGAAGTCCTTTGATAAAAGGAGATCATTCTTTTTTGTTCACCGGCTAGCCACAACGCGGCCCGGTATCAGAGGACCGTAGCTGATAACGGGGTGGTGCACCAGTGGTTGCCGCGCCTCAAGAAGAATTCGCGCAAACGCTCACGCGCGTGTGACGGCGCTTGCCACATAATTGCCCCAATCGCCGCATTATACCAATTGGCGGTGATGCTGACCCCTCAGAAAAAAGCAATATTTCCCTTTTTGAACACGAACATAAAAAACTTTTTTGCTTCGTCGTAGTTTTGTCCTGCGTAGTTCGTGGGCACGACGGTGGATTGGGCACGACGGTGGATATGGAATCGCTTCAAGAGACAAAGTTTTTTGGTTCTTTTTTTCAAAAAAGAACATTCCTTTTTACGCCCGCCTGCCGCCACGATGTCCTGCCGCCGCGATGTGTCGATCCTAAAGCCGGTTGGTGTTAAGCGAACAGTCCCTTCACGGGACTGCCGGCCGCCCAGAGAGGTAAACCCATGCGCATTGCCCAGATTCCACCGCTGCATGAAGCGGTACCCCCGAAACTGTACGGCGGCACGGAGCGCGTGGTCTCCTATCTGACCGACGAACTGGTTAATCTAGGCCATGATGTGACGCTGTTCGGTACTGGCGATTCCCAGTCTTCCGCGCGGTTGCACACGGTTTGGCCGCGCGCGTTACGCATGGATCCGGGTATCCGCGATCCCATCGCCGTGCATATGCTGCTGATGGAGGAAGTCCGCCGCATGGCGGACGAATTCGACGTGCTGCATTTCCACATGGATTATTGGTCATTCTCGCTGTTCAGCCGCCAGCCCGTGCCGTTCTGCACCACGCTGCACGGCAGGCTGGATCTGCCGGAGTTACGGCCCGTGTTCGACATGTTCCCGCATGTGCCAATCATTTCGATTTCCGACGCGCAGCGCCGGGCATTGCCGCACGTGAATTATGTGGCAACGGTGCATCACGGCCTGCCGGAGGATTTACTGACGCCGGTGCCGGGTGTGACGCCGAGCTATCTCGCTTTTCTGGGCCGCATCTGCCCAGAAAAACGGCCTGATGTCGCCATCAATATTGCGCAGAAAACCGGCATTCCCCTAAAGATCGCGGCAAAAATCGACCGTGCCGATCACGAATATTTTGAACAGGTGATCCGTCCCATGCTGAACGCCCCCGGCGTGGAATTCGTGGGCGAGATCGGCGAGACTGAGAAGGCCAGGTTCCTTTCGGGCGCCGTGGCATTGCTGATGCCGATCGACTGGCCGGAGCCATTTGGCCTTGTGATGATCGAGAGCATGGCATGCGGCACACCGGTGATTGCCTTCAATCGGGGATCGGTGCCGGAGATCGTGGAAGAGGGGGTGACTGGCTTTATCGTGGAGGACGAAGTCGGTGCGATCTACGCAGTCGAGCAACTGAACACGCTTTCGCGCGCGCGCGTGCGAGCCTGTTTCGAGGACCGATTCACGGTCCGGCGGATGGCCGCGGATTACCTAAGAGCATACCGCGGGCTGGCGGCGGGTCACGGACCGCTGCTGCGGGTGGCGGGCTCAGGCGGTTTTGGGCGGCATTGAAACAAAGGCCAAACCCGCTTCTACACCCGTTTTCGCGTTCGCGTGGACGCCTTTGCAGGTTTCACTGCCCTGGCCCGGACATTGAATGTTGTGCATCCGCTGCTGCCGATGGAGCAACTTCGATGCTGGTCGTTGATCAGGAACAGCCCGAATGGGAGGCCTATCCAGACGATTTCGTTATGGGTGTTCCACCCGTGGGCACATGGTTTGTGCGCAAATAAGCCCAGACATTTTTCATGTAATTCAACTCGGGACCGCAAGGTGGTGGCGGGGACGCCGGATATGGTCGGGCAGCTGCAGCGCCCAGCCGGTCTGGTGCCAGCCGGCGCCGTTGCAGAACATGATAATCACCGCGTGAGGGACACGACTATTTCAGATTCACGGATTCGGTGTTGGCGGTGGGCGTGATCATTGCGGCCCCTACGCCGTGGGCCGAGCAGGTGGCGCCGAACAGATAGGCGGTATTGTCTCGATTGGCCACAACCCCTTGCGGCCGGTGCTCGCCACCGCTTAGGCTTGCGAGGCGCCGACTGTCATCCTCGAATATGCCGGGCTGCCCTGCTGCTCCAGTCAACAATGCGGCTGACGGTCTGGTCCAGCTTTTCGGAGGGGCGCCTCAAGGGCAAATATCCAAAGCCACGCTTTTTGCACGGCCCCGAGGGCGTGGCGGCCAAACCACCGAATGAGCGCGACCGCGGGCTTGTTTCGCGTTGCTCAATGTAATGCAATAATCGAGCGTTGATCTGCGCCGCCAATTTCAACGGGCTCAGTCCGGTTTGCGTTCGTGCCAAGGCGCGGGGATTGTAGCCGCCCGCCGCTCGGACGGCTATGCAGACGCCGACTCGCGGCGCGGGTGTCTGTTATGAGGGGCAGCCGCCCCAAGCATGCGGCGCGGCATCGCGCACCACAGACGTTTCCCCGGGGTAAACGCGGGCCACACGTGGGGGTGACGTGGGACGCTCGCGTTCCCGAGGGTACACTTGACCTTAACCCCTTGAAAAGGCTGTGTCCCCGGGGGAATGCGGACCCACGGCCCCAGGATTTGGAATCCTAGGTTCGAATTCCTAAAGTTTCCACCGATACCCCTATCTGAGGGCGTTCAGCCACTTTGCCCGCCTGCGCCGCGGCGGGCGCGCCGACAATGGGGCCACATCCCCACCGCTGCCCCGCGATCACCCTAGGAGAAAAGCGTGGGAAGAATCCGGGCAGCCCCGGGAGACCAGAACGCGATCCATTTCACTATTGCCGGCACTTCGTCGCTAACAAGCCTAATTTTGTCAGGTAGCGCCCCACTTACTCTAGGGTCAGCCGCGGATGGCGACTTCGATCGCCCCGAGTTGCATGGCTTGGCGGCGGTGACAGCCCCCCGTTTTCGGTACAAGGTGGATCCCACACCAGTCGATGACTACTACGGAAGAGGGACTACTACGGAAGAGGCAAAACCATCCTGCCCGAACGGCAACGAATAAAACGCCTATGCATCGAGTGCGGACGCCTGCTGCACCAACACCCAGCCGCATAGATCAACAATTCAGGTGGGGCGAAACCTCAGTTAATTCAGGCGAGTCCCTTCTCGAATCATTCGACGACGGACACCGGTTTACTTTTTTGATTGTAAGGTTAAGCTGTGCTGCCAGTCTTAAATTTAGACATGACTTGCACCGAGACAAAAACGGAACGTTATCCTGAATGAAATTTGTTGTGATTGGTACAGGACGCTGCGGCACGTCGTTCTTGCGCGATACGTTGAACAATCATCCAGATTGTTACGTATGTTCGGAAAGCTATTGGCATATCGCGCTTCTTGAGAAGTATGGCACAGGCCTTGCTCCGGTCGAGAACATGCTCGCGGACATCCGGGCGATCCGATTCCACGATGGTAGATCGACGTTGGATGCAAACCTGCGATTGGTCGGCGAGCCATTGCCCGATTTCTTGGACGAAATTGCTGCGGCATGGTCCGGGCGGATGGGGAGTGTGAGAGATACGTGCTCTTCTATCGAAAATGCCCTCTTAAAGCTTAGCGGTAAGACGGTTTTTGGTGACAAGACGCCGCATTACGGTTTCCACCTTCCAGAACTCAGGCTCCTGTGGCCGAACCTGAAGGTCGTTCACGTCGTGCGTGATGGCCGTCCGTGTGCGATATCGATGAGCAAGCATGGCGGCTATCAACTGCTTGCCGCGCTTGGCGTCGATGATTGGACGTCTGTGAGCAGGTTCGCGGACCAGCTTCTACCCCAACCACCGGTGACCGACCTAGACGTCTATCTTGAAATGTGGGGGCGCCAGGCAACACGAATAGCGTCGTCGATACGTAGCCTTCCCGCCGCGACATCGCTTACGGTTCACTATGAGGCTATGCTAGAAAGTCCAATGACGTTTTTTGGCCGCGTCGCGGCCTTCCTCGAATTGGGCAACGCGCCAATGTGGCTGGACGCCAGCTCAGCGGGCGTCACCCAACCGGCGGGAAGGCTTGAGGGCCTCGAGAAATTACGGCCCGGAGCCGCCGCCGCACATGCATTGCAAATCTTCGGCTACGATGAAAACGCACGTCCAAGCCTTACGTCATCGCCGCGTAACTTAGCGCGCAGGGTCAAAGACGCATTCTCGAGAAAGATGTCGTGACGTCGGTTCCACATCAGCATCGGTCAGCGTAACATGGGCCTTCGGACTCTCACCTCTCGCCTGGCTTGACTTCGTAATTGCCCGATCCGCCGTCGGCGGCCGTTCATGTTACCATTCGTCTTAAAACCGGAAGAGCAAGAGTCTTACCGACTAGCCGACCCGAATGCCCATGGCTCGTTTCTACGCATCATAGCGTACGTGCAAAGGTTATGGCCGAAAGGTAGCGCTATTCAACCGGCTTCTCTGCGCGATACCCTAGTGGCTGGGAGGGTAAAGCCTCCGAAAATGGTTGGTCCCGGATGCCGGGTTCCTGGCTGTACATACAAATGGCAAAGCGCCGATGGTGACTAGAGCATCAATGGATTTCTCGCCGGTCGTCGGCTCGCCGCGTCGAAAAACGACAAGGTTGCGTCGCAGCCAGGACATTGTTGCGATGGATCGGACACCAAGGCTGTCCATCAACTCCGGGTACCAGCCGCGAGCGGCGAACCTCTCGAGCCAGTGGCGGATTGGTTTGCAGTTAATGTGGCCATGTCCCGGTTGTTCCGGTTCAGCAGCCGAAAACAAGATGCAGCTCCCCGCGTGGCGCATGATGTTGTCCAATAGGACCTCAGAGTACCGACCGTCTATGTGCTCTGCAACCTCGGTGCATATCACCAAGTCAAACACTCGATCTAGTTGAAATGGCTGCGCCAGATCGTGGAAGATGTATTCGCCAGCCGAAAGTGCTGTCGCATCACTTGGAATGCCATCGACGCCGACTACGGTCTTTGCGCCAAGGTTCTTGAAGAGCTTGAGATAGGCGCCAATGCCGCAGCCAACATCCAGGACGTGTTCAGGGGCATACTTGTCACTAATAAACCGAAATGGCGGCACATCTACGAAAAGATTATCCCAGTGCCAGGCTGCATCGAACGAGGTTGAGCTCGCGGTATTGGACAACGGTGTTGACGGTGGGCGCGCGAGATCAAGAATTGAGCGTGGTCCCAATAGCGAGCGTTCCCACGAACGGGCGACAAGCGAAAGCGGCTCTTGTGGAAGACCCGTGGAATAGCGTCGTACGTAATCGATGGGAGCCTCACCCTCAACCGTGTCGTGCTGCCAGTCGATTGTCGGTCTGTCTTGCGCATAGCGCATAGAAATCTCGTACAGCTCCATGTTATCTGGCGCGTTTGGTTTATTGACGAATTCGTCAAAGGTGTCCCGCCAATGCGGGCCTTCATGTGCCTGTCGAGATGTTGGGTTCTTGGCTAGATATGCCATCCAGCCCACGACCGCCTTTGCGCAAAGTTGTTCACGACTCCGCACCGGGAAATGGAGCATAGGGATGACGTCCAAATCCACCGAAGGAAGCATTTTACCGGAAGTAGTCACAACATTATGACTGCCCTGCCAGACAAAGAGGTCATCTCTGTAGAGGCCGTCCAAACGGATCACTGCCTTTCGGAAGAGAGGGGTTTCCGTGGCGCGACGCAAGCGAATCGTGCGCGGCGGGTCATCAGCCGTATCGGCTTTTTGTGTTGGCGATAGAACATAGGTCTGCCAGGGCATAAGCCCTACGCCGATTGATGGTATCGCTGCTAAATTCGCGCGAAAATCAATCTCGTCGCGTGCGGAGATGAATTCGTCGGCGTCTAGCAGTACTATAAAATCCGCGAAGAATGCGGTCTGACAATGGTTTAGTAGGCGCGTCATCTGCTCCGCCTGAGTGTATGCGAAGGTACTACTGTCAGATACAATGACCTTTCCTGTTTCTCGGGCGCAGTTGACCACGATCTGGCGGGTATCATCTACCGACGCATTGTCGATGATTACCATGCAATCCAAGAAGCGCGCGTTGTGCCTAATAAATGGCTCGATTATGTCTTGCTCATTCTTGACCATCGAGAGACTTATGATACGCGGTCGCTCAATGCTGGGTTTCGGGGCGGGGGTTGTAGGAGACCTCGCTTCAGAAAAGCCTCGTCGAAGGCTACTCCGCAAGCGATTTGCAAAAGTCATCTCTAATCCTTACCGAAACTCTCTAGGGCATCCGCACTTCGCGAACATCCGTGGCGGTGATTTTACACATTGAACCAGCAAGAAGGAAGCGTCTGACGGGTTGGCACGGCCTTATCACGGTGCACCCGCCAGCCGTTGGGCCCCGCGGTGGTGTTCCAGACGGGCGGGCCGGCCGCCACCGCGTAGGCTACAGTTGTCGGGATGGCGGCCGATTCCCTTTCCGGGGGGGCGTCGAGCGCGCCGCCGAGCCGCGGGAACCCCGGTCTATCTGCGCTGGTTGGCACGGGCGCGCCGGTCGTCAGTCCATGTCAAGCGGAGCGATCTACAGCGCTCTGCGGTTTGGCTGCGCCGGTGAGAACCCTTTTCTGGCACCGCACCGGGCGAGCATCGAGCGAAGTGACGACATTATTGGCATGGGTCTGGGGCTGCAGGATTACCTTCCGCCCGACGGACTTCATCTGGCGTACAATCGGCCGGCCGAGCGCTAACATCCTATCGCCGGCCCCAGCCGTGAGGACCCTAGTCAATCCGTCCGGCACGACCTAGGAGCCCCCCGTCCCTCGTACTACCGATTAAACAACTTCCCGATTGCTCGCACTGGCGCCGTCACGCGCCATGACGTGGACCCGCGAAGTATCGCAATTGCTTGGTGGAGTGCCTGGTTTTCTGCAGCTAGAGCAGCAAGTTGCGTTTGTACCGGTGGCAACCGACTGGCAGGGCGTAACACCACGTCACAGAACATGCGCTGTTCCAATGCAAAGTATTGCATGCCCCAATTGTATTTTATCATGAATTCATTGGTAGCGTTAACAACGCCATACGGCACCCTCGCATGCAGCGATTCAATCATCGTGTAATCATTGACGATAATCCAGCCATCCGGCTTAACTTTGCGTTTCGCAGCCTCAAGGTCGCGCTTGACATATTCATATCTGTGGTCAGCGTCGATATAAATCACGTCTGCAACTGCGTCGTCCAGGCGCTCCAAGCACGCCGAACTGTCGCCTTCTAGCACGAGCATTCTTCTCACAGCGATCTGGTTGGCGAAACGCTTGCGATACGCGCTACCATGCGTTTCGCTACCAAAAATGTCGGCGGTTGGTTTCCCGAACAGTTCACCTAGCTCATGGAGCTTGAATTCATCGATGGCCATGAAAACCGAAGGTTCACAAGCAGCAATTATGGTTTCTGAAAAATCGCCGGTCGCAACACCGACCTCAACAAAGACGCCGTTCTTTGGCAGTAACGGCAAAAAGTCATAGCGACTGGGCAGCACCGTGGCGCCGGCGACAAGGTGAGAAGGCAACCGCATCGCCTCGGGGGGTAGCAACATCAATACTCCATATCTATATGTCATCGGAGTGACACGACCCCCGCAAGTTTCGGCAATGTCGATCTCTGCGTCAACGGTTTGGGCTTGGTCGGTGCTTTGCGATGGCGCCTTAAGGGGCTCTCTTACGCCATTTGGTCGGCTAAGGGATGCAGCAGCGACAGGCGACCCATGTTATTGGACAGCGTCAGTGCGCCTAAATGGCATGCTGTGCGGAGCGCAAGCTGTCCGCCTCAAGCCAGTTTATCAACATTCCCCAATCACTTAGTGTGTCGCGTGGATGGGTGTGGACAGGTGCGCGCTGTGATTCTATTGGGCCGAGTGTGTTGCGGATTGGACGGGCCGGATGGCGATATGCCACGCTCAATATGCTTAAATTCGGCCTCCCCCATGGCTTGGCAACCTCTAACGCTTGTTTCCCTTCCGCCGTCTACCGGCTAGGACTATCCCTAAGAGGAGATGGCGATGAAATGCGGCGGGATCGTGCGAGGATGGCAAGGTCGTCGTGCCACCTTGGCGGCTTGCTGTGGCATGCTAGTGGTAATTGCGGCCTATGCGGGCCTTCTGCGGCGATCAAGCTGGCAGGGGGACGAGTACATTGTATTCGCTTTCCAACGCGACGGCGGCTGGCGCTTCCTTATCCATTGGTATCTCACATGGAGTCCGCGCTTAGTCTCCGACATACTCTTTGCTGCCTACGGCATTGTCGTTACCGTATCGCATCGGCCGTTGGCTGGCACGTGCATGGCGGTATTGTGGAGTGGGCTTTTTTTCGCTTGCGTTGGACCGGCAATGGCGACCGTACGGCAACGGCAAACTCGCTTGCTTCTCGGTTTGGCGATCTTTACGCTTTTCCTTGATGGACACGGTGTTGCTGATGTGTTCTACTGGCCCGCCGGTGGGCTGTCATACATTCCTACCCTCGCTGGAATTGCATGGTTGTTCTGGTGCGTCGCCGACAGCGCGCGCGTTCCGCAATGGCGACCCGCTGCCGCGTTGGTAGTAGTCGCTGGAAGCAGCGAGGTAGGCATCTTTCTGGCGCTCTCGATTTGCACGTTGGTTATTGCCTGGAGCCGCCAGCGGATTGTCAGCCTGTGGTGGGTGGCGCCCGGGCTAGTTCTGGGTCTTGTTGATCTCGTTCTTGTTCTTAACGGCCGGGTTGGCAATGTCGAGATCGCAAGTGCAGGGCCGCTCCTGCATCACGCTGGCGCGAGCCTTGCATCTGCGGTGCCTATCTTTGCCCGCGAACTTATCGTTCCGAATAATGAAATTTCTGCGCCAATAAACTGGGCATGGTCACTGATCGCGAGAGTGCTTGTAATATTCGCGGCGCGCTGGAGCCTCGAACCTGCTGATCCCAAGCAGCGACGACTGCTATTGCTGTTCGCAGCCGGGCTGCTCCTGGGAAGTTTCGCGTCATTGGCAAGTTCGCTTTACGAGTTCGGCACGTTGTGCTGCGAGCGACATGACACGATGAGCGCCTGTTCAATAACTCTCGCGTTAATTGCATTTGGAGTGTGGTCAGCCGGACGCTGGCCCCTCATATCGCCACCTCGTAACCTGGCCGCATCGGCCTGGATGGCGGCCGTGGTGTTGTTGTTTGGATCATCTTTGCCAGGGTTGATCGAGGACTGGCGCACGGCGCCGCAGGCTGTTTCGGCGCGCGCGCAAACTTGGGCATCTGGTCGCGCATCGGCAGCCAACATGATCCTCATACGCGGGCCCGTGGGACGGATTGTCGGCTCCAGTGAGTTCTCTAGGGGAGAATATCGTAGAATCGATAAAGCGCTTCCCTGGTACGATTTTGCCGTGCTTAGCTTTTTTGAAAAGCAGACAATGATTGTAAAATAGTTAAGCCTCTATCCGGAACACCATGAGTTTGAATCAGCTATGATCACCTGCCGGCACCGCGTTGGAAGTTCGGTGGGCGGTGAGTCCCGACATTTGTCTCGCAGGGGCCGGCTAATTGATATAAAACCGTAACACAACGTGGTGTGCCATAACGGCGGGCGTAACCAGCGCCAGGATGATCAGGCCAACGCATGACGCGTATCGCCTTGCGGGCGCCCAGCGTTCTATCGAAGGCAGTGCTAGGCTCAGTATGAGGAAAAGTGTATTAAAGTAGCGTCCCACCACCCCCTCCGCGCGGTCGCGGCCGGGCGGGGTCCAGTCGAGGTATTGCAAAACCATGATTGTGCCGACCGCAAACCCGACCGCAAACCCGACCGCCAACCAGGTGTAGGCAGGGCGGCGGACTTCGCCGGCCATCCCGGCAAGGGCCGCGAGACCCAGGACGCCGCCTGCCAATAGCAGGTAGGCGGCAGGTAGTGGCTGATCATTCCAGGCTAGGCGACCAATGAATTCGGAAGCGTAGGTGCCGCTTTGTAACATGGTATTGCGCACGATAGCCACAGTCAGCTCCGGATGAGCCATCAGATTGTGCAATTGCGCAGCGGGATCCGACGGACCGATCGGCACCATCGTGCATGCGGCCATTAGAGCGCACCAGGCTAGGATAACCAGGCAGGCACCGCCTGCTGCGATCCAGGTGGCACGCTGTGGCTTGCCAGTTTGCAGCAGGCGCCGGCGCGCCGCTGCTTCCGGCGGCGGAGCCGACGGAGGTCGGATCGGACGCAAACCGCGTGATCGACCAGCCGGTCCTGATCAAGCCCGACATGCCGCGTAGCTTCGGGCAAAGGACCGAGTTGGTCAAGTAAACGGCCGCCGCGGGGTTCTTGGCCGGGGGCGGCCCGGCCTCGGCGAGGAGGTCGCGCAGGCCAAGGTTCGTCGGGCTCGACGGGTCGTCCATGCCGCGATTCCTCACGAAGTAGTCTGCGCCTGAGAAGTCCCAGCCCACCACCAGCAGCCTCGGGCGCTGGTGGCCGAGCCACTGCGACCAGTGGCTCACGGCCTCGGGGTCGAAGTCGAAGGAGCTGCCGTTGCGCAGAAGAGCTGCCGTCGACGCACAAGCGGCAATCGTTCTGCCCGTCGCACGTCGCCCGGGGCACACGTGCAGCACCGACCACATGCTCGTGCCACGGGGCAATCGCAGGCAAACGTGGGGATGGCGTGGGAAGGGGGAACGGCCGAAGCCGCTCCCCCTCGCTAAGTCGATGAAAAGATGGCGTCCCCGGCGGGATTCGAACCCACGGCCCCAGGATTAGGAATCCTGTGCTCTATCCTGCTGAGCTACGGAGACGTCCGGCGGTGCTTTTATCAAAGCCGAACCGCTGCGTCAGCCCTTTCACGGTGCTGCTTTCGCGCCAATCTTTCCCTGGTGGCCGATGGCGTGCTCTGTTGTGCCCGGCCACAGACCTTGTTTGAGGATTGATCGCTGTATGAACGACGCCGCGGCGCTGCATCGCGCCACCCTGACGCTGGATAGCCATATCGACATTCCCTGGCCCGGCGGCGCCGACCCGTTCACCGAAACCGACCGCCATGTGGACCTGCCCAAGATGCGGGCCGGCGGGCTGGATGCCGGCTGCTTCGTGGCCTTCGTGCCACAGGGGCCGCGCACGCCGCTGGACGAACAGGCCGCCACCGGTCGTGCGCTGGCCATGCTGGACACTATTAATGCCATGGGCACCAGCCGCAACGGCTTGTCGGCGCGGGTTTGCGCCACCGCCGGCGCCATCGAAGCGGCGGTAGGGCAGGGGGCGCTGGCCGTGGTGCCAGCCGTGGAGAACGGCCACGCCATGGGGCAGGATTTGCGTAACTTGGCGCGGTTTCGCGAGCTGGGCGTGATCTACGTCACCATCACCCATAACGGCCATAACGCGCTGGCCGATAGCGCCAACCCCCGTCGTGACCTCGGCGACGAACCGACGCTGCATGGCGGCTTGTCCGGGCTGGGGCGCGAGGCGCTGGCCGAGATGAACCGGCTGGGCATCCTGATCGACGTCTCTCATGTGTCGCGCCAGGCCATGCTGCAGGCTGTGATGCTGAGCCGCGTGCCGGTGGTGGCGACGCATTCCTGCGTCACCACATTATGCGACCATCCGCGCAACCTGGACGACCAGCAGCTGGATGCACTGCGCGACACCGGCGGCGTGGTGCAAATTACCGCCATGCCGCCCTTCCTGCGCCCAAAGGGACGGAGCGACACGGTGGGCGTGGCCGAGTTCGTGGACCACGTGGATTACGTGGTGAAGCGCATCGGCCTGGCACATTGCGGCATTAGCAGCGACTTCGATGGTGGCGGCGCCATCACCGGCTGGCGGCATGCGGGCGAGAGCGGCAATATCACGGCCGAGCTGGTGCGCCGCGGCTATGGGCATGCCGAAATCGGCGCGCTGTGGGGCGGCAATTTTCTGCGCGTGATGCGCCAGGCGGAAGCATTCGCGGCGGGGGCGCCTGTTCTAGCGGCTGGCTAGGGGCGTGATGGCTTGCGGTGTGCAAACTGGGTGGCCGGTGAGGATGCAGTCCTGTTCGGTGGACTGTATTCGCAGCACATCCACTAGATATAGCCCGCCCACGACCAGGGCGAGGGTGACGGCCAAGGCCGCCAGGCTGGCGGTCTGGCGCTGGGCGGTCAGCTCGGGGTCTTCCAGGGGGCGCGCGGCACGAACCATGCGAGACGGTCTCCCAATCACAGGTAGCGTAGGCGTTATAAGCCGGATGGGAAGACAAAACTTTGCTACGATCGGTGACGGCTCAGCGTGAATCGCGCGGGCTGCCGGGCCGCGGCGCGTTGGTGATCACGCCTTGATCATCCCCCCAGCACTGCGCGCTATTCCATCCGATCATCGTATCGCGATCGAAGCCGCGTTTGGCGCGCTTCGCCCCGATCCCGGCTGGCGGGCGCCGGACCGGGCGATGCTGTTTCTATGTTTTACCAATCGCTGCGGATCGAATTACCTGGCGCAGCTTTTGGCCAGTACCGGCGCCTTCAATGAGGCGGGCGAGTTCTTCAACGCCGAAACCGTGCTCCAGCATGCCGCGGCCTTGGGGCTGCGAAGCGTGCCCGCCTATGTTGCCGCCTTGCCGGGGCTGGTGCCGGTGCGGCGCTTCCTGGCCGCCAAGGCCAGTGCCGACCAATTGGTGATGCTGGCGGATGCGGGGGTTTTACCGCTCGGGTGCCAGTATGTGTTGCTGGAGCGGCAGGACAGGCTGGCGCAGGCCGTGTCGCGGGTGATTGCCTCGCAGAATTTGCGCTGGACCACGGCGCACGCGCCGGCGCTGGCGGATGAGCACCTGGTATACGACGGCGCTGCGATTGCGCTGGAGATGGAGAAGATCGCGAATGGCAATGCCGCCCTGTATGCGTTCTTCGCCGCGAACGGTTTGGTGCCGGCGCATGTAACGTACGAGGCGCTGCTTCGGGATCCCCAAGGCGTGGTGGATGTTATTGCCGCGCGGATGGGTGTTGCGGGCTTACGTATCGACCCGGCGGCGATCACGATCGAGCGGCAAACGGGCGCGGTTAATGTGGCGTGGGAGCGGCGGTTTCGTGCCATGGTTGACCGATAGGAAGTCAGAAAGCACTTCTTTTTGAAAAAAGAAGCAAAAACTTTTGCTCATTGGGGCGCGCGTTGGATCCACCGCGCGCCATAACAGTCAAAAGTTTTTTGGTTCTTTTTTTCAAAAAAGAACTGCTTACTCCTTAGCCAAACCAGCGACGAACTGCTCCAGCCAATGGATCGTGTAATCCCCAGCCTGAAACCGGGGATCTTCGATAATCCGCTGGTGCAACGGCAAAGTCGTTTTAATCCCCAGCACCGCGAATTCTTCCAAGGCACGGCGCAACCGGGCGATCGCCTCGGGCCGCGTTGGCGCGTGCACGATCAACTTGGCGATCATGCTGTCGTAGAACGGCGGCACCACGTAGCCGGCGTAGAGGGCGGAATCCACGCGCACGCCCAGGCCGCCGGGGGCGTGGAAGGCGACGACGCGGCCCGGGGTGGGCATGAAGGTTTCGGGGTCTTCGGCGTTCACGCGGCATTCGATCGCGTGGCCGTTGAACTTTACGTCCGCTTGCGTGTAGCCGAGCTTTTCGCCGGCGGCGATGCGGATCTGTTCGCGCACCAGATCGATGCCGCAGACCATTTCCGTGACCGGATGTTCCACCTGCAGACGCGTGTTCATTTCGATGAACGCGAACTGGCCGTCCTGGTAGAGGAATTCCAGCGTGCCGGCGTTGCGGTAGCCCAACTCGCGCAAGGCGGCCGTGGCGGTGGCGCCGATGGCATCGCGCTGGGCGGCGTTCAGCACGGGGCTGCCGGCTTCTTCGAGTAGCTTCTGGTGGCGGCGTTGCAGGCTGCAATCGCGCTCGCCGAAATGCACCACGTTGCCGTAGGCATCGGCCATGATTTGCAATTCGATATGGCGCGGACGGTCGAGGTATTTTTCCAGGTAGACTTCGTCGTTGCCGAAGGCGGCGCGCGCCTCGGTGCGGGCGACGCGCCAGGCTTCCTCGATTTCGTCGGCCGAGTGGGCCACCTTCATGCCGCGGCCACCGCCGCCGGCGGCGGCCTTGATCAGTACCGGGTAGCCGATGCGGGCGGCTACTTCGCGCGCGGCGTCCAGATCGGCCAGCGCGCCGTCCGAGCCCGGCACCAGCGGCACGCCGAGGCGGGCCATGGCGGTTTTAGCGGCGATCTTGTCGCCCATGATGCGGATGTGCTCGGCGGTGGGGCCGATGAAGGTGAGGCCGTGGTCTTCCACCATTTCGGCGAAGCCGGCGTTTTCCGACAGGAAGCCGTAACCGGGATGGATCGCGTCGGCGCCCGTGACATGGGCGGCGGACAGGATGGCCACCATGTTCAGGTAGCTGTCACGCGCCGGTGGTGGGCCGATGCAGACGGATTCGTCGGCCAGGCGCACGTGCATGGCTTCAGAATCGGCCGTGCTGTGCACGGCGACGGTGGGGATGCCGAGCTCGCGGCAAGCGCGCTGCACGCGCAGCGCGATTTCGCCGCGGTTGGCGATCAGGATTTTCTGGAACAGGGCCACGCTGGTATCAGTCGATCACCATCAGCACTTCTCCATATTCGCACGGCACGCCGCCAGCGATCAGGATACGGCTGACGGTACCGGCTTTCGGCGACTTGATCTGATTGAAGGTTTTCATCGCCTCGATCAGCAGCAGGGTTTGCCCCGCGGTCACTTGCTGGCCCAGCGTGACATAGTTGGCGGCACCGGGCTCGGGCGCCAGATATGCTACG
>FSYC01000535.1_pt1 | contig 15241 bp, 14 predicted proteins | sample 1638431 | NCBI WGS metagenome assembly FSYC01 (sample SAMEA3914788, study PRJEB12502) | metagenome | biome: forest; material: soil | place: Canada | collected 2011-07-03 | depth 0.1 m | reverse complement strand
GCGTAGGTGGGGGCGCTTGAGGGAAAGGTGTCGGTATCCATCGCCATCTCCTTTAGGCAGCCAAGCCGCGATGTGCGGCGGCCGCGGGGGCGCGGTGTGTTGCGTGGAAAGCCCGGGCGGCGTCGCCGAAGGCCTCGAACATGGATTTTGAAACGGGATTGTCGCGGAAACCCCATTCGGGGTGCCACTGCACAGCCAACAAGAAGCCTGGAGGCTCGCCGCGGAAGGCTTCCACAAGGCCATCCGGGGCAGTGGCTTCCACGGCCAAACCCGCGGCCAGGCGGTCAACACCTTGGCCGTGCAGGGAATTAACCTGCGTGGTGCTTTGGCCCGTGAGGCGGTTCAGCGTGCCGCCCGGCGTGAACGCCACCGGGTGGGCGGGGCCGTACTGGCCGTCCAGCGTATCGGCCCCGTTCTCGCGGTGGTCGGAAAGGCCGGGCACCGCATGCACCTGCTGGTGCAGCGTGCCACCGAGGGCGACGTTGATTTCCTGGAACCCACGGCAAACGCCAAGCACGGGCACGCCGCGCGCAATGGCGGCGCGGATCAGCGCCAGGGTGACGTGGTCGCGTGCGGGGTCGGCCGGGGACTCAGGGTCGGCTAGCGTGGCGCCGTAGGCGGCAGGGTTCACGTTGCTGGTGGCGCCGGTGAGGAACACGCCGTCCAGATGGCTCAGGACTGTTTCGATATCTCCAGGGTCGGTGAAGGCGCCGCCGGGGCGGTCGATCAGGGCGGGCAGGATGAACGCTACTGCATTCGAACCCGCTGTAATTGCGTCGAGATATTTGTCCTGCACGGTGTGGAGCGGGTGCTTGGACTTACGATTCATGTCGGCGACAACGCCGATGATGGGTTTTACCTGTGTCATCATGCGGAAATATCTACCGAAGCGAGCCGATAAAAGGAAGGCTGAGCGGCGCATTGCGGCGTGGCCAGCCCAGCGTGGCGCCCGGGAATGGCACGGCGCCAAATTTATTTGCTTGCATTGTCAGTTGCTTGCGTCATCCCTAATGGGAATCACACGGATGTTGGCGCCGGTATGAATATCTTTTGAGACAACACAGGAGCGCACCAACGCACCGCTTGCACAACGTCTTGCCTGCGGCGAAAACTGCCGTAAGGGAGTAACAAAGTTTGACCACGACCGGACGACCGAGCAGCCGACGAAAAAAAACGGAGACGGCTCCCCCTCTGCGCCTGGCGCCGGCGCGCCGGCGCGCCGGGGAGACGGTGCAAGAATTCGCGTTCCGCCGGTTGCGGCATGCGATCATGACCGGGCGATTTCCCCCGGGGCTGGCCGTGACGATCCGGGGATTGGCGGAGTTGCTGGGCGTTTCGGCCATGCCGGTGCGCGAGGCGATGCGGCGCCTGGTGGCCGAACGGGCGCTGGATTTGCTGGATAACCGGCGGGTGCGGGTGCCGGAAATGACGGCGCCGCGGTTCGAAGCGCTGATCGCGGCGCGCATTCTGCTGGAATGCGAAGCGGCGCGGCAGGCATTGCCGGCGCTGCGCGGCGCGGGGCTGGCGGAATTACGCCGGCTAGATGCCGCGGCTGACGAGGTGTTCGCCAAAGGCGACGTGGAACGCACGATCGAGGCAAATTTCGCGTTTCATCAACACATGTACAGCCTGGCGCCTTCCGACGCGCTGACGCCGCTGATCGAGTCGATCTGGCTGCAAATCGGGCCGTTCATGCGCGCGGCTTTGACCGGGGCCACGGTGTATAATCGCGCCGACCGGCATGGCGAGGCGATGGCGGCCATCGAGGCCGGGGATGCGGCCGCCCTGGCGCGCGCGATCGAGGCGGACGTGCGCGACGGCATCGGCCATCTATCGCTGGCGCCGCGGCACCTTGAGGTGGCGCCATAGGAAGCAAGAAAGCGCTTCTTTTTGAAAAAAGAAGCAAAAACTTTTGCTTATCAGAGCGCGCGTTGGATCCAACGTACGCCCTAATGAGCAAAAGTTTTTTGGTTCTTTTTTTCAAAAAAGAACTGCTTGCCTTCGCCTGACGATCTACTTGCAAACACAGCAAGATGCGCATAATGTGATCACAAAAATGGATGACATCATGAACGATCAGACCACCCTGGCCGCGCTACAGGCGCGAGACGCGCGGCACCATTTTCATCCCAATACGGACATGGTGGCGCTGAACCAGGAGGGGACGCGGATTATTGTTTCTGGCGAAGGCGTTTGGTTGAAGGACGCGACCGGCCGCCGCATTCTGGACGGGTTTTCCGGGTTGTGGAACGTGGCCGTCGGCTACGGGCGCGACGAAATAGCCGAAGCCGCCTACCAGCAGATGAAAACGCTGCCGTTTTATAACACGTTCTTCCGGTCCACCACGGTGCCGGCCATCGAGCTTGCGGAAATGCTGGGGCAGCTGGCGCCGGGATTTTCGAAGGTGTTTTTTACCAACTCAGGCTCGGAAGGCAACGACACCATCATCCGCATGGTGCGCCATTACTGGAAGCTGCGCGGGCAGCCGAAGAAGGCCGCGTTCATTGCGCGGCATAACGGCTACCATGGGTCTACCGTGGGCGGCGCCAGCCTGGGCGGCATGGATTACATGCATAAGCAGGGCGATTTGCCGATCCCCGGCGTGGTGCATGTGCAGCAGCCTTACTGGTGGGGCGAAGGCGGCGACATGACGCCCGCGGAATTCGGGCTGCACGCCGCGCGCGAAGTGGGCCGCGCCATCGACAAGCTCGGCGCCGAGAATGTGGGCGCCTTCATCGGTGAGCCCATCCAGGGCGCCGGCGGCGTGATCATGCCGCCCGACACCTACTGGCCCGAAGTGGAGCGGATCTGCCGCGAACGCGACGTGCTGATCGTCTCCGACGAGGTAATTTGCGGGTTTGGCCGCACCGGCGCCTGGTTCGGCAGCCAGTATTACGGCTTCAAACCGGATCTGATGACCTTCGCAAAGAACGTGACGAGCGGTTACTTGCCGCTCGGTGGCGTGATGGTGAGTGACGCGGTATCGGACGTGCTGGCCGCCGGCGGCGCGTTCTGGCACGGCTTCACCACCAGCGGCCACCCGGTATGCTGCGCTGCGGGCGTGGCCAACCTGAAGATTATCATCAATGAAAAACTCGTCGACCGGGTGCGGGACGATATCGGGCCGTATCTGAAACAGCGCTGGATGGGGCTGGCGGATCACCCTTTGGTGGGCGAAACGCGCATGGTGGGGCTGTTGGGCGGCCTTGAACTGACGCCGGACCGTGCCGCGCGGGCGCAATTTGAAAAATTTGACGACGTGGGCACCATTTGCCGCGATTTCGCCTATCAGCGCGGGCTGATTCTGCGCGCCACAGGCAGCACGATGCTGACGGCGCCGCCCTATGTGTTGGCGGAAAGCGAGGCGGACCAGCTGGTGGACATTGCACGGGCGGCTTTGGACGATACTTTGGCGGAACTTCAAAAGCGCGGGTGGATGTAAGAAAGGCTGGGGGGACAAAGCTTGTCCCCCCAGACCCCCCTGCGAAAATGGCCACGAGGCTCATTTTCGCAGGGGGGTCTGGGGGGAGCGGCTTCGCTCCACCCAGCCTTTCCCTTCAATACAACCTAAGGTAGTGTCTCCTGGCCATAGGGCCAAGGTGCAGCATGTTTGATCGCATAGGCAGGCTGCTCCGCCCCCGCCCACCGGCCGCCGCCGCAACATCGATTTGGCAGCGTGACACAGCGCGATTTCCACCGTTTCGCGGCACGTTCCATTATCTGTTGACTGGCCGCGGCAATTTGCTCTGCACGGGCGGGCATTTTGTGGAAATGCAGGACGAATCCACCAAGGCGACCGCCCTGGTCGGCGTGGTGCCCGACGACAACCGGCAGGTGATGTTCCTGCTGGCGCCGAATCTTGAGCGTATTGAATTACGGGACGATGGGCTGCGCGCGGCGGCACTTTCCGCTGGTGTCGTGCAGGGCGAAACCCAAGGCAGCATAAGGTTGCGCCATCCGCTGGCACCGGTTCGATTTCTTGGCGTTACGGCGGCGGGTGTGGGGGGCCCCGGCGGCTGCGTTGTGTTCAATACTTTGGGTGAAACGGAGCTGGACCGGTTCACATGCGTGCCGGTGTTGGCCACCGCGCTGAGCCCGCAATTGGAACTGGCCGCGGCCGAACTTGCCGCGGCGAGCGTGCGGCCGATGCGGGCGGAGCTGGTGGTTTCGCATCTCGAGCGGGGGTTGTTGCGGCCGAGCCTGGCGGAGGCGGTGCTGCGCGTGCTGCCTTGGGATGAACTGGCGGTCTTGGCCCGGATGTTCATGGCGCAAAAGGGCGCGCGGAACGGGGCGCTGGATGTGGTGTCCGGCTGCCTTGGCGAGAACCGGTGGTTTGCCCAGGTATTACCGGCGCTCGTGGCGTGGCAGGGAGCGCGGCCGGCGGTGCCGGGGCACCATTTGGAAAGCCCGGTTTCCGACGAGTTCGCGGGCGACCCGCTGGAAGGCTTCGGCCATGTGCAGGTGGGTTTCGCGCTCAACGCGCTGGCGCGAGCGGACATGCGGCCGCGCCGGCAGGCATGCCTGGTGGCCAGCGTGCAAAACGAGGGCGCCTATCTGGTTGATTGGCTCGCGTACCATTTCTCGATCGGGTTCGAACACGCCTTTATCTATGCGAACGACACCGCGACTGTGTCTGACGCCTTGCTGCGTGCTTTGGCCGGTTCCGGCATGGTAACGGTGGTGCATAATCGCGTGGGCAGGCATTTCGGCGCACACCACAAGGCGTATGCGCATGCGCTGACGTTATTGCCACAGGTTTTGGATTACCGCTGGTGCGCCATCTTGGGCATCGACGAGTATTTCGCATTCGACAGCCGGATGTTTCGCGGCGTGCAGGATTATCTGGCGTGGCAGGAAACGCAGCCGGTTGACGCGGTGGCACTGTGCCGGCAGGTCTTTTGCGCAAACAGGCAAGATGTGTGGCGGGATGCGTTCACGCCCGCACGCTTCTGCAAGCGCGAACCACGCACTAATCCACTCGTGAAGTCGATCTTCAAGCCGCGGGCATTCTGGAATGCGCATCCGCATTTTCCGCACAGCACGATGAATGCCCCGTTTGTCTACCGCACGGAGGCGGGGGCGCTACACCACCATGCGGGCGTGCGGGACCGGCCGGCGGCTCATGCAGCCAATCCAAGTGCCGCACTCGCGTGGATCAACCATTACCGGCTGCGCAGCGCGCCAGAGGCATTGTGGAAACAGGCGGGCGTGCACGAAACCGTGCCGGCTGACCTCGCGCTGTCCATCAGCCGCGACTTCCTGGCGTTGGCGGACACGACCGATCTGGTGGACGATCGGCGCATCCTGGCGTGCGCGGGAGGGCTGGAGCCGTGGTTGGCTCGATTGCGCGCGGCGCCAGGCGTGGCCGTGGCGGAGGCGCGGGCAAAGGCAGGCCACGGCGCGAGCCTGTGCAAAGTTGCACGTGATTTCATGCAGGTGCCACCTGGGGATGGGCCCGCCGAAGTTGCGGCGTTCAGGGCAGTATTGGCTGGGCTGCCACTGGATCAGGTAGCCTGAGGCGCCGGTTAAGACTGATCCCGCCGCGCTTTCGGCTTGCCTTGCCGCACCCCCGGGCGCATTTAATCCGCCAGGCTTTACCTGGTCCGCTCAAGAATGCTTCGTAACTTCATGCTGCACGGCAGCAATACTGCGTTGATCGTGTTTTCAATTGTACTGGTCGCAGCCGGTATGGCTGGGTGGCTGCATCTGGCGCCGCTGCTGGTAGTACTGGGCGCGGCGCTGTTTTATCTGACCGAATATGGCACGCACCGGTTCATGTTCCACGCCAAGCCGTCGCGCTGGGCCTGGATACGCGCCGGGCAGCATCGGCTGCATTACGATCACCATGTAGAGCCGGCACGGCTGGACCTGCTGTTCCTGCCGCTGTGGTATGTTGTGCCGAATACCTTGCTGGTGGCGGCCCTGGCCTATGCCGTGCTGCGTGATGTGAACCAGGTGGCGGCCTTGGTGCTGGGCGCGATGCTGGCATTGCTGCATTACGAGTGGGTGCATTTCATTGCGCACCAGCCCTACACGCCGGTGACATCTTTCGGGCGCTGGATGAAGCGCTACCATTTGCGCCATCATTTCGTGAACGAGAAACTGTGGTTCGGCGTGAGCAACCCGGTGATGGATGTGGTGTACCGCACCTACAGCGAACTTAGCGACGCCAAGCGCAGCAGCACGACCAAAGTGCTGTACCCCGGCGATCACACGCGGCATTGAGCAGCGATCCGTTCCGGTTCTTTCACCGGCTCCGCGTGCGGTGGGCGGAATGCGATATGCAGGGAATCGTGTTCAACCCGCACTACCTAATGTATTTCGATGTGGCGTTCACCGAATATTGGCGCACCATCGGGCTACCTTATCCCGCGGCGCTAACCGCGGACGGGCTGGACAACTTCATGGTTTCCACCACGCTCGATTTTCGTGCGTCCGCCGCTTATGACGACGAGCTCGATATCGGCGTGCGCACCGAATATTTCGGCACCACGAGTTTCCGTGTGGGGTTTTCGGTGCGGCGCGGCGAGACGGCTCTGGTAGATGGGGCGGCTACTTACGTGATCGGCGACCGCGTCACCCATGCGCCCCGGCCACTGCCCCCGGCGCTGCTTGCGCAGGTGATCGCTTTTGAAACGACACCGCCGGCGCGCAAACAGCGCGGCGTTTGACGCGAGGGTCGCCGCATTGCCGGCGTGCGTAACGGGGGCTTCTACGAAACTGCCAGGCCGGCGGCCGGCATCCATAGCGGCAAACCATAGGTGTCATAAACCGCGGCACCTCTACCGGGCCTCTCGACACCGCCGTTGCTGATCCATGGTAGCGCGTGCAGCGGATAAATCCGGCCAGTGCCCCAGCCATAGTAAAGCCGTGCTTTATCACTTCGCGGCAGCTTATCGCGGAAAGTCAGTAGAAGCTTTCCGCCCACCATTTTCGCCGATTTCGCGTAAAATGGCGTTGTGCCGTCAACAATCGCCCAGCCGGCGCCCTCCGCCGCGGCGGGCGATAATGGCTTCAAGCCGCTGGCGCCGTGCTCCAGCGCCATTGTTATCAACAGCCTATGAGCATCGGTTCGGGTTGCCGCCACGGCCTGCGGGCCGGTGGATGGGAGCGTGCCTTTCGCAATCGCTTCGGGTGAGCCAGGCCGTGCGTAGCGCCAAAGCTGGTTGCCGATCGTCAGAGCCAGCCTGTCCACCAATTGCTGAACATCAAGCTGATCCAAATGCATGCCGCCGCAGAAGGCGTCCGTTCCATCCATGTTGGAATCGCCAATCTGCGCGCCAACAACGGCATTGAACGCATGATCGGATGCCAAATGCTCAAACCCGGCCTTTAACTGTTGAACGGTTGAGGAATCCCCAGATGCCTGAAGCCGCCCGGCATCGTAATCGAATGGCACATAGACAAAGTCCACTGGGGTCGTCTGCGGGCCCTGCCCCAGCGCGCTGCGTTCCTCGTTCACGGCGTAGCGGACAGCAGTTTCCCAAGTGCCCTGGCTCAACTGGCCGTTTGTGCTGTCCGTCTCGTTATGCAGCCAAATGATGATTGTCGGGGACGCCCTGATGGGTGCGGGGAGTTTGCGAATTGCTGTAACGGCGGTGTGCTGCATGGCATCGTCGCGCCATCCATGGCCGGCGTCACCGGCGAGCCACGCCGGCGCCGTGCGATCATTGGTTGATGGCACCAAAGCTGTACCGCTCCATACGGTTTTTTTGGCGCCACCAATAAACGTGAGTGTATACGCGGGATCATGGAATCCCAGCGTTTCGGCGAGTTTGGCCTGCAGCATTCGCATACCGCCACGCACCAGGAAAAACGCGGCGTTCGACTGCCCTTCGACGAGCAGATTTATGTTCAGGTGATGGAGTGAAGCGGGCGGCGTTCTCCGATCGGGCATCGCATGGGCCGGAGGCGTTCGCAAAATACCTGCCACGAGCATCGCGGCCGCACATGCAGCAATCCTACGCAAACGGCTATTCCCCGGTCATTCAAATTCCGTGTCTGCCGGGGCCACCCGTCACCGGCGCCAGCCCCTGCGTCCAATAGTCGCAGAATCTGTTCTCATGCAACTTGGACGTGTAGCCAGAGCCCTGTCCGGGTTGTGAGGCCGGGTGACATGCAACGAATGTTTGCTGGCCGTGGTGTGGACCGGGCCATACTGATAGGTTGATCTTTCGTTAACTGCGTGCGGGCCCCTGGATACAGAATGGCGAATATTTTCAAATGCCTAGCCGTGTCGGCGGCGATCTGCGGCGTGGCAACCGGGCCGGCTTTGGCCATGGGTTTGGCCTATCGCGTGGCCTACAGCTTCCGCGCTGCCGGAGATGGCGGCATGCCGGCAGCCGGCATGGTGATGGATTCCACAGGCGCGCTCTATGGCACGACCCTGGCGGGTGGCATGGGCGGCAGCCTGACCGGCCATGGCACCGTGTTCCGGTTCGACCCGGCGCGGGAAGCGCTGACCGTGCTGCACCAGTTTACGCCTCAAGATGGCAACGCACCGTTTGGCCGCCTGGCGCTCGGACCGAATGGGCATTTGTACGGCACGCTGGCACTGGGCGGGGCCCAAAGATGCGGGTCGGTTTACGACCTGAACACCGCCACACTGGCTTACACGACGTTGTTCAGCTTTTCCTGCCGGCTTGATGGCGGCAAGCCGCTGAGCGGTGTGGTGGTGGACGAATCCGGCATTTTGTATGGCGAAACTTCCGCGGGGGGCGCCAATGCTGCGGGAACGATCTTCAGCCTGAACCCCGTCGGCCATGTCATGACCGTGCTGCATTCGTTCAGTGGTGGCGCCGGAGGTGACGGTGTGGGCGGCCAAAAGCTGCTGGTCGCCGGCGGCGCGCTGTATGGCGGCACATGCGTTCCGGGATCCGGCCCAGGCTTCGTGTTCAAGCTGGCGCCGGCCACCGGTGCGATGCAAATCGTGTATCAGTTTAGCGGTGGCGCGGATGGGTACTGCCCGGGCGCACTGGTGGCAGGGCCCGGCAGCACGCTTTTTGGCGCTACCCAGTACAGCGGCGGCATGGAACCGCCGGGCGGCGCGATATTCAAGTTGGATGTTACGACCGGCCAGTTGAACGTATTGCATCGGTTTCAGTCGGTGGAAGGGTCACCCCCGACTGACCTGACCGCGGGGCCGGGCGGCAATCTGTTCGGCGCAAGGCGGAAAGGCCTGTTCAGCCCGGATGGTTCCACGTTCAGGTTGAATTCGGTGACCGGCGCTTACCGGGAGCTGGACAATTTACGCGCCCGGAAGGCGTTTCTGGTGGCCGACCCAAACCCTGGACTGGTGGTGGATGGTACTGCCGTTTATGGCACCACCGCCACTGGGGGCATCGCCGGCCAGGGAAGCATTTTCGAAATTATCCAGTAGGTAAGAAAGCGCTTCTTTTTGAAAAAAGAAGCAAAAACTTTTGCTCATTGAGGTACGCGTTGAACGCAACGCGCATCCCAAGTATCAAAAGTTTTTTGGTTCTTTTTTTCAAAAAAGAACTGTTTGCCTTTGGTGCGCCCTACGCCACGGTCTTCAAAACGTCCCCAATAATCCCCACCATCTCGTCGATATGCCCGCGCTCGGCAATCAGCGGCGGCGAGATAGCGATGATGTCGCCCGTCACACGCGTCAGCAGCCCTGCATTGTAGCAAGCCACGAATACATCATAGGCGCGTGTGCCTACAGCACCGGGCCGGGCCGCCAGTTCCACACCGGCGACGAGGCCGAGATTGCGCACGTCGATCACGTGCGGATGGCCTTTCAGGCTGTGCACCGCGTCTTCGAAATACGGCGCGAGATCGGCGGCGCGGGCGAACAGGCCCTCCTCGGCATAGGTGTCCAACGTGGCGAGGGCCGCGGCGCAGGCCAGCACGTGGCCGGAGTAGGTGTAGCCGTGGAACAATTCGATGGCGCCATCCGGCGCATTCATGAAGGCTTCGTGAACGGTGTTGGAAACCACCGTGGCGCCCATGGGTACCGTGGCGTTGGTGATTCCCTTGGCTAGCGTAATGATGTCTGGCGTGATGCCGAACAAATCGGTGGCGAAGGGTGAGCCAAGGCGGCCAAATCCGCTGATGACTTCATCGAAGATCAGCAGAATGCCGTATTTTGTGCAGATATCCCGCAGCCGCTGCAAATAGCCCACCGGCGGCACCAGAACGCCGGTGGAGCCGGCCAGAGGTTCCACTATGACGGCGGCGATGGTGCTAGGGTCGTGCAGGGCAACGATACGCTCCAGCGTGTCGGCCAATTCGGCGCCGTACTGGGGCTGGCCACGGGAAAAGGCGTTGCGGGCGAGATCATGGGTGTGCGGCAGATGGTCCACGCCGCCGAGCATGGTGCCGAAATGCTTGCGGTTGTTACCAATGCCGCCGACGGAAATGCCGCCGAAGCCGACGCCGTGATAGCCGCGTTCACGGCCGATAAGCCGTGTGCGCTGGCCCTCGCCACGAGCACGGTGATAGGCCAGGGCGATTTTCAGCGCGGTATCGACTGATTCGGATCCGGAATTGCTGAAGAAAACATGCTCTAACCCGTCCGGCAGCATGGCGGCGACGCGGCTGGCCAGTTCGAAGGCCTGCGGATGGCCCATCTGGAACACCGGGGCGTAATCCATGGTGGCGGCCTGGCGGGCGATGGCTTCGGAAATCTTTGGCCGGCAATGGCCGGCGTTGACGCACCAGAGGCCGGACGTGCTGTCCAGGATCCGCCGCCCGTCATGGCTAGTGTAGTGCATGTCCTTGGCCGCCACGAGCAGGCGGGGGGATTGCTTGAACTGGCGGTTCGCCGTGAAGGGCATCCAGAATTCGGCCAGGCTGTTCACGGCGACGTCCATTGGGTTGGATCCTTTCGGTTGGAAAGATAAGGCTGGAGGACGGCTCGCCCCACCCAGCGCTTACCTGAGCCCTAGTACCTTATGTGTCTGCACCGACAGGCGCCACCTCGGATGCGCAAGACAGTAGGCGATCGCCGCCAGCGTATTGGCGGCCTGATCAGGGCCGTCCATCGGCTGCAGCAGGAAATGCTGAAACTCCAGCGCCTCGAATAAATGCGGCTCGGCGCCGGGCTGCGGAAACACCAGTTTCAGTTCATCGCCGCGCGTCAACACGACGGGCGCACAAGCCTTGGGGCTGACGCACACCCAGTCCAGCCCCGGCGGACGTGTCTGCGTGCCATTCGTTTCTACGGCAATGGTAAAGCCGCGCGCGTGCAGGGCGTCCGTCAGGGCGGCATCCACTTGCAGCAGCGGCTCGCCGCCGGTCAGCACTACCAGCCGGTGGTCAGCGCCGCCTTGCCATGCCGCCTCGATGGCGTCAGCCAAGGAAGCGGCACCCTGAAAGCGGCCGCCGCCCGTGCCATCCAGCCCCACGAAATCGGTGTCGCAGAACCGGCAGGCGGCGGTGGCGCGGTCGGCTTCCTGGCCGGACCACAGGTTGCAGCCAGCAAAGCGGCAGAACACCGCAGCGCGGCCGGCCTGGGCCCCCTCGCCTTGCAGCGTGAGGAAGATTTCTTTGACCGCATAGGTTGACCGGGCTGACGTACCGCCCACCCGGTCCGCGGCATCACGCGGGTTTGTCGCCGGACTTCTCCAGAAGGTGGCTGATTTCATCCATCGCTTCCTTGAAGCGCGCATCCAGCAGGGCAAGCGCCTCGCCATTGCTGCGCTGGATCAGGTCGGACAGGTCGCGAATGTTGGAAACGGCGCGCTCGTAGGATTTCTTGACTAGCTCTGCCTGTCGGGCGGCCTTGGCCTGCGGCGTGTCCGTGCTGGCCAGTTCACGCACGTGCTCGGTCAGCTCCGTCATGGTTTGCTGCATGATTTCCATATGCCGGCGCGCCACGGCCTGCGCACCTTCCAGCGCCAGTCGGTTCGCCTGGGACAGCACATCCATGTTGCGCCGATGGGCCGCCATCAGCACCCCGCTGTCGGGCAGCATGGTGGGAAAGCGCATATCGGCGAACATGCGTGTTATGTCACCGAACAGGGCGTTAGGGGTTTTGGGGGTCTCGTCGGCCATGGCTGAGAGGTCTCCTGACAAAGGCCTCCCGGTTGTACACCTTGCGCAAACCCAAGCAAGGAAGGCCGGGGAGCAGGGCTCCCCGGCCTTTTTAGCAGGGAACTTTGGCTGTTTTAGGCCGCGTGGGCTTCCTGCACCTGAGCCGCATCATTGGCGATGGCCGGCGTGCCGGTGCCGATCGAAATACGGCGCGGCTTCAGCGCTTCGGGCACCACGCGCTTCAGCCCGACGCTCAACAGACCGTTCTTGAGGTCCGCGCCGTCCACCACGATGTGGTCGGCGAGCACGAAGCGGCGCTCGAACGCCCGGCCCGCGATGCCGCGGTAGAGGATGTCGGATTTCGGCGTTTCGTCGGCGATCTTGCCGCTGACGACCAGCGTGTTGTCCTTCACCACCAGCTCAATATCATCCTGGCCGAAGCCGGCCACGGCCATGGTCAGACGATAAGTGTCATCGCCGGTCCGTTCGATATTGTAAGGTGGATAGGAAGGCGCTGCGGCCGCTTCGGAAGCGGTGTCCACCAGACGAGCCAGACGGTCGAAACCGATGGCGGTACGGAAAAGGGGAGCGAAATCGTACGTCATTATGCAAACCTCCTGCATCAGCAAGGTTATTTGGCCGGCCGCCCATGCGGGCCGGCCATCGCTGCCCGGAACCCCATTGGGCATTCCGAACAGCGTTCAGGTAGGCAGCGGCACAGCCGCGTTCAAGACCTATCAATCTACGGCCGCTTTCCGGTGAACAGATACCCGGTCGTTTTGTCTACTGATGACTATGGCATTCGATACCTCACCCGCGGCGCGCGGTGTGGAGAGCGTTACGGTCTGGCCGGGTGCCAGAGTGGCTTCGAAGCGCAGCGGAACCGCACCATCGCCCGAACCGGAAAGTGTTGCTACGACGTGGTAGCCGTCCTGGCGGACCGTGTAGTAAAAGTCGCCCTGGGCGGCGCCTAGGCCGACGCGCTGATCCTGGATTGGGTTAATATCCCGTGCCGCTGCAGGGGCAACCAGACCTAAAGCCAACGCCGCCGCAATGATACTCCGTTGAATGTGCATGGTATTCTCCTGTTAAGCAGTGCATGCGGTGCCGTCCGCCTGCCGTTGCCAAGGAGTTGGCGATAGGTGCACCATTAGTCCAATAGATGAGGCTAATGATGGCAATCGATCACGCTAATCTTGCTGGCCTGGACCTGAACCTTCTGGTCGCCTTCGACGCACTTCTGACCGAGCGCAGCGTGACACGCGCAGCCGCCCGTGTTGGGCTAGGGCAGTCGGCGATGAGCCATAATTTGGCCCGCTTGCGCGATCTGTTCGGTGACGAAGTGCTAACGCGCGCGGCGGACGGCATGCGGCCGACGCCGCGCGCGATGGCTCTGCTCGAGCCGGTGCGCGCGGCACTCGCCCAGATCCAGGGCATCGTGTTCCACAAAGAGGATTTCGATCCAACAACGGCGCAACTTGTCTTCAGGATCGGGTTGCCGGACAGCATGGAAGTGCTCTTGATGCCGAAGCTGCTAGCGTATTTATGCGCGGCGGCGCCTGGCATCAGGCTGCGGCTTCATACCACCAGCGAGCCGCAACAAATATTCGACGATCTCGATGCCGACCATTTGGATGTGGCGATTGGGATTGGCCCGATGCCGGAAGGTGGCACGCATCATAAGCGGCGCCTTTTGCTGACCGCGACGTTCCTGTGCATGTTCAATGGCGCGCATGTTCGCGTGAACTCGCCGATTTCGCTGGAGGATTATGTGCGGTTTCCGCATGTGCTGACCAGCGTGCGGCAAGGCCAGCGCGGCGTGGTGGACGACGCGCTGGATAAAATCGGCATGAAACGCGTGGTGGCCTTAACCACACCGCGTTTTCTCGCCGTGCCGTTCCTGGTGCGTGACGCCCCCGTTATCACCACCATGCACGCCCAACTCGCGCGAATATTCGCGGAGTCGCTTGGGCTGAACTTAAGCGTGCCGCCTGTGGCGTTGCCGGAACTGCCGATTTCTCTGTTGTGGCACGCTTCCTACGACCATGATCCGGCGCATATATGGCTTCGGCAGACGATTGCGCGGATTGCCAAGGGCGAAAGAAAGACAAGCACTTCTTTTTGAAAAAAGAAGCAAAAACTTTTGTCTATTGGGGTGCGCATTGGATCAAACGCGCGCCTAAAGGATCAAAAGTTTTTGGTTCTTTTTTTCAAAAAAGAACTGCTTTCTTACGCCACCGCCGACCGCACAACACGCACGGGAACGCCCTTATAGGCGGGCGTGCCAGATAGACGATCGTACTGCGCCAAACCGATCAAAGCGTTATTTTCCGGATAATACGCAGCCGCACAGCCGCGCGGGATATCGTAGGCAACGGCGGTAACGCCGCGCACCGCGGCCTTCCTGGGCGCCGGATCGCCCGCTTCCGCTGCCGATTCCACATCCACCAAATCGCCATGTTGCAAACCGCGCGTGCTGAGGTCGTGGGCGTTCAGGAATACGATATCACGCCGTCCGAATACACCACGATAACGATCGTCCAGGCTGTAGATCGTGGTGTTGTATTGATCGTGACTGCGGATGGTCATCAATGTCAGCGTATCGGGACCGCAGGCCTGCAAATCCTCGGCCACGCCCGGTGCCACCAGGAAATTCGCCTTGCCCGATTTCGTACGCCATTCACGGCGGGCCGGGGGAATATCGAGTTGGAATCCGCCGGGCACACGCACGCGGGTGTTGAAATCGGCGAAATCAGGAAACACTATCTCGATCTTGTCACGGATGCGATCATAATCGGCAATCAACCCGTCCCAATCGATACCGTATTTATCGCCCAGAGCAGCCTTCGCTATGCCGGCGATGATGGCGGGTTCCGAACGCAGCTGCGGTGATACGGGCGGCAGTCGGCCGTGTGAGGCGTGCACCATGGACATGGAATCCTCCACGGTAACGGATTGCGGGCCTGTGGCCTGCTCGTCGCGCTCCGTGCGGCCGAGCACAGGCAGGATGAATGACTCCTTGGCCAGCAGCAGATGCGACCGATTCAACTTCGTTGCCATAAACACGGCCATATCCAGCTTGCGCATGGCAGCGAAACTTTGCTCCGGATCCGACATGGCCACGCCAAAGTTGCCTCCGAGGCAAATCAGCACACGGGATTGGCCGGCAAGCATGGCTTGCATCGCCGCCACCGCGTCGTGACCATGCGTGGCCGGCGGCCGGAAGCCGAAGGCGCGTTCCATG
>FSYC01000313.1_pt1 | contig 15427 bp, 10 predicted proteins | sample 1638431 | NCBI WGS metagenome assembly FSYC01 (sample SAMEA3914788, study PRJEB12502) | metagenome | biome: forest; material: soil | place: Canada | collected 2011-07-03 | depth 0.1 m | reverse complement strand
TAGTCGGCAGCGCGGAGGTTTATGTTGTCGGCTTCGGTTATGGCGCTGGCGATGTCTTTACCGCCCGCTTGGCAGCGGGCGACCGCGCGGCCGGTGCTGTCTGTGCCGTTGACGGTGCAGGCAACGCGCTGGTCGCGCACCAGGGCGGCCAGCCGCAGGGCGGCAACGGCGGCACAATCGCCTTGGCGGCACGCCTCGCCCGATGGTGGCGTCGCGACACCGGCGAGATGTACAACCTGCCCGGACAGCCGTAGCGTTCCGCCGTCGATAACTGCAACGTTCTCGCTCGCCAGATGGGTTTGCGTATTTCCTGCCGGCAGCGCGATCGAGGCCGCCAGTTGCACGCAGCCGGCAATGCCGATGGCCGTCATGGCCAGTATCCCCGTCACTGCCAAACCACGGCCCGCCTGCCGCCGGTGCGGCTTGCGGGCGAAGATGCGGCGCCGTTGACCCACCGCGGCGCGATTTGAGCCAGCAAATTTCAAAGCGACTCGCTCATTCAAATGAGGATGGCCACACCTATCCCCCTGCGCTGCCCCGCGCAACCGTGGCGAGCAGATTTAATCTATGCCGCAGCAACAAACTTGGTGCATCGTATCAAAATGCGCCGTTGCCTGGGCGGGAATCTCAGTGCCAGAACGTTTCGTGCTTGGCGAGCTTCCGCCAGGCTTTCCAGGCGGCGTCCGCGGCGGGGCGTGTGCTGGCCGCCACATAGCCCTGTACCACACCGGCCGCGAAGGCGCGGTCCGCACCGCCGGCCAGTTGCGCCATCAAGTCGGCGGCCACCGTGCCGTCGTTCAGCGTGCCCAATGCTTCCTGCAGGTCTACCAGCCGGTCGACAAACCGGCGCACGGCGCGGGTGGGAAACAGGGGCGCAAAAAATTCCGTTGCATAACGTAACATTTTGGCGCGCTTGCGGACATCGTGCAGCGCGTGCGGCGCCAGCGCGGACAGGTCCTCGCCGCCAGCCAGCACGTGTTTGAAGGCACGCTGCAAGGCTTGTGCGGCGTAGGCTTCGGCGGGTGCTTGCAGCGTTTCGGATGGTGGCGCATCGGCCGGCCGGTCGGCCCAGGGACGCATGCTGGGCAGCAGCGACAGCGAAAGTGCGAGACGGTGCCAGGCGGCGCTGCGCAAATAGGCCCCCAACGCGTCATAGGCAGCGGCGCGGCGCTTCTCGGCCGCCGCGGTCATAGACGCGATGCGGCGATCGCTCGGAAACGCCTGCTGCACCGCCGCCCCGGTTTCACTGAGGAACACATCCCAATCCCGCGCGGCCCCCAGGCGAGCGGCCAATGCCTTGAGCTCAGGAGCGACGGCGCCGATGGCGGAATGGGGCGCGCCGCGCCGGAACACCGCCAAGGCCGAGCGCAGCCGGCGCACTGCGACGCGCATTTGATGCACGGGTTCATCCGTGTCGCCGGCGGGAGCTGATTGAGACCAGTAGACGATCACGTCGGCCAAATGCGCGGTTATCAGCACCAGCGCCTGGTCCACGGTAAGACCCTGCGGCACATGGGGGGCGCCGGTGTGGCGCGGTGCCGGTTGCGTGCCGTGGGCCAGCGCCATGGCACAGGCCGCCAACCCCGCGCGGGGCACGCGCAATTCGCTTTGCGCCGCCAGTTCCTGGGCCAAGGCGCTCATTTCCGGAACCGGGCCGGCCAGCACCACGCGGCAGGCTGGCTCGTCCTGCACCACGCCGCGCAAATCGCCCTGCCATACTTCTAGCCGCGCGCCATCCGGTGCATCCGATAGCGGGTAACTGCGGCGCATGCCGCTAAATGCCGCCACCGGCACCAGCGGCCCGGTGACCAGGCAGCCCAATTCTTCCGGCGATGCACCTTGCGCCAGCACCGGAGCCGGCGCCGCCGGCAGCCAGTCCGCCGAGCCGTTCGGGATCAGCCGTTCCAGCCGCCACTGGCCGGATTGTTCGGCCATGGCCAAACCTTGCGCCTGCAGTTCGCCGGTGGCGGAATCGTGCCACACGGTACGTAGCTTCGTTGAGCGAGGGCGGCCGTGGCGCCGGGTGGTAACGGCTTGGCAGCGCAGCAGCCGCGGCAGGTCAGCCGCCGCGATATCGAATTCCAGAACCGGCACCGGCGGGGGTGCCTGGGCAATTTCAGGCGGCGTCCCTTCTTCAGGCTCGGTCAGTTCGTCAACTCCGGCAGGTCCTTGGGTACCAGGAAGCGCACCAGCCGGCCGCCACCTTCGCCCAAATCGCGCCAGCCCGCCGAGACGGTGAATTCCGCCAGCGCGCCGGCCGGGAAATCGCGCGCCAATTTTCGTGTCATATCCAGATTGGAAGCCATCGCATGCGCCCCGGTCAAGCCCAGCGCGAGATCGTGCAGCCCAGGGTTATGGCCAATCACCAGAACGCTACGCACGGTTTCCGATACACCTTGCAGAATGCCCAGGATCTGCGGTGCGGTGGCCAAATAGAGCCGGTCCATCACCTCGATCAGCGGCGTTTCGTCCCATGGCTCCAAGGCATCCAGCGTTTGCAACGTGCGCCTGGCCGAACTGACCAGCGCCACATCCGGCACCAGCCGCAGAGTACGCATGGCGCTTCGCATGGCGGCAGCGGCGTGCACGCCGCTGCCGTTCAACGGGCGCGCGTGGTCTGACTGTGCCGGGTCATCCCAGGCCGATTTGGCGTGACGCAGAAGCAGGAGCTGGCGCATGGCATCCGGATGGCGGCAAGCCTGTATTTCCCCCCGCTTGCCCCTGGTTGTCGAGCCCCCTGCCTAGGGCGACCCTGGGAGGGGGGAACCGGGGTAGCCTTGGCACGGGCGCGGGGCCTGGTTCATCGCGCTGATTGGAAGCAGGACGACAGCACTTCTTTTTGGAAAAAGAAGCAAAAACTTTTGTCCGTTGGGGGTACGAAGCCGCGGGTGACGTAGTGGTGCGGGGCTATGGTTGCGGAATTATGGGCCGGGGCTGCAATAGAGGGGATCGACCCAACACGATGAGGTTTATGTGCCGCCCCAGCCCCAATGCGAGCCGCGCCGCCGCGTGATTGATATTGCCGCGGCGGACGGAGCCGGGCAGGTGGCCGCCCTGGAGTTCGGAGATCCGTCGCGCCCGCTGGATGTGCTGTTCCTGCATGCCAACGGCTTCAACGCCGGCACTTACCGTAGCGCGCTGGCGCCGTTGGCGGACACCATGCGTGTTCTGGCCGCCGATATGCGCGGCCATGGACGCACACGGCTTCCCACCGTCGCGGAGGGGCATTCCTGGATGGTGTTCGCAGATGATTTGCTGGCGCTGCTGGCGGCACTTGGCGAAATTCCTGCCGTGCTCTCGGGCCATTCCATGGGCGCCACCACCACATTGCTCACCCTGTCGCAAATTCCCGCGGCGGCGCGGCCCAAACTCGTGTTGTTTGACCCGGTCATTCCGCCCCGCGCGCATTTTCAGACCGGCCCTCGCAGCGCCGAATGGGATTTCCCGCTGGCGCGGGGCGCGCTTAAACGCCGCGATGTATTTGCGAGTGCCGATGAAGCGTTCGCGCTCTACCAGGGCCGCGGTGCATTCCAATCCTGGCCGGATACAACGTTGCGCGATTATCTGACCGACGGCCTGACCGAAGACCCTGACGGTACAATGCGCCTTTCATGCTCGCCGCATTGGGAGGCGACCAATTTCGCGCATTTCGGTATCGCGGACGCTTATCCTGCGTTGGATAATCCGCCAGCGCCTATTCGTATTCTACGCGCCGAACATCAATCTACGTGCCATTTTCAAAGTGGATCTGCACGTGCGACGGTGCAGATGGAAACCGTTAGCGGTACGACGCATTTCATTCCCATGGAGCGGCCGGATTGTGTGGCTGCGGCGTTGCGGCTGAGCCAAAGCACGCAAGGAAGCACTTCTTTTTGAAAAAAGAAGCAAAAACTTTTGCAAATTGGCGCGCGCGGTGGATCCAACGCCCGCCTAAAGGAGCAAAAGTTTTTTGGTTCTTTTTTTCAAAAAAGAACTGCTTGCCTTTGCGTTACTCCCACTCAATGCCGATCGCATTAGCCGCCCCCATCGCCCAGCAGTGCAACATTGTAGTGCCGCATCATCCGGTCATCGCTGACCAGTATCAGGCCCTCGAGGCCGGCTTGTGCGATCAGCATACGGTCGAATGGGTCTGCATGGTGGTTCGGCAGGGCGCCAGCAGCGAAAGCGTGCGCCGCCGTTATTGGCAGGATTTCGATGCCCATTTCGGCGACGCGCTGGTCCCAGGTCGCCAGTGGGAAGCCCATTCGGCCAACCGCGCACTTGATGGCGATTTCCCAGGCCGTGGCCGCGCTGACGAACACCGCATTGGTTTCAGACTCGATGGCCTGACGCGTGCCGGACTTAAGTTTTTCCGGCGTATCGCACGCCCACAGAAAGATGTGAGTGTCGAGAAGCAGTCTCAACCTGTCTTTCCGGCGAAGGCATCCTGGATTACCGCGGGCAACGGGCTATCGAAGTCGTCACCGACCCAGATCTGCCCACGCATCAGCCCAAGCGTACGGGGCCCCTGGCGCTTGGCCAGCGGCACCAGGCGGGCCAGTGGCCGGCCGGCCTTGGCGATGATGATTTCCTCGCCTTCTGCGGCACGCTCCACGAGCCGGGACAGGTTGGTCTTGGCATCGTAGAGGTTGACGGTTTCCATACGAGCCTCCTTGCCCAATGCGGGCAATATGGTGCGGACGCCCCGGTTGGTCAAGTTTGGTCAATGTTATGGCGCTGGCGCTCCGCGCTATGCGCGGGTGGTCATGAGAGCCAATGGAAAGAAGTTTTTGCTTCTTTTTTCAAAAAGAAGTGCTTCCTACTTGCGCGCGCAGCAATCGATGAAGGTGAGCGTAACGCCTCAAGCCGCATCCGCGCGCCGAGGCCGCACAGGCGGCGGCACGGGTGGTGCATCGATTCCGCCCGGGGGTGTCAGCGCCGCCAGCAGCGCGTCGCGCAAGGTGGCCAATTTGCGCTCGTTATCTACTTTCAGCCCGAACACGTCTTTCACGTAGAACACGTCCACGGCGCGCACGCCGTATGTGGTGACGTGGGCGCTGGCGATTTGTAAACCCTGTTCGCTGATGGCGCTGGTGACGTCGTGCAGCAGACCGGGCCGGTCGCGGCCGTTCACTTCCAGTACCGTGTGCGCATTGCTGGCGCGGTTATCGATCACCACGCGCGGCGGCACGTGAATGGCCCGCATGCGCCGGCCTAGCAGCGCTTCCGTCAGTTTCGGAATCTCCTGGTTTAGCCTCAGATGTCCTGAAAGCGACTGCTCGATCAGAACGTAGAGCTTGGCCAGGCGGTGCGGCTGGTCGAAGGCGCCGCCGGCGGCGTCCTGCACCCAGAATGTATCCAGCGCCATGCCGTTGGTGAGGGTGTGGATGCGCGCATCCACGATGGAGGCGCCGGCTACCGCCAGGGCGCCGGCGATGCGGCTGAACAGGCCGGCATGGTCGGCGGCATAGACGGTCACTTCGGTGACGGCACGGGCGGGCAGGGGTTCGGTTTCGACGGTGAGCGGCGCTTGGCGCGCTTCGGCGTCGCGCACCGTGCGGGCGTGGCGCATATGGGTTTCCGGGTCGAAGGAAAGCCAGTAGCCGGGATAGCCGAGGCCCAGGAAGAAATCGCGATCCTTCTTGTTCCAGTTATGCCGCAGCATGATGTCGTCGGCGGCTTCCTTGGCACGTTTCACACGCACGTCGCGTTCCGTCGTGGAAAGGCCGCCGGCCAGAACCTCGGCCACGCGGGCGTAAATTTCGCGTAGTAACGTGGCTTTCCAGCCATTCCATACACGGGGCGACACCGCCCGCATGTCGGCCACGGTCAGTACCAGCAGCAGCTTCAGCCGTTCCGGGCTTTGCACCACTTCGGCCAGATCCATGATTGTTTTTGGATCGTCGATATCGCGTTTGAAGGCTGTCTGGCTCAATAGCAGATGATGCAGCACCAGCCAGGAAACCGTCTCGGTCTCCTCGGCCGAAAGACCTAATTGAGGCCCGACCTGCAATGCCACGTCGGCGCCGAGGATGGAATGATCGCCGCCGCGCCCCTTGGCGATGTCGTGCATGATCATGGCCATGTACAGCGCGCGGCGGGATTGCAAATCCTCGATCAGGCCGCTGGCCACTGGGGCCACATCCAGTAGCTTGCCGCGTTCCAGCGTATTGAGGATACGCACGGCCTCGATGGTATGTTCGTCTACCGTAAAGATATGGTAGGTGTCGAACTGCATCTGGCCCACGATGCGGGCCCAATCCGGCAGCAGGCGGCCGATAATGCCGCTTTCGTTCATGATGGAGAGCCATTTGGCGCCATCGGGCCGGCCATCGGGATCCTGTCCACAGATCAGGTCCAGAAACAATTCGCCTGCTTCGCGATCGCCGCGCAGCTCGACGGCTTTGCGTTCGTGGCGGATCATGCTGCGCAGACCCAGTGGATGTAGCTGGAGCCGGCGGTCTCGCGCCAGTTTCAGGATGCGCAGCATCTGGATGGGATGTTCGGCGAACTCGTCGCCGCGCAGCGGTTTGATCTGGCCGTCCGCCAGAATGAATCCGGCTTTCATCAGTGCCGGATCGGGTTCCGCCTGCAGCGCGGGCTCGCCAATTGATTGCCGGATCAAGGCCGGCTCCACCACATGGGAAATGCGGGTCACATCCCGCGCGGTCAGGAAATAGTGGCGCATGAAGCGTTCCACGCCGTCCTGCCGGCCATGCCGGGTGTAGCCCATACGGGCGCCGACCACGGGCTGCAAATCGAACGTTAAACGATCCTCGGCGCGGCCGCTGACGTAATGAATATGGAAGCGAACGGTCCAAAGGAAATCCCAGCTGCGCCGGAGGCGGCGGGATTCCTGCGAATCCAGCAGGTTCAAGCGATTGCCACCGGCGAGCTCGCTGGGCGTGAATGGGCCGAACGCGGCGCGCACCATCCAATACAGCGTCTGCAAGTCCCGCAGGCCGCCGCGGCCTTCCTTGATATTCGGTTCCACCAGGAACGCGCTTTCGCCAAAGCGGCGATGGCGTTCCGTGCGCTCGGCCTGCTTGGCGGCGATGAAGGCGCCGGGGCCGGCCACACGCCGCGCTTCCTCGAACCGGCCTAGGAATTCCTCGAACAGAGGCGCATCGCCGGCGATAATCCGGGCATCGAGCAGACTGGTGCGGATCGTCACGTCTTCGTCCGCATCGGTCAGGCAATGCGCGATGCTGCGGGTGGCGTGGCCTACTTTCAGGCCGAGATCCCACATGAAATACAGCATGAACTCGATGACGCGCAGGGTCGCGGGTTCGGGTTCGTCGGGGGCCAGGAAGAGCAGGTCGATGTCGCTGAACGGCGCCAGCATGCGGCGGCCATAGCCACCGGTGGCGGTAATGGCGATGCGGTCGGTCAGGCCGTGGCCGGCGGTGGCGTCCTCGACCGCGTGCTCGAACAGCGCGCGCACGACACCATCAGTGAGGTCGGCCAGGCGCTGGGCGGCTTCCACGCCGGCCATGCGGTAGGTTTCGAAATCGTCGCGAACCACCTGCTGAATGCGCGCCAGATGGCGGCGGAACAGGCCCAGCACGGCGTCGCGCGGCATGCCTTGGCCCCCGGCACGCAGCTGGGCAAGTGCCTGGGTCAGAACGATGGCCGCGTCTTCGGGGGCCGGCGGCAGCGGTGTGTTCAGCATCGGACGTGATCGTAGCTGCGACGGCGGATTTGGAACACCCTGCGATTCTCAAAGGTTGGGGGATTTGGAGTCTAGGGCATATGGCCACTCGCTTGCGGCCGAAAAAAGGCGGATTGGGCGCAGGGCAGCCCCGCCGGGGGAAGAAGGCAAGGCAAGTAGTTCTTTTTTGAAAAAAAGAACCAAAAACTTTTATCTATAAGGGCGTACGCCGTGGTTCAACGCGCGTGCCAATGGACAAAAGTTTTTGCTTCTTTTTTCAAAAAGAAGTCTTTTCTTCCTTCGCCGTCAGCTCCTTCAACCGATAAATTAGCGCCAGCGCCTCCCGTCCGGAGAGCGCTTCGGCGTCAACTTCATCCAGTGCCTCGGATACCGCGCAGGTCGGCGGCTCCACCGGCAACGCCGCGAAAAGTGGCAAATCCGCCATTACGGGCTCGCGCCCGCGCTCCAGTGCCGCAAGTAGGGCGCCGGCGCGGCGCACCACCGGGGCGGGCACGCCGGCCAGTTTGGCCACATGCACGCCCCAGCTACGGCCGCCGGCACCGGGGGCCACTTCGTGCAGGAACACTACGTCGCCGCGCCATTCTCGCACCCGCATCATGTGCGGAGAAAGCCGCGGCAAAGCGCTGGTCAGCCCCGCCAACTCGTGGAAATGCGTGGCGAAGATCGTGCGGCAGCGCATCTGGCTGTGCAAAGCTTCCAGCACCGCCCAGGCGATGGCCAGACCGTCCAACGTTGCCGTGCCGCGGCCGATTTCATCGACGATCACCAGGCTGCGTGGGCCGGCCTGGTGTAGAATGGCGGCGGTTTCCGTCATTTCCACCATGAAGGTGGAGCGGCCTTTCGCGAGTTCGTCGGCGGCACCCACGCGGCTGAAGAGCCGGTCCACGACGCCCAAATGCAGGCTTGCGGCGGGGACGGGCAGGCCTGCTTGGGCCAGAATGGCGATCAGGGCGTTTTGGCGCAGGAAGGTGGATTTACCGGCCATGTTGGGCCCGGTGAGCAGCAGCACACGGCGATCGGGCGATAAGTCACAATCGTTCGGCACGAAGGCGGCGGCGCCGGCCAATGCCGCTTCCACCACCGGGTGGCGGCCGGCCTTCACGCAAAAAGCGTCGCCATCATCCACCTTGGGGCGGCACCAAATGCCGCCTTCGGCGAGGCGCGCGCAGGATTGAAGTACGTCGAGCAGGGCGAGCGCATCCGCCGCCGCGGCCAAAGCGGGGGCTTCGGCCAGAACCGCGTCGGTGAGTGTCGAGAAAACCAGTTTTTCCCGCGCCGAGGCCCTCTCCGCGGCTTCGGTGATGCGGCGATCGAGGTCGGACAGCTCCGGATGCGTGAAGCGGGCGCCGTTGGCCATGCCTTGGCGCAACGTCAATTCGCTGTTCGCGCGGAGCGTTTCTACCGTCACGGCGGAGGCTTCGATGACGTAACCCAACTGCGCGTGATGCTTGATCTTGAGGCTGGCGACGCCAAAGCGCTGGCAGAAATCCAGCTGCAGGCCGGTGATGACGCGGCGGCTGTCGTCGCGCAGCTGACGGTGGGCATCCAGCTCGCCATCGAAGCCGGCGGCGATGACACCGCCATCATCCAGCCGCAGGGGCACGGTGTCGGCCAAGGCGCGGCGCAGCAGATCGGCTAAGGCGGGTGCGGGATGCAGCGCGGATTTGGCTTGTAAGAGCATCGGGGGCAGCGGCGAGGCCAATGCCGCGTCGTCGAGCGCTGCGGCGGCATTCCATGCGGCGGTCTGGGCCAGACGGATCGCAGCCAGGTCCCGTGGGCTGCAGCGTCCCAGCGAAATGCGGGCCAGAGCGCGCGCCAGATCGGGCGTGCCGCGCAGGGCTTGGCGCAAATCGGCCAGCCGCGCCGCCGCACCCACCAGCCAGGCCCAGCCATCCTGGCGCGCGGCGATCGCCCGGGGATCCGTCAGGGGTGCTGTCAGCCACGCGGCCAACGAGCGTGCGCCCGGTGCGGTGAGCGTGCGGGTGACGCAGGCCAGCAAAGTGAGCTCGGTGCCGCCTTCGCGGGTGCGGGTTATTTCCAGGCTGGCGCGGGTGGCCGCGTCCATTTCCATTTGCTGGCTGGTGCCCACCGGCACGGGGTGGGCCAGGCGCGGTAACTTGCCCGCCTGCGTCAGCCGTACGTAATCCAGCGCCAATCCCGCGGCTGCTGCTTCGGCATCGCTGAAGGTGCCGAATGCATCCAGGCTGGCGGCGCCGAACGCCTCGGCCAAGCGGCGCCTTGCGGCTAGCGGGGCAGGGGCTGCCATGGCGGGCGCGCGGCGGGGCGCGAAATCGCCGAGTGGGATGGTTTCGCCCGCCAGGATTTCCGCTGGGTCCAGGCGTCCGAGCAGCGCCGGCAAGGCGGCTTTCGCGACCGCGGCTGTTTCGAACAGGCCTGTGGACACGTCCAGCCAAGCGGCGCCGGTTGTGTCGGCGGTTTCCACTAATGCCAGGAGAAGGTTCGGCCGTGCGCTATCGAGCAGGGAGTCTTCGGTCAGTGTGCCGGGCGTGATCAGCCGCACGATTTCGCGGCGCAGAGGGGCTTTGCCGGCGCGGGCGGAGGCGGGTTCCATCTGTTCGGCGACCGCCACGCGGAAGCCGCGGCGGATGAGCCGCGCCAGATACAGGTCGGACGTGCCCACCGGCACGCCGCACATCGGGATGGGCGTGCCACCATGCTCGCCGCGATGGGTAAGCGCGATGTCCAGCGCGCCGGAGGCGGCCTCCGCGTCGGCGAAGAACATTTCGAAGAAATCGCCCATGCGGAAGAACAGCAGCGCATCAGGATGCTGTTCTTTGAGAGCAAACCACTGCGCCATAGCAGGCGAAGCGCCGTTAGAGCTGAGTGTACTCAAGTCCGGGGGTCTGGGGCCTCAGGCCCCAGCGGGGTCCAGGGGCAGCGCCCCTGGCCTTCTGTCTTAGTCACAACCATACCCGCTCATACAGGACCGCCACGCAAGTTTGCACCCCCAGCCCTTGCCAGCCGCCGCGGGGCCAGGGCAGGTGAACACCCACACGCAGGGAGACGCATTTTGGCCGAAGGTGACGCCGCATCTGATCGCATCACCGCCGAGGAAGCACTGGCGCTGCACGCCTGTGGCCGCCCCGGCAAGCTGGAAACGCGCATCACCAAACGGCTGACGACGGCGCGTGACCTGTCGCTCGCTTACTCCCCCGGCGTGGCCGAGCCCTGCCTGCGCATCGCCGAAAATCCTGCTTTGGCGTACGAATATACCACCAAGGCCAATATGGTGGCGGTGATTTCCAACGGCACGGCGGTGCTGGGCCTGGGCAATTTGGGCGCGCTGGCCAGCAAGCCCGTGATGGAAGGCAAGGTGGCGCTGTTCAAGCGTTTTGCCGACGTGGATGGCATCGATCTGGAGATTTCTACCGAGGACCCGGACGAATTCGTCAATTGCGTGCGTTTCCTGGGACCGGGTTTCGGCGGCATCAACCTGGAGGATATCCGGGCACCTGAATGTTTCGTCATAGAGCAGCGCCTGCGCGAGCTGATGGATATTCCGGTGTTCCATGACGACCAGCACGGCACCGCGATCGTGGCCGCCGCCGGACTGATTAATGCGTGCCACCTGACCAATCGCGATTTGGCCACCACGAAATTGGTGGTGAACGGCGCTGGTGCCGCCGCGATCGCGTGCGTGGAGTTGCTGAAAACGTTAGGTGCGCGCGGCGAGAATATTGTTCTATGTGACACCAAGGGCGTGGTGCATCGTGACCGCAATGATCTGAACCAGTGGAAAAGTGCGCATGCCAGCAACACGCAGGCGCGCACGCTGGAACAGGCGCTGCAGGGTGCCGACGTGTTCTTCGGCCTTTCGGTGAAGGGTGCCTTGACGCAGCAGATGGTGCGCGGCATGGCGCCGCGCCCGATTATTTTCGCCATGGCCAATCCCGATCCTGAAATTGCGCCCGACGAAGCGCGCGCCGCCTGTCCTGATGCGATTATCGCCACCGGCCGCAGCGATTATCCGAACCAGGTGAATAACGTTTTAGGCTTTCCCTACATCTTTCGCGGCGCATTGGATGTACGCGCCAGCACCATTAACGACGCCATGAAAACCGCCGCTGCCCATGCGCTGGCGGCACTGGCCCGCGAAGATGTTCCGGACGAGGTGCATGCCGCCGCGGCCCGCTCCGTGCATTTCGGGCCCGAATATATCATTCCGAATATTTTCGATCCGCGCCTGCTTGGCCGCATCGCGCCGGCTGTGGCGCGCGCTGCCATGGATAGCGGCGTCGCCCGCAAGCCGATCGCGGATCTGCGCCGCTACGCACGCGAACTCTCCGGCCGGCTGGATAGCACTGCCAGTGCGCTGGACATGATTTTCGAGGCGGTGCGTGCGAACCCAAAGCGCGTGGTGTTTGCCGAGGGCGAGGAAGAGAAAGCGGTGCGTGCCGCGATCGCGTTCCAGCGCGAGGGCTATGGCACACCCATCCTGATCGGCCGTGAGGAACGCGTGCAGGCCACGCTGGCGACGTTGGGTCTGGAATTGCCGGATGGCATCGAAATCTGCAATGCGCGCCTGTCCAGCCGTAATGCCGCCTATGCCGAGCTGCTTTATGGCCGCCTGCAACGGCGCGGCCATTTGCAGCGCGATGTGCAACGGCTTGTTAATCAGGACCGCAACGTGTTTGCGGCGGCGATGGTGGCGGCCGGCGATGCGGATGCGATGGTGACGGGCCTGACGCGCGCCCGCTCGGTGTGTTTGGAAGCGATCAACCTGGCGATCGATCCGATACCCGGCCGCACCGCGTTCGGTATCACCATGATGCTGGGGCAGAGTGCGACGATCTTCATTAGCGACACGCTGATGCACGAGCGGCCGTCGCCCACGGTGCTGGCGGATATCGCGGAAGGGGCCGCCGCCTATGCGCGCCGGCTGGGCCATGAACCGCGCGTCGCCCTGCTGTCCCACAGCACGTTCGGGCAGCCGTTGCATGCCACGGTGCCTGGCATTCGCGAGGCGGTGGCAATCCTGGAACAACGGGCGGTGGACTTCGAATTCGACGGGGATATGTCGCCCGATGTGGCGCTGGAGCCGTCCATTCGCGCGCTGTATCCGTTCTGCCGGTTGACCGGTAACGCCAATGTGCTGGTGATGCCGGGGCTGCATTCCGCCCACATCACGTCGCGGCTGGCGCCGCGTTTGGGCGGCGGGAGTGCTATCGGACCGCTGTTGCTGGGGATGCAGAAGGCGGTGCAGTTGGTGCCGATGGACGCATCGGTGTCGCAGATACTGGATCTCGCGGCGTTGGCGGCGCATCAGGCGGCGGAAAAGTAAAAGCGGGGGGCTCTGCCCCTGGCGCCGCAGGTTAGCAGCGATGGCGCCGTTACGCGGCGTGATCCGAAGGCCCCGATGGCGCATGAATGAGCAGCGCATCGGGAATTTTTCGTTGAGCAACTGGAGAGGCATCGATCTCAATCTTCTGGCGGTATTCGATGCCGTCATGCAGGACCGCAGCCTGACGCGAGCCGGCAAGCGCCTTGGGCTCAGCCAGCCGGCGGTCAGCCATGCCCTCACCCGGCTTCGCCACGCTTTGTCGGACCAGCTATTTGTGCGCGGGCCGGATGGCATGGTGCCGACGCCCCGTGCCGAGCAGCTGGCCGACCCGATCAGGGACGCGCTGGCCGGCCTGCAGCGCGCGTTACAGGCGCAAGCCGCTGTGCCCGCCGAAATGACCGGCTCGTTTACCATTGCCGTGAACGGTTACACGGCGTTCGCGCTGACGAACCGGATCGTGGACGCGATCAGGGAAGATGCCCCGGGACTGCGGCTGTCAATTGTGCCGAGCGGCACCCGGGATGTTTTGAACGATCTGGATAATGGAACACTTGATCTGGCGCTTGCCGGGATGCTGGATGGTGGCGACCGCTTCAAATGCGCCCGCGTATTGACAGATCGTTACGTGGTGGTGATGCGCAGCCAACACCCGGCGGCCACGCAGGATGTTTCGATGGAGGCGTTCGCCCGGTTGCGCCATTTGGTGGTGACATCGACCGGCGACAGCACCAGCTTTGTGGACGATGCGCTGGACGAAGCTGGGCTTACACGTAGGATCGCGCTTGAATTGCCATTCCTTGCCGTTCCGGAGGCGTTGGCGGCCTCTGATTTGGTAGCGATTCTGCCGGCGCTGGTGGCGGGGCGTTTGCGGGAGAACTGGGCGCTGATCGAGCGCCCTTTGCCCTGCGCTGGACCGTCCATCGATCTTACCATGACATGGCACCGGCGCACGGACGAACATGGCGAGCATAAATGGGTGCGCTCCGCCGTGCGCCGCTGCCTGGCACGGATTGGCCAGACCGGCTGACGGGCCCGTAGCCCTATTCAGTTGGTGCATGGGCGAGTGAAGGCTTTGCAGCGGACGGAGCCACGCCGGCGCTTCATTTATCGCGTTGCAGCTGAACAACCCGATAAGGATCGACCATGCGCTCGGCATTCGTGTGCGCCCTAAGCGCTGGCCTGTTTGCGCCCGCAGCCACGATTGCGTGGTTCGTGTTTTCACCCGCCGTACCGCAGAGCGCCCCGCCACCGCCGCCGGTACCAGTGGTGACGGCGCCAGTGCAGCAGCGCGATGTTGGGATCGTCCTTAACGGCTTGGGCACCGTCACCGCGCTGAATAGCGCCGTGATCCGCACGCAGATCACCGGCGTGATACAAAGCGTGGACTTTATCGAGGGACAAACGGTGCGCCGCGGCGACAAGCTGGCGCAGGTGGATCCCCGGCCGAGCCAAGCCGTGTTGGACCAGGCGGAAGCGCAGCTCTCTCGTGACGAAAGCCATTTGGCGAACGCGCGTGTCAATCTCGGGCGCGATGTGCCGCTGCTCAAGACCGGCGATGCCACAGCCCAAACGGTGGCCAACCAGACGTCCCAGGTTGCTCAATGGCAGAGTCAGCTCAACTGGGACCGGGCGGCCGTGGCGAATGCGCGCACGCAGCTAGGCTACACCACGCTTACCGCCCCGTTTGATGGGTTGACGGGCGTGCGCGCGCTGGATGTGGGCAACGTGATCCATCCCACCGACGCGGCCGGGCTGGTGACCGAAACGCAGGTGCAGCCGATTAGCGTGGTGTTTATCTTGCCTGCCGCGGCGATCGGCCAGGTGCAGGCGGCACTCGCCCGCGGCCCGGTGCCGGCCGTGGCGTTCGATCAGGCGGGCACGCATAAACTGGATAGCGGAGAGTTGCTGCTGATTAACAACCAGGCCGATCCGGCGACCGGCACGGTTGAACTGAAAGCCATCTTCGCCAACCCGCATTTGCGGCTTTGGCCAGGCGTGTTCGTGAACGTGGAGTTGACCGTACGCACCCAGAAAGCCGGACTGGTCATCCCGGCGGATGCGGTGCAGCAGGGTGAAGACGGCGAGTTTGTTTTCGTTGTGGGTGCGGACAACAAGGTTGAGGTGCACCCCATTACGGTGACCCAGCGCAACCGCGGCGTGGCGCTGGTGCAATCCGGGCTGCGTGCCGGGCAAACGTTGGTGGTGCAGGGCCAATACCGCCTGGTGCCGGGAACGGTAGTTGCCACCGTGGCACCGGATCAGGTCTCCGCCAGCTCGGCCGCCTCTGCGGGGTTGCTGCCTTGAATATCTCCGCGGGTTTTATCCGCCGGCCGATCGCCACGGCGTTGCTGATGGTGGCTGTCGTTACCATCGGTTTGATCGGCTATGTGCAATTGCCGGTAGCAGCGCTTCCCAACGTGGATTCGCCGACAATTCAGGTGATGGCGGAATTGCCGGGTGCCGACCCATCCACT
>FSYC01000349.1_pt1 | contig 15461 bp, 13 predicted proteins | sample 1638431 | NCBI WGS metagenome assembly FSYC01 (sample SAMEA3914788, study PRJEB12502) | metagenome | biome: forest; material: soil | place: Canada | collected 2011-07-03 | depth 0.1 m | reverse complement strand
CTGATCTATGTCCATTGCGTCGGCTTCGGCAGCGGCGGGCCATACTCCCCTTTGCAGGCCTATGACGATGTAATCCAAGCCGCATCCGGCATGGCCAGTTTCGCCTCCCGCGTGGATGGCGATCCGCGGCCGCGCTACGTGCCCTCCACTATCGCCGACAAGGTGGCCGGCATGCACGCGGCCTACGCGGTGCTGGCCGCCGTGATACACAAATTGCGTACGGGTGAAGGCCAGTTCGTGGAAGTGCCGATGTTCGAGTGCTTCACGCAGTTCCTGTATGAAGAACATCTTTTTGGCGGCACGTTCGATCCGCCCACGGCGCCGATCGGCTATCCCCGGCAGATAGATCCCAATCGTCAACCTTTTCCCACGCAGGACGGCTATATCAGCATCGTTCCCTACACCGATGAAAGTGTCACCGCCACATTCGAAGTGTTGGGCGATCCTGATTTCCTCAAACACGAGGACTTCGCCAATCCCCTGCTGCGCGCCTACTACATGACCCGTCTCTACGCCCGCATGGCCGAGCTCACCCCCGCCCGTCCCACCGCGGAATGGGTGCGCCTGCTGAACGCGGCGCGCGTGCCGGCCATGGCGGTGCGCGATTTTCAAACCATCCTGGAAGATCCGCACTTGCAGCAAACCGATTTCTTCCAGCACCAGCAACACCCCACCGAGGGTAAGATCATCACCATGCGCCCACCCGTGCGTTTCGGCGCCCGCCCCAACCCGGAGATGCGGCCCGCTCCGCTGCTGGGCGAACACACCGAGGCGTTGCGCGCGGAATACACGCCATGATCAAGCTTTACCATTGCGCCAACGCGCGGTCGTTCCGGGCGCTCTGGACTCTGGAAGAACTTGGGCTGCCCTACGAATTGGTGCAAATGCCCTTCCCGCCCCGCTTTCGGCAGGAAGGTTATCTGGACCTCAATCCAATGGGCACCGTGCCCACGTTCTTCGACGGCGACATGCTCATGACCGAGAGCGCCGCGATCGTGCAATATCTGGTCACCCGCTATGGCCCCACGCCCCTCGCCGTGGCACCCGATGAACCGGCCTATGGCACCTACCTGAATTTCCTGATGATGGCGGAAGCCACCCTTACCTTTCCGCAAACCGTCTATCTGCGCTACACTTTCCTGGAGCCGGACGAGCGCAAATTGCCGCAGGCGGCGGCGGATTATACGCAATGGTTCGCTTCCAGGTTTAAAGCCGCGACCACGCTGATGGGGCCGGATTATGCTTGCGCCGGGCGGTTTACTGCGGCGGATATTTCGCTTGGGTATACGGTGAAATTGGCTAATGCGATCGGACTTGCGGCGGCCGTGCCTCCGGCGGCACAGGCTTATTGGGAGCGGTTGCGGGATCGGCCGGCTTTGCAGAGGGCAGAAGGCAAGGAAAAAAGCGAAGCAGTTCTTTTTTGAAAAAAAGAACCAAAAAACTTTTGGAATTATGCGTGCGCGTTGGGTCAACGCACACACCAATAGATTAAAGTTTTTGCTTCTTTTTTCAAAAAGAAGTGCTTTCTGTCTTACACAAGGAAAATATAACTTTGGTAGCGCTTTCGCCAGACCGCACACCTGTCATTATCGGCGTTGGTGAAATCACCGACCGGCCGGAAGATCCTGGGCATGGGCTGGAGCCGCTGGCGCTGATGGCCGAAGCACTGCGCCGTGCCGAACAGGACGCTGGGATTTCGTTGTTGTCGCGGCTTGATTCGCTGGATGTGGTGAACCAGGTTAGTTGGCCTTATGCAGACTTGCCGGCAGAATTGGCGGACACAATTGGCGCCACACCGGCCCACGCGTTTTACGGCCCTGTTGGGGGAGAATCGCCGGTTCGCTTTCTGCATCAGGCTGCCGCGCGTATCGCGCGTGGTGAGAGCCAGGTCGCCGCGATTTGTGGTGCCGAGGCGCAGAATACGCTGGACCGGGCGCGGCGGGCGAAGGTTCAACTTCCTTGGACGGCTAAACCGGAACATTACGATCCGCCGTTGCGCGGCGCTGATTTCGTCCATGCGGCAGCACTTAATCTGGGCGTGTTCATGCCCATCACGATCTACCCGTTTTATGAAAACGCCACTGCCGCGTTCTGGGGGCAGACGCCGGTGCAGGCGCAGGCGGAGTCCGGCGCGCTGTGGTCTGAATTTGCGCGCGTGGCGGCTGGAAACCCGTATGCTTGGCTTGGGCGGCCGCATACTCCGGCGGAAATCACCACGCCAACCCATGCCAACCGCCTGATCGCGTGGCCCTATACGAAGCTGATGGTGGCTAATCCGTCGGTTAATCAGGGCGGTGCCGTTCTCATGACCACGCTCGCTATCGCGCGCGCGGCGGGGGTGCCGGAGCATCAGTTGATTTATGTGCATGGTGGTGCGGCGGCACAGGAGCCGCGGGACTATTTGCAGCGCGATATTTACCACGGCAGTTCTGCGCAAGATGCTGTTTTACACGCTGTGCAAAAGATAGCAGGCGGGCACGGGTTTGATGCCGTGGAGCTCTACAGCTGCTTTCCGTGTGTGCCGAAAATGGCCCGCCGCACGTTGGGATTGCCGGCGGAGATGGTGCCCAGCGTTACTGGCGGGCTTACCTTCTTCGGCGCGCCGCTGAACACGTATATGACGCATGCCGCCTGCGCGATGGTGCGCCATTTGCGTGCGGCGGCAGGCACAGGCTTGCTGTATGGCCAGGGCGAATTCGTCACCAAGCATCACGGGCTGGTGGTGGCGCGGCACCCGGACGAGGCCGGCACGATCCTGCATCCCGGTAGCGTGCAGGTGGAGGCCGACCGCGCGCGTGGGCCGGTGCCGGTATTCTCCACCACGGCCGAGGGTGAAGCGGCGCTGGAAAGCTTCACGGTGATTTATGACCGCGAGGGCGCGCCCAGCCATGGCGCGGTGATCGCGCGCGTGGGCGCGGAGCGTGTGTTGGCGCGGGTGCCGGCGGATGACGATGACGGCATTGCAAGGCTAACGGATCTAACGGTTTCGCCCATCGGCGCCACCGGCCACATAACCGCCGCGGGTGACGAGCTAAGGTGGGCGTTCTAAGGAAGGGCCACCCTTCAAAGAAGCCGGGGGGTCTGGGGGGAGCGGCTTCGCTCCACCCAGCCTTCCCTATCCAGGAACCCCCAGATGATCCCCAACGCCCCCAAATCCCTAAACTTCGACCTGGGCGAAACCGCCGACATGCTGCGCAACCAGGTGGAGGCCTTCGCCAGCGAAGAAATCGCTCCCCGCGCCGCCGCCATCGATCGGGAGAATGATTTCCCCGCGGATCTGTGGCGCAAGTTCGGCGACATGGGTCTACTCGGCGTTACCGCGGCCGAGGAATATGGCGGTGCGGCGATGGGCTATCTGGAGCACGTGGTGGCGATGGAGGAAATCAGCCGCGCTTCCGCCAGTGTGGGGCTTTCCTATGGTGCGCACAGCAATCTTTGCGTCAATCAAATCAATCGGAATGCCTCGGCGGAGCAGAAGGCGCGGTATTTGCCGAAGCTGATTTCCGGCGAATATGTCGGCGCGCTGGCGATGAGCGAGCCGGGGGCGGGTAGCGACGTGGTTTCCATGCGCCTGCGGGCCGACAAGCGCGGCGACCGGTATGTGCTGAACGGCACCAAGATGTGGATCACGAACGGGCCGAACGCCGATGTGCTGGTGGTGTATGCCAAAACCGATCCGCAGGCCGGCTCGCGCGGCATTACGGCGTTTTTGATCGAACGTAGTTTCCCCGGATTTTCCACGCATCAGAAGCTCGACAAGCTGGGCATGCGTGGCTCGAACACCTGCGAGCTGGTGTTCGAGGACTGCGAGGTGCCGGAAGAGAACGTCATGGGCCAGCTCGGACGCGGCGTGAACGTGCTGATGAGCGGGCTGGATTATGAGCGGGCCGTGCTGGCGGCGGGGCCGTTGGGCATTATGCAGGCCTGCCTGGATGTGGTGCTGCCTTACGTGCACGAGCGTAAGCAGTTTGGCCAAAGCATTGGCGAATTTCAGCTGATCCAGGGCAAGCTGGCGGACATGTATACCACCATGAACGCGGCGCGGGCTTATGTGTACACGGTGGCCAAGGCGTGCGATCGCGGGCAGACCTCGCGCAAGGATGCAGCGGGCGCCATTTTATACGCGGCCGAGCGGGCTACGTGGATGGCGCTGGAGGCCATTCAGTGTTTGGGCGGCAATGGATATATCAATGATTATCCTACCGGCCGTTTGCTGCGCGATGCTAAACTTTATGAAATTGGCGCTGGAACTAGCGAAATTCGGCGCATGCTGATTGGGCGGGAGTTGTTTCAGGAAACCATGTAAGGAAGAAAGCGCTTCTTTTTGGAAAAAGAAGCAAAAACTTTTGCAAATTGGGCGCGCGTTGGACCCAACGCGCGCCCAATTTGCAAAAGTTTTTTGGTTCTTTTTTTCAAAAAAGAACTGCTTGCCTTAGTCCGAAGACGGCAATTGCTTCGCCTGCTTCACCCCCAGCCGCACCCCGTCCGCGCTCAGCGCGCCGTCGCCGCCCTTGGTGCATAGAAACTCCATGGTTTCGGCTTCATCTACGTAACGTTTGCCGGTCAGGCAGGGCTCGGCCAAAGCCGGGTCGATCGCCAATCCCTCGGGCGCGGGTTCCTGCATGGTCAGCATGGGATGGCCGCCGCAGCGCAGGTCGATCGCGATGCCGGCGGTGCGCAGCACCATGATTTGCGTTTCCGAAACGGCACTCTTCAGCCGGGCGCCGGCTTTGTACACTGTACCCGTCATAAATTCCTGGGCTCCCGCCAAAATATCATTGGTTCATCGCGCCATGTAGCCACCATCCACCGGCAGCGCGTGGGCGACGATAAAAGCGCTGCGCGGCGAGGAGAGAAAGAGCACCGCCTCGGCCACGTCCTGCGGCGTGCCGAACCGGCCTATCGGCACCATGGACTGTAGGCGCGGCCGCATCGCTGCGTCCGCCACCAGCGGGGCGGTCATCGCCGTTTCAATCACGCCGGGGCATACCGCGTTTACCCGCACGCCGCGCGCGGCGTAGCGCACGCCGGCGGCGCGCGTCAGCCCCACCACGCCGTGTTTGCTGGCGACATATTCGGCGGTGCCGGCGCCGGTGAGGCCGGCGATCGAGGCGGTGTTGACGATGGTGCCGCCGCCTTGGGCCAGCATTTGGGCGATCTGGTGCTGCATGCCGAACATCACGCCGTGCAGGTTCACGGCCAGCACGCGCAGCATTTGGCCGGGGTCCCAATCGTCCGTGTAGGTGCTGACCCCGGCATTGTTGAAGGCGTGGTCCACGCGGCCGAAGCGGGCGAGGGCGGCTTGCATCAAGGCCGCCGCATCGGCGGGATCGGAGACGTCTGTCGGCACAAAAATGGCCTCGCCGCCGGCGGCGATTATGTCGGCGGCAAGCTGGGCACCGGCTTCTTCATCGCGGTCGGCCAGCACCAGGCGCGCACCCGCATGGGCAAAGGCCAGCGCGGTGGCGTGCCCGATGCCCGCGGCAGCCCCCGTCACTAAGGCTACTTTGCCGGTGAATTCCCCCATGGCCGTACCCTAGGCCGCGGCCATGAGAGTGACAATCAGGATTCGTGGCAAAAAACGGATTGTCCTACGCAAACAGGCAATCCGTCAGGCAGCCGGCGCGTTGGTTAATTCGCCACGTGCTCCGGTAGCGGGATGCAGGGACGTGCGTAGCCGGGCGATGGCTTCGTCCAGCACGGCGTCCTGTTTGCAAAAGGCGAACCTGATCCAGTCGTGGGGGGCGTCGCCCTCGTAGAAGGCGGAGACAGGAATTGCCGCTACGCGGGCGTGCTCGGTGATGTGGCGGCAGAAGGCTGCGTCGTCGCCGTTGAAGCCGAAACGCGCGAAGTTGGCGGTGACGAAGTAGCTGCCGTCGGTGGGCAGCACGCCGAACCCGGCTTGCTTCAGCCCGGCGGTGAGCCGGTCTCGCTTGGCGGCGAGGTCGCTGGCGAGGGCAGTGAAATAGGCATCGTCTTTGGCCAGGCCCAGGGCCACGGCACGCTGCAAATTGGGTGGCGTGGTGAAGGTGAGGTTCTGGTGCGCCTTGGTGACGGTAGCGGCCAGCGCGGGGGAAGCGGTGACGTAGCCGACCTTCCAGCCGGTGAGCGAAAACGTTTTGCCGGCGCTGCCGATGCGCAGGCAGCGATCTGCCATGCCGGGGAGCGTCATCAGCGGAATGTGGCGGGCGGGGGCGAATACCAAATGTTCGTAGACCTCGTCGCAGATGGCGTAGGCGTCGTGGCGCTGCAGCAGGCCGGCGATGAAACCCAGCTCGTCGGCGGTGAATACCTTGCCGGTGGGGTTCATGGGTGTGTTCAGCAGAATGGCCTTGGTTTTGGGGCCGAAAGCGGCGGCCAGGGCCTCGCGCGGCAGCGCCCAATGCGGCGGTTCCAGGCGCACGAGTTTTGGGATGGCGCCGAGCAGGCGGATGATCGGCAAATAGGTGTCGTAGAGGGGCTCGATCAGCACGACTTCATCGCCCGGATTGAGCAGCGCCATCAGGCAGGCCGTCAGCGCCTCGGTGGCGCCGCTGGTGACGACCACGCCGCGATCCGGGTCGGCATGGATGCCCCAGAAGCGGTGATTGGCGGCGGCGACGGCCTGGCGCAGCTCCGGCACACCGGTGAGCGGCGGGTACTGGTTGCGGTTGTCCAGCAGTGCATCCGCGGCAGCTTGCACCACGTCGGCCGGCCCTTCGGTATCGGGGAAGCCTTGACCCAGGTTGATGGCGCCATGCTTCACGGCCAGGGCCGACATGGTGGTGAAGATGGTGGTGCCCAGGGCGGAGAGCAGGCTGTTGGCAGGCTTCACGATAAGCGGCTCCTCGACGTTCGTTCCCGCCTCGGTTGCAGGCGGTGCATGGTGCGTGCGACACCCTTAGTCCAAGCGCAGCTCCAGGCGCACCCCCAGGGCGCACTCAAAAAGCACGCCCCCGAGTGACACCCCACAAGCGGACTAAGGAGGCGGACATGAAGAAGATCGAGGCGGTGATCAAACCCTTCAAGCTTGATGAGGTGAAGGAAGCACTGCACGAAGTGGGGCTGCAGGGGATTACGGTGCTGGAAGCCAAGGGCTTCGGCCGCCAGAAGGGCCATACGGAGCTGTATCGCGGCGCCGAATACGTGGTGGATTTTCTGCCCAAGGTGAAGATCGAGGTCGTCTGCGGCGACGATCTGGTGGAACGCGCCGTGGATGCGATCATCAGTGCCGCGCGCACGGGACGCATTGGCGATGGTAAGATTTTTGTAAGTGATGTGCTGGAGGCTGTTCGGATACGCACCGGCGAACGCGGGGAGCAGGCCATTTAAGCGCTGGGTGGGATGAAGCCATCCCCCCCAGACCCCCCAGCTTCCATTTGGGCGAGGCCTTGATGGCGGCCTCGTCTCATTTGCGCAGGGGGGTCTGGGGGGAGCGGCTTCGCTCCACCCGGCCTTTCCGCTTGCCCGCCAGCCCACGTGCCATAAAACTATCGCGCAGCGGCCAAGCCGGCCGCGCCTAATCAAGGGGATACTAAGCGTATGGCGAAGAAGAGCCCGGCCTCGCCGAGCGAGATCGAGAGAGTCATGGAACTGCTCCGCGAGAATTCCGTGGAGTATGTCGACCTGCGCTTCACCGATCCCCGCGGCAAATGGCAGCACACGGCCCAGCACGTTTCCACGATCGAGGAAGACGTGTTCCGCGACGGCTTCATGTTCGATGGCTCGTCCATCGCCGGCTGGAAGGCGATTAACGAGAGCGACATGATCCTGATGCCGGACGCATCCACCGCCGTGATGGATCCGTTCGCCGCCAAGCCGAGCCTGATTCTGATTTGCGACATCGTGGAGCCGTCCACCGGGCAGCCTTACAGCCGCGATCCCCGCAGCACGGCGAAGAAGGCCGAGGCCTATCTGGTTTCGACAGGCGTGGGCGACACTGCGTTCTTTGGCCCGGAAGCGGAATTTTTCATTTTCGACAGCGTGAAATTCGGCACCGGCGGCAATTACGGCACCTATCAGCTGGATAGCCAGGAAGGTCCGCAGGCTTCGCTGAAGGATTACCCGGAAGGCAATATGGGGCACCGCCCCAGCGTGAAAGGCGGCTATTTCCCGGTGGCGCCGGTGGATAGCGAAAGCGATCTGCGCGCCGAAATGCTCAGCACCATGGGCGAAATGGGCCTGGCGATCGAAAAGCACCACCATGAAGTGGCGCAGAGCCAGCATGAACTGGGCACCAAATTCGGTCCGCTGACGAAAATGGCCGACCATCTGCAGATCTATAAATACTGCGTGCACAATGTCGCCCACAGCTACGGCAAGACGGCAACGTTTATGCCAAAGCCTATTTATGGCGATAACGGCAGCGGCATGCATGTGCATCAGTCGATCTGGAAGAACGGCAAGCCGCTTTTCGCCGGCAACGGTTATGCGGATCTTTCCGAGACGTGCCTGCATTACATTGGCGGCATCATCAAGCATGCGAAAAGCCTGAACGCGTTCACCAACCCCAGCACGAACAGCTACAAACGGCTCATCCCCGGGTTCGAGGCGCCGGTGTTGCTGGCTTATTCGGCGCGCAATCGTTCGGCTTCGTGCCGCATTCCGTATGCGACCAACCCGAAGGCCAAGCGCGTGGAAGTGCGCTTCCCCGATCCCGCGGCCAATCCGTATCTGGCATTCGCGGCCATGCTGATGGCGGGCCTGGATGGCATCAAGAACAAAATCCATCCGGGCGATGCCATGGACAAGGATCTGTACGATCTGCCGCCGGAAGAGCTGAAGGGCATCCCCACGGTCTGCGGCAGCCTGCGTGAAGCCTTGGGGGCGCTGGCCGCCGACCATGAATATCTGCTGGCCGGTGACGTGTTCGGCCGGGATCAGATTGAGAGCTATATCGAGCTGAAATGGAGCGAGGTTTACCGTTTCGAGCACACACCGCATCCGGTTGAGTTCGAGATGTATTACTCGGTGTAATTTCGATCGGCTTTTAGGGTGACTCTCATAAGGTAAAGGACAAGCAGTTCTTTTTTGAAAAAAAGAACCAAAAAACTTCTTCTTATAGGGCGGGCGCGTTGCCGCAACGCGCGCGCCTTATGGACAAAAGTTTTTGCTTCTTTTTTCAAAAAGAAGCGCTTGCTTACCGCCTATGGGTCGGCCTCAACGCCGGTTGGCAAGAGCCGGCGTTACGAAGCTGGCATTAATGTAAGTAATGGAAACCGCGCGGCGCGAGCCGCGCGGTTTTCTGCTGTAAAGGCCGTGGAAGCGAAAAGAAGCGGACTTGATAGACGCGGCATCGGACGGTTAACGTCGTTCGATTTCGATCCAGTTGAACACGATGGCGCCCCGCATGCTGGGGCGAAGGACACCGTTATGGAACCCCTGAAAATGCACCCGAACAAACCAAGCCTGTGGCGGCAATGGGTCACCAGCACTGCCTGCGCGGCCTTGCTGGCGGCTTCCGCGCCAGCGCCGCTGCTGGCGCAGCAAGGCCCGCCGCAGGGCGGCCCACCTCCGGGCGCCCAAGGGCCTGGCCCCCAGGGTCCTGGTCCACAGGGTCCCGGTGCGCAGGCGTCTGACCAGCAGGGCTACTCGCCCGAACAACTCGATGCCGTGCTGGCACCCATCGCGCTGTACCCGGACCAATTGCTGACGCAGGTGCTGATGGCATCGGCGTTTCCGGACCAGGTGACGGCCGCGGAGGCCTGGTGCCAGGCGCCGGGCAACAAGGCGCTGCAGGGTGATGCGCTGACCGCCGCTTTGGCGCCGCTGCCTTGGGATCCTTCGGTGAAGTCGCTGGTGCCGTTCCCGCAAGTGCTGGCCACGATGACCTCTCAGCCGGACTGGCTGCAGCAGCTTGGCTACGCCATGAGCGTGCAACAGCCGGCAGTGATGGAGTCTGTGCAGCGGTTGCGGCGGCAGGCGCAAATCGCCGGGCAGCTTAACTCCACGCCACAGCAGCAGGTGAGCACGCAAGGCAGCGCCATCGTGATCGAGCCGGCGCAGCCTAATGTGGTGTATGTGCCAGCTTATAATCCGGCCGTGGTGTATGGTGCATGGCCGTATCCGGCTTACCCGCCATTCTATCTGCCGCCGCCTCCGGGCTTCTATCTTGGCGGGGCAGTGGTTGGCGGCTTTGCGTTCGGCATCGGTATCGGCATCACGGCCGGGCTGTGGGGCTGGGCGCACCCGAACTGGGGTGGGGGGAACGTCTACATCAACGTAAACCGCTACAATTCGATCAGCGTTAACCGGCCCTGGGTGGGCGGTGCTACCTGGCGCCCTGTGGGCGCAACGGTTGGGCGCCCCGCATGGGGCTACCGGCAAGGCACGGGTTATCGGCCCGGTGCGGGCGGCTTTGTGCCGCCGGGCGGCGCAGGATACCGGCCGGTTGCGCCGGGGTACCGGCCGCCGGTTGCCGGAATCCGGCCGCCCGCACCGATCGCGCGGCCTGCCGTGGAGCCGGGGCGTGGGGTGACACGCCCGGGCACCGTACCGGGCGCAGGAACGCGGCCGCAAAATGGGACACGGCCGGGTGGTGCAACGCCACCGGCCGGGCATCACAACGGTGGCACCAGGCCAGGGTCACATCCGACGGGGCGGCCGTCGCACGCGGCCCCAGCCGCCAGACCCGCCGAACCGGGTCGCGGGGCACCGGCCGAGCGGCCTAGGCCCGAAGCGGCGAGCCGTCCGGCCGCGCCATCGCACGCGGCGCCAGCCGGCAGGCCTGCCGGTGGCGAGCGGCCAAAGCCGGCTGCGCGTCAGGGCGGGAACGGAGGCAATAAGAAGCCGAAGTGATCGATGCCTGAGGACGCCGACAAAGCAGAAAGGCTGGGTGGAGCGAAGCCGCTCCCCCCAGACCCCCCTGCTTCAGTTTAAAACGAGGCCTTCATGGAGGCCTCGTATAAATGGCGGGGGGGCATCCTGTCGTAAGACCTGGGGGGACAAGCTTTGTCCCCCCAGGTCTTCCCTCGACTCAACAGTGCTCAGCTCCACTGGCGGAGCAGGCTATCGATAATGGCGATCGCGCCGCCCAGGTTACGGTTCGCCAGGGCGTCCCTGGCCTGGCCGATACCTGAAACGAGCGGACCCTGCGCCGGAACGCGCTCCGTGCCGGCGGGAATATCGCGATCCAGCGCGCGGGTTTCGGCCCGTTCCAGGGCTTCCTGCGCTTCACCCGTACGATTTGCCGCCAACGCGCTGCGTGCCGCCATCAGCAGGTCGCGCACCGTATCGGCGCCCATCGGGGCCGGCAGGTTGGGGGCAAGGACGGACCGCGTGTCGGTGCTGTTTATGTTACCGGCGGTGTCGGAGCGCGGCAGGGACATGCCGGTGCCGATGTCGTTGCCGGGCCGCGCGCCGTCTGGCGTGTTGGGCACCGGTTGCGCGGTGGCGGCGGTAGTGCCGGCCAGCAGCAGAAGAGCGGCGAGGGTTCGCATGGCATGGTCCTCCGTGACCTGTGGATATGTTCGCGTGGTTAGGGTGACGCCGGGCTAACCCCTTGCTGCAGAGGCGGATCATTCCCGACGGGCCGGATTGGCGGCTTGGGCTTGCCGTCATTCGGGCCGGTTGATCCGCCGATGGACGGGGGGTCGCTGGCCGGAAAGCTTTCATCCAACGCCTCGTCCCGCTGTGCGTCGGTTTCCTTCGGCGACGACGACATTTGCAGTGAAAACGGGTGCGACGGCGACATGGATCGGCTCCTTCACATTTGATGTGAACACCGGGAAGGCCTGCGGAGTTTCAGGCCAGCGCGCGGCGCAAACGGCGCAGTATGCGGCGCCAAAGAGCCGCGCGGTGCAAGGGCGGAAGCGGCGGTTCCGGTGGTGCTGCCAAGGCGGCCAGGCGCTCCCGCGCGGGGCCGCCAAAGGCCGGATCGTGTTCCCAGATTTGCGCCAGGCGGCGGGCGGCGTCCGTTTCGCCCAATGCCAGGCGGATATCGGCTTCCGTCAGGTCGATCCAGCCGGGTTCCGGATGGGGCAGCGCGCGGGCCAGCGTGAGGGCGCGCAAGGCGCCTGCCGTGTTGCCGCGGCGCAGCAGGGTTTGCGCCAGGCCCAGCCAGAAGGCGGCGCTGCCGCGGCGGGCGGCGCGCCAGCGGCGGCGGAAGGCGGCGGCGTCGAATTGTTCGGCCAGCATGTCGGTGAACATGTCGGTGTAGACGTCGGCTTGTTGCAGCATCAGCATTTGCGCGTGGCCGCCGAAGGGAATGCGCAATTCGCTCAGGCGGTGGTGGCGCTGGATGTCGGCCATGTGCTGGCCGTCCACGCACCAGGGATCGAACACCGCCCATCCGCTGGTGACGGGGGGAATGGTAGCGATCTTGTCGTGGCCGAAACGCAGGCGGGCGGCCTCGCCGCGCCAGCGGTGTTCGTAGGGAGCTTTGGCGGCGTCAATGGAGAATTGCGGGATGACCGCCACCACCGAGGCCAGGCCGAGGTCGTGGGCAAAGTTGATGGTGGCGAAACCGCCCATGCTGCCGCCGTAGCCGATCAGCCGCCAGCCGGGGGAAGCGGCGCGGATGGCGGCCAGGGCGGTGAGGATTTCGTCGTCCTGGAACCAGTCATTGGTGGCGGACATGACGCCGAATGCGTTCAGGCCGCGATGGCGGAAGAAGCCCTCACCGGAGAACTCGCCATCCAAAGTGGGCTCGGATTTCCAATATTCGAAGCAGACGACGGCCCAGGGGTCGTCGTTACAGTGTACGAAGCGGACGCAGTATTGCGGGCCGCGATGCAGGATGTGCAGCGCGGGCTCCCGGCTTGTGGCCGGTTGCTTGCCGCCTTGTTCTGCGTCTGCGACATCGTTGCCGCTCATGCCGGATTTCCGCCTCACGCCGTGGTTCAGCCGTTACTGGCCGGTTCTTCTCCTGGCCGTTTTGCCGGCGCTCGTCCACCTGCCCGCGCTGACGGGGTGGTTCCGGTTTGACCCGTTATACATAACGTCCGGCCTGACGCCGGGCGCCTGGCATCCGAACGGGCTGTTGACGGGCTACCCTGGCTGGATCGACGGCAATGCCGGTGTGACCACCCAGGCCCTGGGCACCTTGGCCGCGCGGGATTGGCTGGCTGGGGTGGTGCCGTGGTGGAATCCCTATTCGGGGGTGGGCCTGCCGCTGGCCGCCGAGGGGCAGACGCCGGCGATGTTCCTGCCCTTCGTGCTGCTGCTGGCGCTGCCGCATGGGCTGCTGGCGTTGCGCATGGTGCTGATGGCGGTGGCTGGACTGTCCACGCTGGCGACGCTGCGCCTGATGCGGTTGGACGTGGTGGCGGCTTTTGTGGGGGCCGCGCTGTTCGAGCTGAATGGCAGTTTCGCCTGGATGGCACATGGGCCGATGCTGCCGGTGGCGTTCCTGCCGATGATGCTGTGGGGCGCCGAGCAAGGGCGCACGGGGCGGTTTCCGCTGGCCATGGTGGGCGGCGTGGCTTGGTCGTTTCTGGCAGGGTTTCCGGAGACGGCGGCGCTGAATTTGATGTTCGCGGCCCTGTGGTCAGCGGTGCGGCTGGTGCAGGCGGAGCGACGGCTGCGTTACGCGTTGCAGGTGGGCGGTGCGGCGGTGGCGGGGTTGCTGATCGCGGCACCGGCGATATGGCCGTTCCTTGATGCGTTGAAGCTGGAGTTCCTGGGCGCCCATGCCAGTGGTGTGCATAGCGGCTTGCAGACCGGGAATTGGGCGCTGCTGCTGTTTCCGTATCTCTACGGCAACATCATGCAAGGCCCGCTGCTGCTCGGACGCCTGCGGGTGATCTGGGCCTGCGCCGGTGGATATACGGATTTGACGCTGCTGGCCCTGGCCCTGCTCGCATTGCGCCGGCGGGCGCCGGACGCGGCGTTGCGCTGGGTGTTGCTCGGCTGGCTGGCGGTGACCGCGTGGCGCGCGGCAGCGTTCGCGCCGGCGCTGTCACTGTTCGGGCTGGTGCCGCTGCTGCGGCAGGCGATGGTGCATGTTTATGTGCTGCCCAGCTGGTCCATGGCGCTGTGCGTGCTGGCGACTTTTGCGGTGCAGGATTGGCGGCAGGGCGTACGGTTACACGTGCGCGCGGTGGGAGCGGTGTTGGCGGTGGCGGCGGGCGTAGCGTTGGTGGCGGCGCAGCCTGATTTGCGGGCCATGGCCCCTGCCCTGCCTTTGTGGGCGCCTATCGCGGCCGTTTGCGTGCCGGCGGCGGTGCTGGTGGTCTTGCTGTGGATACTGCAGCGTCCGGCGTGGCATCCGGCATTGTTGGCAGGCCTTGTTGTGGGGGGCGCGGGCGCTCTGTTTGGCGTGCCGCTATTGGCCGGCACGCATGGGCGCGCGCTGGATACGGCCGCCATTGCCTATCTGCAGCAGAATGTGGGGCTGGGGCGGGTGGTGTCGCTGGGACCGATGGTGCCGAATTATGGCGCGATGTTCGGCGTGGCAGAGATTGGCCACAACTATCTGCCGGTGCCGGCTGCCTGGGTAAGTGCCGTGCGCACGCGCCTGCAGCCCGCCAGCGACGGGGTGAATTTCTATGAGGGCAGCCTGCCGGACGCAGATGCGTGGCGGGCCGCCCTGCCCGGCTACGAAGCCATGGGCGTGCGCTATGCGCTGACATGGCCAGGCGCCGATCTGGCGGCATTGGCGCCCGGCCCCACCCGGGTGTTTCGCGGCACGGTAATGGATGTATGGGCGCTACCGAGGCCCAGCCCTTATGCCGAGGCGCCCAACTGCACCGTTTCCGGCGGCCGGCTGATGCTGCATACAGACTGCACCGCGCCGTCCACCCTACTGCGCCGCGAGTTGGCATGGCCCGGTTGGACGGTGCGCGTGAACGGTGCTGGTGCCCCGCTGACGGCGCGGGACATCTTCCAGGCGGTTTCCGTGCCCGTCGGCGCCAGCACTGTGGTGTTCGACTACGCGCCACCGGGCATCGTGTGGGCGTGGGGGCTGGCCGCGCTGGGTGCGAGCGGCGCGTTCATGGGATTTTGGCTGGGCGCGCGTACGGCACGGTGGCCAGGCTTGGTGGCCTAGCCACCGTGCCAATCCGCGGCTTCATTATTTAAGGTCAAGGCAAGCAGTTCTTTTTTGAAAAAAAGAACCAAAAAACTTTTGACACTTGGGGCGCACGTTGAATTCAACGCGTACCTCAATGAGCAAAAGTTTTTGCTTCTTTTTTCAAAAAGAAGCGCTTCCTTGCTCCCTTCGGACCAACACGCTGGCGGCGATGCGAGCGATATTGTTAACTGATCCCGGCATCAAAGTGCCGCCCCTCTAGGAGAACCCCTGCATGGTCCCGTGCCTGATCCTGGGCGACAGCCTGGCGGTGGGCATTGGCCAATACAGGCCGGAATGCCTGACGGTGGCGCAGACCGGCATTACCTCCGGCCGCTACATCCAAACTTTGCTGACCACACAAACCGGCAACACCGCGGTGATCAGCCTGGGCGTGAACGATGCCGACGACATGGCGACGCTGCAGAATTTGCGCCGCGTGCGGGCCAGCATCCATGCCAAGCGCGTGTTCTGG
>FSYC01000133.1_pt1 | contig 15498 bp, 12 predicted proteins | sample 1638431 | NCBI WGS metagenome assembly FSYC01 (sample SAMEA3914788, study PRJEB12502) | metagenome | biome: forest; material: soil | place: Canada | collected 2011-07-03 | depth 0.1 m | reverse complement strand
TCGGCCACATTCAACTGCCCGATCGTCCGCCGCTGCCGCCCGGTAGCCGATCCGTCCACCATTACGCGCGACCTCCCGCCCGATGGTGGACGGCGCACGGCGTAGGTTCACCGCAATATGGCTGAACGGTCGGCCGGCCACCAATCCACGCGATATTTCCTCGCGATCGGCCAAAGTCAGCGCCTTCTCGCTACGCTTTCGGGCGGGTGGTGCGAACCCGCCTTTAAGCCTTACAACCCCGAATACCGAGCTGGCGCGCTTGCCTAAAGCTCGGCCTATCTCACTCAGAGATTGACCGTCCTTCCAAGGCGCCCACAAATCCCGCTTCTGCTCCGCTGATAACCCACGCTGAACAGCTCCGACCACGGCTGCCTCCCAACCAACACAACGCTAAACGCATTGCGCTGACCGGTTGAGACCGCCGGTTCTTTTTTTCAAAAAAGAAAGCGCTTTCGTTTTTTTGAAAAAAAGAAACAAAAACCTTTGATTATTATGGCTTCGGTTTTACCTGGAGGGGGTTACCTGAGGTCGGGGGGTGGCTCGGGTAACAAGGTGGCAGGAATGCGCGCGCGGATCAGGTTGTGGAACTCCAGCATGCAGACTTCCAGCGTCGACAATGGGCCGGGCGTATAAAAGCTTGATGCCAGGCCGCGCTGCACGCGGCGGCAAAGTTCATCGTCCTCGCGCTGCACGCCGCGATTGATACGCGCATTCAGGTAGCGCAGCACGCGCATTTCGCGGCGATCGTCGGGCAGGCCGTAGGTGCCGCCGCGGATCGTGCATTTACCGGGGCCGCGTGGCAGCACCTGGAAGAAATCCATCTGGTCCGGGTACACATCGATGCCGAGATTGGGCAGCATGCTGTAGAACCGCCAGCAGCGCCGGTTTTCCGGCGGCAGATGCTGCGTCAGCCCTTCCACCATCGCCTGGTAGCGCCATTCGGACCATTTCGGCGAAGGGTGTTCCCGCAACCAGCTTATGCCGCTGGCAACACCGTTGCCGCGATTGGTCTGGTCGTCATAATCCGGCGTGAACATGCGGTTCAGCCCGGGATGGCCGATCGGTACGTGGTAGGATTCCAGGTAGTTGTCCATTGCTACCTTCCAGTCTACGTCCCAATCTTCGTAATACAGCGGCGCGAGAGGCTGCATGTCCTCGAAATGATAGGGCAGGAAATCGTCCAGCATGTCGCCCCACAGCGTGGATGGCGGCGGCGGGTCACCGGCGAGACAGACAAAGATAAACCCCGCCATCACCTCCAGCCGCACGGGCAGCAACCCGTGCTTGTCGCGGTCCAGGAAGGGGAACGATTCGCGTACCGGTGTGCCGCGTAACGAGCCGTCCAGATTATAGGTCCAGCCATGATAGGGGCAGGTGATCGCGTTGCCGCAACTGCCGGCGTTTTCCACCAGCCGCGCGGCGCGATGGCGGCACACATTATGATAAGCGTGAATTTCGCCTTGCCGGTCGCGCAGCACCACCACGCTATCCGGGCCCATATCGAACGTGAAGTAATCGCCGGGTTTGGCGACGTCGTTGATATGGCAAACGATCTGCCAACTCGGCAGCAGAATGCGTTCATGTTCCAGCCGGTGCAGCGTCGGGTGGGCGTAGGTCCAGGGTGGTAGGCCTCGCGGATAGGTATCCGCGGTTACCGTACTGGGCCACAGGGACGTTGCCGCGCTCATGGTGCAACCGCCTTATTGAATGATCATTCAATGTAGCCAGGAGGCGGCGTCAAAAGCAAGCATTGCATAGTTCGAAGCTCCCTTGCAGTGTTGTCGGCCGTGCTTCAGCGCGCAACTATCGGCATGTCGCGCTCCGGAGGGCAGGCAGCTTTTCGCCCGCCGTAGAAATTTTGAATGGTCATATAGATTTCAATAGACCTCCGGCCGCAACCACTGCTACGGTTTCGTGACCAACAGCCGGGGGCCGGGGGCAATGGTGAGAACGCTGACCAAGAGCCACGCGCAATTCGCGCGGGCCGTGCAGCGCCTGCCGCTCGGGGTGGCTTCCAACTTCCGCTATTGGGGGGAGGAGCGGACGATCTACGTCAAGCGCGGCCGTGGCGGCCGCATCACCGACCTCGACGACAACACCTACGTTGATTACCGGCTGGGCTACGGCCCGGCGATCCTGGGCTACGCCGATGCCCGTGTGGATGCCGCCGCCCGCGAAGGCATGGAAATGGGCGGCGTGTTCGCCCTGTCCACCGAAATGGAATTACAGGTCGCCGAGCGCATCAGCCGCATGGTGAAAGCCGCCGAACTGGTGCGCTTTTCCAATTCCGGCACCGAGGCGGTGATGGCCGCCCTGCGCCTGGCCCGTGCGTACACCGGCAAGGATGATTACGTGCTGCTGGAAGGTAGCTATCACGGCCTGTTCGATGCCGCGATGTGGCATGTGCCGATGCATGCCTGGAACCAGCAGGGCGAGCCGGACGTGGCGCCCTACAGTGAAGGCGTGCCGGTCAACAGCCGCAGCCTGGCGCATTTTGTCCAAGCCAACGATGCCAACGCGCTGGAAGCCGTGCTGAAGAAACACAGCGGCAGCATCGCCTGTTTGCTGATCGAACCGATCATGGGCAATTGCCTGGGCATCGCCGCCGACCCCGAATACCTCCGCCATGCCCGCGCGCTCTGCGACAAATTCGGCGTGCTGATGGTGATCGACGAAGTAAAAACCGGCTTCCGCGTGGCCCGCGGCGGCGTCCAGCAGCTTTACGATGTTCACGCCGACATCTGCACCTTCGCCAAGGCGGTGGCCAACGGCTACCCCATTTCCGTGCTCGCCGGCCGCGAGGACATCATGCGCAAACTGGGCCGCGGTGTCGCGCATGGCGGCACCTACACGGCGCACCCCGTGTCGCTCGCCGCGGCCGACCGCACGCTGCAAATCCTCGAGGAAACCGACACGCTGGACCGGATTGCCGCGTACGGCACCCGGCTCCGCCAAGGCATGAGCGCGGTGCTGGGTGCGGGCGGCATTCCGCATAGTTTCGTCGGCCATCCATCCATGAGCGGGCTGTATTTCGCGGAAACCCCGCCGCGTAATTACCGCGACTGGAAAAGCAGCGACTACAGCTTCTACAACGAATTGGCGCAGCATCTGCACGATGAAGGTGTCTTGTGCGAACCCGATTCGCGGGAGCCCTGGTTCATGTGCGCCGCCCATGATGATCAATGCCTGGCCGATACGCTGGCCGGATTTGAAAACGCTGTGGCCGCCACCGTCGCGGCCGGTGCCGCGCGACGAAAATTGTCAGCCTAATGAAAGGTGAACCCTAGGTGATACAATCGGCAAGCCACCCTGAACCGCCATGGGCGGCCGTTGCCGATCCCGCGATGCCACGCAGTCCCCGATCCCGCGCCCGATTGCGGGTAGCCCTCGCGGTGCTGGCGTTGCCCTGTTTGGTCATCGACGCGCCACCTTCATCCGCCCAAACGCCCGCCAACCCGCCCCCGAAGCCCAGGGCGAAGCCCGCTTTGGAAGAAATTATCGTCACCGCCCAAAAACGCTCTGAACGGCTCAGCCGTGTGCCCATCAGCATCGCCGTCCTGGGCAAGGCGCAGATGGACAAGCAGGGCGTGCGCAATGTGAAAGACATCGCCCGCCTGGTGCCGGGCCTGCATCTGCAAGCCAGCGACGAACTGGGCAACACCAACATCTCCATCCGAGGCATCGTCTCCAACACCGGTGCCGAAACCACCGGCATATATATCGACGAAACCCCGGTGCAGGCACGCCAGGAAATCGTCGCCAGCAACCCCTACCCCGAAGTGTTCGATCTGGACCGCGTGGAAGTGCTGCGCGGCCCGCAAGGCACGCTTTTCGGCGCGGGATCGGAAGGCGGCACGGTACGCTTCATCACGCCGGCGCCAAGCCTGGAGACCTACACAGGCTATTTCCGCAGCGAACTTGGCTTCACCGATGGCGGCTCGCCCAGCTACGAACTAGGCGGTGCCGTCGGTGGCCCGATCGTGCAGGACAAACTAGGCTTCCGTTTCAGCCTGTGGGACCGCGAGGACGGCGGCTACATCAACCGCATCAACCCCGTCACCGGCCAAGACCAGGATCATGACGCCAACAGCGCCAATTCGCTGGTGGCGCGTGCCGCCTTCCTGTTGCAGCCCATCGATGATTTAACGATCGAGCCGGCGCTGTTCTTCCAGCGCATCCACGCCGACGACCGCGATTTCTACTGGGAAGCCGCAGGCCCCTTCAACGAATACGCCCAAATTCCGCAGCCCCACACGGACACCTACATCCTGCCCAGCATGGACGTCGCCTATGATTTCGACTGGTTCACGCTGAAATCCATCACCTCCTATTTCAAGCGCGCCAATGACGACCAGTACGACGCGACATCCTACGAGCTTTCAGGCTTGTTGCCCGGCAATGCCATTACCCTGCCCGGTTATCCGAACTATTTGTCACGCGGATACTACCAGCAGCGCCAATCCAATTGGACGGAGGAAGTGCGGCTGACTTCCGACGATACACCGGGCAGCCGGTTCTCCTGGGTCGCGGGACTCTATTACGCGCATAATGATTCAAGCGACGCGAATTCCTATATAGAGCCATTCGACGAAGTGGCGAATTACCTTTCGATCTTGAATGGCTATGGGCCCGGCAATTCGCTCAGCTATTTCGGCCAGGCGCCCGTATCGGGCAAATACTCCTACATCCAGAATATCCACGTGACGGAAACCGACCAGGCGGCGTTCGGCAATCTGACCTACGCCATTACACCAACAATCAAAGCCTCGGTCGGGCTGCGCGTGGCCCGCAGCGGCTACAGCTACAATGATTTCCAGGATGGGCCATACGGTCCCGCGGCACCTACCTACTATCACGGGTCGCAGAACGACACGCCGGTAACCCCACGCTTCGCCCTCACCTGGCAGATATCGCCCGAACAAATGGTCTATGCCACCGCCGCCAAGGGCTATCGCATCGGCGGTGCCAACGAATCCGTGCTGGGCGTTCCGAGCTGCGTCGGTGATCTGGACGCATTGCATCTGCACGACGTGCCGCACACCTTCAACTCCGACTCGCTCTGGAGCTACGAACTGGGCGACAAAGGCACTTTCCTCAACAATCACCTGCGCCTGGATGCCAGCGTCTTCTGGATCAATTGGAGCGGCATTCAGCAGCAGGTGGAGCTGCCCGATTGCGGCTATTATTTCACCGCGAATCTAGGCTCCGCGGTAAGCCGCGGCTTCGACGTTCAGGCCGAATACGCGGTTGGCAACGGGCTTGTGCTCTCCGGCAATGCCGGCCTTACCGACGCCGAGTTCACCACATCGGTTGTGGAGAGCGGCAATCTGCTGTCCCAAAAAGGCGACATGCTCGCCACGCCATTATGGACCGCCACCAGCGCCGCGCAGCAGGATTTCGACCTGCCGCGCGACGCGGTAGGCTATGCGCGCATCGATTACCAATTCGCCGGCCCCTATTACCGCACCGGCTCCGCCGATACGTTCTCGTATAACCCCTACACCCGCGATGCACCGGCCACCAATTTCGTGACCTTGCGCGGCGGCTGGAAAAAAGAAGGCTGGGACATTTCGCTGTTCATAGATAATGTGCTCAACAGCCGTACCTCGCTTTACCGCTACCAGGATGTGGTAGGCTCACCTGGCCTGCGCGATCTTACCTTCCGCCCGCTGACGGTGGGGATTACCGCTATTAAGAAATTCTAAGGGAAAGCAGCTCTTTTTTGAAAAAAAGAACCAAAAAACTTTTGCACTTTGGCGTGCGCGTTGGGTTTAACGCGTACCCCAATAAGCAAAAGTTTTTGCTTCTTTTTTCAAAAAGAAGTGCTTTCTTACTTTCCTTTTTCCCCCAAGCGCCGCGCCTATGGTCATAGAATCAGGCGCCGAGTCGATCGGCTTTCTCCTGGTCCCCAAATACTCCATGCTGGCGTTCGTCTCCGCGCTGGAGCCCCTACGCGTCGCCAACCGCCTGGCGCAGCGCCAGCTCTATGCGTGGGAAATCGTCTCGCAGGACGGCGCCCCGGTGCACGCCAGCAACAACCTGGCATTGGTGGCCGACCGCAGCGTGGCCACGGCCGGCCGGTACGATAAACTCGTAGTCGCTGCGTCCTTCGAACCGGAAGGCGGCTATCACCGCGCCACCGCACAATGGCTACAGCGCCTGAACCATGACGGTGTTACGCTCGGCTCCATAGACACGGGTAGTTTTCTGCTGGCCTGGGCCGGCTTGCTCGATGGCTACCGCGCCACCACGCATTGGGAAAGCCTGGAAGGCTTCGCCGAGCAATTTCCAAAAGTGGAGGTGGGTGCTGGCCTCTTCATCATAGACCGGTCTCGCTTCACCTGCGCTGGCGGCACGGCGGCGCTGGATATGATGCTGCATCTGATACGCTTACGGCATGGCCAGAAACTGGCGGCCGCGGTTTCCGATCAATTCATCCACGCCCGCATCCGCGACCCGCAGGAACGTCAGCGCATGGAGCCAGAAACGCGGGAAGGCATATCGCGTCCCGGATTCGCACGGGCGCTGGAAGTGATGGAAGCCAATCTGGAAGAAGCGCTCAGCATTGATGAACTCTGCGCCGCGGCGGGCGTATCGCGCCGGCAGTTGGAACGCATGTTCCAGCGGCATTTCCGCCTGTCGCCGCAACGCTATTATCTGGACCTGCGGCTGCAGCGCGCCCGCGCGATGCTGCAATATACCGACATGTCGGTGGTCGACATATCCGTGGCCTGCGGCTTCGGCGCCGCCGCGCATTTCTCGCGCGCTTACCGTGCCTGGGCCGGCCGGCCACCCACGGCGGACAGGCCAGGGCGGCGGCACGAAATCGTGCCGTCCCTCCGCTAGGCCGCCGCCGCGATTACGGGGTGCCGCTGTTGCTGATCTGCCGCTGCGTGTATTCCGTCTGGTAGGCGCGGTGCCTTACCTGCGCGTGATCCAACGTGTTCTGCACGCATTCGTCCTGCGAGCCGAAATCGTCTAGCGGATCATTCGCCCGTGCTTCCGTGCATAGTTTATTCGCGGCATCAACCGCTTCGGCGTGCACCGTTTGCGGATTGGTACCGGCCACCACAATCTGCGGATCGGCGGCAAAGGCAGCGCCGGAGAAGGCAATCGACACGGCGAAAACACTGGCCAGGCCAAATAGGCTGGCGATCGATTTGTACATATCCGGAGCTCCCAAAAAGTGGTGGAGAACTCCTCCCCAAACTGCGCTTCGCGAAATGAGCGCCTGGGCCGCGATATAGGGTGCCTGCTGATAGGTTACCAGCGTTATCTTGCTGCGATGCACCATTTTTGAGGCATGGCAGGCCCCCAGTCGTCACTTGTACTGCTGTCTCTGGCGCAAAAAGCCATCATTTTGGCGCAAAATTGCACGTTCAGCGCACGCCGCCCTCGCAAACTGCACCCCGGGTTGAGGAATACGGTGGGCTGGCATGAATAGTGAAGTGATCATCACCTGCGCCGTCACGGGCGCCGGCGATACGGTGGGCAGGCATCCCGCCATTCCCATAACCCCGGCGCAAATCGCCGCCGCCGCCCTGGAAGCGGCCGAGGCCGGCGCCGCCGTGGCACATATCCACGTACGCGATCCCGAAACCGGCAAATTCAGCCGTGACCCGGCGCTCTATAGGGATGTTGTGGAGCGCATTCGCGCCAGCAACACCGATGTCATCATTAACCTCACCGGGGGCATGGGCGGCGATTTCGAATTGGGTGAAACCGACCCCAAGATTGCTGGCCCCAACACCGATCTGATCGGCCCGATGGCCCGGCTGGTGCACGTGGAGCAATTACTGCCGGAAATCTGCACGCTGGATTGCGGCACGCTGAATTTCGGCGACGGCAACATGATCTATATCAGCACGCCGGATTATCTGCGCGCCGGCGCCGCGCGCGTGCAGGCGCTGGGCGTGAAACCGGAGCTAGAAATATTCGACACCGGCCATCTTTGGTTCGCCAAGCAAATGCTGGCCGAAGGGTTGTTGGATTCACCACCATTATTTCAATTCTGCCTGGGCATCCCCTGGGGTGCGCCGGCCGATACCGTTTCGATGAAAGCGATGGCCGATAATCTGCCGCCGGGTGCCGTATGGGCTGGCTTTGGTATCGGCCGTCACCAAATGCCGATGGTGGCGCAGGCCGTTCTGCTGGGTGGCCATGTGCGTGTGGGTCTTGAAGACAATTTATATCTTGATCGCGGGGTGTTCGCCAGTAACGGCAGCCTGGTGGATCGCGCGGCGAAGATTGTGCAGCTCATGGGCGCACGCGTCGTTTCGCCGGCCGAGGCACGCGTGAAACTGGGCCTCAAGAAGCGATAGATTTCGCGGGCCGCAGCCCGGGATTTTTCAAGGACGCGTACGTATGAAAACAATAGGCATTATCGGCACAGGCGTGATCGGTGCCGGCTGGGCCGCCCGCTGCCTGGCACACGGGCTGGATGTCGTCGCCTGGGACCCAGCGCCCGGCGCCGAACAAGCCCTGCGCGGCAAAATCGCCAATGCGTGGCCCGCCTTGGCCCGGCAGGGATTGGCTGAAGGGTCGGACCCAGCCCGGCTGCGCTTCGTTGCCACCTGCGAAGAAGCCGCCAGCGCCGCCGATTTTATTCAAGAGAGCGCGCCCGAGGAAGAAAACCTCAAACGCGCTTTGCTGGCCCGCGTGGATGCGGCTGCCCGCCCCGATGTGCTGATCGCCTCCAGCAGCTCCGGCCTGCTACCCACCAAATTCCAGGCCGATTGCAAGCACCCTGGCCGCGTTCTGGTGGGCCATCCGTTCAACCCGGTTTATTTGCTGCCGCTGGTGGAAGTGCTGGGTGGCGAAGCCACGAACCCCGCCAGCCTGGACGCAGCAACCGTATTCTATCGCAGCATCGGCATGCGCCCGCTGCGCGTGCGCACCGAAATCCCGGGCTATATCAGCGACCGCCTGCAGGAAGCCTTATGGCGTGAAATCCTGCACATGGTCGCCGAAGGTGTCGCCACCACCGACGAGCTGGACGACGCGATCCGCTTCGGCCCCGGCCTGCGCTGGGCCTTCATGGGCACAAATTTGATTTTCCACATGGCCGGCGGCGATGCCGGCATGCGCCACATGCTGCAACAATTCGGCCCCGCGCTGAAACTCCCCTGGACCAAGCTGGTGGCTCCGGAGCTCACGGAGGAGCTAATCGACCGCATGGTGGAAGGCACCATGAAGCAAGCCGGCGGCCGCAGCGTGGCCGAACTGGAGCGATATCGCGACGACGCGCTGATCAGCATCATGCAGACCGTAGCCGAAGTTAAGGCCCGGCACGGCGTGGCGTCAGATGCCTGATCCACACGACGCCCTATGGCTGCACGAAGCCCGCGTCCGCCCCGAATGGGTGGATTACAACGGCCACATGAGCGAGGCCTATTACGTGCTGATCTTCGGTGAGGCAACCGATGCGTTTTACGATCATGTAGGCCTCGGCGAAGCCTATCGCCAAGCCAACAAGGTATCCGTCTACACGCTGGAATCCCATATCCGCTATTTGGTAGAAGCGCCCGAAGGCGAGGCCGTGCGCATTGCTACACGGCTCCTGAGGTACGACGCCAAACGGCTACGCGTACACCACACCATGCACCGAACCAGCGATGCGGCGGTTTTAGCCGTCACCGAACTGATCGCCATGCATGTAGACAAGCAAGAAATGCGTGGAATTCCATTCCCCGCGGTGCGTCTTCAAAGCATCGCGGAATGCGTTACGACAAAACCCCCTCCAGAACCAGCCCAAAGCCGCCATTGGTGACCATGACCAACAGACAAAAGTTTTTTGGTTCTTTTTTTCAAAAAAGAACTGCTTTCTCTTGTTCTTTTTTGAAAAAAAGAACCAAAAAACTTTTGTCTGTCTGGTTGCCGTTTAATCCTGCGCGGGGCGTGTAAATCATGGACTTTTCGCTCTCCCACGAACAGCAGATGGTTGTGGATACGGTCCGCAATTTTGTTGAGACCGAGCTTTATCCACTGGAAGCCGAAACCGAGCGCACCGGTGTTGTTCCCCGCGAAATTGGCCATGAAATTCGCCGCAAGGTGCTGGCGTTGGGCTTCTACGCTCCGAACATCCCCGCGGAATATGGCGGTGGCGGCCTGGATCATCTCACCTTCACGTTGCTGGAGCGTGAGCTAGGCCGCGCCAGTATGGGGCTGGGCGTCTGGTGGGGCCGGCCATCCAATATTCTGTGCGCAGCCAACGAAGATCAAAAACAGCGCTACCTTCTACCGGCCGTGCGTGGGAAGAAGATGGATGCACTGGCCATGACGGAGCCGGATGCCGGGTCCGATGTGCGTGGCATGAAATGCAGTGCGCGGCGCGATGGCGGGGATTGGGTGCTGAACGGGACCAAGCATTTCATCAGCCACGCCGATATCGCCGATTTCCTGATTGTGTTCGTCACCACAGGGCCGGGCCGCATTACCGCGTTCCTGGTGGATCGTGGCACGCCTGGTTTTGAAATCCGCCCGGGTTACCGCTCAGTGTCTCACCGCGGCTACCAAAATTGCATATTGTCGTTCAATGATTGCCGGCTGCCCGATGCGCAAATTCTGGGCGAGGAAGGGCAGGGGTTCGCGATCGCCAATACTTGGTTACACGCAACGCGTTTGTCGGTCGCGGCGCTATGCGTCGGCCGCGCCCGCCGCGCGTTTGATTTGGCATTGTCCTATGCGGCCCAGCGCCGACAGTTCAACCAGGTCATCGGCAAGTTCCAGGGCGTTTCGTTCCAGATCGCCGATATGAGCACGGATATAGATGCCGCCGAGTACCTTACATTGGCCGCCGCCTGGCATCTGGACCAAGGCCACACGGCGAACCGCGAAATATCCCAGGCCAAATTGTTCGCATCTGAAATGCTGGCGCGGGTGGCCGACCAGGCGTTGCAAATCCATGGTGGCATGGGACTGATGGAAGATCTGCCGCTGGAACGCATCTGGCGGGATGCGCGCGTGGAACGTATCTGGGACGGCACCAGCGAAATTCAGCGCCATATCATTTCGCGCGATCTCTTGCGGCCGCTGGGCGCGTGACGGCAATGCCGCACATCGCCCGGCTGTCCCGCCTGCTGCGGCCACGCAGCTTGGCGGTATTTGGCGGCCACGCTGCGGCGGAAGTGGTGCGCCAAAGTGCAAAAATCGGCTTCACCGGCGAAATCTGGCCCGTGCATCCCCGCCATGGTCACGTGGCCGGCAAACAAGCATTCCGAACCGCCGCCGATTTACCGGCGCCCCCGGATGCCGTGTTCATCGGCGTCAATCGCCACGCCAGCATCGATATCATGAGCGAAATCTCCGCCCTTGGTGCCGGCGGCGCGGTCGCCTACGCGTCAGGCTTTGCGGAAGCCGGTGACGAAGGCCGCGCCTTTCAAGCCCAGCTCGTAGTAGCCGCCGGCGCCATGCCGTTTTTTGGCCCGAACTGCTACGGCTTCATCAACTACTTCGACAAAGCCCTGTGCTGGCCAGATCAATTCGGCGGTGGCGTGCAGCAGCGCGGCGTCGCTATCATTACCCAATCCGGCAATATCGGCCTGAACATCACCATGCAGCGCCGCGCGCTGCCTATCGGCTATCTGATCACGCTCGGCAATCAGGCCGGCGCCGGCCCCGCCGCGGTAATTCACGCCGTGCTGGACGACCCACGGGTAACCACCATAGGCCTCCACATGGAGGGCCTGGACGACCCGCAAGCCTTCGCCAACGCCGTGGCGCGAGCGCATGCGCAAAATGTTGCTGTCGTGGCACTCAAAACAGGCCGCTCCGCCGAAGGCGCCCGCATCGCGCAAAGCCATACCGCCTCCATGGCCAGCGGCGACGCCGTCGTGGACGCCTATTTCCGCCGTCTCGGTGTGGCGCGGGTAAACTCCATTCCCGTGCTGCTCGAAACCCTGAAACTGCTGCATTTTCAAGGCGCCTTGCCAGGCCGCAGCATTGCCAGCCTTAGCTGTTCCGGCGGTGAAGCGGCGTTGATCGCGGACGCCGCCGCACAAGCCGGCTTGCACTTCGCCCCCTTATCGCTGCAAGCCCGCGCCGGCATTGAGGCCACGCTCCCGGAACTGGTAAGCGTCTCCAATCCGCTCGACTACCACACCTTCGGCTGGCGAAACCGCCAGGCGCTGGCGGCCACGTTCGCCGCCATGATGCGGGCCGGCGCGGATATGAATCTGCTGATCCTGGATTTCCCCCGGCCCGACACCTGCGATACCGCGGATTGGGATGTAGCGGCCAATGCCATGGCGGACGCAGCGCAAGCCACGGGCCGCCGCGCCGCGATTCTCGCCACGCTGCCGGAAGCAATGCCCGAAAACTACGCGGAGCGTCTAGCCGCGCAAGGCCTGGTGCCACTCTTCGGCATGGTGGAAGCGCTTAGCGCCATCGACGCCGCGGCCAGCGCGGCATGCCATGCAGGCACAATACCGCTGCTGGCCGGCCCGGCCACGGGCGATGGCATACTGAGCACCGAATTCAGCGCCAAACGTGCACTGTCAGCATTCGGTGTGAATATACCCGGCGGCGTTCTGGCTATCACTGTTGACGGCGCCGAACAGGTGGCAACAAGCCTGGGTTTCCCGGTGGCCGCAAAAGCCTCAGCGGCCATGCTGGCGCACAAAACCGAAGCAGGCGCGGTAAAGTTGAACTTGCACAACGCCGCCGCCGTGCGCCACGCCGCCGAAGCACTATTCAAGATCACCAGCGAAATACTCATCGAACCTATGATCACCGGAACCGTAGCCGAATTGATCGTCGGCATCGCCAGCGATCCGGTCCTGGGGCTTTATTTGGTAATCGGCGCCGGTGGCATCCTAGCTGAACTACTACATGATAGCGCTACCCTGCTCCTTCCCGTAACGCGCCAGGACGTAGAATCCGCACTGAACGGCCTGCGCGTCGCACGCCTGCTCAACGGCTTCCGCGGTGCCCCCGCCGCCGACATCCCTGCCGCCATCGACGCCATTCTTGCAATTCAGAAATTCGCCCTGGCGCACGCCGAAACGCTGCACGAACTGGACGTCAATCCCTTGATGGTACGCGCCGCCGGCCACGGCGCCGTCGCCGCCGACGTATTGCTGCGCATGGCAACGGAGCCCACCCATGTCTGAAAATCCCATCACCACCACAAGGAACGGCGCCGTTTTCGAAGTGGTGCTGAACGTCCCGAAAGCCAACGCGATATCGGCGGCCACCAGCCGCATCATGGGCGAAACATTCGCGGCATTCCGCGACGACCCGCACCTGCGCGTAGCCATCATCACCGGTGCAGGCGACAAATTCTTCTCCGCGGGCTGGGACCTGAAGGGTGCCGCCGCCGGCGAGCCGCCGGATGCCGATTACGGCGTCGGCGGTTTCGCGGGATTGCAGGAACTCCCACGCCTCAACAAGCCCGTCATCGCCGCGGTCAACGGCATGGCGGTCGGCGGCGGATTCGAACTGGCCCTATCCGCAGATATGATTCTCGCTGCCGAGCACGCCAGCTTCGCCCTCCCCGAAATACGCGCCGGCACACTGGCCGACGCCGCCACATTGAAATTACCCCGCCGCATCCCGTTCCATGTAGCGATGGATTTGCTGCTCACCGGCCGCTGGATGGACGCCGCCGAGGCCGCGCGCTGGGGCCTGGTCAACGAAATCGTCCCCGCCGCCGAATTACTGCCCCGTGCCCGCGCGCTCGCGCACAAGCTGGCCGACGGCCCCCCGCTGGTCTTCGCCGCCATCAAGGAAGTCATACGCGAATCCGAAACGCTCTCGTTCCACGATGCCATCGCGCGCATCATGCGCCGCGGCTTCCCCACGGTCGCCGCCCTCTATGGCAGCGAAGATCAGTTGGAAGGTGCCCGCGCCTTCGCCGAAAAGCGTCCCCCCGTCTGGCGCGGACGCTAACCACCAAGCCTGTTGCTCTTCCGCCCCCAGTAGTGAATCCTGTTCACTAAGCGCCTCGGGAACAGGGGCCTTGGAGGGATCGCATGACACAACAGGCATGGACCGTATTGGTCGACGGCGCGCAGCACATTCTGCCCGCCAGCGACACCGGCACCCGCATCGCCATCCCCGTGGCCCGATTGCCCGCCATCCTGGGGTGGGAAGTCCACGGCGCCACGCTTTGCAGGGCAGATCGCTGCGTCCCCCTCTCGCCCCACGCCACGCTGATCCAGGACGGCACCATAGGCCTAGCTGAGCTCGCCGCATTACTGCGCATGCCGATCGCCATCGCGCCCACGCAACGTATCGTCGCGCTGGCCGAAAGCCCCGAACACCAGGGTGCTTTGCTGCGCGGCGGCGCGGCGCCGGATTTCGCGTTGCGCGACCTCAGCGGCCACGAACACCGCCTCAGCGACTATCGGGGCAAGAAAGTACTCATGGTCACCTGGGCCAGCTGGTGCGGCTGCCGGGAGGATCTGTCCGCCTGGCAGGCCCAATACCAGGCCCTGCGAGACCGCGGCGTGGTGGTCATCACCGTGTCGCAGGACGCCCGCGTCGAAGACGCAAAGCCCTTCATCGAAGCAGCCTCGCCCGAACACCCATCGCTGCTGGATCCGGACCACATCGTTTCGCATCGTTACGGTCTGATCAATGTGCCAACCGCCGTCTGGATCGATGAGAACGGTCATATCGCCCGCCCGCCGCGCGTAGAACACGCCACCAACACCTTCGCCTTCGCGCACGGCCTCGATTGTGAACCTCATCTCACGGCCTTAAAACGCTGGGTCGAAACCGGCGCCACCGATTTCACGCCCGACGAAACACGCCGCACAACCCTGGCGCCAACCGCCGACGAGCAGCAAGCCCGCGCCCATCACGCGCTAGCCTGGCATCTGCATCAAATGGGCGCGCAGCCGGAAGCCGAAACGCATTGGGCCGCAGCCATCAAACTGGCGCCGCATGACTGGACCATTCGCCGCGGCTCCATGTGGCTGCGCGGCGCCAACCCATTTGGCGCCGAATTCGCCGAGGCCTGGATGGAATGGGAAAATGCGGGGCGCCCCGATTACATATCCCTCGCCGCCGCCCGTAACGAGAGCCCCGGCGCATGACCGCACCCATCCGCGTCATCCAGGTCTCCACAGGCAATATCGGCACCCATGCCCTGCGCGCCATCATCCAGCACCCCGGCCTAGAGCTCGCCGGCCTCTGGGTGCACGGCGCCGACAAACAAGGCCGCGACGCCGGCACCCTGGCGGGCCTACCGGAAACCGGCATCATCGCCACCAACAACATGGACGACCTTCTGGCGCTGGACGCCCCAGTAGTCTGTTACTGCAGCGGCGCCGACTCCCGCTTAGGCGAGGCTGTGGCGGACTTTGAAAAAATCCTGCGCGCGGGCAAAAACATTGTCAGCACGTCACTGCCATTCCTCACCCACCCGCCGCAAACCAATCCCGCCTTCCGCGACGAGCTGCACGAAGCCGCCATCGCCGGCAACAGCACCTGCTTCGTCTCCGGGATCGACCCCGGCTTCGCCAATGATCTTCTGCCCATCACGCTGCTTTCAGT
>FSYC01000348.1_pt1 | contig 16131 bp, 9 predicted proteins | sample 1638431 | NCBI WGS metagenome assembly FSYC01 (sample SAMEA3914788, study PRJEB12502) | metagenome | biome: forest; material: soil | place: Canada | collected 2011-07-03 | depth 0.1 m | reverse complement strand
GGGCTAGGCCTGGCTTCCCTGGGTGGCGATGGCGTGGACGTCTCGGCCTACGGCACTGTCGTCAACAGCGGCTTTATTGCCGGCGGCGCCGGCGGCAATGGCGGGGTGGGACTCATCCTCGCCCCCAATGCCTATGGCAACAATTTTGGGACCATCATCGGCGGCGTTGGCGGTTATCGCACAGATTTCGGCGGCAATGGCGGCGTGGGCGCGATTGCCGGCCCCTTGAGCTTGCTCAGGAACCAGGGTGTCATTGCCGGCGGCCAGTCGGGCGCGAGCGGCCCAGGCGGCAGCGGTGGGGACGGCGTGCAGATGGAGGGCGGCCGCCTGTTCAACTCTGGCAGCATTATGGGCGGCGCCACGTTGGGCGCGGCCCAAGCGGCGAACGGCGTTACCATGTTTGCCGGCTCCTACGTCTACAATACCGGTGCCATTACCGGTGGCGCCTCCATCGGCTTCGGCGGCCAGGGCGGCAACGGCATTGCCGTGGACGTCGGCGACCAGGTGGTTGCGCGTGCCGGCAGCGACATCACGGGCGGCGCCGGCGGCCTGTCCGGCGGCGCGGGCGTGGCTTTGGGGCCCGATGCGGCCATGTCATCTTACGGCGCGATTACCGGCGGCAGCAGCGTTAACGATGGCGGCATCGGCGGCACGGGCGTTACGCTCGCCGTTGTCGCCACGCTCGGTAATTTCGGTATCATAACAGGTGGCGCAGGCAGCACCGGCGGCGCGGGCGTCAGCATCGCCTTGGACGCAACGGTCGATAATTTCGCCACCATAACCGGCGGCACTGGCGGCACGGATGGCAGCGGCGGCGCGGGCGCCATGGTGAGCACTGGCGGCACGCTGGTGGATAGCGGTTCGGTCACCGGCGGTGGCGCGGGCATCGGTCCGGATGGTACGGCCCAGGGTGGCGTCGGCGTGTCGCTCGGCCAGGGCGCTGTTTTGATCGTTGATGGCGGCGGCACGATCACGGGCGGCGCGTACGCTGCGGGCGTTTATGTCAACGGCGGCACGATCGTCACGGCGGGCGCCATTGATGGGGGCAGCGGCAGCACGTCCGCCATCAGCTTCGGCGCCTCCAGCGCGCTGCTCGACGTGCAGGCGGGCGCGAGCTTCGGCGGCAATTTCGACGGCAATAGTAGCGCCGGCGACGCCCTGCAATTCCTTGGTGGCGCGGAAGGCATCCTGCAAGCCACGGCGATCACCGGCTTCGCCACCATCACGGTGGCGACCCAGGCCAACTGGACATTCGGAAACGGTGTCTCGATCACCGGCCTGGATGCTGCCGGCAATGCCACGGGCGGCACCGCGCTTTACCTGGCGTCGCAGGCCCAGGTTACCAATTACGGCAGCATCACTGGCGGGTCTTCGGCATCGGGCGCCGGCGGCATTGGTGTGACCGAGGCCAACGGGGCCTATTTCGCCAACCATGTCACCGTTACCGGCGGCAGTGGCGCCCAGGGCGGTGCCGGTTTCTACCTGCAGGCGGGCGGCAGGCTTACCAATCACGGCCTGATCACCGGTGGCAGCGGCGCCGCTGCCGGTGCCGATGGCGGTGCCGGCGTGCAAGCGGGTGCCGGTGCGCAGGTGAATAATGACGCCACGATCGTGGGCGGCGCGGGCTACGGCGGCGCCGGTGCCGGGGCCGGTGTTCTGCTGACCGGCGGCGCATTATCGAATGACCAGTCCATCACCGGCGGCGCGGTGCAGGGCGCCGGCGGCACGGCCGCCGACGGCGTGTACGCGAGTGCCGACGCAAGCATCTTTAATGGTTACGGCGCCACCATTACCGGTGGCGGCAGTTCCACCGCCGCCGCGGCGGGCGGTGACGGCCTGTGGCTCAATGGCAGCTCTCTGTTTAACGAGGGCCAGATCGATGGCGGTGCGTCCGCCACCCAGGGCGGCGCCGGTGCCTATCTGAACAACGCCATCTCCGCCGGCAATTACGGCACGATCACCGGCGGCGCGACCTATGGTGGCGCCATCGGCGGCACCGGCGTGGCGCTGTATGGAACAACGCTTATCAACAGCGGCGACATCGTTGGCGGCACCAGCTTCGCGCCAGATAGTTCGGGTGGCTATGGCGTCACTATCGCCCCGGGCGCCACGCTGACCAATCTCGACATCATTACGGGCGGCGCGGGCGGCCCCGCCTACGCGGGAGCGGTGGCCGGCGGCACCGGCGTATGGGCCAATGGCGGCGCACTGCAGAATGATTACCGGATCCTCGGTGGCGCCGGTGCCGATGGTGGCGCGGGTGGCCTGGGGGCGAGAATTTCCGGCGATGCTTCCGCGGTTAATCAGGGCTCCATTCAGGGCGGCAGCGGGACCGAAGGCGGAACGGGCGTTATCCTGTCCGATAGCGCCACGCTCACGAATAGCGGGGACATGAGAGGCGGCGAGGGCTCCGCCGGCGGCGGCACCGGCCTGGTCGATTCCTCGAGCAGCAGTTTCACCAACAATGGCGGTATTTACGGCGGTTACGCGACACCTGCCTTCGACGGCAGTGGCGGCCAAGGCGGCATCGGCGCGTCGCTCAGCGGTGCCGCCTATGTCATCAACGGCAGGACCATTGCCGGCGGCTCGGGCGGCTACGGCGAATTCGGCACGGGCGGCGCGGGCGGTACCGGCGTCACCCTGCAAGACAATGCGGTGCTCGTGAACAATGGCCGCATTGCCGGTGGTTATGGCGGCGGCTCGTTCTTCAACGGCAATGGTGCCGGCGGCACGGGCGTACTGATCAACGCGGGCGCGCTGACCAACAATAATTACATCACCGGCGGCAGAGGCGGTAGTGGCGGCGCCGGCGTGGTGATTGAAGGCAATGGCGCCCTGCTCAATAACGGGCAGATTGCCGGCGCATACGCAAGCAAGGGCGCCGGCGGCGCCGGCTTGCAGGATCTCTCCAGCACGGCCCTGGTCAATGCCGGCACGATTACCGGCGGCGGCGGCCTCGCACAGGGTGGGTCCGGCGTTTATCTCTCCAGTGCGGCGTCGTTGCAGAATACCGGCACCATCATCGGCGGCAATGGCGGCGGCTACTCCAACCCGTTCAATCCGAACCCGCCGGCTGTTCCGGGCGGCCCGGGCGGCGTCGGCGTCTATATCGATGGCGGTTCGTTCTCCAGCTCGGGCACCGTTCAGGGTGGCAGCGGCGGCTTCTCCACTTACGCCAATGGTGGCGCGGGCGGCGCCGGCGTTCTTGTTCACGGCGGGTCGGTTTACAATAGCGGCAGCATCACGGGCGGGTACGGCGGTTCGGACGACGTCAACGCCGGCGCCGCTGGTGGCGCCGGGGCGAACGTTCTGGACGGAACCCTGACCAATATCGGCCTCATTGGCGGCGGCAATGGCGGCAGGTCTACCTACCAGCATGGTGGCGCCGGCGGCGCGGGTGTGATTCTGCAGGCCGGTGCGAGTGCCACCAACGCCGGCGTCATCATTGGCGGCATGGGTGGATCCACCTACACCTACACCTATGGCGACCCTGGCAGCGCCGTAGCCACGCCCAGCGGCAGTGCCGGCATTGGCGTCATTATTTATGGCGGCGTGCTGACCGATACCGGCGTGATCCTCGGCGGCGCCTACTACCACGGCGCGCCGGGCACCGGCCTGGGTGCGCGCGTTACGGGTGCCGGCGCGCTCGCGGTGGCGGGCGGCGTGGTCGTTGGCGGCGTTTCCATTGGCCAGTCCGGCCAAGTCACAATTTCCACCACCGGCACGATCTTGGGCGGTTACGAGCCGAAACGTGCCGGCGTTTATGTTTATGGCAATGGCGTTTTGGTCAATGACGGGCGCATCGATGGTGCCGTGAAAATCAACACCGCCGGTGGTGACGGCGTGATCGATAAATCGATCGCCGTGCTGACAAATAACGGCAACATTACTGGCGGTGCCGGTGGCGCCCATCACTTCAACGGCGCTGGCGTCGCCGGGGGCGTGGGAGCTGCCATCTACCAGGGCGCTGCCCTGGCAAATTCCGGCCTCCTGGCCGGCGGCACTGGCGGTTATTCCGTTAACGGACCGAGCGGCATTGGTGGCGACGGCGCTATCGTTACGGGTGGCGTTCTGTTCAGCAGCGGCATGATCGCCGGCGGAGCCGGCGGTAATTCGAGCTCCGGCGCCGGTGCGGCGGGCGGCATCGGTTTGCTCGTCGACGCAGGGGCCTTGGTCATCAATGCCGGAACGATTCTCGGTGGCAACGGTGGCATGTCCGCCGGGGGTGCCAACGGTACGGGCGGCACCGGCACGGGCGGCGTGGGCGTGGTCATTAACGGCGGAACGCTGTTCGATGCGGGCACGGTTGGTGCCGGCCTGGGTAGCGGCAACCCGGACGATGTGCAGGTGATTGCCGGCACGCTGGTATTGGAACAGGGCGCGCTGTTCCTGGGCGCCGATGGGGGTGCCACGGCTACCGGCAAGAACACGGCGCTGATCCTGGGCGGATCGGTCGCCGGCACGCTGTCGCAAGGGCGTTTGGACGGTTTCGCATCGGCCAGCGTGGCCGCGAACGGCAACTGGACTTTGGCCAGCGGTGTCCAGATCGCCGCCTCGGCGGGTGCCGCCGGGATGTATCTCAACCAGGGCGCGAGCCTGACACTGGACGGCGCCAGCATCGCCGGTGGCGCTGGCGCCGCTGGCGTGATCATCGATGGCGGCACGCTGGTGACAGCGGGCGCCATTGACGGTGGTGTGACCGCTGGCGGCATCGCGAATGCGATCACCTTCACCCCGCTGGCGGGCACGCTTGTGGTGGAGGCCGGCGCCACGTTCGGCGGCGAGGTCGTGGCCAATGCCGCGGCGCAGGATGCGATCATCTTCGGTGGCACCAGCACCGCCAGCCTGACGGGCTTCAGCGCTGAGTTCCTCCATTTCTCGGACCTCGACGTCAATCAATTCTGGACGTTGACGGGCACCGCGGGCGGCGGCACCGGCGTGAGCGGTCCGTCATTCATCACCAATGCCGGCACCATTGTGGGGGGCGCCGGCAGTGCTGCCAGCACAACCGGGGGCACGGGAGTGGTTCTCGGCACCGGCGGCGTGCTGTCCAATAGCGGCACAATTGCCGGCGGCCAGGCCTATGGCAGCGGCACGGGTGGCAACGGCCTGTCGATGAGCAGTGGCGCTGCTTACAATAGCGGCCTTATTACGGGCGGCAGCGGCGCCCATTACGCCGGCTCTGGCGTGGTGATCTCCGGCGGCGTGCTGACCAATGCCGGCACCATTGCCGGCGGCCAGGGCCCGGGCGGTATTGGCACGGCGGTGCGGTTCCTCGGCAGTGGCGCGGCCACGCTGGTGGTGGATGCCGGCGCCGTGTTCGAAGGGCTGGTTCTGGCAAATGCCAGTGCCGCGGATACGCTGGTGCTGGGTGGAATTACGCGCGGCTCGTTGCAGAACCTGACCGGCGAATTCCGCAATTTCAGCGATATCACCATCGGCGGCGCATGGAGCGTTGATGGCGCCCCCGGCCAGGTGGGCATTGCCATCGGCAGCCACCTGAGCGTCTCGAATAACGGCACCATTGCCGGCGGTTACTCCACTGTCACGTCGCAAAGCGGCGGCACGGCAGGCGCAGGCGTGAGCCTTACCGCCGGCGGAACGCTGACCAATATTGGGCTGGTGGTGGGCGGTGCCGCTTACGGCACCCGGGCCGATCACAGCGTGGCTGGCGCCGGTGCCGTTATTGGCACAGGCGGATCGGTCACCAATCGCGGTATGATCCTGGGTGGCGCCGGCGCCTATGCGGGCGGCGCGGGCGGCACCGGTGTTATCCTGGATGCGGGTGGAACGCTCGTGAATATAGGGCAGATCGCGGGGGGCCAGGGCGGTAATTCGGCATCCGGCTCGAAATACGCGGGAGGTGCCGGCGGCGCTGGCCTCGCGCTCGCCGCGGGTGCTTCGGCCGGCAACACCGGTATCATTGACGGCGGCATTGGCGGCACGGGCGTGTTTGACGGCGGCGGTGCCGGCGGCATCGGCGTCAGTGTCGGGCAGGGTGCTGCGTTCGCCAATTTAGCCGGCGGCACGGTCGTCGGCGGTCAGGGTCATGGCACGATCTACGGCAAGGGCGGAACGGGCGGCACCGGCGCCGTATTGGCCGCGGGCGGCCTGACCAATGCAGGGGTGATCCTGGGTGGCACTGGCGGCAGTTCCATCTACGGCATTCTCACCGGGGCGGGCGGCAATGGCGCGATCGTCGGCGCCGGCGCCAGCCTGACCAATCTGGCCGGCGGCATCGTGCAGGGCGGCACAGGCGGCGCCACCTCCAACGCGCATGATCTGGCGCATGCCCGAGGCGGCGCCGGCGGCGTGGGCGTCTATGTCAACGGCGGAACACTGACCAACGGCGGCACGATCTCCGGGGGCGCTGGCGGCATCGGCGCCAACGGCAAAACCGGCGCGGCTGGCAACGCCGTAACGTTTGGCAGCCTGGCCGGCACGCTGGTGCTGGATTCAGGAGCGGTTTTCGACGGGTTGGTGGTGGCGAACGCGGGCGTGGACGATGTGCTGGCGCTGGCCGGGACCGGCGGCACGCTGACCGGGCTGGGAACCGAGTTGCGGAATTTCTCCACACTGCTGGTTCAATCCGGCGCTGCCTGGACGATGCTGCGGCAAAACAGCCTCGGCGCCGGATCGGTGCTGGTAGATAATGGCACGTTGACGACCGCCGGCATCATTACCGACGCCGGTATCGCTGCGGTGAGCGGCACGCTCATCAGCGGCGGGTCGAGCAATCTTTCCCTGGGCGCATTGGATCTGAGCGGCGGCGATGTGGCCGTGGCGCACGGTGCCACCTTGGAAACAGGTGCCAGCGCGGCCGGCGGCACAGCAGGTATGGTGGCGGTGGAGGCCGGATCGATCGTATCCGGCTTCGGCACCATCGCGTCCGGCATCGCCGATGCGGGCACGGTCGCCGCATTGGGTGGCACACTCTCGTTGCTGGACGGCGCCAGCGGCGCCGGCTCGCTGACCATTGCCGGCGGTGCCACCGTGTTTGCCAAAGGCAGCATCGCACTTGGCGCAATCGATATGGCTTCTTCCGGTGCGACATTGCTGCTGGCGGCGCATGGCAGCGTCGGGACCACGGCGATCGCCGGTTTTGGCGGCAGCGATATCGTGGACCTGCAAGGGGTGCGCGCATCGTCTCTCGGTTTCGAGAACGGAACGCTCACGCTGGCGAATGCCTCAGGCCAGGTAGCAAGCTTGATATTCACAGGGGCGTATAGCGCTGCGGATTTCGCGCTCAATTCCGACGGGCATGGCGGATCGGAAATTTCGTTCGCAGGAGCCGGTGCGTTTGATCCGCACGCTGATTTTGCGCCTGAAACCCGGGCGCCGGCAGCTGATAAAATGGAGAGTTCGAACAATCTATTCCCAGTCACCTTCGCAACTGCGGTGCAATACGCGATGCACGACGCAAATTTACAGATCGGATGGCACGCGCACCTGTAGGTGTGCCATCTTGGTAGACATGGTTGCAGCGTTCAGCCGGGGCGCCACGGCCCATGGTGATGATTGGGAACGAAACTGTGCCGGATCGGGTCCCTGTGGCCCGCAGTGCACCCTGCCTTGCGGTTTTGCGGTGCAATGAGGCCGTTGGGCGGCTGTGGGTCTGTCATGCGGTGCAAGACCATCCCAATTGAGTGTAACCGTTGCAGTTTTTTTTGAAAAAAAGAACCAAAAAACTTCTGATATTTGGGGTAAGCGTTGTCTACAACGCGTACCCCAATTTGCAAAAGTTTTTGCTTCTTTTTTCAAAAAGAAGCGCTTCCTTGCTTCCTATGGGTCAATCTCAATGGCGGTCGGTATTAAAGCGGCATCAAGCCGTCTCTCCTTAATTCAGAGTGAGTTCGTTACCAGTATTTCCTTAATTCGAGCAGCAAGGCTGTCCATCGTGAAAGGTTTGCTCATCACATGCATTCCAGGGATCAGTTGGCTCCCCCGGGTAAGGGAAGTTTCCGCGTATCCCGTAATGAACAGCACCTTGAGGTTGGGCCGAGTTTGTCGGGCTAAATCTGCTAGCTGACGACCGTTCAGACCTCCTGGAAGGCCGACGTCGGTAATAAGAAGATCGATAGACGCGCTGGATTGCAATACCTTTAGACCTGAGGGTCCGTCCGCGGCCTCAAGCGTTCCGTAACCAACCTCGGAAAGCACATCTACAATAAGCATCCGTATCGTTTCTTCGTCGTCGATAACGAGTACTGTTTCCCCCGCTTCCGATCTGGGGAAGGTCGCAGTAGTAACGTCTTCAGAATCTGCATCCGAAACGCCACAATGAACTGGCAGATAAATACGCACGGTGGTACCGCTACCCCATTCCGAATAGATTCTTGTCTGACCACCGGATTGCTTTGCAAAACCGTAGACCATCGAAAGACCGAGGCCGGTGCCTTCGCCGGTCGGTTTGGTAGTGTAGAACGGGTCAAATGCCAGAGCGACCACATCAGGCGGCATACCGGTACCAGTGTCAGTGACGGCGATGGTCACGTATTGGCCGGCCGCAAGGTCCAGTTCGGCTGCGATGCGGGCATCCGCTGTCGTGATCGCGGTCTCGATCGTCAAATACCCACCCTCAGGCATTGCGTCCCGTGCGTTGATGCAAAGATTGAGAATGGCATTCTCGAGCTGGTTGGGATCGCACAATGTCGCTTGCAAATCGGCGGCAAGCGCGGTCCTAAGTTTGATTTCAGGTCCAATCGTTCGGCGCACGAGTTCCTCTATTTCACCGACGAGATGGTTTGCATCGACAACCTTAGGATCTAGCGTCTGCCGTCTTGCGAAGGCGAGGAGCCGGTGGGTTAAAGCCGCGGCTCGGTAGGCTCCGCCCTCCGCTGCGGCAATGTATCGGTCAACGTCCCGAAAGCGACCTTGGGCCATCCGCTGCTTTACTAGATCCAGGCTGCCGGTGATCGCGGTCAGCAGATTGTTGAAGTCGTGCGCAATCCCGCCGGTAAGCTGCCCGACCGCCTCCATTTTTTGGGATTGAAAGAGCTGTTCGCGGGCCCTTTCCAATTGCTCGGTGGCTGCCTTGCGCTCGCTGAGGTCGCGGGTGACCTTTGCAAAGCCAATTAGCTCAGCCTGCTCGTTACGGATCGCGTCGATGACCACCGCTGCCCAGAAGCGCGTGCCATCCTTTCGGCATCGCCAGCCCTCGGCTTCATAGCGCCCTTGGCTGCGAGCTGTCTCAAGAGCTTGGTAAGGTATTCCGGCGGCGGCATCTTCAGCGGTATAAAAGCGGGAAAAATGCTCGCCTATGATTTCGGTTGACGTATATCCTTTGATGCGTTCGGCCCCGGTGTTCCAGTTGGTCACGCGGCCCTCCGGACTGAGCATGTAAATCGCATAGTCGCTCACGCCTTGCACAAGTAGGCGGAAACGACTTTCAGTCTCTAGTGCAGCTAATTGAGCCTCTCGGTGGGAGGTTATATCGCGCGTGATCTTGGCGAAACCGACCAGATCTCCGTTCTGAAAAATGGGATCGATGACAACCAGCGCCCAAAACCGGCTGCCGTCTTTTCGGACACGCCAGCCCTCTCCGTGATATCGACCTGTTTCCTGGACGACCTTCAACGCGTGCGCTGGGACGCCCGCAGATCGGTCTTCCTCGGTGTAAAATTTTGAGAAGTGCTCACCAATGATTTCGTCGGCAGTGTAGCCTTTAATTTGGTGCGCGCCTGGATTCCAACTGAGCACCCGCCCTTCAAGATCGAGCATATAAATGGCGTAATCTACGGCAGCTTGAATGAGTAGTTCGGCGGTGTTCACAGCCATTGACACTGAATCCGATCTTCCGGCGCCCCACCAATGGCATGACCCGCGGCGTAGGCCAAGGCCCCGGGCGTTCAGCGGCAACCTTACACCCCCTTCGTCTGCTTGGGCTACGGCGTCTGCCTACAGCTTTCGCCTGATGCTTGGTAACGGCTGCCGGATAGGGCGATAACCCGTTGCCAAGTCATTATTGACCGGGAGTACAGGACCACGCGACGCTAGGCTATGAACACGTACCGCCCTGTGCATTTGGAAACCGGCCGCTGGGCCGTGAAATGGGGGCGGTGGGCGGTGGCGTCCTCGCCAGCACGTTGGCACCTTTGACACCGAGGGCTTGTTCGCGGTCTGCACGCTGGCATGCCTGGAATGGGCTGAAGCGCACAATCCTCATCACGCCACATTGTAGGGCATTCCCAAGACCTGCGCGCAAGTAATTCAAGGTGAGCGGCCGGATGAAGGCCAAGGTCACGGCCGCGCACCTGGTGGACCAGCGACGCATCTCCGCTCCTTGGTTATGAAGAAGCCTTGGGGTTATGAAGAAGCCTTGGCGCCACGGCTTTGGGGGGCGGTCGCGAGCAGTTCGATCGCGGTCAACGTCTGTCTGGGCGACTAGGTTTGATAGCGAGATCGCCCGTCTTCGCGTCATCGACATCGTGCCCGGCGTCACTCAGCGTTTCCACCATATTCGAGCGAATTTTGTCCCAGATCAGCCCTGTACCTGTATCCAGATGGCGCTGCCGGGGTTCTTGTTGAAGGGGGCAGAGACCGCCGCGAGCTTCGGATATGTGTTCGCGAGCAGCGAGGCATAGAAGACAACGCGGAAGCGGTTGCTGTACATCAGCAGCGCGCGAACCGCGTAAATCTCGTTCCAGGAATAGTTTTTCAAGAAAATCTGCCGGTCTGAATATTCCATCGGGAAGCGGCAATCGTGGAAATGCACCAGAACGCCGGGCGCCAGCTTGGGCAGGATGTAGAACAGTTCGTAATGTACATCGCTTCCGGTTTTGAGCACGTGCGATGAATCGATGAACAGAATGTCGTTACGATTAAGCGTGCTGAACGTTTCTAGCGGTATCTCCTGCACACCGGTGCGGTGAAATTCGATGCGCGCGGCGTCACCCTCTCGCAAAATGCTGATCAGGCGCTCTGGATTGGGTTCGATGCAAGTAATTTTCAGATCACTGCACCCGAGATGATCCGCGGTATCCAGCATGCAGGCTGTGGAGTAGCCAGATCCGATTTCCACGATGCGGCGCGGCTTGAAATGGTTGATCATGGCACGCAGCACGATGGCGTCGCCATATGGATAGGGGCCGTTGGCATAACTGTAGCGGTTGACGCCATCCGGTGCTTCTTGAAATGGCGTGGCGGCAATAAAATCGGCGTTTTGATGCCAGAACTCAGCCATCTCCTCAATCGGAAATTCGATGCCATACAAAGCGTCCAGGCCGGCGTTTCGGTTCATGTCCACATACGCGCGGACTGTGCCCGGATCGACGACGGGTGAATAGAAATGGCCGGACTGCGTTTTCGTGCCGACCTGGGTGTTTGCTTTGTAGGCGCGGCTAAATGTGAGCGCTTGCACGAATGCCCGCGCAGTCATGCGGTGTTCTAGTTTGGCGGCCCACGACGCGAGTTCGGCATCGGTCGGCGCCCGGCCGAACGCGCGTACCAGGAGTTGGTGCAGGGCGCGTTCGTCTTCTCCCATTGACGAGACGGCCCTGGTTATACTCTGGCGCTTAGCGGCAGGCGGCATCGGCAAGGACCTGTGTATGGCACGGTAGTTTCGGCATCGCCGCCGGGCGCGTCAACCGTCGTTTGAACCATTGTGCCGCAATGGGACGGGGCCGGCTGGCGCGCCGAGCGGCCGCAATATCCGCAGCGTCAAGTTGTGGCCGTCAACGAGACACGGGCTGGTTTGGATCGTGCCGGTCGTGCGACGGGAGTATGCACACGGGATTGGCTGCACGCCTCCTCAGCGATGTCGGTCCCCGGGACGCATTGCCCGGCCGTCCGTCTCGCACTAGGCTCTCGGCACGACGGAAAGCTGTTGCGTCATACTACCTGTGGGGTGCAGTAGGCCACGGGGCGAAGTGCTGGAGTCCTTACCAGCCGGCAAAGAGATAGGGCTACCGCACTAAAGTTCATCACGAGGGCGAACAAGCGGCACGGTAAACCCCGAGTGATCGTGGGCGTGTCACGCGCGATCTACCACGACGCGGCACCTGCGGTGGCGTCAGCTCGACAAGCGTGGCGTAGGCGCCGACCGACGTGCAACCGGATGTTTGCCCGTGGCCAGTTTACTGACCTTCATTACGGCTTCCGGCGCGACGTTATATCGCCTAAAGGCCGAAATTCCCGTCGTATGCAGCGCCGGTAATCTCCGAGATCCCCTGCGTACTGAAATTTGCCAGCAGTTTCGTGCGCGCGCTTTCCGACTTCGCCGCTGGGAAAATCTGGTAGAACGACGTGCCGGCAAAACCATACAGCAGACCTGTTCCTGTGCTGGCCAAACCGAACATATTGGAAATCGGTAGTGAAATCGGCGCCGTGGCAGCACCGGTTGACGGATTTAGCGTCAGCAACTGGTTGCTCGTCGTCGTCCACACCAATTTGCCGTTATAGTACGCAATATCGCCGGACGAGTAGTAACCGTTGGACGGTCCCACCGGCGTCTCCGCTCCGGTTTTTAAATTCAATTTGTACAGCTCCGATACATTCGGTCCCTCGGTATAGGCAACCTTGTTGCTGGCAACATACAGCGCGTTCAACTGGGTACCGCTCGTATCGGCAATTAATGTGGCTGCGGCGGTCTTGGTATTGATCTTGTAAAGCGCCTCGAACGTAATGCCATAAAGAACGTGAGTTGTTGGATAGAACGCCAGATCCGTCAGGTACAAGCCCGAATTTCCGATAATGTGTAACAAATGGCTATGTGTATCGACTGTTGCCAGATTGCCGTTCTCGTCGGATATATAGATCAGGGGCCCGGTCGCGGGTGCCGTCTCCGGCGGCGCAGCTTCCGGCGTGGCAACCATAGCTGCAGCTTCCCCTGGATGTGCCCGAGCCGCGTCGCTCAATTGCTGGGCCGCCGCTTGTCCGCCAACGAATGCCGCCAGCGCGCCGGCTGCTGAAACGAGAAATCTTGACAGAATGCTCATCACGCCGCCCTCATTCTGATTTTCCGTAAAAAATGCCTCGCAATATCCATATTTGTCAAGGCGGCGGCCGGGCTCCAGCACACGCCATTTGAGGCGGTATGCGAGCGGCCCCGCCTGGAACGCGAACAAATGCCACTTTGCTTCTACCTGGCGGCCGGGAGGGCGTCGCGGCGCGGTGGATCGGCCGCCATCTCCAGCCAAGCCCATGAAGCTATTTTCCTAAATCCGCTGATGTCGCCCCCATTTTTCAGCCTGGGGTGAAATCTCGTAACGCCGGTCAAAACGGGAGTTTCACGCGTTTGTGACAAAAGCACGCCAATGCCTTGCTGCCACCACGGCAGACATATCGAGGTTAATGTATCCGGGGACCTGATCGTCCATTGATCCAAATGACGGCGCCGCCCCAAATGTGTTCCCCACCGAATGGCTCCTCAGAGGGCTACGGCTTTCATTGCCGCTTGGATCAGGATAGGCTTTCGCGACTATGATCATTCTCTATTCGTATCCGGCACTCTTCGGCGTGGCCGACAACAATGGCTACGGGCTAAAGGTCTTCGCATTCATGCGGCTGGCCCGCCAGCCGTTCGTGCACGAGCATCTTTTCGATGCCTCCGCAGCGCCCCGTGGCCAGCTTCCCTACATTGTCGATGACGGCGAGGCCATCGGTGACAGCGACACCATCATCGCGCATCTGAACAGCAAGTACCGGCTGGCGATTGATACGGCGCTGGGCGCCCGCGAGCGCCGGTTGAACCTCCTCGTCACCCGGATGCTCGATGATCTCTACTGGGTCATGTCCTATTCGCGCTGGAAGGACGAGCGCTTCTGGCCAGTATTTCAGGCCGCCCTTCTGCGCGAGCATCCGACCCTGACGGAAGCAGCACTGGCCGAGGCGCGCGAATTCAACGCTCGGCGTTATTATTTTCAGGGCATCGGCCGGTATGCGCCGGACGCCGCCTATGCGCGCGGCCTTGCCGATCTCGACGTCCTTGACGATCTCGTTGCAGCCGGCGTGTATGTTCACGGAACAAACCCGACGAGCGTGGATGCCGCCATTTACGGGTTCATCGCCAACATCTACTTCTACGACATTGAAACGCCATTGAAGCGGATGGTTTCTTCCCGGCCAAACCTCGTGCGCCATTGCCTCGCGGTCCACGAAACCGTGATGCGGGGATAGCCAGATCTCCCGCCGAGCCATGACTTTCCGCGACAAGCAACACATCGTCACCGCCTGTGGTCGCGTCTGCATGCACCGCAAGAAGATCAACATCTCTACCGTGCTGGCGGGTCAGCTCGTTGGCCTCAAGGAGGTCGGGGACGGCATCTGGCTTGTCAGATTCATGCACTACGATCTGGAACAGAAAAGCTTGTAACCCATCGACGACCCGTTCGGCACGAGGTTGTCGCCCATGTCTTAGGGACAGCCTGTTACCTGTGTGACGGGGTTGGACATAAAGTCATCTGGCGGAGGGAGTGGTCCGCTTTGAGGCTATCGTAATGCATTGAAATATAACAATTAAATACGTTGCAATTGCGGCACTCCCCTAAACATGTTGCCGATAGGGCATGAAAGGTGGCGAAGGATGACGCGACGATGAGCGGCCCGCTACCAACCATTTGCAGCGAAGGCATCAGCCTCTTTTAGAGCCAAGGCATAGGAGTCTATAGGGGGCCATGGGACGCCGGCCGTAACGCTCTTGCTGGTCATATGAGAAGCGTAGTCGGAGATCAGACGGAGAGCCTAAGAGCGAGACAGGCCTCCTTTTCGAGGAGCTGGGTTGGACGATTCGTCAACGTGTATCGCAATGAAGTTCGCACGCGGGAACGTCTGGGTATCGACGGGGAGGGCGGCAGGTTCACGGCTCGCATATGGGCCTCCTGCGACTCTAAGCCACGCAACCTACTCCCAGCCGAAACAAAACGACACCATTTTGCTGCCTTACTGAGCCTCCACCCGCAGCCTGTATTGCCGCCCGGCGCCGCTCATGTCGACAACGATCAGAACATTACCCACCGGCGCCGGCCCTTTCCACTTCGTCGCATGGTCACCTTCGCCAGCGCCCGGCAAGACGGGGCCGGTGAACGCCCAGGAGCCGTCCACGCGCTTCGCAGTCCAGTCCGGCGAATAGAGCCGCAGAAACCCGGCGGTGTCGTCGCTGAACAGCCGCACGGTCAATGTCCGGCTGCCGCCGCGTATGTTAAGCCGGTAGCACGCCGTCCTGTCCGTGCTCACGCTGTCCCGCCGTTCCACCACCGCGCTGCTGCCACCGGAGCGCAAGCCCACAAGATGGAGTATCTTCGGGTTGTTGCACGTGGGCGCCCCCGCGGCAGCGCCTGAAAAGCCGGCGGCGCAGACCGCTGCCAGCCCAATGATCCGCCACTTCGGTGTCATTACCCGGGCCCTCCTCCTGCCTGCTGAATCGGCCAGCCCTTCCGTGCGCAATAAACGGATGACCTCGACCAACTCTATGCCATCCAATACTGACACCTTAGCCGGAGCCGGCCAAGCCTGCCGTGAAACCGATCCTCGATCAAACCGCTCTGGTAGCTGCCAGCCATACCGCGTCCGCCGCGACCCGGAGGTGGCGGAGGATGGATCGGCTGACCAGGTGGGGTTGGACGTTAAAAGTGTTGTAAATCGACGCCTGGACGGCGAGGAAGCGTTGGGCCGAGCCCTGCGACTTTAACTTCTGCTGCTTTTGGCATCGTCGCCGGATCACCAGGTGGGAGTTCTCCGCCCGGATGTTGTCGCGGAGTCTGCCCGGCCAGTGGCGTTTGAGCGAAATGGCGGTCATCGGCCCGGCCCACCGGGAAACCGGAGACAAATTAGCGTTAGTCTGTCAGCGCACCAGAGATCAGCACCTCGCCGCGCGCCACCCGCGCCGCTACATGGCGCAGACCGGGCACTTACCCTGGATCTGCCTTACCACCGTTAGCTCGTTCGCGGCGAAAGCATCAGCCACTTTTAGAGCCGAGGCATAGGACTCATAGGTGGCATAGGACGCCGAAGTGTCCATGGCGCTGGCCTACTCGCGTTGCCTCCGGTACCCCTCCGCTCGCGCAGCCGTACCATAGAGTGGCGTACACGCCGCGATCGCCGCAGGCGGTGCAGCGGAGGCCGTTCAAGGCAAACTCAATTAGGTGAAGTTCATCCCTTGCGTGAAACGAGCATCTACCGGGAGCGGTCCACTGT
>FSYC01000268.1_pt1 | contig 16324 bp, 17 predicted proteins | sample 1638431 | NCBI WGS metagenome assembly FSYC01 (sample SAMEA3914788, study PRJEB12502) | metagenome | biome: forest; material: soil | place: Canada | collected 2011-07-03 | depth 0.1 m | reverse complement strand
TAAATGAAACGTACATTCACCGCAATCACCAGCCCCATGGCCAGCAGCATATAATGCGGGAACCGTTTCCAGTGCTGCGCTGCGATGACAGACATCTATTGGTTTCCTTGCTGTGCGGGCGACAGGAATAACGCCCCATAACGGTGCGTTTCGCCCGATTGATGATTGATCAGCGTGAACGTCACTTCCTGCTTGCCATCTGCGGTGGCCTGAGGCTGCCCTTGCAACAATACCCGGAACGTACCCACGGAACCCGCCGGCACCTGCAAATCCTCGGTCTGCGCGAAACCAGGAGTTTGCTCCGGCAGCGATATTGCGCCATGCGCCAGCCCGGCCACGCTCAAAGTATACGCCGCCTGCAACTGCGTTTTATTGGCCAGCTTCACCGTGTAGCCATTGCGGATACTGCCGTCGCGCAGCCGCACGAATACCGGCGCGCGGTCATGAATGGCAGACAGCGTCGTGGTGCTGCGCGCCACAAGGCCGTACGCCACAGTGCCGCCGCAAAGCAATAACGCTGTAATATACACCAACGTACGCGGACGGATCAGGTGCAATTTTTCGTGCCGCCCGGCTGCCTTCGCCTTTTGTCCAGCCAACGTATCCCATGTAATCAGCCGGGGCGCCGTCCCCATCTTGTCCATCACGGTATTGCAGGCATCCACGCACAGCCCACAATTAATACAGCCGAGCTGAACACCCTCGCGGATATCCACACCCGTGGGGCACACATGCACGCAGGCCATGCAATCCACGCAATCGCCCAGCTTGGCTGCCGCTGTATCGTCCCGCCGGCGATGGCCGCGCGGTTCACCACGCCAACCCTGGTACGTAACAATCAGGCTCTGTTCATCCAGCATCGCGGCTTGGAAACGCGGCCATGGGCACATATAGGTGCACACTTGCTCGCGCGCCCATCCGGCCAGCCCGTAAGTGGTCAGTGTAAATAGCAGCGTAAGTGCGTAAACCTCGCTGGAGGCACGCCCGGTCCAGAACTCCACTACCACAACCGGTGCGTTCACGTAATACATGATCCAGGCGCCGCCGGTCCAGAACGCAATCCAGAACCACACCCAGTGTTTGACCGCCTTGCGCCATAGCTTGTCGCTGGTCCAGGGGCCGGCGTCGCGCTTCATGCGTGTATTGCGGTCGCCTTCGATCCAGCGTTCCACGGTCATGAACAGGTCGGTCCAGACCGTTTGCGGACAGGTGTAGCCACACCAGACGCGGCCAAATAGGCTGGTAACGAGGAACAGGCCGATGGCGCCCAAAATCAGCGCGCCGGTGAGCAGATAGATGTCCTGCGGCCAGAGCACGATGTTGAAGAAGTAAAAGCGCTCATGCCAGAGATCGAGCAGGATCGCCTGGTCAGGCACGCCGGTGCCGCGATTCCAGCGGAGCCAGGGCAGCGTGTAGTAGATTGCCAGACAGACAACCATGATCGCCGATTTCGCCGACCGCACCGGGCCGTACACATCTTTGGTGTACACCTTGGTGTGTGGGGCGTAGAGCGATTCAGGTTTGGGAATGGCGTTCATTGGCTTAAGAAAAGGCCAAGGGCTCTGCCCCTGGACCCCGCTGGGGACAAGTCCCCAGACCCCATTTTGGGTTGGTACCATTAATGGGGGTCTGGGGCCTCAGGCCCCAGCGGGGTCCAGGGGCAGAGCCCTTGGCCTTTTTCACTCTCCTCCACCTAAAGAATGCACATACAGCGCCACGCTCTTAATCGTGGCAGGATCCAACCGCGCATTCCAGTTCGGCATCACACCCTCCCGCGGATGGGTAACTTGCGAAACGATTGCCACGTGCGTAACTCCATATAGATGCACTTTCGAATTCAATGGCGGTGCGCCGAAATCGCGGCTGCCCTGACCTTTGTCCCCATGGCAGGCAGCACAATTATCCGCGAACAGCTTGGCACCGGCCGCGGTATCCGTTCCCGCCGGCGTCACCCCCCACCAAATGCCCACGTAATCCGCAACTTGCTCGATCTCCGCCGGTTTCAAAATGCTATCCGTGCCGAAATTCGGCATGGCACTTTGCCGCGCCTCGGGATCGCCGGCGCGGATGCCGTGCGTGATGGTGGTTTGAATATCGGCAAGCTTGCCGCCCCACAACCACACATCGTCGCCCAAGGCTGGGTAACCGACGCGCCCGGTGCCGTTCTGGCCATGGCAGGGCTGGCAGTTATTGGCGAAGGTAATGCGCCCGGCCTGCAAGGCGGTTTCCAGCAAGCGTGGATCATGCGCCACGGCGTCGATCGGCTGCGTCGCGATTTGTGCCATGGCGTCGCCGTGGATCGCCTGCATGCCATGCCATTCCGCCATGGCCTGCTTGCGTTGCGAATAGCCCAGCACGCCGTGCCAATAACTGTGCAAAAAGGGAATTGACGGATACAGCACGCACATGCCCACCGCCCAGGCGATGCAGGCATACCAGGTGTAGAGCCACCATTTCGGCAACGGCGTATTGAGCTCTTTGATCCCGTCCCACTCATGGCCGGTGGTCTCCTGCCCGGAGACCGGATCTTTCTCGATTTTATCGGTCATCGGACCCGACCCTTACATATCGTCACGCAGCGGGATCATCCCGTTGCGTTCAATGGCGGCGCGGCGGCTCGGCCAGTAAGCGGATACAACGATCAGCGAAAACACCGCGATCATAGCAATGACGGAATGCAGCTGCAGCCAATGCGCCAGCGTTTGGAAAGTGCTCATCGGTGTGCCCCCTATTGCTCGAGCGTTTCTTCGCTGGTGTCGGCGAAGTTCACCATTGTGCCGAGCACCTGCAGATAGGCCACCACGGCGTCCATTTCCGTCACGCGGCGGCCGTCACCGGAGGCCAGGATCGCCTTGGGATATTTCTTCGTGAATGCCGCAGCATCGGTGCTCGCATTGGCCTGAGCTTCCAAGTCGGCCGGGGCCGTGGCGATTTGCGCGTCGGTATACGGCACACCAGTGATGCGCAGGGCCCGCATCTTGTCCCGGATGTCGTCATATTGCAGCGGATCATCGGCCAGGAAGGCGTAGCGCGGCATCAGGCTTTCCGGCACCAGCGCCTGCGGGTTGATCAGATGCGCGTAATGCCAATCATTGGAGTATTTCCCGCCAACGCGCGCCAAGTCCGGCCCGATGCGCTTTGAACCCCATTGGAACGGATGGTCATACATGCTTTCCGCGGCCAGCGAGTAATGGCCGTAGCGCTCCACTTCGTCCTTCAACGCGCGGATCATCTGGCTGTGGCAAAGGTAGCACCCTTCACGCACATAGATATCCCGCCCCGCCAACTCCAGCGGTGTGTAAGGTCGCACGCCCTTCACGTGCTCCACCGTGGTTTCGATCGTGAACGTGGGGATGATTTCAACGATGCCGCCGATCGAAACGGTTACCAAAGCCAACACCAGAAGCGCGAACGTGTGGCGTTCGAGGTATTTATGTTTTTCAAACATTTCGTCTACTCCGCCGCGGCCAGCGCACCTGGCAGCGCGCCGGGAATGACCTTGCGGACATACCCACGCGCCGTCGTGGCACTGTTGACGGTCATGAACAGATTATAGGCCATCAGGAACGCGCCGATCAGGAACATCGCGCCGCCCATCATGCGGATGATGTAGAACGGATGCACGGCCATGACGCTTTCGATGAACGAGTATTGCAGGAACCCATTGGCGTCATAGGCGCGCCACATCAACCCTTCCTCGATGCCCGCGACCCACATGCTGGAGATGTAGAACACGATGCCCAATGTCGCGATCCAGTAATGCCAGGCCGCCAGCCGCACGGAGTAAAGCCCGCTGCGCTCCCACAATACCGGCACCAGATAGTACAGCGCGCCAAAAGTAATGAACGCCACCCAGCCGAGGCCGCCGGAATGCACGTGCCCGATACCCCAATCGGTGTAATGCGACAATGCGTTCACCGTGCGCACAGACATCACCGGGCCTTCGAAAGTGGCCATGCCGTAAAACCCCACGGCGGTGACGGAGAAGCGCAAGCCGGGATCCGTACGCAATTTGTCCCACGCACCGGAAAGCGTCATCAAACCGTTAATCATGCCGCCCCAGCTGGGCATCCACAACATGATGGAGAACGCCATGCCCAGGGTCTGGGCCCAATCCGGCAGCGCGGTCCAATGCAAGTGATGTGGCCCGGCCCAGATATACATGAAGATCAGGGACCAGAAATGCACGATCGACAGCCGGTAGGAGTACACCGGCCGGTTCGCCGCCTTGGGAATAAAGTAATACATCATGCCCAGGAAGCCGGCGGTCAGGAAAAAGCCCACTGCGTTATGGCCATACCACCACTGGATCAGCGCATTCTGGGTGCCCGAATAAATCGTGTAGCCCTTGGCCGTATACAGGCTCACCGGAATGGCCAGCGTGTTGGCCACGTGCAGCACCGCGATGGTGAGGATGAACGCCAAATAGAACCAGTTTGCCACATATATGTGCGGTTCGCGCCGCTTCACCAGCGTACCGATATACACCACGGCATAGCAAACCCACACGATGGTGAGCCAGATATCGATGTGCCATTCCGGCTCGGAGTATTCCTGGCCGCGCGAAAACCCCAGCACATAGCTGAGCGCCGCCTGCACGATGAAGAAATTATAGCCCCAGAAAACGAAATCGGCCATCGCCCGGCCGCCGAACAAGCGTGTATGGCAGGTTCGCTGCACCACGTAGAGCGACGTGCCGAGCAATGCATTGCCGCCAAACGCAAAGATCACGGCCGAGGTGTGCACCGGCCGCAGCCGGCCGAAATTCAGCCAGGGCAGACCGAAATTCAGGCCTGGCCACGCGAGTTCGGAGGCGATGTAAACGCCGACCAAAAATCCCACAATGCCCCAGAAAACCGTGGCAATCGTAAATTTCTTAACAACGTCGAAATTGTAATGCGGCCCAGCCGGCGCGAAGCCGGCGCCCATGATGGCCGCTTCACTCATGATGAGCGACCTTCACCGCGACCCGATCTTGCACATCAAAATGCTTGCGCACCAGACCTGCGACGAAAACCAGAGAAAAGGCAGCAAGCGACCAACCGAAGATATCGATTTCGATGTCCCGTGCGCCGGAGGCCATGAGCAGGCCCACCAAACCGAACACTGCAATCATGATGCCCGTGAACCAGTCGCTTACACTTTCGTGTTCCGTTTGCTGCCCTGCCGGCTCCATTTGCATAACACCACCTCACCGTTTCAAAATGGTGCTACGATGAGGACGTTAGCGTTGCGTTGATGTGGATCAAGCAAACGCCGGCGCGTTCGTGCGAGGGAGGTGACGTGGCGGATCCGTTTGCAGCGTTGGTCGCATTCTGCTCACCCGCGGCGCACAGCCCGGTGTTGGCCGGCGCGGGATTGCTTGCCATGGCCTCGCTGGGCGCCATGGGCAGTGTCACGCATTGCGCGCCCATGTGCGGCCCTATCGTGGGCGGCCAGGTGATGAACCGGCTCGCGTGCCTGCCCTGCGCCCGCCTGAGCGGGCCGGGTCGCGTGCGACAGGGTATTCTGGCACCCTATCATATCGGTCGCATTATGACCTACGCGGCGTTGGGAGCGCTCGCGGGCGGCCTGGGCATGGGCGCGGAGGCGGCGTTGAGGCCAATGCGGGGCGCGTTGCTATTGCTGGCCGCATGCGGTTTTTTGCTGGCCGCCTGGCGCCGCACGCGTAGCCAGGCACCTCATGCGACGATGCGGTTCAACACCTGGGCAAACCCGGTATTGCGGCACTTGCGGCCCGGCAGCTTGCCCTACGGACTGGCACTGGGCCTGCTACCCTGCGGCCTGGTCTACCTCGCGCTGCTAGCCGCCTGCACCACCGGCAGCCCGCTTTGGGGTGCCGCGTACATGGCGGCATTCGGTGCAGGCACGGTGCCCGTGCTGGCTTTGGTGGGGATCGGCAGCCATTTCGCACCTGGACGCCTGCGCAAGCTGGCGCCGGTTTTGCTGGCCTGCAACGGAGCGGTACTGGCTGTAGCCGCGATCAGCGGAGTGTTTATCTAAGCGAGGCTGTAATGAAGGCTTCGTTATAGACGACGGGGGTGTGGGAGGATGGGCACTGTCCCCCCAGCCTCCCTTACGCGGCGTGCAATACCCCCGGTCAAAACAAACATTGCCCGGTGCGTCTGGGCGAGGCGCCGTCTAGGTGTCCGCAATGGCCGAACGGGTCGTGTTCCATGGCCGCGGCCTCGGCGGCATCCCGCACCGCTCCCAACGCATCGGCCACCACGAAAGCAACCGGGTCGTCGACGTGGCGCACCGCCTCAATGGCCGGCACGAACCGCGGCGGATCGTGACCCACGGGGGCCACCCTCGTTTTTGAGCGGCAACGTGCGGGTCAGGACCGATGAATACAGCCCACGCACCGGATATGGCCACTGCGTCCGCGGCATCAATCCAGGTGATACGCACCGCGGTGTAGGGGGCGCAACACGGCGGCGTGCAGCATAGCCGATGACGCGAAATCATCCACATAACGCCCCTTTACCCCGCGGCAGGCGGGGTCCTCCATCCGGCGCACAGGCTGGGCCAATCCGAACTTGGTCACGGTTGTACAGCAGGGTTCCGAACGGCCGGCGAACAGGCCATAGGGTTGGCGACCGCGATAGTGCGTGCCGTTTTTCACCAACCGCAAGGTGAAGCGCCACGCAGGCCGGTTTGCAGCGCGCCGGCGCGCACGCGCGTTCCAGGCCTATTCGGGATTTATTCCGATGGGCACCGGCACGCGTTTTGCGAAGTAATGGACAACCGCCACCGTGGGATAAATCTATCGTCGCGCCGGTGCCTGGTTCGCACTGTTGGCCGCGCCTCGGTGGCAATATTTGTGTTGCAACGCACCTGAAACCTTTATTACATGCCGATGCGTGCCACCGCTTCGATAACGGTAAGGTGTGCAGTTTTAGTCAAACGTGTACCGTCGCGTGCATTGCAACTCAGGCGGTATATTCAGCTATATTTGCTTAAATCGCAGATTTCTATATCGAACATATTTTGGACAAATGGTTCAATTTTACTAGTCATTTATGATAGACTCGCCGAGCAGGCTCAGCATTTTTTGCATATCTGTGTTTGCGGGATCGGTCATATGGTTCGGCCTCCGCATCGCTTTATCGGCAGCGGCTAATTGCAGAATGCGCAAGATAATCGCTTGCTGTGGCGGCTATCGTTTGCCTCATATTGTTTCATCTACGACGACACCTGGGCAAGGAAAAGTAAGATGACGACACCTATCGTTTTGACAGGCGGCGAAACCGTATTCGGCACCGCCATCGATAATACAGGCACCGACGACTTTCTCGTCGGCGGCGCCGCCAATACAATCGTAGAGGGCGGCGGCAACCTTATCGTCAACGGCGCAGACCTGCCCAATGGCGTAGGCTGGGACACCGCAACCACCATTTATCTTGGCCAAGCATATCAGGTTAACGACCAAATTACTTTGGACGGCGCATCCAACTTCATCTCTGGTGGCTATCTATATGAATCCACAGTAAATGTAGCCGTCACCGGGTTTGGCCTTGCCGCAGCCCAACAGGGCAAGAATATTATTAGCCTGAACAATGAATTCGGTAACACCAACGTTAGTTTAACCGGAAAGTCGAACAAGGTCACGCTCAATAGCGACGCAACCAACAATATCGCGACAGGCGGCGGGTACGCGACCGTCAGCGTTGGTGTTGGTGGCGACCTGAACTTCTTTTATACCACAAATATAAAGCTCACGGGGGGTTTCAACACAGTCACCACCGGAGATCAGAACAGCAACATTCGCGGCGGTGGAGCAAACAACACCATCACGATGGGTGACGGCAACAATATTGTAACACTCGCCGGTCAGTTCAATACCATCACCGCGTGGGGCGGCACCAATGTCATCACCGCGGGCAAGGGCAACGACAAAGTCACTTTCCTTGGCAGCAACGGCACAGACGGCCCCGCGTTCGTCTATGATCCGCAGATTCCCATCGGCGGCCCGCCGACGGATACGGTTACCCTGGCCGGTGCCGACAACACCGTGACCGCGACTTACGAAAACATGATGATCAACGGCAGCGCCGGCACGGGCGGCAGCACGCTCAATTTCGGCAACGGGAACAACGGCATCACGCTGGGCGGTAACACCAATTCTGTTCTCGTCGGCAACGGCGCTAACGGTATATTTCTGACCGGAAATGCCAATATCGTTACCGTTACAGACGGCGCAGGGGTTGGTTTCGACAACGTCACGCTGGGCAACGGTTCTGGCAATGCCGTCAATTTCGATTTTGCCGGCGGCTCTGTCAATGCAACAAGTCTCGGTGTGAACACTGTAACCCAGGCCGCCGCCGCCTTCACGGTCGTAAATGTCGATTTGAACTCTGGCACCGGCCTGATCTCTCTCGGCAACGGCAGCGACGCGATTACAGCAAACGGTGTTGGCAGTGTTATTTCCGCGGGCAACGGGAACGACACGGTCAACGCGAATGGCGGCGCGGTTTCAGTAACGCTAGGCAATGGCAACGACCTGGTCAACGCCAACGGCAACACCTCGAGCGTTACCGTGGGGAGTGGCAACGACACCATCAACGCTAACGGTCTTAATGCAACCGTCGTCGCCGGGGCGGGCAGCGACACTATCAATATCCTGGGTTATGGCAGCACTGCCACTGTCACCGCAGCGGCAACCAGCCACGATTCTATCAACCTCGGCTCCAATGACGCGCTGAGGATTTCAAGCGGCGTGGATGCGATCACCGGCACTGCCGGCAACACGATCTACGCCAACGCCTTGCAGGCCAACTCCACTACTGAGCTGTCCGGCAATAACAACATGGTGTTCCTGGGAACAGACTCGTCGACCAACCTGCTGCTCAATCAAGCACAGACCGGGGACAATATCACTATTCAAGCAGATGCCGGAAACACCTACGGTGGCACCGTCGACATATCCTATTTCAACCAGCATGATATGATGGATCTGCAAGGCCTGGTGGGTGGCATTACCGGTACCGCCATCAACAGCTACGCATCGGTGCTTGAAAACATTACCGCTGGCCCGTTCAACGATACGCTTCATCTGGCCGGTGGAGGCGCGATTGTATTCAGCGCCGTCACTGGATTTACATCGAGCGAATTCACGTTCTCAAGCCATACCGGCCCAGTCTGAACCACATTTGAGCCCCCGCACCGGCCCCGCTTGTCCAAGCGGGGCCGGTTTTTTTTGCACGGTGCCCGGCCGGAGAAACAGCGCTCTATCAAACTGAGAAACATGTGTCCGATAACGCCTTACGACAGAGCTACCCGTCCCACACGGCAAAAAGGCAAAAAAAAGTTATTGCCTCTTTATACAAAAAGAAGCGCTTGCTCACGTTCCACAAAGTCAGCCTCAATGCGGGGCCGACACCAATCGATCAATCCGGAAAGCCTCGAAAACCTGCGTAACATCGCACGCCAATTGCGGTACCGCGGCGATGAACAAACGGGCGGCCGCATCGCCACCAATAGGGTTATCGGCCACGCCGCGCCAGTTCACAAGCAGCACCACGCCGCCTCCGGTAAGCCTGTCGCGGACACGCGCCGCTATCAGCGCGATATCGGCCCGGGACAGGAAATACAGCACTTCCGAGAGCACGATCAAATCATAGGACCCGTCCGGCCATTGTGCCGGGACCTGCATGTGGCTGAAGCTTACATGCGCAAGGTCGGCGCAGCGCTTGCGCGCGGTCTCCAGGGCCGCGGCCGCCACATCTACCCCGTGCAATGTATCGCAATGGAGTGCGAGACAGCGTGTCAATTCACCAATCGAACAACCAATTTCGAGCCCCGCACGGAACCGGCACGGCGGCAGCGCGGCGATCGTGCGGGCATAAAAACCACCTTCTTCGTCCGCATCACGCACTGCTTCGGCCGGTAAGGCTGCCATTCCTGCAATCCCCATCAAGATTGGAGGCCATGCAGCGCGACCGAATTGCCGTGGTTCAAACACGTTTGCGGCACTGCAGCAAAGACCGGCATATTTCAACAATTTGCAGCGAACTCGCGTTCCCAAGCCGATTTACTAAAGGAAGCCACTAGAAAGGGCAGCCGTGGGGAGCCGGAGTGCAGAATGGACCAGCTTATGGCTCTAGGGACCGCCAACGCGGTGGCCGAGGGAACGGCTAACGACAATGGGGACACAGGCAGCGAAATAGATTCCAGCACGCGCTTGCCGCTTTTCGCTTCGCCCTAGTGGCTTGATGCCGCCGGCGCGGGAACCTGCGAATCCGTCAGTGTGCAATGGGATGGCCGCGTGGTCGGCTCATTGTCGTTCCTGCGCACCCGCCGCCTGGGTATGACATGCCTGAGGATGCCGCCTTACACGCGAACACTCGAGCCCGTAATCAAGGCCCCGCCCTCCAAACCCGTGCAGCGCAGCGTCAATATACGCCGAATCATAAAGGAGTTACTGCACCGCCTTCCGCCGCACGATGAATTCATCACTACGCTGGACCCCGCGGCAGATCCCGCCATTGCCTTCGCAGTTGGCATAGCAGGGTACCACGTTTGCCAAGCGTTTACATTCCGCATCAGTCCCACTCAGCAGCTGGAAGATATTTGGTCGAGCCTCGAAAAACGTACGCGTAATATGATTCGCAGCGCGGGGCGGCGGCTTACTATTGTGGAGAGTACAGATTTTTCCCGGTTCGAGCGGATCTCCGGCCGCGAAAGGGTAACGAAAGGCACCACCCACGATTATGGTGTGTTGCGCCGGCTGTACGAAGCTGCAGCGGCACGCGGCCAAGCCATGCTGCGATTTGCACTACAGGAGAACGGCACAGACGCCGCCGCTGTGATCGCCGTCTGGGATTGTGACATTATGTACTACTGGACCAGCGCGCGCGACCGCGACGCCGACGTAAATGGTGGCAATGCGCTGCTCCTGTGGGAATGCGTGCGAGCGGCCAATGAGCGGGGGCTTACTCTTGATTTCGACGGTTACTGTTCGCCAGGTGCTGCACGCTTCCTGGCGGGTTTCGCATGGGAACCAGTCGTCAGGCCCGTCGTCACCTTCAGCAGTATTCGCTTCCGCTTGGCGCGCCTGGGCCAGGAAGCCCTACGGCGCGGCCTCCACACCGCGCACCACGGCGCTGGCGCCGAAGGGCAGATGTAAACCTCTCGCACCACTGGCTCCGTGCCGAACTTCGCACTGTTGCCCGGCGCAAAGACCGATTCTAGAAACAAATCGGACGGGGCATGCAAGACGGGGCCATGCAAGACGGGGCCATGCAAATAACGATAGACACGATATCCGGCCAACCGGATCCCTGAACGTCTCCACATCGCACAGGGCTATGGCGGCTCATTGGGCACGCTGATAGAACCCAGGCGAAGCAGTGGCCCGACAGGAACATCAGGCACCGCCGGAGGATCACCGAATGACAACAACGGCAGAGAAACGTGCTACCTTCCGTAAGCTGCACGAGCGCGGCTTCTTCGTCATGCCCAATGCCTGGGATATCGGCAGTACCGTTCGCCTTACCACACTTGGGTTCAAGGCGATCGCGTCCACCAGTGCCGGCGCCGCATGGGCGGCCGGCAAGGATGATGGCGATCTCAGCCGCGATGAGGTGCTGGCCCACCTACGCATGCTGGTTGCCGCCACGCACCTGCCGGTCAACGCCGACTTCGAGAACGGCTTTGCCGACGATCCCGCGGATGTCGCCGCGAATGCCGCCATGGCGATACAAACCGGAATCGCCGGCTTGTCGATCGAGGACTGGTCGGGGCAAAGGCTTTACGATCAGGCGTTGGCCGTCGACCGGATTGCCGCCGTGCGTGCCATGATCGATGCAACCGACCCCAGCGTCACGCTCGTGGGACGGCACGAGAATTTCCGCGCTCCGCAAACGAGCATCAGTGACAGTATCGCGCGCGCCGTAGCCTACGCCAAAGCCGGCGCCGATGTCCTGTTCGTGCCCTTCATTTTGGACCACACCGCCGTGACCGAACTGGTTGCCGCCGTGGCGCCCAAACCCGTGAGCGTCGTGATTCATCAATATGACAGCAGCGTTCGTGAGTTTGCCCGGCTCGGCGTACGGCGTTGCAGCGTCGGCGGCAGCCTGGCGAAGATCACATGGAACGCGTTCGACACCGCCGCAAAAGCGCTGAAAGCGTGTGACCAATAGGGCGGCCGGCATTGAGGGTAAGTCACGCAAGGCGAAGGCAAGCAGATCCTTTTTTTGAAAAAAAGAACCAAAAAACTTTTGCTCGTTTTGCTACACGTTGCGTTCAACGCGCACTTAAAGTTGCAAAAGTTTTTGCTTCTTTTTTCAAAAAGAAGCGCTTCCTTATACGCGACGCAGGCTCACCAAACCCCCGGGACCAGCCGGTATCGCACTCTTTCCATATAAACTGCGTAACCCGCTAAATCGCGCGCCAGCATCCGCTCCTCATCCAACAGCCGCCAGATCACGCCTGGCGCGATCGCTACCATCGGCGCCAGCCCCCACCACGATCCCAGCGCCAGCGGTATGCCGGCCAGAAGAAAAATCGCGCCCGCATACATCGGATGGCGAATGATCGCGTAAGCACCGCTCGAAACAACCGCCTGGCCCGGCATCACCTCCACAGTGGAGGCGGTGAAGGAATTTTCCTTCAACACGAACAGGATCATGATCCAGCCCAGGGAAAACAGGGCGTGGCCCACTGGCACGAGCCAAGGCGGTGCGCGTGACCACCCGTAACGATAATCCAGCGCAGGAATGAATATCAATCCGATATACGCCGCCGACATCACGCTCATAATGATTTTCTGCGCGGGCTCTTTCTCCGCCGCCGGGCCACCCCGCAGCCGCCGCGCGAACAACGCCGGATCATGCCGATACATCCAGACGGACGCCCCGGTGGCCCACGCGCAATAAACCAGCAGAAACACCCAGCCCTGCCACCAGGCGAGCGTCCCCCCGCCGCCGAACATCACTGCCGCCATGATGGCGAACAGCATCGCCCCGTTGATCACTGCGCGCCGGGCAAGCACGGATTGGCCGTCCGGGAGCAAGTCGCTATGCATCGCAGATGCCGCGCCCGCGTAACCCGGCGCTATTGAGACGGGCTTCCGTCATCGGCCCGGCTGGGCTTGCGGTTCTCTCCACGCCGCCTCTCCGGCAGTTGACACCTCGATCCACCGCTCGTCGGGCGCGCCGCCCGGTGTATATGCATCGTGCCAGTTCCACCATTGGTACGGCGGGGTCTGCGGGTAACCTTCGGGCGAGTCTTCCCAAGTCTCCCGGCGGCCGAGCGGCGTTGCGTCGAGATAGCTCCAGACGGATCCCATCGCTTCATCGCCGCGGCTGTTGATGAAGTAGGTTCGGAACACGCGGTCGCCATCGCGGAAGAATACGTTGTGGCCGTGCCACTGGTCCACGCCGAAATCGGCGTCGAAGCTGTCCGTGATGGTGTACCAGGGCATCTTCCAGCGCATCCGCGCCTTCAACCGGCCGATATCGGCCTGCGGCGCGCGCGAGGCGTAGGCCAGCGTGGTGTCCCGCGCGTTCAGATGAGCCAGGTGGCTCACCTGGTCGGCCCCCAGGGAGCAGCCGCGACAAGCATGGTCGGGCCACCCGTACACGTCAGGCTCGAAAAACGCGCGGTAGACGATCAGCTGGCGCCGCCCCTCGAACAGGCCGAGCAGGCTCGTCTTGCCGGTCGGCCCCTCGAACTCATAGGCCTTCTCTACCGCCATCCACGGCATCCGCCGGCGCTCGGCGGCCAGCGCGTCACGGGCACGCGTAAAGGCCTTCTCTTTCACCAGCATCTGCGTGCGCGCCGCCTCCCACGCCTCAGGCGACACGATTGGCTGTGTAATCTCCTGTGATGTCCGCACGACAACCCTCCGGTTTGGTTTTGATACCAAGTGTGAAGGCAAGCAGTTCTTTTTTGAAAAAAAGAACCAAAAAAGCTTTTCTCGTTTAGGTACGCGTCGCATACAACGTGTACCCTAATTTGCAAAAGTTTTTGCTTCTTTTTCCAAAAAGAAGCGCTTTCTTGCTGCTATCACAGCTGGAAATTCAACCTGCCATTCGCAATCTTCAAGCATTCACAACGAGGACAGCGTCATGCGGCCCGCCGGAATCGATCACGTCGTATTGCGTGTGCTCGCGCTCGATCAAATGGTGGCATTCTACACCAACGTACTCGGATGCAGCGTAGAACGCCGGCAGCACGCGCTCGGCCTGGTTCAGTTACGCGCTGGCGCTCAACTGATCGACCTGGTCGACGTGGAAGGCCAACTCGGCCGCGCCGGTGGTGCCGGCCCAGGGCCGGAGGGCCGCAACATAGATCATCTCTGCCTGTTGATCGCGGATTTTGATGTAGACCGTATCGGCGAGGAATTGCGTCTAGCGGGCGTCAAACTTGGCGCAGTCGGCAACCGCTTCGGCGCCGGTGGCGAAGCGGTATCGCTCTATCTCACCGATCCGGAGGGAAACGGTCTCGAGCTGAGAGCTGGCTAGCGGCAAGGTCGCACCACTTACGGGCGCATTGATGCGTTGGTCACACCCACGCCCCTTGAATTGCCACCTCCATGAGTGCCCAGTCTAATCCATGCCGGCCGACTCATTGCAAAATCCGGTCTACCGCCGCGTGTACGATCGCGTTCGCGCCTCCATCATCGACGGCAGGCTCAAACCCGGCGAACGCGTTCCCTCGGCGCGCGCGCTCGCCGCCCAGCTCGGCGTCGCCCGTGGCACGATCGATATCGCCTACGCCGTACTCTGCGGCGAGGGCTACCTCGTTACCGAAGGCGCGCGGGGTACGTTCGTCTCGCCGGTGCTACCGCCGCACACCGAGTCCGCACCCTGCCAAAAGGCACCCGCCTCTGAAGCCGTCACCGCCGGCGCACCACATCTGCCGAAACTGGCCTTCTGGGTCGGCCTGCCCGCGATCGACCTCTTCCCTCGCAAAATCTGGTCACGCCTTCTCGCCCGGGAGGGCCGCGGTCTATCAGCCGGAGATTTTCGCTACCCTGATCGTTCGGGTGACGTAAGACTCAAGGCCGCCCTCGTATCCTATCTCTCCGTGTCCCGCGGCATCGCATGCACGCCGGAGCAGATCATCATCACCGGTGGCTACCAAGGCGCCATCGGCCTGGTCTGCCGCCTGCTGCTCGCGCCCGGCGACAAGGTCTGGGTCGAAGATCCCGGCTACCACTGGACCCTCGCCACCCTGGAAACGGTGGGCGCCCAATCCGTCCCCGTAACGGTAGACCAGCAGGGCCTCGACGTCGCGGAAGGCCAGATCCGCGCACCGGACGCCGCCTTGTGCATCGTCACCCCCTCCAATCAGTTCCCCCTCGGTATCGCCCTGTCATTGCCGCGCCGCCTCGCCTTACTGGATTGGGCCACCGCGGGGCAGCGATGGATCGTGGAGGACGATTACGACAGCGAATTCTACTATCAGGGCCGCCTGCTCCCCGCTCTCAAGGCGCTCGATCGCGCGGATCGTGTCTTCTACATTGGCACGTTCAGCAAAACCCTGTTCCCCGGCCTGCGGCTTGGCTACGTCGTCACGCCGCAAGCGCAAGCAGACCGTTTCAGCCGCGCCCACTGGGCCCTGGACGGCGGCAGATCCAGCCTCGAACAGGTCACCGTCGCCGATTTCATTACAGAAGGTTATTTCGCTCGCCACCTCAGCAAGATGCGCAGCATCTATGCCGCCCGCCGCGCTGCCACCGTCGCCGCCCTTACCAACGAGCTCGGCAGCATCATGACCTTCGACCTCAGCCCCGGGGGCCTACACGTGATCGGCCGCCTTGGCGCTACCCAGGACGACGTGCAACTGGCTGCCCGCGCTATCGCCGAAGGTTATCGCCCGATCGCGCTCTCCGCGCTAAGCCACCGCCAACGCGCCCCGAAAGGGCTGCTGATAGGCTTCACCAACGTACCCGAACCGCAAGCGCCCTTGCTGGTGCGGCAATTTCGCAAGGCCCTCGGCCTGTAAGGCCAGGGGCTCTGCCCCTGGACCCCGCTGGAGGCAGGGCCTCCAGACCTCCATTATTAGAATTTACGTGTCAATTAATCGGCGGGACGCTGGACAACGAACGACGTACCTTGCGCCCGCCTGCAGAAACGCCAAAGCCGCTGAACCATAAATCATAACATGGACGTTTGGAGGCCCGCCTCCAGCGGGGTCCAGGGGCAGAGCCCTGGCCTATCTGGCGTCCTATCGACACGTACCCAGGTTTTTCTCAATCGAAAGCGTCGTAACCAAACACCGCGCGCGTATCTTTTGGTTCTCCACAAAAACAACATTGCTCCTGCCTTTATTGCCCAGTCATTTCACACATTCTTGGCCCAGGCCCATCCGCGGC
>FSYC01000627.1_pt1 | contig 16500 bp, 11 predicted proteins | sample 1638431 | NCBI WGS metagenome assembly FSYC01 (sample SAMEA3914788, study PRJEB12502) | metagenome | biome: forest; material: soil | place: Canada | collected 2011-07-03 | depth 0.1 m | reverse complement strand
TCAGCACGGTTACGGTGATTCGCTGCTGTTGCAGGCTGGCGACGGCCTGCGCCGCGCCGAGCCGAGCGCCGTGCAGGCCCTGGCCCTGCAATTGCTGCGTGCCTTAACGAACCGTTGTTTCATAACGACATCAGCCTGCGTATCAGCATCGGTATTGCCGAGGACCCCGCGATGGCGCCGATAGGGTGACCTGATGCAGGCCGCCACCAAAGCGCTTCGCGCCGCCAGATCAGGAAGCGGCGCCGTTTGGCGGGTGTATGATCCCGTCATGCTGCACCACAACACCCTGCGCAGGGCGCCCGATGCCATCGTCAACGCGAAATCGTGCACCAGCCTGCGGCCTCGAGTGGCTGCAATCTCAGTAGAAAATACGGCGAAACCAATCAGGCCACTCTAGCTCGTCGTTTGACCGGGCATTTCTATCAGCCCACAGCCGCCTTGCCCATTTGGAACGACTCTAGCCAGGCGGGTAATGCTTTAATGAACGGCGCAATGCGCCATTTCATAAAAAGCGTCGGAAAGCGCCATCTGGGCGCTATCGGGCTCCGCGTGGCCGGCATCAGCCATGCCGTTTCGCCAGCCATGGCAGAATGACCGGGAACAGTCAGAGCCTGGACGGGGGCTGCCGTCGAACCCTTCCAAATAGCCCAGAAGCACCTCGGATTCATCGAGGGTCCGGAAGTCGGCAATCGTTGCAACGGACTTAAACTCAGACACCCCGCGTACTCCTGGCGAAAACCTGTTCTCCGGATCGGCCATCATGCCGGGTTTCGACTGATAACGTTAGCACAGATCGGCAACCCGGGCCAAATTGGTACGTGTGGATCCATTTGGATCCGCCCAACCGGGCGCCTATCCGCGACCGGTTGCGAAACATAGACGGGACACCAAAAAAATGCACGATCAAAATGTAATTTTAGACACTTCTCGCATTCCGGCGCGTCACATGGGTCGGAACATAACAGAAAAGGGTTACGAAGCACGTCTTGCTTTGGATCCTTTGACCAAAAAAGATGCGTACGACTTGCGGTACCGCAGTTATCATTCGCAGGGCCATATTACGGCCAACGAGAGCGGGCTATTGACCGACAAATTCGACGATTATACGACCACCAAAACCGTGGTCGTTTACTCGGAAGGCAAGGCCGTCGGGTCGATACGGACATGCCTGCTGCGCCGGGGCCCTGGCACCATGTCTCCTTGCAGAGAGGCGTATCCCGATGAAGTAGAAGCATTGTTGTCGGCATCAGGCCCAGAACGCGCAGGCTTTGACGGCGTGGAGGTAAACCGGATGGTCCGGGCACCCGAGGCATCGGATGACCAGGGCCTGGTATTTCTCCTCTATCGTTTGGCCGGACACTTGGCGCTCGTCTCCGATTTTCGAGTTATCGTAACCTGTGTGCGCCGCCACCACTTACCTTTCTACAAACGCCTGAAATTCAGCCAGGCGGGCGAAGCCAAGATCTATCCTGGCCTGACCTGTCCGATGATGCTCCTGCAGATTGGCAGGTCCAGCTACGATGCAATGCGGGAAGGATTTCAGCTCATGGACCCCGACGCGGGGCAGCAGGGCCTTCTGGACGGGCTGGAAAGCGGAAAAACAGTGAAACCGCATGTCGTGCGGCGGGTTTAAGGGTAAGAGTTAATGACAATCCTTCTTCAGTCGGCGTTAGATACGGTCACGGTTGGAGCCGTGATCGCGTCCTATGGATCAGGGGTATGGGGCATATACGGTCACTTTTTGACCAAAAATAAACCAGAACCTGCGATGAAACTCACCAGCCTGCTAAGCTTAGGGGGGCTGCTGTGGTTTCTATTTGACCGCTGGCAACGGCAAGCGCCCGGTAGCACTGTGGGAATCGTTAGCGACATGGTCGTTTTGGGTCTGCTGGCGGCTTCCATGGGCCTGTTTTGGTGGGCGATCAGCACGACGCGACAACAACGATTAACCCTGGCATTCAGCAAGGACCAGCCGGCGTTCATTCACGCGACCGGGCCATACGCTTGGGTCCGCCACCCCTTTTACACATCCTACATCCTGTTCTGGATCGCCACCGCGGTAGGCGCGGCGGCGTGGTCGTTCTGGCTGATGCCCATCGCCATGACTGCCGTCTACTGGCGCGCCATACGGCTTGAGGAAGCCAAGTTTGCCACCTCACCCATCTCGATGGACTACGAAAACTACAAAAGGCGGACCGGGATGCTGCTCCCTATTCGCTTTGCCGGCCGGAAACTCGGCACCGGCACATGAGGCGAACCGGCTTCACCGCGGGGCTCCGTCACCGTGGCATCGCTCTGTACAACAAAATTGTACAGGGGGTGCTGCGGTCGGTAGAGCGTTTGCGCGCTGTAGGCCAAAACGCAGTTAAAGCACTAGCCGGGAGCGCCAAGGATGGCTTTGGGCTGTCCGTTCCCGCAGGTTTTCAGGAAATCGCCGAACAGCAAGCCAAAGCACTGCGCATTACCGCTTACGCTTTGTCTATATGCGGCAGCAATGCGATCATTCTCGTTACCGCCGATTTCGGCCGGCAAGCCGGTCTTTTCGGGATGACAATTGCTGCCCTGATCCTTGGCGTCTACGGCGCATGGATCTTGCTGGTTTATTTCTTCGCCAGGCGGCGCTGGTTCGTGCGAGCGTCGATCGTGTTGCTGGTCGTGCAGGGCTCGCTTTGGGGGATGATGGTCTACCGGCTGGCGGAGGTGGCGATCGGCCAGCAATCCAATTTCGTGATCGCGATTGCTCTGGGATTGGTGTCCACACCGGTTCTGAGTTCACCATTCGCGATCGCAATAGCCTTCTGGCTGCCCGTGGCGATCGGGGGCGAATTGGCCATAGCGGTCGGATTGCACGGCAGTGACCGCCATCTTTCCGCGACGGTGTTCGGCTATGAGCTTCTGGTTCTCGTCGGTATCGTCGTCATCAATCGCACCATCATGCAGCTCTCCGTCGCGCGGCTAAAGCTGCGGCGGCAGAACGAAACGGTTGGTCTTCTATTGCGCGACTATGAGGAAAATGCGGCGGATTGGCTTTGGGAGACCGACACAACAACGCGGCTGCGCCGCGTAACCAGCCGCTTCGCCCAGGTACTCCGTGCACCCGCCAGGGAGATCGAGGGCCGGTCGTTATGCGACGTCTTGAAGCTCAAGATCGGAACGTCGCATGAGCGTGAGTCGAGCGCAATCATAAAGGCGATGAATAGCAGGCGGCCATTCCGTGACGTTCCCGTCAAGATTCGCATTGGCGACGAAGATAGATGGCTGTCGTTGACCGGGCACCCGGTTGAAAAATCGGATAAATCGTTTGCCGGCTATCGGGGGGTAGGCTCCGACATCACCGATACGAGGCGGGCGGCGGAGGCGACACGATATTTGGCCACCCATGATGCGCTGACCGGCATCGGCAACCGGCGCATGTTCATCGACCGCCTGGAATCCGCCTGCGTAAGGCCGCCTGGCGCGCCGACGGGACCTTTCGCCCTCCTGATGCTTGATCTTGATCGCTTCAAGGAAGTCAACGACGACCACGGTCATAGCTCCGGCGATACGGTGCTGCAGGAGACCGCCAACCGCATCAGCCGGAACATGCGGCCGGGCGATACGGTGGCACGGCTGGGCGGTGACGAATTCGCGGTGATCATGCCGCATACCGGATCGCGAGAGGCTGCAGCGAAAGCCGATCGGCTGATCGAGGCGCTCTCTGAGCGCATCCGGGTCGACGACGCCTGGCTCAGCGTTGGCGCGAGCATCGGCATAGCGACGTTTCCGCGGAATGGAAAGACGGTCGTGGAAATCATGCGGAATGCCGACCTGGCCCTATACCGGGCCAAGGATTCGGGCCGCGGAACCTGCCGGGTGTTCGAGGATTCCTTCGGTGCGGCGTTCCAGGACAGAGTAGCGCTGGTGACCGAGCTTAGAACCGCTATCGGAACAGATGAATTTAAAATCGACTACCAGCCGATTGTACACCTGGTGACCATGGAGATCGTATCGCTGGAAGCGCTGTGCCGTTGGACGCATCCCCAGCGCGGTTCCATACCGCCCTCGGTATTCATCCCGCTTGCCGAAGAATGCGGACTCATCAGGACACTCGGCCGGGAAATACTCCTGCAGGCTTGCCGGGCGGCTTCACTCTGGGATCCCACCATTTCCGTATCCGTGAATATATCACCCTTGCAGCTGAAAGACCCCTTGCTCGTCACGATTGTCACCGACGTGCTGGCGGAAACCAGGCTGGACCCGACACGGCTGGAAATAGAAATTACGGAAAGCACCTGGCTCAAGGCCGATGCGCTGACCAGCCGGCAGGTACGGTCACTGAGCGAATTGGGTGTGCGTATTGTACTCGATGATTTCGGTACAGGTTTTTCGTCGCTAACGACACTCAGAAATTTTCACTTCAATGGGCTGAAGATAGATGCCGAGTTCGTGCGAAATATCGAAACGGACCCGAAGGCCGAAGCGATCCTGCGCCTGGTGTCGGCGATGGCGTCCGAACTCGGCATTTCCTTGACCGCCGAAGGGATCGAGACCGAGGGCCAGCTTAAGCTGGTGCGGGATTTTGGTATTGCGAAAGCTCAAGGTTTCCTGCTTGGGCTGCCAGGCTTGTATGCGGCCGATAATGAAGGTCTGCCAATTGCCATCATCGCCCGCTAGCCGCTACGGGTGCTTGGAGCGAAACCCGGGATTGCTCCCGGGTTTCTTGTTCGGCAACGATTAAGGGTTGCTTGTCGTTTGCGGCACACCCGCGACGGGGAGCGACGGTTGGAGCAACCAGCTGTTCACGATTGGCGTGCCAACGCCGGTTGATAGGCTGTAGGACGGCGCGATCAGCGAGTTCTTCACGCCGTTATAGCCAGCGATGCCCGTGTGGTAGAAGGCAGGGGCGCCGTTGGCCTGGGCCGTGGCCAGCCCATAGATTTGGTAATTCAGGTTGCCGTAGCGGCTACCGTTGTTTTCTTCCAGCAGAGCTACCGCGCTGAGGAGTTCCGGCGACGCGACGCTGGTGCCGATATAGGCGCCAAATCCGCCCTTGGGCTTGCCGACGTTGATGGCGACCCAGACGGCGCTGCGTTGCGTGTTGCCGGCGCCGTTCAGTGGATTGTTGCCGCCGTCGCAATAGGGCGGTGCGCTGGCGACGATCGCGATCGACGGGCAGCCGCCCACTTGCATACCGATATCGGGAACGGCGCGGCGCTTCGTGGAGCCTGTGGTCAAGCCTTTCTGGAAGATGGGCTGCTGCCACATCGCGCTGTAACCACCGCCGGCGCCCCAAACGCCACCCTTGGCGGAGCCGCCAGTGCCATAGGGATCGTACGCTACTTCGGGATCTGACCAGGCATTCTCGCTGGCGTAGGTGCTATCGAGCGAGCCCGAGGTGAATGCCGTTACCAAATTGGTGCCACCCACGGCCGTGACGTTCGGATCGCTCGCAGGCTCGGACACGGACGGGATGAAATGCCCCTTTCCGCCCGCGAGGTAGGGCAGTGTTGGGCAGGAGAGGCCGGCGCCATCGCCTGAACTGGCGAGGAAGGTAATGCCCTGCGAGTTGCCTTGCTGGAATATTTCGTGTTGCGCCTTCAGGACGCCGCGGTAGTCCTGACCAGCATTGTAGGACGGGAAGTAGGCGAGCTCGCAGCCGCCGAAGGAAGAGCTAACCGCGTCCACCAGGTTGGATTCGACGATATTGATGTAGCCAGCGAAGATGTTGCCGTCGCTGAGATCTGGAATGTTGTAGAGCACGACATGCGCGCCGGGGGCGCCGCCGAGGGCTTGCTGGGTATCGAGCGAGGCCTCGGGCAATGCCGGGCCTTTCAAGCCGCCGCCACCGTTAATGGCGATATGCTGATATAGAACGGGATCTGGCGTGCCGGTGACGGTGGACCATTTCTCGTTGTCGAACATCGCCTTGATGTCGCTGTCGTTGACGTCGCTGGACATCAGCACGCCGATGGTGACGCCGGTGCCGTTGAACGGGAGAGTTTGACCTTTGACGGTGACGGTCGCCTGGACCGAGGGGTAGCTGTAGGCCTGCTTGAGGTCATCGAACCAATAGGGGCCGACCGCGCTGGTGCGGTTGTCGGCAATGGTCGGCTGCAGGGCCGAGACCTGGCGCGACATCGTGTGGGCGACATGCGGCGAGAAGCTGAATACCTGGGCGCCCGCGGCGGCCAGATCGGCAGGCATATGCAGCGCGCCGTCGGTGACGACGTGAGTCAGACCCTCATCCGTTGTTGCGACCATCAGATGAGTGGCGAACAAGGCTTCCACCTGGCTCGCGGCACCGGTGACGTGCAGGCTGCGGGTTTGGGTGGTGACGGTGAAGCCGCGGGCGCGCAGGTTGGCGGCGACACGGCCGATGGTTGCGGCGTCGGGGCCAAAAAGGCTGCCGAATTGCGCCGGGGTCAGCCAGCGATGATACGATGGCGAGGCGGGATCCTGCTGCTTGGCGAGCAGCGCATCGAGCCCTGCCGCATCGTGCAATGGCAGCAGCACATCAAACGCGACGGAGCGCATCGGCTCGGCGCGGCTGAGCGGCGTGGCGGCGGCCCCGGCAGCGGCGGCGACAAGAACCGTGGAACAAATAGTCGCGGCAAGCAGCGCACGCTTGAGCGTGTTGTGCATAATGACCTCTTGTATAAATTTCGACCCTGAATCGGGTGGAAGCGAAACCTATGTCTGCATGACAGCGCTGTCTATATGAATAGCGTTGTAGGTGTTAGAATTTGCCGGATGCCGGCGTGGCGACCGCAATTTATGCGCGCCCAGGTAGCCTAGCGTGCCGTCTTGATGCCGCAGACGCAAAGTGCGCCAAGCAGCGCCGCTGCCGCTGCCAGCAGGAAGAATAGAGGATAGTCGGGTGCCGCGCCGTGCAGCACCTGTAAGGCCACGAGCGGGGCGATGATTTGCGGCAGTGTATTGGACAGGTTGACGATGCCAAGATCCCGGCCGGCATGTTGCCAGGAGGGCAACAATTGCAACATCAGTGCGAGATCGACCGCCGAGAATGCGCCCGCGCCGCATCCGTAGATAACTGTGGCCGCTTGTAACGTATGCCAGCTTGGCGCCACGGAGAGGCAGGCAATGCCGGCCGCGATGCAGGTGCCGCCGGCGACGACCAGCGGGGTACGGCGGCCGGTACGATCCGACACCCATCCCCCGAGGAGGCCGCAGATGATATTACTGGCTGTGACGATGGCGGCGAGTTGCGCGAAAGCCGCCTCCGGGCGTGCAGGGAACGCCCCTAGGGCGGTGGCTCGGCTTTGCAGGAAGAGTAGCATGTAGCCTTGAATGGTGCTGACCGCGGTAATCACCAGCAGACGGCCGATCCAGGCGCGTGCGAAATCGGGGGCGCGCATGCTTTGCAAGTGTAAATGCCCGGCCGATGAACGCGGAGGTATGAAGGCTGGCAGGACTACGCCGCGGAGTTGCCAGGCAAACGGGAGGACACAGAGCGTCACCAATGTGCTCAAGACCATATAGCGGGCGGCGTCTGACATCACGAGCGCGCCCACGGCAATGGCGCCGGCGAGGCTGCCCAGCGGATAGCCCAGGCCCAGGAGAGCGGAGAGGAACCCCTTCTGCTGGTTGGGCACGTCGTCGGCCATTATCGCGGCGAGCGGCGAAAACAGGGCGTTGAAAGCGAACTGGAAGACGATGACGCCCGCGAGCAGGCGCCATGGTGTGTTTGCACTCCAAATAAGTGCATAACTGGACAATGTTGCGGCCAGACCAGCGAACAGCCAGGGTCGCCGGCGGCCGCGTGCGGAGCGTGTGCGGTCGCTCAGCGCGCCAAAGAGAATGTTGGAAAGGCTTGCAGCGATGGCGCCACTGAGCGCAACGATACTGAGTAACGTGGCGGCATGTGCGTGGTCCACGGATGCGACGCGGAGGGGCAGAAGAATTTGCAGCAACGGCACGAAGCTGATGAACGCACCGATTTGGGCCATGGTATAGCGCGCCATGAAGCCAGGGCTGACGAGTACCTGGCCCGCTGCGCCCGGCGACGGCGGACCGCCCGGTCTGTCGAAATCCGGCCTACCGATACCGGAAACGGGACCATTCACAAGCTATTCTCCGCCATTGAACGCGTGCGGGGCAACACACACCCGGCCGATACTGCGGCGATAGGCGGGGCTGCACCATATCCGCCCGTCTGGCTTGGCCGTAAGGTATATTGGGCGCTTGGACGGGGCGCGCTTGGATGGGCGTGGGCCGCCGGGGGTGTCACTTTGCAACAGGGCAGGAGGTTCGGTATTGGCCACGATCTATGATGTGGCGGCCCAGGCGGGCGTTTCCATCAAGACCGTGTCACGGGTGATGAACGCGGAACCGAATGTTCGGATTGAAACCCGGGAGCGCGTGCAGGCGGCGGCGGCGGCGCTGGATTATCATCCCAGTCTTTCGGCGCGGAGCCTTGCGGGATCGAAATCATTTATCATCGCGGTGATTGTTGACGCCAAGCTGACGATTGACCATTGGCGCAGTGAGCGGGGATCGGATTATCTGGCGCGCGTGCAATTCGGTGCGACCTTGCCATGCCGCGAGGCCGGATATCATCTTCTGATTGAACTGATCGATCATGGCAAGGCCATGGTGCGCCGGGAACTGGATACGCTTTTGGCGGCGTTGAAGCCTGACGGCGTGATCCTGACGCCGCCCAGCGCCGATGATGACGTCGTTCTTGACCGGCTGCGGCGCGCCGGTACACCGTACGTAAGGCTTGGGCCCGGCCGGCGCGACGGCGGTGGAATGAGCCTGCGCCTGAACGACAGGGCGGCTGCCCGTGCGATGACACAGTATTTGATTAGTCTTGGCCACCGGCGCATCGGCTTCATCGAAGGCGATCGCAGGTACGCATCCAGCCGCGCCAGACGCGATGGATTCCTGGCGGCTATGGCGGCCGAAGGGTTGGAGGCCAAATGGATCCATGCTGGCGATTTCACGTATCAATCAGGCTATGATGGCGGCCAGGCCATCTTGAAACGAGCATCCCGGCCAAGTGCTATTTTCGCCAGCAATGATGACATGGCGCTGGGCTGCATCGCTGCGGCGGCCGATCTGGGGCTGCAAACGCCTGGTGATGTTTCCGTGGCCGGATTTGATGACAGCAGCGGGTCCCGTTTCAGCCGCCCACAATTGACAACCTTGCGGCAGCCGATCGTGGAAATGGCGGAGCTTGCGGCGCGCGCGCTGCTCAGCGGCAGCGTGCGGCCTGATTGCAATGAAGACGGTGGGCAGGGTTTGCCTAATTTTACGTTGGTACCCCGGCTTTCCACCGCGCCGCCGGCCGCCCGCAAGATGCCGCGGCCCTGAAACGCATCGGATGGGCTGCAACTTGCTACAAACGCAACGCTGGCCGAGGTGATTTCGGCCGCGCGCCATGGAGCAGGCGAAATGTTGCCACAAAAACCGAAGCCGGTGACAACGCCCGTGCGCCCGCCCGGAAACGCCGGCATGGGCGGTCTGGCGCCATGCACGGCGCGGTGGAAGGACGCGGTCGGCGACAAGAACAGTCTCCGTTATGGGAGAAACCAAAAACCTGGGCGCGGGCGGCACATAGCCGAATCGGACAGCGCTGTCATTACCTAATTTGCATCATTCTACGGTTTACTTTGAACTGCCAGCGATACGGGCACGGTGCCGGCCCTGGGTTGGTGGCCAAGTTTCAGGTTGAAGGCTGCCGGCGGCGGCCGGGGCCGGTATGAGGATTACTCCTACGTTGGTATTCAGAGCATTTTGCCGGGCGGCGGGGGGCGCCGCCGGAACACGAGTCGTGCATAGCGGCCGGGGCATTTAAGCAAGTAGTTCTTTTTTGAAAAAAAGAACCAAAAAACTTTTATCTGTTGGAACGGCGGCTCGTTCTGTACACGTACTGATAGATAAAAGTTTTTGCTTCTTTTTCCAAAAACAAGCGCTTCCCTTCTGCCGCAGGTTCAAGGCGAGGGTGGTGTTGCCTCCGCCGCGGACGCCGGCGGAAATCCGCTGAGGTTGATGGCGAAGACCCCGCGCGCCCAGGCCATTCGTGCGCGGGGCCTGAGATCGGGCGGCGGCTCCGCGTTGCTATTGATGACAGCGGCCAGGATATAAGCGCCGCGGCCGGCCATATCACTGCGATATATCTGGATTTTCCGGCCCTGGCTGTCCGCGCCGGTGAAGATGCGTTGCCGTACCAATGTACCCAGGCGCCATTCGCGGGACTGATAGGGGCCGCCGCGATCACCCTTGAGGGCCCCGCCGGCGGCGTGCTCGATCAATGCGAATGATTTTTCTTCCTCGCTGCGCACGGCTTTGCCCCAGCCGGGATCGGATTTGTTCGCCGGGAGTGGTGTGACGCGTACGAGATAGCGGATGGTGCCGACGGGCGGGCGGATGATGCAGCCATCCGGGCCGGGTTCGAGCGCCAGGCCGTATGGCACGATGACGCCCGCGCCGGAGGCGGGTTCGGTCCAGATTGAAAACCGGTTATCGGCGATGTCCTCGAGCTGTACTTGCACCAGATCCTGCGAGAGGCGTGTGAGCGCCTGGGGGTCGTCCGCGGTGGCGGCTATTTGTTTCAGCCGCAGCGTGCGGCGCAGGGTGAGGGTCATGGCGCCGCAGCGCACGCTGTCGGCGGGGCTGGTGCTGGGGGCGGAGGTGGCGAAGGCGGTGGCGGCGATATCGGTGCCGGCGGGTGCGGTTTCCGCGGATTGCTGCAATTGCGGCAAATATTGCGCGCGGATGGCCCAGCCGACGCCGACCGCGCCACGCTCCAGCCCGCCGGAGCCGATGCCGACCACCTGGCCTTCGGCGTTGATCAGCGGCGCGCCGGAATGGCCGGGCAGCAGATTGCCGTCCAGCCGCAGCACTTCGGTTTCGAGTGCGGGAAAGCCAACATTGCGGATATCGGCGCGCTCGGCATCGGGCAGCACGTCGGCGAGTTTGGGTGCTTCCTGGTTGGCAAAGGTGAGGCGCAGCGGGTGCGTATCGCGCGTGGGCTGGCCGAGGGCGAAGCCGAACACGTCTACCGTGGCGCCCACCTGGGGTGGGGTGGCGGCGACAGGCAGAGCGGGCACGGCGGGGGGATGATCGACGGCGAGCAGCACCAGGTCGGCGGCGCGCAGCACGCGGGCGATGTGGGCGGGGCGGTCGTCGATTTCCTGGTAGCCGACGCTGATGGTTTTGCAGCCGATCACCACGTGCAGGTCGGTGACCACCTGGTTGGGGGTGGGCCAGGCGAAGCCGGAGCCGGCGCGGGCAGGTTCCTCGCCGGTGCAGCCCTGGGCCACGACGCGGAGCACGGAGGGGGCAACGCGGCCGAGCACGGCGGCGCTGGGCTCCGTGGTGGTGTCGTCCGCGTGGGCCGGGGTGGCCAGGATTGGGGTGGCCAGGGCGGCGGCGCAGAGGAGGAGGGCTGCTAGCCGCATAGCGATTTCAGGCCGGCGGCCAGGGCCGTGTTGGTGTTTGTGGCGGCCTGCACGGCGGTGGCCAGCGCCGCATAGGCCTCGCCCGTTTCGGCCAGGATGCGCAGTTGCGCGCCTGGCGGAAGGCGTTCCAGCCGGGCGCAGACGCCGGCCTTGTCGGCGAACAGAACGTTGGAGCCGGCGCCGGGGGCGGGCGCGGCGGTGACGGTGGCGCCCTGGGGTTTGACGCCCAGGCGCGCGAAGGCGACGTAAGCGAGGGCCTGCTCGGTGGGATAGCCGGCGCGTTGCCACTCGCGAACGTCCTCGTCCACGGAGGGGGCCAGCAAGGCGCCAGAGCGGATGGCGAGGCCGATCAGCACGCCGGCGGCGCAGGCGAGGCCGAAGGCGCCGATGCGCCAGGCACGGTCGGTGCCGGGCGCGGCGGTGAGGCCCAGAAAGCCGGCCAGCAGCGCCGATAGCGCTGCGACGAAGCCGCCGACGACCTGGCTGACGGACAACCCCAGCAACAGGCCGGCGAGCAGCCCAAGCCCGGCGCCCGCGAAGGCTTCAGGAAGCGGGCGGATGGGCTTTGCGGGCTCGTCTGTTGCCACGGAACGTTATCCCACGACTTGTTCTATGGGACAGCGAACAGGACAAAAAGTCTAGCGTGGTGCTGGAAAGGCTGAGGGGAGCGAGCCGCTCCCCCCAGACCCCCCGTCGCATGTTTGGAGCGAGGCCTTAATGGAGGCCTCGTATAAGTGACGGGGGGTTTGGGGGGACAGGCACTGTCCCCCCAACTCTTTTGGGAGCGAAAAATTATTGACTATAAGAACGGAAGTTTGCTTTGCAGCTGCCCAGGCGTGGGGAGGCTCGCGGTAGTCCAGCCGCCGCCCAAAGCTTGGACAAGGGCGACGCTGGCGGCGAGCCGTTGTTCCTGGACTGAGAGGGCGGTTTCCTGGTTGCTGAGCAATGCCGTTTGTTCGGTAACGACCGTGGTGTAGGCCTGGGTGCCGGCCTGGTATTCATCGAGGGCGATTTGCACCGAGCGCTGGGCGGCGCGCACGGCGGTATCTTCGGCGATTGACTGGCTTTGCAGAACCTTGAGTGCCACGAGCTCATCTTCAACCTGCTGGATGGCGCTGAGCACGGTTTGGCGGTAGGTGGCGATGCTGGCGTCGTAGGCGTCACGCGCCATGTTGACGGCGGCTGAGCGGGCGCCGCCTTCGAAGATTGTTTCGGTGGCGTTGGCGCCCAGCGACCAGACGCGGTTGGCGGCGGAAATCAGCATGCCGATGGGGCCGCCTTCCCAGCCGAAATCGGCTGATAGCGTGATGTCCGGGTAGAAGGCGGCGATTTGTACGCCGACCAGTGCATTTTCCTCGTCCATCATGCGTTCGGCGGCGGCGATATCCGGCCGGCGCTGCAGCAGGGCGGAGGGCACACCGGGCGGTGTTACGGGCACGGATTGAGGCAGCGGCGTGTGGGGGATGGTGAGTTGGGCGGGGGCCAAGCCGGCCAGCACGGCGATGGCGTGTTCGTATTGGCCGCGCGCGACGCCGACATTGACCAGCAGGGCCTGGGCGGAGGCGAGTTGCGTGACGGCTTCGGCTTCATCGGAGGGGGATGCGGTGCCGGCCTGTACCTGGTTGTGCGTAATGCGCAACGCTTCCTGATAGGCCGTGACGGTGGATTCCAACAAATCCTGCAGGCTGTCCTGATATTCCAACTCCACGTAATCGGTGGCAAGCGATCCCTGGGCGGAGAGGGCGGCGTTTTTCAGGTCCGCCGCGCTGACCTGGGCGGCGGCGACATCGCTTTGCACCTGGCGGCGGATGCGGCCCCAGACATCGACATCCCAGCTTGCCGTGCCTTCCAGCGTATATTGCGTAGCGGTAGCGCTTTTGCCAGAGGCGGAGATACCGGAGTTGGAGAGACCGGAGGTGGTGCCTGTGGAGAAGCTGCTGCTGCCGCGGCCAACGCTGCTGCGGGTGACGCCGGCGGTGGCGCCCAAGGTGGGAAATAATTGGGCGCGCGCCGCCTGCACGGTTTCCTGTGCTTCGGCATATTGCGCGGCATAGACCTTGACGTTCTGATTAGAAATTTCCACGCGGGATTCTAGCTGGTTCAGGAACGGGTCTTTATAGATGACCCACCAGTCGCCCTTGGCGGCCATGTCGGCCGGTTGCGCGGGCTGCCAGCCGGCGAGTTCCTTGTAGTGTAATGATCCGAGTGCGGCCGGGCGGTGGTAATCGGGGCCGACCATGCAGCCGCTGGCGAGAAGGCAGGCGGCGAGAGCGGGGATAGCGCGCGGGGTGTTCATTATGCCGCCTCCGGCTTTGCGTGCCGGCCGCGGAATAGGCGCGCGGTGCCGAGGCGCAGGCGGTCCAGATAGAGATAGACGACCGGCGTGGTGTAGAGCGTGAGCACCTGGCTGACGAGCAGGCCGCCGACAATGGAAATGCCCAGCGGCTGGCGCAACTCGCTGCCCTCGCCGAAGCTGAAGCAGAGCGGCAGGGCGCCGAGCAGGGCGGCGCTGGTGGTCATCATAATGGGGCGGAAGCGCATGACGGCGGCGTGGAAAATCGCCTCGCGGCTGTCCATGCCTTCGTTACGCTCGGCTTCGAGGGCGAAATCGATCATCAATATGGCGTTCTTTTTGACGATGCCGATCAGCAGGATGACGCCGATCAGTGCGATGATGGTGAATTGAATGCCGAAAAGCATCAGAGCGAGGATGGCGCCGATGCCGGCCGAGGGCAGGGTGGAGAGGATGGTGATGGGATGCACGAAGCTTTCGTAGAGTATGCCCAGAACCAGGTAGATGGCGGCGAGTGCAGCGGCGATCAGCAATTTTTCGGTGGAGAGGGATTGCTGATAGACGAGTGCGGTGCCGGCGAAACCGCCGACGAGATCGGATGGCAGGTGAATGGCGGCTTCATCGCGCTTGATGGCGGTTTCGGCGTCGCTGAGGGATTTATTGGCGGGAAGGTTGAAGGAAATAGTAGTGGCGACGAATTGGCTTTGGTGGTTGACAGCCAGCGGCGTGTGATCGGGGCCGAAATGGGAAAAGGCGGAGAGCGGCACCATCGTTTCGGAAGACGTTGCAACCGCGGCGCCGGTGGAGGAGCTGTTATGGCCGGTGCTGGCGATGGCCGCCTGGGCGGCGGTGCGCACGGCGTTATTCGCGGCGTTGCTGGAAGATGATGAGGCGGTGGTGGCAGCGGTGCCGATCGCGCCCGCGCCCAGCACGGTGATATTGCTGGTGATGACGGTAGGATTGCTCACCAGCACGGTGGGATTGGCGGTGAGCGCGGCGCTGCTGTTGCTGGCGGAGTTTTGCGTCGAGGATAGGCTGGTGGATACCGCCGGCGTGATATGGGCCGGTGCGGTGAGGGCGGTGGGGGCGGCGACGGAGCCACCGCTGAGCTGCGTGGTGGCGGAGCCCGAAGGCGAGCCGCCCGAGGTGCTGACCCAGATCTGATTGAGTATCGACGGGCGCTGCCAGTATTGGGGGGCCACTTCCATGACCACGTGATACTGGTTGAGGGCGTTGTAGATTGTTGAAACGGAGCGCTGGCCGAACGCGTCGTAGAGCGTGTTGTCGATTTGATACATCGTAAGGCCGAGGCGCGAGGCGGTGGCACGGTCTACGACGATATTGGTTTCCAGGCCTTTCTGCTGCTGATCGGAATTGACATCGACGAAGGTGGGATCCTTGTCCATCTGGGCCAGCAATTTGGGCGCCCAGGCATAGACCTCCGCGGTGCTGTCACCGAGAATCGTGTACTGGTATTGTGCGTTGCTGGAACGGCCGCCGACGCGGATATCCTGCACCGGTTGCAGGAAGAGCCGGCCGCCGGCGACATGACCGAGGGCGCGCCGCAGCCGCGCCATGACGACGTCCATGGAGTCGCGTTTGGCTTCCGATTTCAGGGAAATGTAGACTTGGCCTGTGTTGGTTTGCGCCGAGGCGCCGCCGCTGCCGGAGCCGGTATAGCCGACCACGTGTTCCACGGCGGGATCGTGCTGCACGATGGACATCATTTGCGTGAGCTTCTTGCTCATCAGCTGGAACGATATGCTCTGGTCCGCCTGCAGGCTGCCGGTCAGGCGGCCGGTATCCTGTTGCGGGAAGAAGCCTTTGGGGATCAGCATGAATAGCCAGACATTCAGAGCGATAGTGGCGAACAGCACCAGCAGCACGAGCAGGCTGTGGTTTAAAATGACTGCAAGCGATCGCGCGTAGCCGTTCTGGATGCGCTGAAATAGAGAGGGGCGGGCTGCGAACGGCTTGCCCGTGTGCGGGCGCAGGAGCAGCGCGCAGAGCATGGGCGTGGTGGTCAGCGAAATGAACATCGAAATCACGATGGCGAGCGACAGGGTGACCGCGAATTCGCGGAACAGCCTGCCGACAATACCGCTCATCAGCAAAATGGGCAGGAAGACGGCGATGAGCGAGAGCGTGATGGAGACGACGGTGAAGCCCACCTCGCCGGCGCCGCGCAGGGCCGCCTCCACGTTCGGCATACCGTCTTCGAGATGGCGGGAAATATTTTCGAGCACAACGATGGCGTCGTCCACCACGAAGCCGGTGGCGATGGTGAGCGCCATAAGCGAGAGGTTATCCAGCGAATAGCCGAACAGGTACATCACGCCGAATGTGCCGATGATGGAGACCGGCACGGCGATGGCGGGAATGATGGTGGCGCGGCCATTGCGCAGGAAGGCGTACACCACGGCCACCACCAGCAGCACGGCGATGATCAGCGTGCGCTGCGTGTCGTTCAGGGCGGAGCGGATGGTGCTGGAACGGTCGATGGCGAAGGTGATGTCGATATCGCTGGGCAGCGAGGCTTTCAGGCGCGGAATGGCGGCGTGCACGGCATCGATGGTGCTGATGATGTTGGCGCCGGGCTGGCGGAAGAGGATCACCAATACCGCGGGTTTGCCGTCGGCGAGGCCGAGGTTGCGGAGATCCTGCACGGAATTCTGTACGTCGGCGACGTGGTCCAGGCGGACGGCATCGCCGTTGCGGTAAGCGACGACGAGGGGTTTGTAATCCTCGGCGCGGTTGGATTGGTCGTTGGTGTAGACTTGCCAGCGTTCCGGGCCGAGATCGATA
>FSYC01000182.1_pt1 | contig 16773 bp, 15 predicted proteins | sample 1638431 | NCBI WGS metagenome assembly FSYC01 (sample SAMEA3914788, study PRJEB12502) | metagenome | biome: forest; material: soil | place: Canada | collected 2011-07-03 | depth 0.1 m | reverse complement strand
GATCACCGGCGACCAGCCGTTTTTTGCGCATGAAGCGGCGCTGATCGCCAATGGCGAGATCTATAATTACCGCGAACTCCACGCCGCCATGCACGGCACTGCCTTCGCGACCCAAAGTGACGGCGAACCGCCGCTGCATTTGTGGCACGCCGACCGGGATCATTACGCGCGTGCCCTGCGCGGTATGTATGCGATCGCCATTCATGACCGTGACACCGATACGCTGACCGTGAGCCGGGATCCGTTCGGCATCAAGCCGCTTTATGTGGCCAGCATTACAAACGGTGTTGCTTTCGCTTCCGAGCCCGCTGCTTTGCTGCGGGCGGGCCTGGCGCGGCGCACGCTGCGGCCGCAAGCCCGCGCCGAATTGCTACAAATGCAGTTTTCAGTTGGCCGGCACACGATATTTGAAGATATCGACCGCGTGCTGCCTGGCGAAACCATGCGGGTTCAGGATGGCGAGGCCATCCTCGCCAGCCGTATCGATCCGCTCCCGCCAGGCGGCCCTGAAACCATCACCGAAGCCGTGGCGCTCAAACGGCTGGATGCGGCGTTGATGGAAAGCGTGGCCCTGCACCAGCGGAGCGACGTGCCGTTTGGCATGTTCCTCTCCGGCGGCATCGATAGCGCCGCCATTTTGGCCTGCATGGCGCGCCTCGATGCGCAGCCTCTGGCGTTTACCGCCGCGTTCGATGTGCCGGGAGCGGCTGATGAACGCGAAGCCGCGCGCGCCACGGCGCTGGCCGTAGGCGCCCGCCATGAGTCGCTGCTGGTGACGCAGGCCGATATGCTGCGCCATCTACCCGCTATCGCCGCCTGCATGGATGATCCGGCCGCCGATTATGCTGCTATCCCCACATGGTTCCTGGCCCGCCGCGCCCGGCAGGATGTGAAGGTGGTGCTGAGTGGGGAGGGCGGTGATGAAATTTTCGGGGGCTACGGCCGTTACCGCACCGCCATCCGCCCCTGGTGGCAGGGTGGCCGCCGCATGCGTGCGCGCGGTACCTTCGCCGGCTTGGGCGTGCTGCGAGATGAGTCACCGGCTTGGCGCACCGGGTGGGCCGAAGCCGAAACCGCTGCCGCAGCCGGCGGGCGTAGTAAACTGCAAGCCGCACAGGCCGCGGACGTCGCCGAATGGCTCCCGAACGACCTGCTTATAAAGCTGGATCGCTGCTTGATGGCGCACGGCGTGGAAGGCCGAACGCCCTTCCTGGATTCAGGCGTGGCCGCCGCAGCCTGGAACCTTCCGGATTCGCTAAAGCTGAGAAACAACCAGGGCAAATATCTGCTCCGCGCATGGCTAGCCCAGGCGCTGCCCGCCGCGCGCCCCTTCGCGCCCAAGCAAGGTTTTACCGTGCCTGTCGGCGCCTGGATCGCGGCCCAGGGCGCCCGCCTCGGCCCACTCGTGGCCGCTCAGCCGGGTGTGGCCGAAATCGCCGCCCCGGACCGGGTGGTGGCCCTGTTTCGTGACGCCCACCGCAAACGTTTGAGTGCGGCCGCTTGGACGTTGTTATTTTATGCGCTGTGGCACCACGCGCATATCGCAGCGCGGTCCTTCGATGGCGATGTATTTGAAACATTGTCGAGTTCCAGCCGTTGACGCGCTTTGTTGCTCTGCTACGCGCGGTCAACGTTGGCGGGACCGGCAAGCTGCCAATGACGAAGCTGCGCGCCATGTGTGAGGCATGCGGTTTTGACCATGTACGCACGTATATCGCGAGTGGCAACGTGGTGTTTGAAGCAGACAACCCTGAAGCAATTGTCAAAGTCACGCTCGAGGCGGCCCTGAAGAAATATGCCGGCAAACCGGTTGGCACAATGATACGAACCAGCGTGGAAATGGCCGCGGTGCTTGCCAGTAATCCGTTCATCACCGCCTCGCCAAACCGATGCGTCGCAATTTTCCTGGACACGCCGCCACCAGTTGATCTGCTCGCTGGGATAACCGGGCGGGACACCGAGGAGATCGCGGTGGGATTACGCGAAATCTATGTTCACTATCCTGATGGTCTCGCGCAGGCCAAGCTCAAAATATCAGCCGCCCGAAACGGCACTGCACGCAATATGAATACGGTCGCGAAGTTGGCCGAAATGGCATTGAAGTGAATGGAAGGAAAGCAGTTCTTTTTAAAAAAAGAACCAAAAATTTTTGCTACTGGTAGCGTATTAATGGTCTAACGCGAGCGCTAATGGGAAAAAGCTTTTGCTTCTTTTTTCAAAAAGAAGTGCTTTCTTAACTACCCTAAAACTCCAACCCATGATCCCGAGCCCAAGCCTCAATCGGCTCCCGCAAGCTCGCATACCCCGCCGAACTCCGTCGAAGCCCAACCAAAAACGGCCGGAACGCCTCCAAATCCAGCGTCAGCAGTGCTTCCTTCACGGCCAGCACGCTACCGCCCGACATGGAGAGCGTTGTAATACCCAGCGCCAGCAACACCGCCGCGTCCAACGGCCGGGAAGCCGCCTCGCCGCATAGCGATAACGACACCGAAGTTTCGGCGGCCGCGTGGCTCACGCTTTCCAGCAGTGACAGCATGGGCGGGCTTAACAGATCATACCGCTCCGCGAGCGCCGGCGTACCGCGATCAGCGGCGAATACGAACTGCAATAAATCGTTTGAGCCGATCGAAATGAAATCACATTCGTGCATCAATTCCGGCAATTGCCAGAGCAGGGCGGGCACTTCGAGCATCGTGCCGACGATCAGTTTGGCGGGCGCCGGGCGCACGCGGGCGGCCTCGGCGTAGAGTAGGCCCTTGGCCTGGCGGAATTCTGCCAAATTGGCCACCATCGGAAACATCACCGAAAGCTCGCGGCCGCCGGCGGCCAGTAGTAATGCGCGCAATTGCCGGCGTAACACCGCGGGCCGGTCCAGGCCGACGCGCAGGCTGCGCCAGCCCATGGCGGGGTTTTCCTCGCGCGGCGCTACGTGGTCCGGCAGTAATTTGTCGCTGCCCAGATCTAGTGTGCGGAACACCACCGGCAGGTCGCCCGCCGCGTCCAGCACGCGCGCGTAAACGGCTGCCTGTTCGGCGACATCGGGTATCGCACCGCGCGCCATCATGGCGATTTCGGTGCGGAACAGGCCGATACCTTCCGCGCCGGTGCTTTCAAGCTGCGGCAATTCCTGCGGCAGCCCGGCATTCATCATGAGCCGGAACGGTGTGCCGCACCGGGTCAGTGAAGGCGTGTCGCGCAATTTCGCCCAACCGGCCGCCCGCAGGGCGCGTGCCGCAGCGGCGCGCTGATAGGCGTCCCACACCGCAGCCTCGGGCCGCAGAATCAGCCCGCCATCGGCGCCGTCCAGCACAACTTCGTCACCCTCGGTTACGGCTTCCACCGCGCCGCGGGCGCCGCCCACGGCGGGTATGCCCAGCGCGCGCGCCAGGATGGCCGCGTGGCCGCCGGCGCTGCCTTCCTCGATCGCCACGCCGGCAATGCCGCGCGCATGCCAGGCTAATAGCTGGGCCGGGCCCAGCCGGCGGGCGATAAGAATGGCACCCGGCACCAGATCCGGCGCATCGGCATCGCTATCCAGGCTCGCCAGCAGGCGGTCCGCCAAATCCTCCAGATCCGCCAACCGTTCCCGCAGATACGGGTCCACGATACGGCGCATCCGGCCGCGTACGTCGCTGGCCACCTGGTGCACCGCGGCTTCGGCGGAAAGCCCGCCGCGCACGGCCTCGGTCACGCGGCGTAACCATCCCGGGTCGGCGGCCACGCGCCGCGTCGCGTCCATCACGTCGCGCGGGGCCTCGCCATCGGGCAGTTGGGCTTCGATCAGCGCATCCAGCTCGCGCCGCATCGTGGCTAAGGCTGCTTCCAAACGTGCCAGCTCGGGCTTGGGATCTTGCGCGAGTAACCGTTTGGGCGCGCGCCGTGCCCCGTGCAGCACTGCTAATCCCAGGACGATGCCGGGCGATAACACGGCCGCTTCGAAATGCCGCGGCACGGTGCCGAAAAATCCTTTTTCCGGTGCTTCGTCCGCATCGCTGGTTAGCGTATCGATCACCAGCAGGGCCACTGTTTCCAGCACCTCTACTTCGTCGTCGGTATAGCGCCGGCTCGCGCGGTTCTGCACCGCCAGCACGCCCAGCGTGCGCCCGGCGCGGCGCACCGGCACCGCCAGCATGGACGCGTATGGTTCTTCGCCGGTCTCGGGGCGGTAGACGAAGGATGGGTGGTTTTGCGCATCGGCCAGGTTCAACACCTGCCCGGTGGCGGCAACCAGGCCCACGATGCCCTCGCCGACGCGCAACCTCGTGCGGCCCACGGCCGAAGGGTTGAGCCCGTGTGTGGCGCGCAATTCCAGAATTTCGCCGCCGCGGATGCCGTAGGCCGAGCACACTTCGGCGACAAGCTCGCCGGCGACGACGGACATGATGTCACCGAGAGGCGCCTTGCCGGTGCTCATCATGGCGCGCAGGCGCGATAGGAGACGGCGGGCGGGGGAGATAGCCATCAAAAAGGCAAGGGGGCTCTGCCCCCCGGCGCCGCAGGCTCGGACCAATGGCGCCCTTGTGCCGCCCCACTGGGGCCTGATGCCCCAGACCCCCACTTAGACGACCTCCAACAAATGGGGGTCTCGGGCATCAGGCCCCGTCGTGCGCAGCACGCAGCCGCGTGACGGGGTTCTAGGGGCAGAGCCCCTAGCCTTCCCACGGCCCTCGCGCCGCAATAGCCGCGGCGGCCTGCGCGCAAAGCTCCTCGATGATATCAGCAACGCCCTGAACACTCGTTACGAGCCCCACAGATTGTCCCGCCATCATGGAGCCGTTCTCCACGTCCCCATCAATCACCGCGCGCCGCAGCGCACCGGCCCAGAAATGCTCGATATCCAGCTGTGCCGCTTCTTTACTCAGCTCGCCGGACTGGAAGCGCGCCAGCGTCGCCGCCTGGTGTGCCAAGAATTGCTTCGTGCCTGCGTTTACGAGCCCGCGCACGGGAATGACCGGAAACCGCTCGTCAAGTTGAATGCTCGGCAACGCATCGCGCGCCGCGGCCCGCACAAAGGCCTTCTTGAAGTTTTCGTGCGCGATGCTTTCCACCGACGCCGCAAAGCGTGTGCCCAATTGCGCGCCGGAGGCACCCATTTCCAGATACGACAAAATGGCCTCGCCACGGCCCAGCCCGCCGGCCACGAAAATCGGCACATCGCGGATATGCGGCAGAATTTCCTGCGCCAGCACGGTCAATGATACGGGGCCGATATGGCCACCCGCTTCGGAGCCCTCGATCACCAGCGCGTCCGCACCGGAACGAACAAGCCGCTTGGCCAGCACGAGCGCGGGCGTGAAGGCGATCAGCTTGGCGCCGCCATCCTTCACCGCGCGCACCGCGTTGCCCGGCGGAATGCCGCCGGCCAATACGACATGGCCCACACCAGCTTCGATGCAGATGCGTACCAGATCATCCAGATGCGGATGCATGGTGATCAGGTTCACGCCGAACGGCATTTTGGTCAGCGCCTGGGTGGCGGCGATTTCGGCCGCCAGCATATCCGGCATCATGCTGCCGCAGGCAATCACGCCAAACCCGCCGGCGTTGCTGATGGCGGATACGAGGTGGCGTTCGGAAACCCAGCTCATGGCGCCGCCCATGATGGCGGTGCGGGTGCCCAGGAAGGCGCAGCCGCGCGCCCAAAGATAGTCCAGCCGCGCGCGGGCCGACGCGTTCAGCAGCACGGGTTCGGAAATTGATGTATCAGGTGGCATCAAGACCATACGCCGTATGGAGGGCACGCACCGCCAGCTCGGTATAATCCTGCTGGATCAGCACGCTCACCTTGATCTCGCTGGTGGAAATCACTTCGATATTGATCCCTTTTTCCGCCAATGTACGGAACATGGTGCTTGCCACGCCGGAATGGCTGCGCATGCCCATGCCGACGACGGATATTTTCGCGACATCGGTATCCGTGATCAGCCGGGTGTAGCCGATTTGCGGCTGCGCCTTTTCCAGCGTGGCCAGCGCGCGCGCCAGCTCCGTGCTGCTGATCGTGAATGTCATGTCCGTCGTGCCGTCATCGGACACGTTCTGCACGATCATGTCCACGTTAACATGCGCGTCGGCCAGCGGCCCGAATACCGCGGCGGCAACGCCCGGCCGGTCAGGCACGTGCTTCACGGTCACTTTCGCCTCGTCGCGCGAGTAGGCGATTCCCGCGACCACTTCCTTTTCCACGATTTCGTCCTCATCCACCAGCAATGTGCCTCGCGGCGATGTTCCGTCCGAGCCAGGCGCATCTTCGAAGCTAGAGAGCACCTGCACGCGCACGCGTTCCTTCATCGCCAGCTCGACACTGCGCGTTTGCAGCACCTTGGCGCCGACGGAGGCGAGTTCCAGCATCTCCTCGTAGGCGATGCGTTCCAGCCGGCGGGCTTTGGGCACGATGCGCGGGTCGGTGGTGTAGACACCGTCCACGTCTGTGTAGATGTCGCAGCGATCGGCCTTCACGGCAGCGGCCAGCGCCACGGCGGAGGTATCCGAGCCGCCGCGGCCCAGCGTGGTGACGCGGCCATCCGGGCCGATGCCCTGGAAGCCGGCCAGCACCGGCACGATGCCGGCCTTCATGCTTTCGATCACCGCGGCGCCGTCGATGGACTGGATGCGCGCGGTGCCATGGGCGCCGTCGGTGATCACGGGGATCTGCCAGCCGAGCCAGGAGCGCGCCTCTATCCCCAGCGATTGCAGGGCGATCGCCACCAGGCCCACGGTCACCTGCTCGCCGGTGGCGACCACGGCGTCGTATTCGCGGGCGTCATGCAGCGGGCTCAGCGCCTGGCACCAGGCAACCAGCTGATTGGTGGTGCCCGCCATGGCGGAAACGACGACAGCCACCTCGTCGCCCATTTGCACCTGGTGCTGGACGCGGGCGGCGACATTACGGATTCGGTCGAGGTCGGCGACGGAGGTGCCGCCGAACTTCATGACGATTCGGGCCATACTGGGTCTCTAGGGGAGCGGGGTGGAATAACGGTCGCGCACCGCTGTATCAAGGCCATGGCCGCCACCCTGACCCCCATTCGTGAGAGTAGGTGCAATAAAATGGGGGTTTGGGGCCTCAGGCCCCAGCCGGCGGAGCCTTCTGGCTTTTTTTTGGGATCCCCAATGACCACAGTCGTCAGCGAAGAAATTGCAAAATTTGCCGCCCTGGCGCCGCGCTGGTGGGATCCGAATGGCCCCATGCGTCCCCTGCACCGTATGAATCCGCTGCGGGTAGGCTGGATCGATCAGCGCATCGCCCCGCAGTCCCGTCTGCTGGATCTGGGCTGCGGTGCGGGCATAGCGGCCGAGGCGTTCGCCCGCCGTGGCCATAGCGTGCTGGGGGTGGACGCCTCGGCCGAAGCGATTGCGGCGGCCGAAGCGCATGCGGCCGGCGCCGGGCTGGACCTGACCTATCTGGCCGGCTCGGCTGAGGATCTGGTGGCGGAAGGCCGCCGATTTGATGTGGTGACCGCGCTGGAGGTGATCGAGCACACGGTGGACCAGGCCGCGTTCATGCGGCTGCTAGCGGGGCTTTTGGTGCCAGGCGGGAAGGTTTTCGTCTCCACCCTGAACCGCACCTTGCGTTCACTGGCGGTGGCCAAGATCGGAGCAGAGTATGTGGCACGGCTGTTGCCGGCTGGCACGCATGACTGGCGGCGGTTCGTGCCGCCGGAGGCGTTGGCCGGCTTTGGCCGCGCCGCTGGCCTCCGCCTGATTGACCTGACCGGCATGGAAATGGGCACGCTGTCTGGTGATTGGCGGGCCACCCGGGACGTCCGTATCAACTATCTGGCGGCGTTCGAGGGCTAAGCGGGCCCGAGCTAAGCGGGCCCGAGCTAAGCGGGCCAGGGCTAGAGGGCCTAGCGCTGGAACGCCCGCCCACCGCGCTGGATTGGCGGGGTGCTTAGTGGGTGGCGCGGATCCGGGCTGTTGCCGCGGTGTCTACGGCCCAGCCTGTGAGGGCGTGCAGCGCCCGGTTGGCGATGGCCACTATGTACATCACCACCGGGGCCAGATACGCGGTGGCGACAACCGGTACGGCCGGCGAGGTGCCACCCAAGGCCAGAACGGCGAGCAAGGTATAGTAGAGAAAGGCAGCCACGAACGCGTTCCATGGCAGGGAAACGGCGTTCAGGGCGCGGGTGAGGCGAGGGGTCATGGTGGCACTCCGAAAGGCTCATGTCGCAGTGCAACATAAGCCTGACGGTGCCGATAATAAGGTGCGCTACTGTTTAGTTAGCAATGCGGCCGACGCATGACGTTTAGATTTGCACGTGATGGACGCGGAGGGGCGCGCGCAGCCTAGCCTGGATCACCGTCGGCGATGCAGGCGAGTTTGGCCGCTTTCACCACGGCCTGGCTATCCAGCAGGGGATTTTCGTCGCCGGTGGTGGTGACCCACAACGCCACGGCACCGGCCGAATACTTGAAACGGCACAGGCTATCGGCGGTGAGGCGGCAAAATTGCAGCTCGGTGAAGCCGCGGTCGCGGAACGTGACTTCATTGCTGGAAAGGTCGTTATGCGGGTGGCCCGCCACGCCTTGCCAGCCACCGGACAGGATGGCTTGCCTCGCCTGTTGATAAGGCAGGCCTTTGACGACAGGCACCGCGGGCGCATGGCTGGTGTCGCATGTTGCGGCGCGAGTGGGCTGTGCCGCAATCAATGCGCAGACAATCGCGGCAATAGTTGCGCAGTATGTCGTGTCTGTTCGAATTTTACATAACCTTCCCATGGGTCTCATAAAAGCACGTAAGTGCTGCCGATTCGATGACAAATATGGCGGGGCCGTGAGTGCTGCCTGGGGCAGCTATGTGTAAAACGGGGGGTAACTGCCTCAGCCACGATAGCCGAACAGGCTCATGGCGGGGCGTAGTAGTGCATTGAGCCGGCTGATCGTGCTGGCGTCGAGTTTCTCGCGATGGTCGCCGGGGCTCACCTTGCGAATGAAGGCGTGAGGATCCTCCACGAGTGGCCGCTTATCTGCCCAGCCTAGGATTTGGGCGGCGTGGGCGGGGCGCACGGGCAGTTCGAATTGCTGTCCCAGATGGGCCAGCAGGGCCGGCTTGTCGAAAATCATGTCCTCGTATTTCAGCACGAGCGTTTGCGGCTGCGCGGCCAGGGCGGCGTATTGCACCATCGTGTCGTTCATCGCCGCCGCCATTTCCAGCACATAGGTGCCGATATGCTGCGCCAGCGCCTGCTGACGCTTTTCCAGCATCTGGGACGCTACTGCGTCCGATTCGCCCGATATGTCCGGGATGCTGTGCGAGAAGGCGTTGGAGAAATACTCGCTCACCAGTGCGTCTCGCGGGTCGCGCACCATGAGCAGTTTGGGTGCGGAATCGAACGCGGGGTGGCCCTGCAAGGCCAGCGGCATGTCCCGAAAGCCACCATAGATGTTGCCGGGCCGGATCAGCTGCCGCAGGGCGGGGTCCGACACCCAGTCTCCGGTGACGACGTTCTCGCCGAAGAAGGTATCGCCGATGGACACGAAGTTGCGGCCGGCGGGCTGGGCCAGGGCGCGGCAGATGTTGTTCAGGATGGAACTGCCGCTCTTGCGTACGCCCAGCAGGAAATGCGGGCCGGGACCATGCTCCTGGATAGGGAACGTGATACGCCGCCCATTGGCCAAAGCGATCGTGATATCGGGCATAAGGGCTCCTGGACGCACGGCGTGAATGCCAAGTGAGAGATGGCGGTGGCACATGGCAAGCGGCATTGCCCCAAAATGCGGGTAACTAAAAGCAGGCAACGGAAAGCGTGCGTGTGACATGTTCGATATCGTTGAGGGGCGTGAGGGCTGGCTGTTCCTGCGCAGTGACGGCAGCAACACACCGCTGGCCCATGCCTGTGACCTGTCCGGTTGGAAAACGGCAGTGCTGCCACGGATTGTGGCCAGCATGCGCACCCGGGCCGCGCGCCTGCGGGCCCGCGGCATTCCGTTCGTCGTGCTGCTGACGCCGGAGAGCAGCAGCATCTATCCCGATCACCTGCCACCCGGGTTTGTGCCGGAGCGGCCATGCGCCGCGGAGCTGGCGGCGGCCGCCCTGACCGATGCGGGGCTGAACGTGGTGTGTCCTTGCACAGCTCTGCTTCAGGCGCGCGGGCGGGCAGAGATGTTCCTGCGCACCGACACACATTGGACTCACGAGGGGGCGTTCATCGCCTATGAGGCGTTGATGCAGGCCATACCTGGCGTGCCCGCGCTGACGGCGGCAGAGGTGAGGTTCGGTGAGCGGGAGGGGTATGGTGACCTGGGCGTGCATCTGCGGCCTGAACGCCGCGGCCGTTTGACCACGGCCAGCGTGCCGGGCCGGCGCGTAACCGTGACGCGGAACGTCAATGATCAACACATATATAGCTTTCGCCACACCAGCTGCGCGCAGGGCGCCGGACGATTGTTGATGTTCCGCGACTCGGCCGCCAACGCACTGATGCCCTTTCTGGAGGCAACGTTCGCAGAGACCATGCTGGTATCCCCGTCGCCGGCAATGCCGGATGACGCCGCGGATCTGTTCCGGCCCGGCGTTGTGGTACTGCAGTTGTCCGAAATGGGGCTCTACCAGCCGGAATTACCGTTTGCTGACTGGCCGCCGCGCAGCTTCGCCCAGATCTGCCAGTATCCGGCCGGCGATACCGCACTGGATCGTTTGCGGGCCGAGGCATTGGAAGCGTTGCAGGCCGGGGATGGTGCGCGGGCGCTGGCCCCCGCTTCAGGTGCCGCCGTGCTGGGCGGGGAGGCGGGTGATCTTGGCGTGCTGGCCTGGGCGTTGCTGAATGCCGGCCAGTACGCGGCCTGCGCGGCGGTGGCGGCCGAACACGGCGCACGATTCGCGGATGCGTTTTTGCATTATCTGCACGCCCAGGCGGCGGTGCATTTGGGACAGACCGTGGCGGCGCGCGAGGCGTTGGCCCGGGCACTACTATTGCGGCCAGGGCATGCGCTGTTTCTCTATTCATTGGCCGAGCTTGAATACAAAGCGGGTAATTACGCGGCTGCATTGGCGGCGGTGCGTGGCTCATTGGCGGGCGAAAAGCTGTTCGCGCGTAGTTGGGTAGTGGCGGTGAGCTGTCTGCGGCGGCTAGGCGATGACGCGGCGGCGGCAAGGCTGCAGGCGGAGGCGGATGAAGTGCTGGGCGCCGGTATGGTCATGGCGGAGGCAGCATGACCGCGGACCAAGTGGCGGATACTGTCCGGTCTGTTGTCGCCGAAACGTTCGGTGTAGAGGCCGCGTGCGTGCACGACGGCACGGTGGCGCAGGACATCGCCGGCTGGGATTCGTTGCAGCATACCGTGCTATTAATCCGGTTGCAGACGCGCCTGGGCCTAAGGCTGCCCGCGCGCCAACTGCTGGCGGCCCGCAGCGTAGGCGACCTCACCACAGTGTTGGCGGCTGCCCTGGGAGCAAACGGATAAAAGTTTTTTGTTTCTTTTTTTCAAAAAAGAAAGCGCTTTCTTTTTTGTAAAAAAGAAACAAAAAACTTTTGAATATTAAGTGGGCCTAATGATTTGGCCGTGGCGGGTTTCCGAGGGCAGGCAGAGGGCGGCCAGGGCAGCGGCCCGATCGGCGGGGGTGGGCAATGTGCGCGGATCCTCGCCGGGGAAGGCGGTGGCGCGCATGCGGGTGGCGGTGCGGCCCGGGTCGAAAATATTAATGCGCAAAGGGGTGTTTTCCACTTCGTCGGCCCAGCAGCGGACCATGGTTTCCATCGCGGCCTTGCTGGCGGCGTAGGCGCCCCAGTAGGCCGCCGGTTCACGCGCAACGCGGCTGGTGACGAAGATTGCGCGGCCGGCGTCCGACGCTGCCAGCACGGGGGCGCAGGTACGAATCAGGCGCCAGGCGGAGGTGAAGTTCACTGCCATGCACTCGTCGAGATCCTTCGGCACGATATGGCCGGCGGGCGTGAGTTTGCCCAAGGCACCGGCGTTGTGCACCAGGATATCCAGCCGGCCGAAGCGCTCCATCAGACTGGGACCCACGGGATCGAGCTTTTCGGGCTGGCGGAGGTCCATTGGCAGCAAGGTGGCGGTGCCGCCGGCGGCGCGGATCGTGTCGTCCACTTCCTCCAGGCCGCCTTGGGTGCGGGCGAGCAGCACGACATGGGCGCCCAGGCGGGCGAGCTCTATAGCGGTGGCGGCACCGATGCCGCGGCTGGCGCCAGTGATGAGGGCTACGCGATTGGAGAGGGGGGACATCGTGGTCTTTCGCCGGTGGCAGGAGGGCTGGCGTTTGCGCTGGGTTTTGGCGCGGGGCAAGCCTAGGGCCCCGCGGAGCCGCGGAGGCCGCATGGTGGGCAGTGGGATACGGAACCCGGGCGGTGGCTGATTCGGTGCCTTTGAAAACCTTTTAGATTAAGGCAGCACCCGATTTGCGCGAGGCCAGCGCCATCATGATGAGCGACATGCCGCCGAACACCAGATCGATGCCGACAAGCAGGCCGAGCACCCATGCGACGTCGCCAGGCATGCCGGACAGAATAATGGCCGCGAGGATCAGATCGATGATGCCGTTCAGCAGCATCCATTCCCACCGGCCGGAGAATTCGCGCCGGTGGGCCAGGGCCATGACGACGGCGAATACCCCATCCACCAGGAAATACGCCGCCAGCACGTAGGTGAGCGTCACCAGGCCGGCCAACGGATTCCATACCAGCAAGAGGCCGGCAATGAGGGCGGCCGCGGCGGAGAGCAGCGACCAGCCAAAACCGGGCGCTTGGCGCGATCTGGAGGTGGAGAGCAGGCCGGCGATGCCGGCGACAATGAGGATCCATCCGAGGATCAAGGTGGAGGCCAGACCCGCCAAAGGCGGAAGGGCGATCGCCGCGAGGCCAAGTAGGTCCAGCACAATCCCTTCAGCCAGGAATACGCCCCAGTGATCGTGCATCCATCGCCGGACCGCGGCCGGTGCTTCGGGGTTAAAGGCGGGGCCGTCCGGAATTTGAGTGAAGGACATGGTTGGCGCTTCCTGCGGTTCGGGTGACGGCATGGCGTTCGGTGTGCGGCGTTAGGCCAGGAGATGGGTGCCGTGTGTGAGGGCGGCGCCGGCGCGCAAGGCTACGGCGACAAACACCGTTTCGGCCAGTTCGGCTTCGGAGGCGCCGGCCTTGACGGCCTCGGCGCGATGGATGTCCAGGCAGTAGGGGCATTGGGTGGTCAGTGCCACCGCCAGTGCCATCAACTCCTTGTATTTGCGGGGAATGGCGCCGCCGGCCAGCGCCGCGCTGTCGAGCGCCTGGAACGCGGCCATCGCCTGCGGTGCGAGCCGGCCCAGTTCTGGCAGCTTCTTCAGGTTTTCGGTGTTGTACATGGTATGAAGTCTCCCGGAAGTTTGGTGTCGGACGCGCCACGCCAAAGCGCTTCGCATGGAATTCGGTTTCGCGGCGCGGCAGGTTGCGGGTTAGGCATTGCGGCGGCGGGGCGGGCTCTGCGCCCATTCGCGATCTGGCGGCCCCAGCGTGGTGGCCTGGGTTAGGCCGGTCCCACCAAGCCCTATAAATGCACACGGCGACTGGACAAACGACGATTCGATTCGTCGGCCGCCGCATGCACGAACCGGCTGATGAATTTGCACGTTTTTTCGGCGAGGCGGGGCCATATTTGGATCGTGCGCGAGAAGATGGCAGGGTCGTTGGATAGTGGGGGGATATGGTGATGTATCAAGCGGGCTGGAGCAAGCGGGACATTGGTATCACGCCGCGTGGCTTTGCCATGCAGGGGTACGGCAATTGGCACCAGAAGGATCGCGGGCAGCAAACGCCGCTTTATGCCCGTGCGCTTTACCTGCGCGAGGGTAAGTCGCCAGGTGTAATGTTTTGCTGCCTGGATATGGGGTATGTGACGCATGCCATGCGGAATGGTGTTTGCGAGGTGCTCGCGCAGGAAATGGAGGCTGCGTTCGATCCCGAGCGGCTTACACTGACCTGCACGCATACCCATTCCGGGCCCGGCGGGTGCAGCCACGACGTGATGTATAATATTGTGACGCCGGGCTTCGTGCCGGAATATCTCAATGCCGTGGTGAGGGCCGCAAGCGGGGCGATATTGGAAGCGTGGCGGCAAGCGGCGTCCGCGTCGCTGGTTCTGAACGCCGCGCCATTGGCGGAAACGGTTGAGGTGGCGTGGAATCGTTCACTTGCCGCCTATAATCGCAACCCCGATGTGGAGCCGCGCGCCACCACCGAGACACATCTGGCGCTGGACCGCATGATGCAGGTGTTAAGTCTGCACCGTGGCGCAGAGGTGGGCGCGTTGCTGTCGCTGTTCGGCGTACACGCGACCTGTATCGGCAGGACGAACCGCAACTATGATGGCGACAACAAGGGATATGCCGCGGCCGCCGCCGAGCGGGCAATCCGTGCTGCGCGGGCTACCACCACGGATGATCCGGTTGCTATTTTCGCGCAATCCACGGCCGGCGATGTATCACCACATTACCATGGGCCGGGACAGTCGGCGCGCCGGAACGCCATTCGTGGCGATGCCGAATATGCCTACGCCGAAGCCAACGGCCAGGCGCAGTCGGATTTCGCCATGGGGTTGGTGCGGTCGGGCGAAAGCGAAACGATAGAGGGGGGTATCGACGCCATATTCAGCTACGCGGATTTCACCGATATCGTGCCCGATGCAGCGTTCACGCAAGGGCGCACCGATGCCGTTACCAGCGAGCCATGCCACGGCGTTGGATTCTTTGCCGGAACGCCGGTGGATGGGCCGGGTTTGCCGGCGCCCCTGGTGTGGCTGTTCAGCAAAATCGCCGGACGGATCAGGCAACATCGGCTGAAGACCATCGATCGTTATAGCGAGGCCGACCAGGCGTACTATCGCCGGCTTTACGCGGCGCAGGGGCCCAAGGCCATCATGCAGGAAGCTGGCCGCAAGGTGATGCTGGGGCAGAGCCTGGACCGGATATCGACCCCCGATTTCATCGACCCATCAGTGGCCGAAATAAAGCGGCAAGCGCGGATCGGCGCGATGCGGCACAGTGCGATGGTGCCAACGGTGTTGCCGCTGCAAATCCTGATCATCGGGCAAATCGCCTTGATCTGCGCGCCTGGCGAATTCACCACCACAGCCGGCGCGCGGCTGCGCGCGGTGGTGGCGGAACGGTTGCAGCCCCGGGGGATCGCGCATGTGTTGTTGTGCACATACTGTAACGATTATATGGGGTATGTGACGACGTTCGAGGAATATCAGGAGCAGGCTTACGAAGGCGGTCACACCATTTTTGGCCAATGGACCTTGGCTGCGTTCCAGACGCGGTTTGCGGCGTTGGCGGATGAGTTGTGCAAGCCGGTGGCCGAGCGGCGGTACGACAGGGTGACGCAGCCTTTGCCGGCGCCGGCGGAGGAGTTGGCTTTGCGGACTGCGCATTGAGGGGAGTGAAAGTAAAAGGCTGGGGGGACAAAGCTTGTCCCCCCAGACCCCCCGCCTGTTATTCGAGGGTGGCACCTAGGCCTTGGGTCAAATTGAGCGCTATTGCCGTAATCGATATGAAATCTCCATGAAGTGGTTCCGTACGGCGCCGCGGTTGTTTTTGGAACCTGAGCTTGAGGCTTGGCACCTTGCGGCCTGGGGCTGGCTTTTGGCCAATTTTGGCGGCATTGAGTCTCTTCGCCAGCGGCCCCTCGTGACGCCAACGCGGACGTTCTTCACGCCGACCGAAACAACCGGCCATGACCGCATCGCCCATGTTTTCGCCGAGGTAAAGCAGCATGCCGGGCTTGGCGATTGGCACTGTGCCCTGGTGGCGCAGCCGGCACAGCCAGGGCTTCGTGTGGGCGAGCTTGTGGCTCTGCAACGGCAGACGCACGCGCCCGCCGGCACGTTCGGGCTGGACGGCAACGAGCCGCTGATCACCTATGATCCTGCTCTGGAAAGTGACCCACTGAAGCTCGTGGCTGTGCTGGCGCATGAACTCGCTCATTTGCGCATGCTGGCTTGCGCAGGGCCGCTGCCGGGGGCGAGCCGTACCATGAACGCGCGACCGACCTCGCTACAGTGGTGCTGGGTTTTGGCCTGTTTGGCAGCAATTGTGCGTTCGGATTTGAACGGTATCAGGATCCGATTTCACAAGGCTGGCGCACGTCTCGCCTTGGTTATCTTGAAGAGCGGGAATGGGCGTTTGCGCTGGCCGTGTTTCTGACGCTGACCGGGCGCGCGGCGGCGCCGATACGGCGGTATTTGAAACCCCATTTGTTTGATGATTTGGGAAAGGCGCTTAGCTCGTGCCACGCACGGCCAACCTTACTCGCGGATTTGAGTAGCACTGCCTGACACGGAGTGCCGCCTTCAAATCCTTTGCGTGTAGTTGTGTAAACGGCGCGGGTGAAGGGATTCTTTTGAGTTTGGCGTTGAATTGGTCGCGGATCAAATTGAAGCCGGGGGGTCTGGGGGGAGCGGCGTCGCTCCACCCAGCCCTTCTTCTCCGCCTAAGCCGCGCTCATTTCGGTGAGCAAGCTCAACTGCGGTGACGAGCGGCCGTCGGAGTCGGCCACCGCGATGGGGTATTCACCGGTGAAGCAGGCGTCGCAATAATGGGGGGCCTTGGGGTCCCGGTGGTCGCGGCCGAGGGCGCGATAGAGGCCGTCGATCGAGATGAACGCCAGGCTGTCGGCGCCGATGAGTTTCGCCATGGTGGCGACGTCGTGTTTGGCGGCCAGGAGTTTTTCGCGTTCGGGCGTGTCGATGCCGTAGAAGCAGCTATGGGTGGTGGGCGGCGACGAAATGCGCATGTGCACTTCCTTGGCCCCGGCGGCGCGGACCATTTCGACGATTTTTCGGCTG
>FSYC01000358.1_pt1 | contig 17401 bp, 12 predicted proteins | sample 1638431 | NCBI WGS metagenome assembly FSYC01 (sample SAMEA3914788, study PRJEB12502) | metagenome | biome: forest; material: soil | place: Canada | collected 2011-07-03 | depth 0.1 m | reverse complement strand
TGCTGCTGATCATGGCGGCGGTGACGCTGGGCGCCTACTGGCTGCCGCCGAGTTACTGGACCGACCTGCTGCAAGCCTCCGCCAAGGCCGGGCTGGTGGGCGGATTGGCCGACTGGTTCGCGGTGACGGCCCTGTTCCGCCATCCACTCGGCCTGCCGATCCCCCACACGGCGATCATTCCGCGCGAGAAGGCGCGGCTGGGCCAGGCCCTAGGCAGGTTCGTTTCCCGCCACGTAGTGAACAAGGACGAGGTGACCCGATTGATGGGGCGCTTCGACGTGGGCGCGTTCGCGAAGCAGTTGCTCAATGACCCGGCCATCGTGAAACCGATGGCGCGCAGCTTGGCCAGCATGATGCCGCGTGTGCTGGCCACCGTGGAGGACGGCCGGGCGCGGCGCACCGTGGCGCGGTTGATCCCGCGGCTGGTGGGTGGCCCCGGCGCCGGGCGGGTGGTGGCGCGCGCGTTACGCAGCCTGGTGGAAGGCGGACGCCACCAGGAGGTGCTGAGCTTCATCCTGGACAAATTGCGTGAAGGCATGCTGGCCCGCGAAGACCAGTTGCGTGATTTCATTGCCGCGAAAGTGCGCGACCAGGGCGGCAGATTGGTCGGTTGGGCGCTGGGCGCCACCGTGGCCAGCCGCGTGTTGGCCACTGTGAATGCCGAGCTCGATCAAATGGGGCCGAACAGCACCGCCCTGCGTGATGCTTTCGATGAATGGGTGCGCGTGGAAATCATCCGCATGGAAGATGACCCGGAGCGCGCCGCAGAAATTGGCAGGGCGCTCCGCCGCGTGATTGCCCACGACACCGTACAAGCCTGGGCCTGGGATGTCTGGAGCCGTGTGCGGGTGACATTGGAAGCGGACTCGGCCCGGCCGAACGGCCGCACGATCACACTGCTGGAAGGGGCCATTCACAATTTGGGTGAATTGCTGGCGAATGACGAAGTAGCGCGTGAGCGGCTGCAGCGCACGGCCGAGAAATTGGTGGCGGGGCTGATGCCGTCCGCACAAACACAGATCGCCGATTTTATCGCAGGTGTGGTGGCAAGCTGGGACACGGAAACAATCACCGATCGGCTGGAGCTGCGCGTAGGCCGAGATTTGCAATACGTGCGCATGAACGGCACATTGGTGGGCGCCCTCGCCGGCGGCGTACTATTCGCAGCACTCCACGCGATATTCGGCCGGGTAGCGTTTTGAAATATGCCCGCATTCACTGGCGACGGCGGGCCCAAAAGAGCAAAAGTTTTTTGTTTCTTTTTTAAAAAAAGAAAGCGCTTTCTTTTTTGAAAAAAAGAAACAAAAAACTTTTGCTAATTGCTGATTTTGCATAGTTTTTATGGGAGCGTCAGGAATGAGGCGTGTTGTTTCGGTTTTGGCGGTTTTGGCTCCAGCTGCGGCTTGGGCGCTGCCATTGCCACCTACGACGCCCGCAGGCGATACGACTGACACCTATTTTGGCGTGACGGTAAAGGACCCGTATCGGTGGTTGGAAAACACCGCTGATCCGAAGGTGCACGCGTGGAGCGTGGCGCAGGATACGCGGACACGCGCCTATTTGGACGGGTTACCGCAGCGCGCGCGTATCCATGCACGGCTCATGCAGATGATGTCGGAGAACTCGCCGTTTTATGCCGGGCTGTATCCCGCGGGCGGCAAGATTTTTGCCTACTATACACAGCCGCCGAAGCAACAGCCCATGCTGGCGGTGATGGGGCCGGATGCGGACCCGGCGCATGCGCGGGTGGTGGTGAACCCGAATGTGCTGAACCCCAAGGGCACGACAGCCATTGACTGGTTCGTGCCCTCGCCGGATGGCAGCAAGGTGGCCGTTTCACTATCGGATAACGGCAGCGAGGACGGCACGCTGCACATATTCGATGTGGCCACAGGCGAGGATAGCGGGCTGCGCATTCCGCGCGTGCAATTCCCGACGGGTGGCGGCTCGCTGGCGTGGCGGAAGGACGGCAGCGGATTCTGGTACACGCGCTATCCGGGCGCCGAGGCGCCGGCGGACCGGCAGCATTTCTATCAGCAGGTTTTCTACCACACGCTGGGAGCGGATCCTGCGAAGGATACGTATGCCGCTGGGCGTGATTTTCCGAAGGTGGCGGAAATTGCCCTGGATGCACGGCAGAGCAATGGGCCGGTGCTGATGTCGGTCGCCAACGGGGATGGCGGTGAGTTCGCGCATTACGTGATCGGCACCGACGGCGCCGTGAAACAAGTGACGCAATTCACCGACAAGGTGATTGCGGGCGAGATCGGGCCGGACGGCACGTTGTATCTCGTATCGCGCAAGGGGACCCCTCGTGGGCGCCTGTTGCGGCTCGCGGCTGGCGATTTCGATCTATCGCACGCGGCCACGCTGGTACCGCAGACCGATGGCGTGATCGAAGGCGGTGGCGAATTTGGCGGGGCGCCGCTGGCGATTACCGGTAAGGCGATTTACGTGCGGGAATTGATCGGTGGGCCCTCACGCGTGGCGGCGTATACGCTTGACGGTAAACATTTGCCGGATCTGCCACTGCCGGGCGTTGCCGCGGTGAGTGAAGTTGTTCCTGTCGGCGGAAGCCAACTTCTGTATTCGGTGGCGACATATTTACGGCCGCCTTATTTTGAGCGGTTCGATGCGGCTTCGGGCCAGTCCAGCGAAAGCCAATTGGTAGAGACGTCACCGGAGAAATTCGACGACGCCACGGTTTCACGCGTATTCGCCACGTCGACGGATGGCACCAAGGTGCCGCTGAACATCATTTCGCTCACCGGCACGAAGCATGACGGGCAAAACCCGACATTGCTGTACGGCTACGGCGGCTACAGCATTAGCGAGCAGCCGGCGTTTATCGGCGCACGTGGCCGGTTATGGCTGGATGGACAAGGCGTGCTGGCGTTGGCGAGCCTGCGCGGTGGCGGCGAGTATGGCGAGACCTGGCACGCTCAGGGGGCGCTGACACACAAGCAGAATGTGTTCGATGATTTCTATGCCTGTGCGCAGTATCTGCTGAAGCAGCATTGGACGAGTGTGCCCAAGCTAGCCGCGCTGGGCGGCAGCAATGGCGGCCTGCTGATGGGGGCCATGATCACGCAACATCCGGACGTGTTCCGGGCCGTGGTTTCGCTGGTGGGCATTTATGACATGCTGCGCGTGGAACTGGATCCGAACGGCGCATTCAATGTGACAGAGTTCGGCACGGTAAAGGACCCGGCCGACTTCAAGGCAATGTATGCGTACTCGCCGTACCACCATGTGGCACCGGGAACGAAGTATCCTGCAGTGTTCATGGCGACGGGCGAGAATGACGGCCGGGTGAATCCGATGCATTCGCGTAAGATGATTGCGGCGCTACAGGCCGATAATGTTTCGGGTCTGCCGGTGCTGTTGAGCATCAACAGCCATGCAGGGCATGGAATTGGCAGTGCCCTCAGTATCCGCGTGGATCAGATGGCGGATTGGGAAGCGTTCGTGTTTGACCAACTGGGAATGCATCTGAAATAGCGCCCACGAGCGGGTAGGCACCCGATGGCCAGGGGCAGAGCCCTGGCCATCAGGCTTTTACCTCCATCCCATCGGTAAGGTTCACCGGTGGATTGAGAATGATTTGCTCACCCGGATTCACGCCGCCGCGAACCTCCACTTGCGAGCCGTCATCGGCAAGCACATCCAGATGACGAATTTCGAGGTGGCCGCTGGCATAGACCGCGGCACTCAAGCCCTTCTGGTTGAAGATGATGGCTTCGGACGGGATAAACACCACGGGGCGATCGCGCTTCTGTTCCAGGTGAACGACGCCATAAAGGCCTGGCGTGAGCGCCTTGTCGCTGTTCTTGACATCAACCTCGGCCAGCAGCGTGCGTGTGTCGGTGGCCAGCGCACCGGCGTTGCGCGCCACCGTGCCGTGGAATATCCGTCCTGGGAGTTCCGGCACTGTTACGGTCGCGTCCTGGCCGTCTTTGAGGCCGAAGAAGTCTTCCTGCGGCACGTAGACTTGTACCCGCAGCACATCGGTGCGGTTGATGGAGAAGAGTGGCGTGCCGCTGGATTGATCGGCGGTGACCAGGGCGCCGACATCGATCCGACGGCTGGTGATGACGCCATCGAAGGGCGCCACCACTTTCTCGAAGCCGGTCAGTTCCACCAGGCGGCTAACCTGGGCTTCCTGCGCCAAGATATTGGCGGCGGCCAGGCGCACGCCAGCGGATTGCGCAACGAAAGTGGTGCGGTCCTGGTCGCCTTGCTGGAGGCTGTTCCAGCCCTCCGTGACCAGGCGCGACGTACGCGAATTGTTGGCGGCCGCAAGGGACCGAGTGGCGGTGGCCTGCGCGAATGCCGCCTGGATCTGCGCAAGCTGAGCGCGCGCTTGGGCGAGTTGCTGATCGAGGTCGGGGGCCGCGATCACGGCCAGCACATCACCTTTATGGACCACGCTACCGATATCGACATTTCGGGTAGCAATGTAGCCGGTGGCACGGGCGTAGAGGGTGGCACTGTCGAAGGCCTGCATGGTACCGGGCAGGTCGACGATGCGTGGACCATCCTGGGATTTCACGAACTGCGTGCGTACCAGGGGCACCGCCGTTTCACGCGTAGCCAGGGCTTCGCGCGCGGAAGCGCCGCGGGCGACATGTGTCCAACTGCCCCAGCCCACCATGAGCGCCAGCACGGCGACACTGAGGACCCCGAGACGTCTGGCCGTGCGCCGGCGTGATTGCGTGACGCGCGGATCCTCCGGTTCGCCGTGTTCGTCACTGCGGTAGCCATGCTCGGCGGGTGCATCCGGCTTGGTGATCTGGTTCATAACGGCACTCCTTGATGGTGTGCGCCTGGTGGTAGGCGGGCCGGTTCGCTGTGGTGCGCGACACGTTCAAATTTGCCGAACACCGAGTAGAGGTAAGGCACGAACAGAAGCGTCGTGACCGTGCCAATCAGCACGCCGCCGATAACGGCGCGCGCGAGCACCGCGTTCTGTTCCTCGCCGGCGCCACCGATGGCCATCGGCACCATGCCTACCATCATGGCGGCCGCGGTCATCAGCACCGGCCGCAAGCGCGTGGTGCCGGCGGATAGGGCCGCTTGAAACGCGCTCATGCCCACCTGACGCTGTTCACGCGCGAAGGTGACCAGCAGGATGGAGTTCGCGGAGGCAACACCCACGGACATGATGGCGCCCATCAGGGACGGCACGGAGAGCGTGGTGCCGGTAACAAACAGCATCAGCAGAATACCCGAGGCGGCGCCAGGCAGCGCCAGAATGACCGCGAGCGGATCGATAAAGCTTTGGTAGTTTACCACCATGAGCAGATAGACGAACACCGCGGCGAACAGCAAGCCGATGGTGAGATCGTTAAAGGCGCTGTTCATGCTGGCGATCTGGCCACGGATATTGATCTGATCAGCCACTTTCAGATGCGTGCGTTCGTCGGCGACAATCCTGTTAATGGCGGCCGCCGCACTACCGAGATCGCGGTTCTGCACGCTGGCATAGACGTCATACACGGCCTGGATGTTGCTCTGGTTGTAGTTGGACTGCACCTGGCGGCGTTCAGAGGTGGCGATATTGCCCAACAGATTGGGGATTTGCTCGGTGGCACCTGTGCTGGTCGATGCCGTGCTGGAGACCGGGATGTTGTCCAGGTCATTCTTGTTGTGCAAGCGATATTCGGGGGTTTGCACGGCCATGTAGTAGGGAATGCCGTTTTTCGGGTCGGTCCAGAAATTCGGCGTCACCTGCTCGGACGAACTCAGGTTGATGTTGATGTCGGTGGCTATCTGGTTGATGTTCAGGCCAAGTTCCTGAGCGCGCGTGCGGTCTATCGTGTAGTACAATTCCGGCGCGTCCAGCTCCTGCTGCACGTGGGCATCCACCACACCGGGCACGGCGGCGATGCGCTTGGCGATGCTGCGCGCGATGTTCTGATTGTCGATACGGTCCCTGCCCTGCACCTGCACGTCGATTTGCGATGGCACGCCGAAATTCAGGATTTGCGTCACCAGATCGGCGGGCTGGAAATAGAACTGAACCTCGGGAAAGGCCGCCGGCAGTTCGTCGCGTAATTTGCGGATATATTCGGCGGTGGGGCGGTGGCCCTCCTTGAGCTGAATTTGAATTGTGCCGTCATTGACGCCGATCGTGGTGCCATCGGTGAAGGCCAGATTATACGTGCGCTGTGGCAGGCCGATATTGTCGAGCAACAACTGCATGTCGCGGGCGGGGATCTGGCGGCGGATATTATCTTCCACCGCGGCGAAAATCTGTTCGGTACGCTCGATGCGCGTACGGGCGGGGGCACGCACGTGCAACTGGATCAGCCCGGCGTCGACAGAGGGGAAGAAATCGGTGCCGACAAACAGACTGAGAACGGCGGCCAGGGCCACGACCGTGGTGGCGACCGCCGGCGTAAGATAGCGGCGGCGCAGAATGCCGGTGAGCAGCCAGCCGTAGAAATTACGAAATGCGTCGAAACGCCTGTTAAAACCGGCATGGAAGCGGCCGAACCAGCCGAGCGGGGCCGCGTGTTCGTCGCCATGCGCCGCGTATTCGCTCCGTAGCAGCATGCGAATGATGATCGGCGTCAATGTACGGGAAATGCCGTAGGAGGCGATCATGGCGAACACCACGGCCATGGCCAGTGGCGTAAACAGATAGCGCGCGGCGCCTTGCAGGAAGAAGACGCTGACGAAAACGACGCAGATGGCCATTGTGGAAATCAGCGTCGGCACCGCGATGCCGGCGGCGCCTTCCATGACCGCTTCGTCGAAATCGCCGCCTTCTTCAAGAAGGCGATGGGTGTTTTCAATGGTGACCGTGGAATCATCCACCAAGATACCCACGGCCAAGGCGAGACCGCCGAGCGTCATTGTATTGATGGTTTGGCCCAGGGCCGACAGCACGGCCAGCGAGGCGAGAATGGAAAGCGGGATCGAGACCATGACCACGACCGTGGAACGCCAGGATCCCAAAAAGATCAGGATCATCAGCGCCGTGAGCCCGGCGGCGATCGCACCTTCCCGCAACACCGAGTCGATGGCGCTTTGCACGAAGACGGACTGATCGAACAGAAGGTCGATCTTCATGCCGGGTGGTGCTGCCCGCTGGATGGACGGCAGCGCGGCCTTCACGCGATTGACGACGTCCAGCGTGGAGGCATCACCGTTCTTGATAATGGTGAGCAGCACGGAGCGGCGGCCATCGGCGTGCACCACGTTCTGCTGTACGGCCCAGCCGTCGCGCACATGAGCGACATCGCGAAGATAGACGGTAGTGCCGCCCACTTGCTTGATCGGCAGGTCGTTCAGCGCCTTGATCGATTGTGCCGTGGCGTTGACCCGAACGATGAATTGTTTGTCACCCATCTTGGCATCACCCGAGGGCAAGGTGAGGCTTTGGGCGTTCACGGCGTTGGTGACGTCGTTGGCCGTCAGGCCCTGGGCGCGTAATGCATCCGGATCCAGATCGACCATGATCTGGCGATATTTGCCGCCATACGGCGTGGGCAGCGTGATGCCCTGAATGGGGGCGAGCTGCTGGCGCACCTGGTAAATGCCGTAATCGTAAAGCTGCTGTTCGTTGAGCTTGTCGGAACTCAGGCTCAACTGAATGACCGGAACAGACGATGCGTTATATTGCACGATCGTCGGCGGTTGGATGCCGGCGGGCATGAGCGCGCGAATGGAATTGGATGCAGAGACGATTTGCGCGATGGCGAGATCAACATTCACATTAGGCTGAAAATAGATCCGCTCTACCGAAATACCGGACAATGTCTGGCTTTCGATATTCTTGATGTCATTCACCGACGAGCTGATGGAGTATTCGCTGTAGGTGGTGACGCGCTGTTCCATCTCCTCGGGCGTGAGGCCGGTATATTGCCAGATCACCGAGACGACCGGGATGTTGATGCTAGGAAAAATGTCCTTTGGCGTGACCAGGATGGCGCTGCCGCCTAGGAACAGCATCAGGATCGCCAGCACATAGAAGGTGTGCGGGTATTTCAGCGCGAATTTTACGAGACCCATTGGGCGTCCAGTGGTGGGGGTGTCCAGTAGTGGCTTGGCAGACGATAACGTGGCTTATCTTTAGTCAATTTCCAGGGGTGCATGCTGCAGCGCAGCACGCATAACAGGATTGTGAACTGTGAAATGGGAGCGCCGGCACCTCGAGCGGCATCGGACCATCACACCACCGTAGGTGCGGCAACCCCAAGCGCCCTGTCGCCGTTGGCGGCCGGCAATGCGGAGCAGACGGCTATGGCCAAAGAGGATGTCACCGGTGGCACCTATGACGATGTGCGGCGCCACCTGGTTTTAGGCGGCGGTTTGGCGGCAGCGAGCCTGGCCCTGGCCGGCGTCGCGGGGGCAGCGGAACCGCCGCAGGAGATGCAGACCCAGGTGGAACCGCGCGTCATGGACGGCAACCCAGTGCCGGAACCCCCGCCGGAGAAGAGCGCGGGGCCGGTGCGCGCCGGACGCGGGTCGCAGCTGACCGGCAAAGTGGCCGTCGTCACCGGCGCGGCGCGCGGCATCGGGCGCGCGATCGCGGTGGAATTCGCCGCCAACGGCGCCGATGTGGTTGCGATCGACATCGCGGGGCCAGTGAGCCCGGCCAGCAATGCCGAGCCGGCCACACCTGAAGAGCTTGCCGAGACGGTGCGGCAGATCCAGGCCTTTGGCCGGCGGGCCGAGGCGATCAAGGCTGATATTCGTGACATCGCGGCGTTGCGCGCAGCCGCGGACCACGTGCAGCAGACTTACGGCAAGATCGATATCGTGGTGGCGGATGCCGCCATTCAGCGCTGGAAGCCGCTGCTGGAAATGCAGGATAGCGACTGGCACGACGTAATCGATAACAATCTCAATGGCACGGCCAACACCATCCGCGCCTTCGCACCCAAGCTGGTGGCACAAAACAAGGGCCGGATCATTGTGCTATCCTCCATGCAGGGGCTGCATGGAACGAAGGACGCCGCGAGCTACTCCGCCAGCAAATGGGGCATTATCGGGCTCATGAAGTCGGCGGCGATGGAATTGGGGCAGTATAACATTACGGTAAACGCCATACTTCCCGGGTTGGTGGATACGGCGCTGACGCGTTACACGGCGCGGTTACGCGAGAGCATGGCGGAGACCGGACGCACGCCCGAGGAGAACCCTACCCCGCAAGAAGCCTGGGACGTGCGGGCGCCGACCGTGCCTTTGAAGGTGGGTTGGCTGCAGCCGGACGACATTTCGCCGGCGGCGGTGTTTCTGGCCTCGGATGCAGCCGCCATGGTGACGGGGGCCGAGTTCGAAGTGACCGGCGGGGACAGCGCTAAGGGTATCTGATCCATAGGCCCAGCCCCCCATCGCCATCAGGCATCGGGGCGCAGCGCGGTGGCAAGGTTGGCGCCGTGATTTGGGGGCCGCATGGGTCTGAGATGTGCTAATGCTTGCTGGACTGCCGGAATCGCGGCAGCAACCCTGGTTGGACTGGCCCTCGCACCGCATGAAAATACGCGCTGGATACGAACTAGTTTACGACTGCCCAGCGCCCGTGGAAATGCTCATGATGGTGCACGTGCATAGCACCCGCATCCCGGACCTGCTGACGCCGGAAGGCGTGAACTTCGCCGGCGCCACGGTTTCCCGCTACTACCAGGATCGTTTCGGCAATCTGTGTAGCCTGATCCAGGCAAATGCCGGGCTGCTGGTGGTGACAGCCGACTTCCTTATTTCGGATTCAGGGTTACCGGACGCAGTGAACGCGGCGGCGGAACAGCACCGCGTCGCCGATTTGCCCGACGACGCGCTGACCTTCCTGATGGGCAGCCGGTACTGTGAAACCGACAAGCTCAGCGACGTAGCCTGGTCGATGTTTGGCCAGTTGCCACCGGGGTGGGACCGCGTGCGCGCAATCTTAAACTTTGTACACTCTCATATCCGCTTCGATTATCAGCGCGCACGCAGCACACGCTCGGCATGGGAAGCCTACCAGGAGGGCGAAGGCGTGTGCCGGGACTATGCGCATTTGGCGCTGACACTGTGCAGGTGCATGAACATCCCCGCACGGTATTGTACCGGCTATATGGGTGATATTGGAGTGCCGGCGGTGCCACCCGGCGACTTTAGCGGCTGGTTCGAGGTGTATCTCGGCAATCGCTGGTGGACCTGCGATGCCCGCCATAACAAACGGCGCATTGGTCGCATTCTGATGGCGGTGGGACGTGACGCCACCGACGTCGCGATATCAAATAGCTTTGGAGCAGCCCTACTGACCGGGTTCACGGTGACGACTGATGAAGTTCTCGCCGATGCCGCTATGGCGGGGGCAGCGTCTGCGGGCCCTCCCTAGGCCCTATAACCCACGAAAATGCGCGGGCCCCGATCGGCAGGGCCCGCGCGGACACGTCAGCTCCCTTTATGGCTCTGCTGACCGGCTTTCACATGCTGCTCATGTGCGCCGCCCTGCGTGCCCGTATGCGGCTTTTCACTGCTGCTTTGCGAGCTGCCTGAGGTGCCTTTATGGCTCTGCTCGCCAGCTTTCACGTCGCCCGTATGCGACGAGCCGCTGCTGGTGTGGCTGCCGCCCGGGGTGTTTTTATGGCTTTGCTCGCCAGCCTTGACGTGCTGCTCGTGCGAGCCACCCTGGGTTCCCGTATTTGCCATGATGTCGTTACCTTCCATATCGTTGCCAATCGAGACCATGTTCAACATGGCCTCGACTATTCAACATGCGGATGGCGGGGCCGGTTCGGTATGCACCGCCCAATACGGGTCAACGATTTATGATCCGGCTATCCCGGCAGCGTAGTTTCACTGGAAATTGTTCCCGGCGGCTTTCGCGAATTCTGCTTGCCCCGCCGGGAGCTCTCACAAGGGGGTTACTTTTTCGAGGCGGTGCGTGCCTTGAATATTTTCAACTGATCGGAGAACGAACTGGCAATGGCGTTCGCTTCGTCCACAGCCTCGTTGCCCTTTTCGATCCATGCCTGCTTTTGCTGATCGGAAACGCCAGGGGCGGCGTGGTCGGCCTGATTATTCCGGCAAGCTTGGTACGCCTCCAGCTGAACGACAAAGCCTTGAAGCACGTCGTGCCCCAGTTTCATGTCCGCCGCAGTGGCGGTATTGCCGTCAGGGGCCACGGGTGGTGGCCCAGGCAGTAGGCAATCAGGCGGCGCTTGCGGGGCCGCGGAAGGAGCCGCTGGGTGGGTGACAACCACAGGTATTTGCGCTGGCTGCCGGCTGCGCTGCAGAAAAATAGCGGCGCCAGCGCCGATCGCTATCACGATGGCCACGGCAATTACATACTGGGTTTTGACGGCCATTTGATCCGATGTTTCCCTGCGGTGTAGACCGCCTACGGCGCCACGGCGGAGGCCTGGGCTCCGCCATCCTTATGGCGCGCACGCCAACACCTCTGCGATATCAGCGGTTGCGGCGTAAAACAAGACCACCCAATGGCAAGGCCGAGGAGCGTTGGTCGGGGAGAAAAAACCCACAGCCGGTGCCAGCGCTTCGTTTCAGAACCATGGCTCCCGGGAAATCGGCACCATCCTGGCGTGCCGTGTTGGAAGCTGGACAGATGGCGACCGGATCGGCGTCATGCCACGGGTATTGGGCGATGCCATGGCAGGACTGCATAGAGGCGAGACTGAAGGGATGGCCTGGGTTGGCCTACGCTTCTCCCGGCGGGCCGTATGGGACCTCCTTATCAGGGCGCGGTGGAATAGTGATCCGCTGACCAGTTTGTGCCCCTGGTGACGAGCGGCCGGCTTTGGGCTTGGCCACGGCGCTAAGCTTTTGCGCCGCCCATAAGCGCGCTGAGACCAACCAAGGCTCGCGCGCGGCGTAGTATGCCTTTGCCAAACCATCATAGACCGAGGTTCCGAATGAAGCGTATTCAATGGTTCCCTCCGGCTGGTCTTCCGGCAAATACATATTGGCGAAAAAGCTACCTAAACCGTATTGATATCTATCATAACGGCGTATTTTTGCGGCGCGCTGCGCGCGCGAACGTACTACCCATTCAAAGTGAATAATAAACTCATTTGGTTGCAACCGGCACCAGGTATCAACCGCAAACCCATCGCTGTGCATTTCTGAAATGAACACGACCCTGTCAGGGCGAAAAAGGCTCCAGTGATGGTCCGCCCCATTATTGCCGGCGCGGTCCGGCCAGCACTGAGACTTACCATACTGCAACGGCTCACCTGGGCGATACCAAGCCCAACGCCTGGGAATGGCGACAGACTGCGCTTCGTCTGACGGGGGTGGACCGGCAAGACGTGCAAAAAGATCCTGCGAGGGTAGTTCGTCGTCGTTTACGAACAATACCCATGGTGTACTAACGATATCGCGTGTCAGGCGGGCCAGGCCTTCAGCGAACTGGAACGACGTAATCTCGACAACGCGAACGGCATGCTTCTTGGCGATGTCTCTCGTATCATCTGACGTGCGTGCGTCGAGAAGCAGGATCGGCTTGACATTCCATGCAGCATATCGCGCCAGGAGAGGCGCCAGCCACTTCGCGCAATCGCGCGCGGGTATCACGACGGTAAACCAGTTTTGCATCTCTGCCATGTAACACGGGGCTTAATTTTCGACTAGACGTCCCACTCCAGCAGATACCCGCACGCGGCTACAAGATGGACGCCACCGTTAGGATCGGGCTGCCTACTTCGTGGCGGCCGGCCCGTGCCGCTTGTGCCTCTGCCGTCAAAGTAACCATACCCGCGAGATCGAAACGCGCCGGGCATCCCCCAACCGTCCCCAAAACACCGATCGATACGATTCCGTCGACCGCTTTCACGATCACAGCGATACCCGCAACTGAAAAGAGTTTTTGCTTCTTTTTTCAAAAAGAAGCGCTTCCTTCCTACCTCCCAAAAATCACCGCCGCTCGCCGCTGAGCATAACAGTTACCTCCGCCGACAGCCCCGGCCGCAGCCGCATTACATCCGCCTGCCCGGCATCGAGCCGTATCCGCACCGGCACGCGCTGCACGATCTTCGTGAAATTGCCCGTTCCAGGCTCATATGGCAACAGCGAGAACTCAGATCCCGAGCCCGGTGCGAAGCTTTCCACCTGGCCGTGCAAGGCGGTGCCTGGCAGTGCGTCAATATCCACCTCGGCTTCCTGCCCCACGCGCATGCGGGCGGTTTGCGTTTCCTTAAAATTGGCGGTGACGTAGAGGGCGCGAACCGGCACGATGGTCAAAAGACGTGTGCCAGGCTGAACATAATCGCCCTGCTGCGCCTGCCTGTCGCCCACCACACCATCAATGGGCGAGCGGATCAGCGTATGACCGCGATCCTGGAGAGCCAGGTCCAGGGCCGCCTGTGCGCCCGCTACATTGGCTTCGGCCACAGCCTGGCTTGCCAGCAGCCCGGCGCGGCGGGCGCGCGTAAATGCTTCCTGCTCGCGCGTTACCGCCAGCGTGGCGCGGCTATGCGCGGTTTCCGATGCCGCGGACGCCGCTTCCGCGCGAAAATGGTCAACCTCGCTTTTGGCAACCGCGCCACTGCCGACGAGCGATTCGTACCTATGCCGATCGGCGACCGCACGATCGTTTTGCGCATCGGCCGAGCGAATGACGGTGGCGGCGGCCAGCACATTTGCCTGCGCCACCTTTTCCTCCGCATCCAGGCTCACAAGTGCGGCCTGCGCCATCTGAACACTGGCGCGCGCACTGGCCAAAGCGGCCCTAGCGGCCGCAACCCGCGCGTCGAATTCCTCCGGATCGATTTGCACCAGCGGATCGCCGGCCCGCACAACCTGGTTGTCGTGCACCAGGATGGCCGAAATCAGCCCACGAATTTTAGGAGCGATGGTCGTGCTGTCGGCGTGGAGATATGCATCGTCCGTGGATGTGCTGGCCTTGGGCACGGCGATGGCGACGGCACCGGCGCCGGCCAGAGCGGCCGCCAAGGCACCGGCAGCCAATGTTCGGCGGGAAACGCGCGGCGCACGCGCGGTGGCAACCGGCAATTCCGGCAAGCTACCGGCCGGAACGCGCAGCGTAGTGCCACTCATGGTGAAATCACCAGCAATGTGGAGGTGGCCGAGGCCAGAAGCCGGCCTGCGGCATCCGTCAGTTGAGCCTCGGCGAAGGCGGCGCGGCGGCCCATGGACACCACAACCCCCACGGCGCGCACTGGTCCCGTATCTGCGGTAATCGCTTTATGGTACGCGATCTTCAGCTCAAGCGTGGTGAAACCCTGGCCGGCTTCCAGGCGTGAATGGACGGCGCAGCCACAGGCGGAATCAAGCAGCGACGCGGCGTATCCGCCATGCACGGTGCCGATCGGGTTGTAGGCGTGATGGCCGGGCGTGCCTTCGAACACCGCTCGCCCGGCCTCTATCTCCACCAGTGTGAAGTTCAACGTCCGGCCAATGCCGGGCATGCGGCCCGCCGCCATCAACGCCTGGAGTTGCTGCAGGCCCGTGAGGGCGGCTGCCTCCAGCACATTGGTTAACATGGACGGAACTCCTGCGGTCTGCTGGATCGAGGCGCGGCCGGCTTGCAACGTGCGTGCAGGAACCCACCCCTTTCATATGACGGACATAATGCTATGTTCACAACGCTTCAAGGGGATCTCCCTTGGCGGAAAGGATGGGCATGGGGGAAAAATTGGCGGCGTTGCCGTCGGCGGCTGATTTTTCGACGCGGCGCAAATTCCTGATCTTCGGCGTGCTCGCCTTTGGCCAGTTCATAGCGCTGATCGACATCCAGATCGTCGCCGCCTCGCTGAACGACGTGCAAGCCGGACTTTCCGCGGGACCCGACGAAATCAGCTGGGTGCAGACGGCCTACCTGATGGCCGAGCTTGTGATGATACCGTTCTCAGGCTTCCTGGCCCAGGCGCTTTCCACACGCTGGCTGTTCGCAATGTCCGCCGGGCTTTTTACGGTCGCCAGCGCATTATGCGGGCTCGCCTGGAATATCGAATCGATGATCGTGTTCCGGGCGCTGCAAGGCTTCGTGGGGGGTGCGATGGTGCCCACCGTATTCGCCACCGGCTTCACCTTATTCACCGGCAAGGACCGTGCGCTGATCCCGGCCATTCTCGGCATGGTGTCGGTACTGGCGCCAACGCTGGGCCCGACCGTGGGCGGCTGGATCACGCAGGTAGCTGGCTGGCGCTGGATCTTCTACGTCAATATCGTGCCGGGGGTCGCAGTGACATTGTTGTCGTTCGCCGTCGTGCGGGGCATCGACCAACCAAATTTGGCGATGCTTAAGCGTATCGACTGGTTGCACCTCGTGGCCATGGCGACGTTCCTGGGCTGCTTGGAATACGTGCTGGAGGAAGGGCAGCGCCACGAATGGCTGAGCGACCCGACCATCGCGACCGCGGCGTGGCTGTCCTTTGTGGGATTTCTACTGTTCGTGGAGCGCTCCTTCTTCTCGTCATCTCCTATCGTGCGGCTTTCCCCGTTCCGTAAGCCGAGTTTCGCGTTTGCCTGCATTTTCAACCTGGTGATCGGCTTCGGCATCTATTCGTCAACTTACCTGATTCCGGTGTTCCTGGGCCGCGTGCGCGGCTATAACAGCCTGGACATCGGCACCACCGTGTTCGTTACTGGTATTTCGCAGGTGCTGGGCACAATTGTCGCCGCCCGCCTGTCGCAACGTATCGATCCGCGGCTGATGATTGCGCCCGGCCTGTGCCTGTTCGCGCTGAGCATGTGGATGACATCGGCCATTACCCCAGAATGGGGATTCAACGCGCTGCTGCTGCCGCAATTGATGCGGGGATTTTCGGTGATGCTCTGCATCGTGCCAAGCGTAACCCTGGCGCTGAGTGGGTTCGCGATGGCGGAGTTGCGTGCCGCATCCGGCCTGTTCAACCTGATGCGCAATCTGGGGGGTGCGATCGGCATCGCCGTGGTCAATGTCTGGCTCACCGACCAGACGCGCATCCAGGGCGCGCGTATTTCCGAAGCTTTGGGTGAGCCAGGACGGCAGGCACCGGCGTTCGTGGCCGGGATGGCCGCCAAATTCAGCGTCGTTACATCTGACCCCGCGCACGCTATGATGCTGGCGCAAGGGGAACTGGCACGGATGGCCGGGCGAAATGCATTGACGTTGGGCTTTGATGAGGTGTTCCGTGTTATGGCTTGGATGTTTTTGGCGGCGTTGGTGATTGTACCATTCTGCCGGGGGGCGCCCGCCATGGCTGCACCTGTGGATGCGCACTGAAGCTGTCAAAGAAGAAAGCGCTTCTTTTTGAAAAAAGAAGCAAAAACTTTTGATTGTTGCGGAGTCGTTGAGTGGGGTTTTAACTGACCTTGCAGGGAGGCCGCGACAGGGTGCGAAAGGTTACTGACCAGCGGGTGCGCTCCATTGGCGCTATGCTGTGTTCCCAAACTTGGCGCGCTTCGCCTTTTAAGTGGTACACTGACCGAGGTTCCAGCATTGCCGATGCCCGCTTGTATACGGTTCCGAGGCGCCTGCGGAATCGCATCGTGGCAGGCGCTCCCAGCGACACGCCAATGACTTGATCGAAAACCTCGCGATCCCTGTGCCAGCCAATGCCAGACCCGGGATCGTATCGGGTCAGTATCGCCTGCACGAGCTCGCTTTCCGCCACCCCAGCGAATTCCGCGGCCCGCTCCCGCAAGAAATGCAAAAAGCCTGGGATCGGCTCAGTAGGACCAAAGCTCGCATTTTCGAAATCATACTTCCAGCCGAAGGAGGCCGTCAGGCGCTTACCAACCCATCCATGAAAGCGGAATGGCGACAGCGCCACACCTTCAATAGCCGCGATCATAGATCTCTCTTCGTCAGGCGTAACGATAGCCGACGCGAGCGACAGGCCGGGTCGCACGGGCGGAGGTGCGGCGAATAGATCGGTTTGAACGGGAGACATGTTTACGCTCTGGGACCATACGTATGGTTGGGCCCGCGCGGTGAAAAGGGTGTAGCGGCGTTTTCGTGCGTATGGCCACGCGCTGCGCATGGCGGCCAGTAACACCGCATGGGCCATACCGACACCCGCCGCCATAAAGCGCTTACGGCTGGGCGGTTGAATGCGCTACGTTCAGCGTCGGAGACATACTTATGCGCGAATCGTCCACCAAGGGTCATGAGAACAAAGCGGGACTGAGCATCGGCAAGGCACGCCTTTCCGTAGGCTTCATCCTGGCGCAGAACTTCACCCTTTCCGCCTTCTCGCTTTTCATCGACCAACTGCGTTTAGCCGCCGATGAAGGGGATCGCAGCCGCCAGATCCTGTGCCACTGGGCGGTCATGACCCGATTGCCAGTGGCTGTACGCGCCAGTTGCGGCGTTTTGGTCACCGGCACCAGCGAGCTGGTTGATCCGCGTAGCTTTGACTATATCGTGGTTGTCGGTGGCCTGCTGCATACCGGGCCGCAACTCGATGAGCCCACCATCACCTATTTGCGCCAGGCCGCGCAG
>FSYC01000375.1_pt1 | contig 17724 bp, 15 predicted proteins | sample 1638431 | NCBI WGS metagenome assembly FSYC01 (sample SAMEA3914788, study PRJEB12502) | metagenome | biome: forest; material: soil | place: Canada | collected 2011-07-03 | depth 0.1 m | reverse complement strand
GGTGGCGTTCGACGTCGGCAGCACCAGCGCGCGCAAGAACCCGCGCATGGTGGTGGAGGCTTTCCGCGAAGCCTTCGCGCACGGCGAAAACGTGTTCCTCGTCATCAAATTCCATTCCGTATCCGTGGAGCCGGCGGTAACGCGGCAACTGACACAGGCGCTGCGTGGCGCCGATAACGTGCTGGTGATTTCGGATCTACTCGGTGAGTCCGACATGGGATTGCTGCGCGCGGCGTGCGATTGCTTTGTGTCCGCCCACCGCAGCGAAGGTTTTGGCCTCAACATCGCCGAGTTCATGGCGCTCGGAAAACCCGTCATCGCCACGGCCTATTCAGGCAACATGGAGTTCTTCGACGATACGGTAGGCTATCCGATCGACTATACGCTGACCGAGGTGCAGGTGCAGGCCGGTCCCTACATGCCGTTCTCGGTGTGGGCGGACCCTAAGCGCGAAAGCCTGGTGGCACAATTCCAGGCGGTCTACACGGACCAGCCCGCCGCCTGGGCGAAGGGCGCCCTGGCGGCACTGCGCGTGCGCGAAGACCTCAGCGCCGCGCGTGTCGGCCAGGAAATGCGCCGGCGCATACACATGGCCGGCCTGGCCGCGGAATTGCCGCCATACCTCGCCTGGATCGGCAAAACGCGGAACATCACCGGCCCGGCGCCGGTGGCGGCGCTTACGCCGCAACAACGCCAGGCGATCGTGGCGCTGGGCCAGAAGCGGCCCGTCATCAGCCTGATCGTGCCGGTCTACAACGTGCCGGCGGTGTACTTGCAGGCCTGCGTTGGTTCAGTACAGCGGCAAAGCTACCCGTTCTGGGAATTGTGCTTGTGCGACGACGCCAGCACCGATGCCGGCACGCGGGCTCTCCTAGCATCGCTGCAAGGGATCGATCCGCGCATAAAAATCCGGCGGCTGACGGAAAACCAGGGCATCGCGGGTGCGTCGAACCTGGCCGCCGAAATGGCCACCGGCGAGTTTATCGCCATGCTGGACAATGACGACGTGCTGGAACCCGACGCGCTGCTGGAAGTGGCCCGTGCGTTGTTCGTCGATGGCGATATCGACGTGATCTACACGGACGAAGACAAGATCGACGAATTCGGCCGCAAGATCGATACGTATTTCAAACCGGATTTCTCGCCCGAGCATCTGGAAAGCGTCATGTATGTGCTGCACATGCTGGTGGTGCGCAAACGGCTATTCCTGGAACTCGGCGGCTTCCGCAGTGAGTATAATGGCGCGCAGGACTTTGACCTGATGCTGCGCCTGTCACGAGAAACCACACGCATCCATCACATCCAGAAATCCCTCTACCGATGGCGTGCTCTGCCAGGCTCGGCCGCGGCGGTGGTGGATGCCAAGCCCTACGCCTTGCACGCCGGCAAGCGAGCACTTGCGGATCACGTGCGGGAACGCCACGGCGCGCAGGCGGCAGTCGAAGATGGCCTGCTGCCCGGCACATTCCGCGTGCGCCGCAAAATCCTGGGGCAGCCCCGGGTGTCACTGCTGATCCTGACAAATAACGGATCATTGGATCTGCCAGGCCGCGGCCGCTTCCAGATGGTGGATAATCTGGTGGACAGCATCCTGCGCCGCACCGATTACCGCAATTTTGAAATCGTTGTGGTGGATAATTCCAAGCTCAGCGACGAGCAAAAGGCGCGGTTCGCGTCGCTCGGTGTGCGCGTGGAAAACTACCCAGGCCCTGTCGTGCCATTCAACTACGCCGCCAAGGCCAACTACGCCCTGCGCGTATGCCGCACCGAACATCTCGTTATGCTCAATGATGATATGGAAGTGATTAATCCGGATTGGCTCTCGAGCCTGCTGGAATTGTCACAGGATCCCGAAATTGGCGCAGTGGGTGGCCGGCTGCTCCACGCGGATGGTTCAATCCAGCACGTGGGATGCGTGATCGGTGTCTGCGGCGCGTCCGCGCATGTTTACCACTCCGCCCCGGGCGACTTTATCGGATATAATGGATTTACCCACCTGATCAGGAACTATTCCGCTGTCACCGGCGCCTGTTTTGCCACGCGCAAGAGCGTGCTGGCGCAAGTCGGCGGTTTTGATGAAAGCTTTGCGGTGGATTTCAACGATACGGATCTATGCTTGCGCATGGTGGAGTCCGGCTACCGGATCGTTTACACGCCCTACTGCCAATTGTTCCATTTTGAAGGCGCTTCGGCGCAGCGGTCCAGGCAGAATGCCGATGAATACCGGCGCTTCGCGGCGCGCTGGGGGCGGTTTATGGAGAACGATCCTTATTTTAATCCTAATTTTGCTCGGGATCGGTTTGATTTTACCGTAGCGTAGTGAAGGAAGCACTTCTTTTTGAAAAAAGAAGCAAAAACTTTTTTCCATTGACGTGCGTGTTGAAGCACGGTGTACACCAAAATAGATAGAAGTTTTTTGGTTCTTTTTTTCAAAAAAGAACTCTTGCCTTAACCTAAGAGAAATCGCTCCGCGATCAGAAAATCTCTGTCGCCCTGGGTAAAAATCGCAATATCGGTCACCGTTCTCGGCGAATCCAACACAGATTCAAAATGCGCCGCTGCATACATCTTCACGGTTTGGCAGTCGCCGGCGGAAAGCCGCCGGCTGAGCGTCAGATGAAAGAACCATTCCTCCATCACATACGGGTAACCCCAGCGTTGCAGCATCCCTTCCTGCGGCGGCGATAGGCCAGCGGCACGGCGGCGTGCGTATTCCTCGGCGCTTGGGGGCCGGCAATGCGGATTTGTGGCCGCCACGCAACGATCGGCCAGGTCCTGGAGAGCCGGGCAGGGCGTAGCCTCACGCAGCGCCAAAAAACCGCCGATTTCGGCGATTTCGAGCGGTGGCAGCGCAAAAGGCTTTGTCGCACGGGCGACATCACGAACGGCTTCGCGGAATTCGTCCCAGTAGGTGGCCAACCGCACGGGCGGGCGCAGCGTCGCATGAAAGCCGTAACGGCGCGCCTCGGCAGTGAGTTCGGCAATGCCGGGCAAGGGCGGCTGAGGGCATGGGGCGCCACTCTCAGCATCGCGCCCCAGCCACGCGCACCCGGCCGCCCATAGCGGATCGGAGCGGCTGGGCGCCCAATAAACCGCCGCGCGCTTCAAACCACGCGGCTTCCTGCGAGCCACACCTGGCGAATAACCGGGGCTGCTTGGTGTAGACGGATGCGCACCAAATCGGCGCGCAATCCCGGTTCGATGCGGCCACGGTCGGTTAATCCCACCATGCGGGCGGGCGCATCGGTAATCAGTGCCACCGCCTGCGGCAGTGTAATACCGGCTTGGGCTGCGGCCAAAAAGGCGGCTTCAAAAAGGCTCACGGGCACGTAGTCCGAGGCCAGCGCATCAACCAATCCAGCGCGCAGTAAATCCAGCACGGCCACGTTGCCGGTATGGCTGCCACCACGCACCACATTCGGGGCGCCGGCAATCACCGTTTGTCCGGCACCCCGCGCCGCCCGCGCCGCCGTTTCGGTTACGGGAAATTCCGCGATCGTTATGCCGTCAGCCACATTTTCGGCCACATCCTCCGGCGTGCGGTCATCGTGGCTGGCCAGTATGGCGCGGCCTGCGAGCATGGCCAGTAGCGCCGCGCGATTGGCTGGCCGATGACGGCGCTGCTGGTCTTGCAGCGTGGCGATCCGGGTATCGATTTCCGCCGCGGGTTCGCCGTCGCGCAGGCGCATGGCGCGGTAGCGCACCATGTCACCGTACTGGCCGGTTCCCGGTGTGTGATCCATCAGGCTGACGAGGCGCAGCAAAGGGTGGGCGGCAAGATCTTGCAGGAGATCCGGCATGCCGGGTGCCGGCAGTTCGCAGCGCAAATGCAGGTAATGCTCGGCCCGCAACAGGCCGGTGGGGGCCATGGCCGTGATGTCGGCCACGCCGTCGGTGCAGGTGCGCGGTCGGTCTTCATCGAAGCCGAGATCACCAACGCAGAGCGCGTCCAGCACTGTGGTAATGCCGGCGGCGGCGCATTGGGCGTCGTGTGCCAGTAGGGCGCTGCGGCTGGGCCAACGCGCGCCGGCACGGGGTTGCACCTGGCGCTCCAGATTGTCGGTATGAAGATCGACGGCGCCCGGCAGCAGATAATCGCCGTCCATGTCCAAGGCGCCTGCCAAGGCGGTGGGCCCCGCCTGCACGTCCACAATACGGCCGGCCGAGACATGCAAAGTGCCCAATACCACGCGATCGGACAGCACCAGACGGGCGTTGGTCAGTACCAGGTTCATGCGATAAGGGTTCTCAGCATGGCGGCCGCACGTAGCATTACCCGCGCCGTCTTAACAGGTGCTCCAGCACACAACCCGAAAGCAGACGTATGCCCTAATAATCAAAAGTTTTTTGTTTCTTTTTTTCAAAAAGGAAAGCGCTTTCTTTTTTGAAAAAAAGAAACAAAAAACTTTTGATTATTGTGTGTCGGTTAGGTGCCGCGGTGCCGCCATTTTGTGGCCATGGCGCGTATATTCAGTAACGCCAGGACGGATATCAGCGCGGCGTAGATCATGTAGGCCGTGTTGCCTGTATGGTAGGCCTGTGCGCCGATCACGAGCGCCAAGCTGGTAAACATAATACAGGTCAGCACAAGGGCCCACCAGGAGCGCGAGGCGGCCTGTTTGATCCGGATATTGTCGTTGGAAATGCGCCGTGGCGCCAATGGCGCGTTCGCATAAAGCGGGCGTATCACCAGTGCGCGCCACAGCAAACCGCCTGCGATTAGCGCGGCGATGAGTCCCAGCCGCACCGGCACGATTACCGGGCGCCATTGCATGTATAGTGGAATGTCCACGCTGAGCAGTAAAATGGGGCCGGCTGCCGCAGCGATGAATACGACGGCCGCCAATTGCGTGGCGATGCGCGACCGGGCCCGGATGGCGGTACGTGCGGCGGGAGATACCAGATAGGCAGCCCCAAAGCGGCCAAATGGGTGATAGATGAAATGGGCGCCTTCGGGTTCGAACCAGAAATCGCTGGCTTGCGCGGCCCGGCGTGCCCGGCGCACGCGCCCCCAAATCATCAACGGGATCAGCAGAAGGAAAAACCAGCTCGCCACATGCGGTGATGTGTGGTGCATCGAATTAGTCCTTTGCGGCGCGGCAGTGTTTGATGCGGCGCCGTTCCGGCTCGCGCTATGCGGCTGTAGAGTTAGGGCGGGGCAATTGTCCAGTCTGCCATTCATTCAGCCAGATGGGAACGGCGCGCGCCGGCAGGGGACGGCAAAACAGAAAACCCTGCACCGCGTCCACACCCAGATCGCGGGCGCGTTGCAAGGCCGGTTCGTCCTCGATTCCTTCCGCCACAATAAACAATCCGCGCTTCTTGGCGGCGGTCGTGATTTCGCCGGCCATGGCGATAGCTTCCGGCGTGCCGTTGGCCAGGCTTTGGTCCAGCTTGATGCCGGCAAACGGCATATCGAGCAGTTTTTGCCAATGCGGCAGGCCGGGGCCGGCATCGTCGATCAAGACGTTGAAGCCGGCTTCCCGCCAGCTTCCTACCGCCGCGGACAGCATGCGCAAATCGGGTTGCGCCATTGTTTCCAACACCTCAATGGCGACATGGCTCGGATCCAGCCCCACCACGGCACAGAGTTCGCGTGCCCGTTCCACACCCTGGATGTGGCACAACGTAGCCAGCGGCATGTTGATCGAAAAGTTCTCCGGCAGGCCGGCCAGTGGCCGCAGCTCCAGCATGGTGCGGGCTGCGGCGATGCCGGTGAGCGCCCGTTCCTGGCCCGAGGCTTCGGCCTGGGGCATGAAATCCCGGGGGCGCAGGATGCCCAGTACCGGATGGTGCAGGCGGGCCAACGCTTCCAACCCGATCGGCTTCAACGAAATGGCATCCAGCACGGGCTGAAAGCGCATGCGCAGCATGCCGGCGTGCAGCGACCTTCGCAGTTCGGTGGTGCTGAGCTCCGGTTGTGTGGGCGGCGCGAAGGGGCGGTAGGCGCGTACCGCGGAAACGATCGCCCCAGCCGAACCGCTTGAAACCGCCAGCACCGACGGGCTCATGCCCTCGTCCGCACCCAGCAGCAGCAGTGGCGTGGGCAGGCTTGTAACCTCGTCCACCATGCCGGCGAGGGCATCGATTCGCTGCGAGTCGATTGATGATTGCGCCAGCACGTGGGTGCAGAGGCGCTCGGGGCGCAGCAGCCAGGACAGAGCTGCTTCGACGTCGGGCATGATGTCGATCGCCACGCCCATGTCGGTTGCGGCTCGGCGGCCTGCGGCCTGCAAGTCCGGGTTGTCGGCAACTAGAAGCAGGCGGGTTGGCCGGACGTCCTGGAGCAAACCGCCAACCTCCTGTTAACCGCCCGTCACGGACGGCGGCAGCGCGGCAGGCGCTGAGCCTAACCCGGTCTGCCTGCGGGAACCTTACCTACCGGGGCGGCCCCCGGAAGACTTGCACTCGGCAGGGTCGCCACGTCACGGCGCAGCCGATGTTCACCGAGCAGTAACAAGATCGGTGCCGCGATCATAATGGACGATACCGTGCCGATGGCGATACCGAACAGCATTGCCCAGGCGAAACCAGATAGTGTCTCGCCGCCAAACAGCGCCAGAGGCAGGCTGGCTAGAAACACCGTGCTAGACGTACCAAGAGTACGATTCAGCGTTTCATTGATGGACAAGTCTATCAGATCGCGCAGCGGCATTGACTTATATTTGCGCAGGTTCTCGCGCACGCGGTCATAGACCACCACCTTGTCATTGGTGGAGTAGCCGATAATCGTCAGTATGGCGGCCACCATCACCAGGTCGAACTGGATGCGGGTGACGACCAGGAAGCCGATGGTTTTGGTCACGTCCAGCAGCAGCGTGGCGACGGCGCCCACGGCGAACTGCCACTCGAAGCGGAACCAGATATAGGCCAGGATCATCCCCAGGCTGATCACCAGGGCCAGGATGCCGTTGGTGAACAGCTCATGGCTGACAGAGGCGCCCACCACGTCCGCGCGCACGATCTTGGTACCATGCTGCACCTGTTCCAGCGTGGCGCGCACCTTTGCCTGCAGGGCCTGGTTGGCGCCTTCGGCATCCTGCACGTCCAGCCGGATCAGCAAGTCGTTGGGGCCGCCAAAACTTTGCAGGCCGGCGGTGGGGATATGGGCCTGGGCGAGGGCGGCGCGCACGGCCGGGATGTTGGCGGGCGCCGGGGTATGCGCCTCCATGACGATGCCGCCCTTGAAGTCGATCCCCAGGTTCAGGCCCGGATAAAAGAACAGCCCGATCGACAAGGTGGACAGCAGGAAAGAGCCCGCAAGGCCAAACCAGCGCGCCCGCATAAAGCGGAAGCGGGTGTTGTCGGGTACGAAGCGGAGCATCGGGCGGTAAAACATTGGGTTAGCCTTAGTATGGGGGTCTGGGGATTTGTCCCCAGCTTGGTCCAGGGGCGTCATGCGAAGCGTGCTCGCACGACGCCCCTGGCCTTCTTAAGTCACAGGCAACAGTTGAGGCCGGCGGGAAGCATACCACTTCACCATCATCAACCGTGCCAGAACAGTCGCTGTGAAAAGCGTCGTCACGATGCCGATGGTGATCGTCAGGGCGAACCCTTTCACGGGGCCGCTACCGAACACGAATAGCATTACGTGCGCCAGGAACGCGGTCACGTTGCTATCCAGGATGGTGCTGAAGGCCCGCTTGAAGCCGGTTTCCATGGCGTTCAGCGGCGTGCGGCCGTTCATGGTTTCTTCGCGGATGCGCTCATTGATCAGGATGTTGGCATCCACCGCCATGCCCAGGGTCAGCAGCAGGCCGGCCATACCGGGCAAGGTCAGCGTCGCCGTGAACAGCGACAGGATGCCCATCATCAGAACCAGGTTGATCACCAGGGCCACGTTCGCAAACCACCCGAACAGGCCGTAGAACGTGCCCATGAAGATGATTACCAGCACGAAGCCGCTGACCAATGCCAAGGCGCCGCGGCGGATCGAGTCGGCACCCAACTCGGGGCCTACGGTGCGCTCCTCCACCACCTGAAGTGGGGCGGGCAGGGCGCCGGCGCGCAGCAGCAGCGCCATGTCGGTGGCTTTCTGCGAGTCGAAGCTACCGGTGATGCGGCCGCTGCCGCCGGTGATCGGTGTCTGGATCACCGGGGCGGTGATGATCTGGTTATCCAGCACCACGGCGAAGCGATGGCCGACATTGGCGCGCGTGATATCGGCGAAGCGGCGGGCGCCCAGGCTGTTGAACTTGAAGTTCACTTCCCAGTCGCCGGTTTGCGGATCGGCACCGGGCTGGGCGTCGGTCAGGTCGGCGCCGTCCACCTCGATATGCTTGCGCACGGGCAGCTTCTCGGCCGGGTTGTTCTGCATCGGCAGCAGCTCCACACCCGGAGCCGCCGGCGCGCCGGGCAGGGCGCTCTCATCCAACATGTGGAACGTCATCTTGGCGGTCTTGCCGAGCAACTGCTTGATGCGCTCGGGGTCGCTGATGCCGGGCAGTTCCACCACGATGCGGCTATCGCCCTGGCGGGTGATTTGCGGATCCACCACGCCGGTCTCGTCAATGCGGCGGCGGACGATTTCAATCGACTGCTTCACGGCGTCCGTGCCGCGGGTGCGCAGGGCGGCCGGTTGCAGGGTCAGTGCCAGGTTATCTCCCGGCAGGGCGTTGATGGTGAACTCGCCGGGCACGGATGGCGGGATGCTCCGCATGGCCGCCAGCGCCGCGTCTTTTTGAGACGGGTCACGCAAATGCAGGAACACGCGGTGGTTCGCCGGTTGGCCGCCCAGGTTCTGGTAGCCGATATTGGCCTTCAGCAACACGGTACGGGCGCTGTCCGCCAGGTCGTCCAGCCGTTCGCGTTCAATGGCGGCCATATCCACTTGCATCAGCAGATAGCTGCCGCCGCGCAAATCCAGGCCAAGATGCACCTGCCGCCATGGCATCCAGGGGGCCGGGGCGGGGATCAGGTTGGGGAGGCAGAGGAGGGCGCCGAGAACGCAGACCCCAAGGATCATCAGCGTTTTCGCACGGCCGAAATACATCATTTGGGTGGGCAGGCTCCTGTGGTGGGGCGCGTATGCCTAAGCGGGAGGCATTGCGCAAATCCTGGCTGCGTGACAGGCGGCCGCCTGGGGTCAAGGGCCTATTCGAGCGCGTGACCAACCGCCCCGAATGTGCCATGCGGCGGCATGTTCCGATCCCTATCGCAGCGCGTGATTCGCCTTTCCGCCAGCCGGCACGCTCCGCTCTGGCTGGCCGTGATCAGCTTCGCCGAAAGCAGCTTCTTCCCTATCCCGCCCGATTTGCTGCTGGTACCCATGTCGGCCGCCCGGCCGGATCGGGCCTGGTATCTGGCGGGCATTTGTACCGTGGCCAGTGTGCTGGGCGGCTGCCTGGGCTATCTGATCGGTGCGGAGTTTTTCGACCAGATCGCCCGCCCCATCCTGCATGTTTATCATGCCGACGGCGACTTGAAGAGCTTCAGCGCCTGGTACGCCCGCTGGGGTTTGGCCGTGATCCTGATCAAGGGGCTGACACCTATCCCTTACAAACTCGTCACGATCGCCAGCGGTGCGGCGCATTTCAATTTCGCTGTGTTCGTGGCCGCCAGTGCTGCCACGCGCGGGGCGCGGTTCTTTTTGGAGGCTGGTTTGTTGCGGCGCTATGGTGCGCAGATGCGGCAATTCGTGCTGCTGCGGCCTCGTTTGGTAACCGGAGCGGCTTTGGGTGGGATGGCTGGGATTGCTGTCGTCATGCGGTTTATGTGACCGGGGGGCAGGAAGAAAGCGCTTCTTTTTAAAAAAAGAAGCAAAAACTTTTTTCTGTTGCGGTCCGTGGCGCGGACGAGCCATCCGGAATGGGCTCCTTACATTCCTTTACGGGGTGCCTTGGACACGCCTTGATTAGGCCCGGCGGCCGACGCTGGCCACGCCCTTATTGTCCGTGTCCGGTGCTGATACCGGTGCAGGAGACAAACCAATGACCCGTTATTATCGGATTGCCATGGCCGCCGCGCTGCTGAGTGGCCTGGCGCTGCCCGCTTTGGCGCAGACCTTGCCGCCGGCAGCGCCCACGACGGTCGGCCAGCCCGATATGGCCGCGCCCGGCGCTGCGCCAGCCGACGAAATGGCGCCAGCTACCAAGACGGCCCCCACGCGTCAGCAGACCCATCACCATGTCAGCCATAAGCACAAGACGGCCGTCGTGAAGACCGCGCCGAAACCGGCTACCACAACGAAATAAAGAATAGGAAGAAGTCCGGTGCCTGTGTGGCTCCGGCCAACAAAAAACCCGCGGCCTTGCGGCCGCGGGTTTTGAGGTACCGGGCGAGTGCCGCCCGGCGTGATTACTTGCTGCTGTTCAGGTAGACTGCGTCCGTGCTCAGGAAGCAGATGGGGCCATAGGGAGCGACAGCCAGGACAGAGTTGTTGGAGGTGAGGCGGAAGCCGTCATCCTTGCCCGCGGTCGTGCCCGTGCCGTTAGTCGGCAGCCCAGTGATGGTCAGGCTCTGCGTCTCAGTTTCGGTTGTACCGGCACCGCCGTTGAACAGCGTGGTCGTGATGGACCCGTTGCCGCTGGTCAGCGTGTAGGCATCGCCGTTCGAGGCAAGGCAGCTGGTGGTCTGCGACGCGGTAGGTGTGCTTGTGTAAAGATAGACCGGTGCAGCGGTCGTGCCGATATTCGTGCCGACGAAGGTGGTCGCGGCGGGCAGGGCTGCGAACGAGCAGTTGATCCAGGTTACGCCGTAGGTCGAAGTCGGCGACGGGTTGGAGTTCGCAATCGTCTCCGTCCAGGCATCGCCCAGGGCAGCGATCGTAGCGACCGAGCTGGTAACTTGGCCAACCGCGAGGCCAGCAACGCCGGCGCAGAAATTATTCGGATCCACCAGGTTGGTGTACTGTGTGCTGCCGACGAACTGGCCGCCGGTGAACTTGAACGCCGGTATCTTCGTTACGGCCATGGCCGATGTCGCGAACAGGGCAGCGATGGCTGCGGTAGAAACGATCTTGAACATGGTTCACTCCCAGGTATATTATGGCGCCTCGCGCCGGAGGACATTGGTGTCAATCAAACGGATGCGTCACGCATTCCTGGCGCGACGCTACCGTATCATTCCGTGTACAGATACAGAGCGTCCGTGCTGACGTAGCACACCGTGGTTGAGCCAATTACTACTGCGGAGTTGACGGTCGTGACCTTGAACCCGGAGTCGGCACCGCTGACCGGGATTATGGTCACGGTATTCGATTGGGCCGGCGTGCCCGTGCCGTTCGTGCTCGTAAGAGTATACTTGGGCTGGGGGCCGGAGGAGGCAAAGCATGCCGAAGTAGCGTTGCCGGCCGGTGTCGCCACATACTCGGTGGCCGACGTGCCAACAGGTGTGGAGGTGAACGCGCTGGCGAGGGGCAGCGCGGAATGCGCGCAGTTTACCCACTTCGTGCCATATGCGGACGCAGTCGTTGGGTTCGTATCAGCGATGGATTCGGTCCAGACGGCGCCCAAAGCAGCAACGGTCGCGGTGCCGACGGTCGCGGTGCTGGTGCTGACGTTGCCGGCTGCGAAGTCGAAATATGCTCCGGCCTGCCCTTGGCAAACCGAGTCGACATCGAGTACACCGGTAATCTGTATTTTGCCTTTATACTGACCGGATGTCAGTGTTTGCGCCATCGCCGGGGCGCAGAAAAGCGCTGCTACCGCGATGGCGGTTGCGGTTCTGAACATTGTTCACTCCCAAGGTAATCTCTTTAGGCGCATCGCTACGCCATGCGATTGTTACCTTCACCCTTACGTGAAGTCAATTCGCCATTAAGGTTTGATAGTGATAAAATATCGAAAATCAGATAGATGCGCGGGCAAATTGCTCCGCAATCTTAATATTCGCGCAAAAGTTGTGCACGGGCCCGCGGCGCGCGCCTTCTATTTGGGACGATGAATATAGCCCGGCCGCGGCCGGGCGCTTTACTTCAGCCTGCTAACGTAACCGCTTGTTCCGGAAAGAGATTGAGCAGGCCACCTGCCGAGGCAGCGCAACAGCCACGTTCCGTAATCAAACCGCTCAGAAGCCGTGCAGGCGTCACGTCGAAGGCAGGATTCGCAGCCGGGCTATCGGAAGGGGCCACGCGCACGGTGACGATACTGCCATCCATGGCGCGGCCGGTGACCGTTGAAACCTCGGTTGCCGCTCTTTCCTCGATCGGAATATCGCGTACGCCGTCGGTCAGCCGCCAGTCGATTGTAGAACTGGGAATGGCCACCCAGAACGGAACGCCATTGTCTTGTGCGGCCAGCGCCTTTAGATACGTACCGATCTTATTGGCCGCATCGCCCTGGCGCGTGACCCGGTCGGCACCGACAATGCATAGATCTACCTCGCCATGCTGCATCAGATGGCCGCCGGCGTTGTCGGCGATGACGGTATGCGGCACGCCATGCTTGCCAAGCTCGAACGCAGTCAAAGCCGCCCCCTGCAGCCGCGGACGGGTTTCATCCACCCATACATGTACTTGGATACCGGCATCATGCGCCGCGTAGATCGGGGAAAGGGCGGTGCCCCAATCCACCGTGGCGAGCCATCCCGCGTTGCAATGAGTCAGTATATTGATAGGCCGGCCGTGGGCGCCCCGCGCGGCCTGCTGGATCAGGGTGATGCCGTGCTGGCCGATGGCACGGTTTTGCGCCGCATCCTCGTCGGCGATGCTGGCCGCTTCCTGGTAGGCGGCGTCCATGCGATCCGCGGCGCGGCTCCGCCGCAAACGGGCCAGCATGCGGTCCAGTGCCCAGCGCAGGTTGACGGCGGTGGGACGCGTGGCGGCCAGCAACGCGGCGTTGGCTTCGAGCGCCTCACTGCTGGAATCGGCGCGTATGGCGAGCGCCAGGCCGAAGGCCGCCACCGCTCCGATCAGCGGGGCGCCGCGCACCTGCATGCTGCGAATCGCGTGTGCGGCCTCGCGCACATTGGTCAGGCGCAGGATATCGAACGTCCAGGGCAGGCGGGTCTGGTCGATGATACGGATCGACCAGCCATCCTCGGGGTCGATCCAGACACTGCGATACGGGGTTCCATCGATTTTCATGGCGTTTTCATATCCAGAGGCACTGAGACAATACCGAAGAAATCGTCAGTGGAATGGTGCGCGTCAAATGCGCTGATGCAGCACACATACCAGCGTGAATAATCGTCGGGCCGTTTCGAAATCGATTTCCACACGCCCGGCAAGCCGTTGCAACATCAAAGTGGCGCCTTCGTTGTGCAGGCCGCGGCGCCCCATATCGATCGCCTGGATACTGGCCTCACGTCCGTCTTGCACGGCGTGGGCATAGCTATCGACCAACAACTGATAATCCTTGATCAGCCGCCGGAATGGACCCAGCGCCAGCCCAAGCGCCGTCAGAGGCGCATCGGTCTCGTCACGCACGTCGAAAACCAGCCGCCCTTCAACGATAGACAAATGCAGCAGGAAAGGCCCAATGAGATCCTTGGGAACAAAACGGTTCGCTACAGAAATATCGGCGACCGCCTGGGCCAAATCGGCGTCCTGCAATGGCGACAGCGCACCCCGCTTTTCGCCATCAAGCACCACATTCAGCAATGACCGGGCAGCGCTCTCCGGCTGACTTGCGGACAGGTTGGATGACGGCGCCGGGACAAAACCAAGCGACCGGTTTGGCACGCGGCCCTGGCCGTGGCCGTGGCCAGCGCTGTTGCCGCAACTGTTGAGCACGGTTTTGACGCACGTGTTGCTGAGGTCCTCGCCCGCGGGGGGGGAGCGGCCTTGGCCCGGGTCCGTGGGCCCTAGGCCAGGTGCCGAAGCCCGCGGATGTGCCGATGTGGGCCGGTCAGGCATTCGCTGGTTCAACCATGCCGAGTTGCAACATCAGCCCCACGGTGGCACCTTTCACCGGCCGCAACAGGCCCAGGCACAGCGCGAGGGCGATTGGCATGAAGACGGCAGCTTCCGCCATTGCGGATAGTGCCAGCACAGGGTCAAGCAATACCTGGGCAGCGATCACCAGGTGGGCGACCAGAAAAATCACGAAATACGGGGGCGCGTCGTCCGCCCGCACGGCCCCGAGTGGTGCCTTGCATTCCGCGCATACGGTGGTCTGCCGCAGCCAGCCAGTGAATAGATGCGGGGCCCCGCAACACGGGCAGCGCCCGGCAAAGCCGCGGAGCATGGCTGTGGCCGCACCAGGGCGGTTCCAAGCTGGTATTTGGCCGATTGGGGCGTGGTCCAGTTGGGTATGGGCGGCGTTCGCTGGGGCGCCAAGGACCGCTTCGTGCGGCTGGGGCCAGCGGATAGGCGCGACAATCGGCATAGGAAAACCTTAGAACAGTCGGCGATCGATACCAGCGCCGATGGCAGCATCACCGCCCGAAGTTGGTCGCGCGGCAGGGTAAACGCAAGCGATGGCGTGTATTGGCAGGTGCAGCGGCACTGGCGCCACGGCCTTGGTGGCATCATGCGGTTGCATAGTGCGGGTGCCCGCGCCAAGAAGCGCGCCATGCTCGTAGCAAGAACCCGCGCCGATCTGGCCACGGCGGTTGAAAGTCTGCATTTATCGCATGGCGGCATTGCCTTGGTACCGACCATGGGCGCGCTGCACGCGGGCCATTTGGCGTTGCTGCACCAGGCCAGGCAGGCGGGCCACGCAATCGCTGCGTCAATTTTCGTCAATCCAACGCAATTCGGGCCCGGTGAGGATTTCGAGCGCTACCCGCGCCAGGAGGAAGACGATCTTAGCCACCTGCGCGCGGCGGGCTGCGATTTGGTTTGGCTGCCCAGGGTCGCGGACATGTATGCCGCGGGCGACGCGACGATGATTGAGGTCGGTGGCCCCGCTTTGGGCTGGGAGGGCGCCATCCGGCCGGGACATTTCCGTGGCGTGGCCACGGTCGTTGCCAAGCTGTTTGGGCAGGTTCGTCCGCGTGCTGCGGTATTCGGCGAGAAGGATTGGCAGCAATTGCAGGTGATCCGCCGGATGACCGCCGATCTGGCTTTGCCGGTGCAGGTTATTGGCGCGCCGGTGGTACGCGAACCGGATGGGCTTGCGATGTCGTCGCGCAATCGCTTCCTGTCGGTGACGGAACGCGCGCGGGCACCAGGTTTGTTCGCGGCATTGTGCGCCATGCGCGATGCGATGGCCGCAGGGAGTGCTGCGGCAGACGCCGCACATATGGCCCGCCGCACACTCGGCGGCGCATCCTTCGAGGTGGAATACCTGGCACTTGTCGATGGCCCGACGCTGGTGGAAATCCCGCGGGCAAGCGAAGGCGGCAGGATCATTGCGGCGGCGCGGATGGGCAGCGTACGACTCCTCGATAATATTGCGCTGGGGTAGCGCACCCGGAAACGAAACACCGGCCGCAAGCGGCCGTGTTGCGCGCATCCTTCATTGGGATTTTGCCTGGCATCCATGGCCCGCGGCTTTTCACGCCGCCTTCGCCGTTAAAAAAGGTGGCGGACGCCTGCACGGGCGCGCGCCGCGAGCATAGGATCGTTTCAAAAAGTGACGACGCTGGTCCCTGCTTGGACGGCTGCCTGGGCGGCGAAGCTGCGGGGCTTGCGGGTGGCAATGGCAGCCGGTGCCGGCGGCACGCAGCCACGCCCGCACGCGTCTTACTTGCCTGTCAGTGCCGCGCTGCCTACGAAGGCCGCGCAGTGGCGCGGCTCCGGATCGCGCCCATAACGGTCGCATTCAGAGGTGAGGCATATGCAGCTACATGACGTAAAGGTTCATCCTTCAAAATCGAATTTGGCCCGCGAGGACCAATTGGCCTGGAAGATCGCCGGCGTCGCAACCGACCGTGTGGCGGTGGACCGCGACGTGACCGCCATGATCATCAACCGCATCATCGATAACGCATCGGTGGCGATCGCCAGCGTGAACCGTCAGCCGGTGATATCGGCGCGCGACATGGCATTGGGTCATGGCCGCAAAGGCGGCGCCACGGTGTTCGGCGTGTCCGCCGCCAAGCGCGTCAGCCCCGAATGGGCGGCCTGGGCCAATGGCACCGCGGTGCGCGAACTGGATTATCACGACACGTTCCTGGCCGCCGATTACAGCCATCCCGGTGACAATATTCCGCCGATCCTGGCCGTGGCGCAGACGCTGGAAAAGAGCGGCAAGGATCTGATCCGCGGCATCGCGACCGGCTACGAAATCCAGATCGACCTGGTGCGCGCGATATGCCTGCACGAATACAAGAAGGATCACATCGCGCATCTTTGCCCGGCGCAGGCGGCCGGCATCGGCACGTTGCTGAAACTGCCGCAGGCGGTGATCTACCAAGCGGTGCAGCAGGCCGTGCATGTCAGTTTCTCCACGCGTCAAAGCCGCAAGGGTGAAATTTCCAGCTGGAAGGCATTCGCGCCCGCGCATGCCGGCAAGTTGGCCGTGGAAGCCGTCGACCGCGCAATGCGTGGCGAAGGCGCGCCAAGCCCGATCTATGAAGGCGAGGACAGCGTGATCGCCTACATGCTCGGTGGCCCGGATGATCACTACCAGGTGCCGTTGCCCGGCCCCGGCGAGGCCAAGCGCGCCATCATGGATAGTTTCACCAAGGAGCACAGTGCCGAATATCAAAGCCAGGCGCTGATCGATCTGGCGTTCCGGTTGCGTGACCGGATTGGCAACCTGGACGCCGTCCGGAAGATCATCCTGCACACGAGCCACCACACGCATTATGTGATCGGCACCGGTGCGAACGATCCGCAGAAGATGGATCCGCGCGCCAGCCGCGAAACGCTGGATCACTCGATCATGTATATCTTCGCCGTGGCCCTGCAGGATGGCAGTTGGCATCACGTGGACAGCTACGCGCCAAAGCGCGCGCAGCGTGCCGATACCGTGGCGCTGTGGCACAAGATCGAAACGCGCGAGGACCCCGAATGGACGCGCCGCTACCACGCCACCGATCCGGCGGAGAAGGCATTCGGCGCACGGGTAGAGGTTGTGCTGGAAAATGGCGAGACGATCATCGACGAGCTGGCGATCGCCAATGCGCATCCGTTGGGCGCCCATCCGTTTGAGCGCGCCGATTATATCCGCAAGTTCCAGACGCTGACCGACGGCATCATCATGCCCCGCGAAAGCGCGCGGTTCCTGGAAGTGGTGCAGGATTTGCCGCGTCTGGCGGCCGGTGAACTGGCAGCGCTGAACGTGTCGATACCCGCGTCACGGCTTCAAAGCGGCAAGCCCGGCATATTCTGAAAAAAAATTATCCAGGGGGCGGTGCCCCCTGGAACGGCTTGCGGCGTTCGCCCAAAATACCATGCAGCCGATAATCTTCTTTATTACAAAACAGTTTTTTCGAAATCGCCTTTTCACGCCGCGATCTGCATAGGGCGCTGAGGGCTTGCATGCGGCTGTCTGCCGCCAAATATACTGTCGTAATTTGATTGACACGATCGCGCCACACGGTGGATAGCGGGAATTAGCGCCTGTACGCGATTCGCGGTGGATCATAAAACCGCATCCCGGGCAAGCGCGAGTTGGGAGCGACGATCGATTAAAGCGCCTCGGCCCCGCGGTATGTTTACCGAATCACCCAGACGCGGGCTCGTCTGGCGGCATCATCTTCCTGCGCTCCTTCCGCCCATGGCGGCGGGAGCAAAGGGGAGATGGAACCGGGCGCGAAAGGGATCGTTCGAACCAGCGCGGCACACATCGGTTCACGACAGGCAGGAGTTTCCCCAACCATGAGCACAGAAGACAACACCGTCACGCCGCCGCGTGGCCAGGCGATGGCAGTACGCCCCGCCACCCGCGGCGC
>FSYC01000109.1_pt1 | contig 17869 bp, 7 predicted proteins | sample 1638431 | NCBI WGS metagenome assembly FSYC01 (sample SAMEA3914788, study PRJEB12502) | metagenome | biome: forest; material: soil | place: Canada | collected 2011-07-03 | depth 0.1 m | reverse complement strand
CTGGGGGCCTTCTGGGCCGGCTACCTCGCCAACTGGTGCGGCGACGGCGTGGCGGGCTTCCGGCTGCTCGGGCTGAGCGCCATTCCCGCCCATTGGCTCGGCGATTTCCTGAGCGCACTGCGGCAGGGCGCGCCCGCGGCTCCGCTGTTCGCGTGGACGCCGGGTCTATCGGCCGAGGCCATGCAGGCGTTGCGTGGCCAGGGTCTGGCTGGCGTGTTCCCAAGCCTGCCGTGGTGGGATTTCCATGCTCCCTGGTTCTGGCGGGAGCTGGAGGGTCTGCGCGGCGTGGCACCGGTGATCGGTGCGCCCGAGGCGCCCGGCGGACCATTGGTATATGATAGCGCGTCAGGGCCCACCGATGCACCCGCCTGGTACAGGCGTGCGGCACGTATGGCCGCCAGCCTGGGTTCGGGCTGGCTGGCGCTGGAAGGCGGTTCTTCGGTGGCCGGCAGCGATATGGCGCCGTTCATCCTGGAGCTGAACCAGACGGTGGAACAGATCGGCCCGCTAAACGGCGCCGTGCAATTCCCGGCCGGCACCGGCGGCCGCGTGCTGGCCCTGTTGCGCACCGATACCCCCGACCGCCGATTTGCCACGCAGGCCACCATCACGGTGGTGAACACCGACGCGGCTATGCGCCAAAGCATCGATACGTCACTTCTGCTGACCGCCCTGGGTGGGCGCGGCGCGGGATTGCGGCGCATAACGGTGTCCGGTGGCGACGAGGCGCTCGCCCCAGGTTTGCTGTCCCTGGCGCCCGCGGAAGCACAGATTTTCATGGCGGTACTGCCCCCATCGACCGTGCCGCCGACGCGCGTGAGCGAGGCGGCGGCGTTGGAAGCGGCCGCGGGGCCACGGCTCGCCATTGAAGCGATCGCGCCTGCGGTGGATGACGGATTGTTTCCCGTGAAACGCATCGCCGGCGAAACCGTGGCCGTCAGCGCGGACGTGGTGTTCGACGGGCATGAGAAGATCGCCGTCGCCCTGCGCCATCGCGCGCGCGGCTCCGTAGAGGCGGGCAGTGCGGAGGGCGGCAATTGGGCGGAACTGCGCATGCGGCCGCTGGGCAATGACCGGTGGCAGGCCGAATTCCCGCTGACCTGCCTGGGGCGCCACGAATTCGTCGTTACCGCCTGGCGCGATGCGTTTGAGACCTATCGCGATGAAATCGCCAAGAAGCACGCGGCAGGTGTGGATATCACGCTGGAGCTGACGGAGGGCGTGGTATTGGTGCGCGCCACGGCGGAGCAATCCGGTGGCGAATTGCGCGCGCAACTGGCGGTGCTGGCGGACAGGCTGAGCCAGGCAACGGATGAAACACGGCGCGAAACACTGCTTTCAACGTCGGTAGCAGCCCTGATGGCGCAGGCCGATCCGCGTCCGTTCGCAGTGGCGTCGGCGGCGATGCCAGTGGATGCGGAACGGCTGGAGGCGCGTTTCGCCAGTTGGTACGAGGTGTTTCCGCGCTCGCTCAGTGACGACGAAAACCGGCACGGCACGTTCGATGACGTGATCCGCCATATGCCGCGCATTCGCGACATGGGTTTCGACGTCCTGTATTTCCCGCCGGTGCACCCCATCGGCCGCACCAACCGCAAGGGCCGGAACAATTCGCTGACACCCGCGCCCAGCGATCCCGGCAGCCCCTATGCCATCGGCGGCGAGGCGGGCGGCCATGACGCGCTGCACCCGCAGCTTGGCACGCTGGATGATTTTCGCCGCATGCGCGAAGCAGCCGCAACGCACGGACTGGAATTGGCGATCGACTTCGCCATTCAATGCGCCCCGGATCATCCCTGGTTACGCGAACATGCAGGCTGGTTCGACTGGCGGCCGGACGGCACGATCAAATACGCCGAGAATCCGCCGAAGAAATACGAGGACATCGTTAACGTCGATTTCTACGCCCCCGATGCGATACCGGGGCTGTGGATCGAACTGTGCCGCGTGGTGCTGTTCTGGGCCGGGCAGGGTGTACGGCTGTTCCGGGTGGATAACCCGCATACAAAGCCGTTTCCGTTTTGGGAGTGGATGATCCGCGAAGTGCGCCAGCGCTACCCGGACGCGATCTTTCTGGCCGAAGCCTTCACGCGGCCGAAAATTATGTACCGGCTGGCGAAGATCGGGTTTTCACAATCCTACACCTACTTCACCTGGCGCAACACCAAGCGTGAATTGCAGGCCTATTCCACGGAGCTGGCAGACGAAGCGCCACGGGAATTCTTCCGGCCGCATTTCTTCGTCAACACGCCGGATATCAATCCGCTGTTCCTGCAAACCTCCGGCCGGCCGGGGTTTCTGATCCGGGCTGCTTTGGCGGCGACGCTCTCTGGCCTGTGGGGCGTCTATAACGGCTTCGAGCTGTGCGAGGCGGCCGCCCTGCCGGGGCGCGAGGAGTACCGCGACAGCGAGAAATACCAGCTGCGCGCGTGGGACTGGCAGCGGCCGGGCAACATCGTGGCGGAAATCACGGCGCTGAACCGCATCCGGCGCGAAAACCCCGCGCTGCAAACCCATCTGGGCGTAGAGTTTCACAACGCCTTCAACGACTCGATCCTGTATTTCGAGAAGGCCACCGCCGACCGCGCGAACGTGGTGCTGGTGGCCATCAGCCTGGACCCGTCCCAGCCGCAGGAAGCCGATATCGAGATTCCGCTGTGGAATTGGGGCCTGAGGGACGACGGGTCGGTGAACGTGGAGGATCTGGTGGGCGGTGGCAGCTGGGTTTGGCACGGCAAGCTACAGCGCGTGCGGCTGACGCCGGACAAACCTTATGCAATCTGGCGTGTAGTACCAACCGGCATGGGAGCTGGCCTATAGGACGCAAGAAAGCGCTTCTTTTTGGAAAAAGAAGCAAAAACTTTTGTCCATGGGGGTACGCACTGATTTCAACGTGTACCTTAATGAGCAAAAGTTTTTTGGTTCTTTTTTTCAAAAAAGAACTGCTTCCTTCTCTGACTTTTTCGCAATGGAACCTTGAATGAACGCGCAGCCGATCACACCGCAGTCCGACGATCCCAGCTGGTACAAGGATGCGGTGATCTATCAGCTTCATCTGAAATCCTTTTTCGATGCCGATAACGACGGCATCGGCGACTTCAATGGCCTGATCGAAAAGCTGGACTACATTGCCGAACTGGGCGTAACGGCGATCTGGATGCTGCCGTTCTACCCCTCGCCACGGCGCGACGACGGGTACGACATCGCCGATTATCGTGGCGTGCATCCCGACTACGGCACACTGGCCGATGTGCGGACGCTGATCGAACAGGCCCATGCGCGCGGCCTACGCGTGATAAGCGAACTGGTCATTAACCACACCAGCGATCAGCACCCGTGGTTCCAGCGGGCCCGCGCCGCACCTGCCGGGTCGCCGGAGCGCGATTTCTACGTATGGGCCGATGACGATAAAAAATATGCCGGCACGCGCGTTATTTTCCTCGATACCGAAAAATCCAACTGGACATGGGACGAGGTGGCCGGCGCCTACTACTGGCACCGCTTCTACTCGCATCAACCCGACCTGAATTTCGACAATCCGGCGGTGATGGAGGAGGTACTCTCCATCATGCGCTTCTGGTTGGATATCGGCGTGGACGGGCTACGGCTTGATGCGGTGCCGTATCTGGTGGAACGCGAAGGCACCAATAACGAAAACCTGCCGGAAACGCATGTGCTGCTGAAGCAAATCCGGGCCGCGATGGATCAGCATTCCCCGGGGCGGATGCTGCTGGCCGAGGCCAATCAATGGCCGGAAGACGCCCAGCAATATTTCGGCGATGGCGATGAATGCCACATGTGCTTCCATTTTCCGCTGATGCCGCGGATGTACATGGCCATCGCCCGCGAAGACCGTTTCCCGATTACCGATATCATGCGCCAGACACCGGAAATCCCATCGAGCTGCCAATGGGCAATTTTCCTGCGCAACCATGACGAACTGACGCTCGAAATGGTGACCAGCGCCGAACGCGATTATTTATGGGAAACCTACGCCAGCGACCGGCGGGCGCGCATCAATCTTGGCATTCGCCGCCGCCTGGCGCCGTTGTTACAACGCGACCGCCGGCGCATCGAACTGATGAACGGGCTGCTGCTGTCCATGCCCGGCACGCCGGTTATTTATTACGGTGACGAGATCATGATGGGTGACAACATCCATCTCGGCGACCGCGATGGCGTGCGCACGCCGATGCAGTGGTCGATCGACCGCAATGGCGGATTTTCCCGCGCTGACCCCGCGGCCCTGGTGCTGCCGCCGATCATGGACGCGATTTACGGCTACCAGGCGGTGAATGTGGAAGCCCAAGCCACGAACCCGCACAGCATGCTGAATTGGACCCGCACCATGCTGGCGGTGCGGCGCCAATACCGCGCCTTCGGCCGCGGCACGCAGCGCTTTCTGTATCCCAATAATCGCAAGGTGCTGGCGTATCTGCGTGAGTTTGCCGAAGACGGATCGGAACAGACCATTCTGTGCGTCAGCAACCTGGCCCGCACGGCACAAGCGGTGGAACTGGATCTTTCGGCATTCGTCGGCCGCACGCCCGTGGACATTGTCGGCGGGTCGATATTTCCGCGCGTCGGCCAGCTTACTTATCTTCTGACATTGCCGCCCTACGGGTTCTATTGGTTCGTGCTGGCAACCGACGCGGTTTTGCCTGCGTGGCATCGGGGTGCGCCGGAACCATTGCCGGAATACGCGACAATCGTTGTGCGTCACGTCCTTGAGGAAGTACTGCTGCCGGTCGGCCGCGCCATCCTGGAGCGCGAGGCGCTGCCGGCCTATTTGCAGAAGCGCCGCTGGTTTGGATCGAAGGGCGAACCACTGCTCAGCACGCACGTCACCTATGGCGTCAAATTCGGACAAGGCCCAGGGGCCACGCTTTTCACTGAGGTGGAGGTATTGCTCGGCGATCGGCGCGAATCCTATACCTTGCCGCTCGGCATTTGCTTTGAAGATGGCAGCAGCGGCCTGCTGGCGCAGCAACTGGCACTGGCGCGGGTGCGGCGCGGGCCCGATGTGGCGTTCCTGACCGACGCCTTCGCGCTGGATGGGCTGACGCGGGAATTGATCGCCGGCATGCGCGCCGAGCGCGTGGTACCGTTCGAAGGCGGGCGGCTGGAGTTCCGCAAAACCTTCCGCCTGGATGAAGTGGAATTGCCGGCCGACCCGGAAATTCACCGGCTGTCTGCCGAGCAATCCAACAGCACATTGATCGTCAACGACGCCATCGTGCTGAAAATCGTCCGCAAAGTACTGGCCGGCGTGCATCCCGAGGCCGAAATGACCGGCTTCCTGACCGCCCGCGGTTTTGAGAACATCGCACCGCTGCTGGGCGAAATGGTCCGGTTCGATGATGCCGGCGTACCGCATACCGTGGCGGTGGCGCAGGGCTTCGTGCGCAACCAGGGCGATGCCTGGAGCTGGACCCTGGATTATCTCGAACGCGTGGCCGGTGAACTGACGGAAGAAGACGACGATGCGGCCGTCAAGGATGCGCTGGGCAGCTACATGTTTTTTGCCAATGCGGTGGGGCGCCGGCTTGCGGAAATGCACGCAGTGCTGACCGAGGATACGCCGGAGCCGGGCTTCACACCCGAGCCCGCAACAGCCGAAGTGGTCTGCGGGTGGGCGGAACAAGCTGGCCTGCAAGTGGATTTGACGGTGCGGGCGCTGGATCGTGTAAACGACTGGCCGGACAGCATGGTGCAAGAGCATGCCGAAGATCTGCGCCGCCGGGCGCCGGATCTCAAACTCGCCATGCGGCGCCTCGCGGACGCCGCGGCAGGGGGCGCCTGGCAGACGCGTGTGCACGGGGATTTCCATCTGGGCCAGGTGCTGGTGACGCACGGCGATGCGACGTTGATCGATTTCGAAGGCGAACCAGCCAAAACCATGGAGCAGCGCCGCGCCAAATCGAGCCCGCTGCGCGATGTGGCCGGCTTGCTGCGCAGCTTCGATTACGCCGCCGCCACGGCCAGCGACGGGCGGGTGGCGGAGTCGGAAGCCGCCGGCACACGGCGCGCCATGCTCGCGGAGAACTTCCGCACCAACGCCAGCCGCACGTTCCTGGACGCGTATCGCGCCGTACTGCACGACGCGCCGCGCCCCTGGGTGTCGCCACAGGCCGAACGTGGATTGCTGGACCTGTTCCTTCTGGAAAAGGCCGCTTACGAAGTGCGGTATGAGGCAGCCAACCGGCCGGCCTGGATTGGCATTCCTCTTGGCGGATTGGTGCGGCTTATGGACCGTCTTCTGCCCGTGGAAGTGGCATGAGATCCGGAACGGTCCTGCGGCGTTGCAGCACAGGCGCGAACTGTCCGCGCGCCTGGCTGCGAAAGAGTATTTCATGACCGATATCATACCCGATCCCGGCGCGATCGACGCCATTGTGCACGCCCGCAACGGTGATCCCTTCGCGGTGCTCGGTCCGCATGAAACCAGCGCCGGCCGTGCCGTGCGCGCCTTCATTCCCAATGCCGATTCAATCGAAGTGCTGGAGCGCGCCACCCATCTTCCCCTCGGCACGCTGCAGCGCGTGCATCCGGCGGGTTTCTGGACCGGCAAAGTCGGCAGCGACGCGCCCTATCTTTTGCGCGTGTCAACCGCGGGGCTGAGCCACGAGACGGAGGATCCCTACAGTTTCCCGCCAATTCTCGGTGATATCGATATCTATTTGCTGGGCGAGGGGAGGCACCGGGATTTCGCGACTGCGATGGGTGCGCATGTCACCACCATAGACGGCGTGCGCGGCGTGCGCTTCGCAGTGTGGGCGCCGAATGCACGCCGCGTATCCGTTGTCGGCAGCTTCAACCAGTGGGATGGGCGCCGCCTGCCCATGCGGCTGCGGTTCGGCGCCGGCATCTGGGAAATCTTCGTGCCGCGGCTGGGCGCAGGCGCCGTCTACAAATACGAAATCCTGTCGCGCGACGGCGAAACATTGCCGCTGAAGGCCGACCCGGTCGCATGGGCCACGGAAATGCCGCCGGCCACCGCCTCGGTGGTTGCAAGTCCCGATGTGCCTGTCTGGCACGATCAGGAATGGATGGCCACGCGGCGCGAACGGCAGGGCGCCCAGGGACCGCTATCGATTTACGAAATGCACGCAATGTCCTGGATGCCGGCCGCGGAAAAGGGCGGCTTCGGCTGGAAGGAACTGGCGGACCGGCTGGTGCCCTATATCCAGCAAATGGGCTTCACCCATATCGAGCTGATGCCCATCATGGAACACCCGTTTGGCGGTTCCTGGGGCTATCAGCCGCTGGCACAATTCGCCCCCACGGCGCGGCTGGGGCCGCCGCAGCATTTCGCGGCGTTCGTGGACCGGTGCCACGAAGCGGGGATCGGTGTGATCCTGGATTGGGTGCCGGCGCATTTCCCCACCGACGCGCACGGGCTGGCGCGCTTCGACGGCACACCGCTTTACGAGCACGCCGACCCGCGCGAGGGATTCCAATACGATTGGAACACCTACATCTTCAACCATGGCCGCAACGAGGTGCGGGCGTTCCTGATCGGCAGCGCGCTGTTTTGGCTGGAACATTACCATGTGGATGGGCTGCGCGTGGATGCGGTGGCCAGCGTCCTGTACCGCGATTACAGCCGCAAAGAAGGCGAGTGGATTCCCAACCGCTACGGCGGCCGCGAAAATCTTGAAGCAATCCATTTCTTCCAGGAACTGTCGCGCGCCCTCATAGACCGGGTGCCGGGCGCGCTGCTGATCGCCGAAGAATCCACGGCCTTTCCGGGAGTCTCCCGCCCCGCCGATCAGGGCGGGCTGGGTTTCGACTTCAAATGGAATATGGGCTGGATGCACGACACGCTGCATTACATGGAGGAGCAGCCGATCTACCGCCGCTACCACCATGGGCTGATGACGTTCGGGCTGGTGTACGCGTTCTCGGAACATTTCGTGCTGCCGCTGTCGCATGACGAAGTGGTGTACGGAAAAGGCTCGCTGATCGGTAAAATGCCCGGCGACGAATGGCAGCGTTTCGCCAATTTACGCGCCTATCTCGGGTTCATGTGGACCCATCCGGGCAAGAAGCTGATTTTCATGGGCGGCGAACTGGCCCAGGAACGGGAATGGAACCATGACCGGGGGCTGGACTGGTTCCTGCTGGACCAGCCCGCCCATCAAGGCATTCAGACGCTGCTGCGGGATCTGAACGCTGTCTACCGGGCCAATCCGGCACTTTATGCCAAGGATAGCGATCCTTCCGGCTTCCGCTGGGTTGTACTGGACGACAGCGACCAGAGCGTGTTCGCCTATCTGCGATTAGGCAATGAAACCGACCCGCCGGTGCTGGCCGTGTGCAACTTCACGCCCGTGCCGCGTTCAGACTACCGCCTGGGCGTGCCGCACAGCGGAACCTGGCAGGAATTGGTGAACACGGACTCAGCACTCTATGGCGGGTCGAATGTCGGGAATGGTGGCGCGCTGCGGGCGCAGGACATTTCCAGCCACGGCCTGCCCGCATCGCTGCTGCTGACATTGCCGCCTTTGGCGACGTTGATTTTGCGCGCCGCCTAAGCATCGGCGCGCTGTTGGAGCGCGCATGATAGCCGAAGTAGTGCCCATAGACGGCAATCGCGAGCGGCCAGGGCCCACCCGGCTGGCCGATGGGTGCACCCGGTTCGCACTTTGGGCGCCCTCGATAGACAGCGTGTCGCTGGAATTTCAGGGCGCGCCGCAACAGCTCATGCGAGCCGCCGGGAACGGTTGGTTTGCGCTGGAAACAGCGGCGGCCGCGGGTGCCCGCTACCGGTTCAGGCTCGCCGATGGCACGTCGGTGCCCGACCCCGCCTCGCGCGCCCAGAGTGGCTGCGTGCATGATTGGAGCGTGGTGGTGGATCCCGCGGCCTTCGCGTGGCGGCATACCGCGTGGCGCAACCGGCCCTGGCACGAAGCCGTGATTTACGAAGTGCATGCCGGTGCGGCCGGCGGGTTCAACGGGCTGCGGCAGCGGCTGGCGGGCCTGGCCGAGCTGGGCTTCACCGCCATCGAATTGATGCCGGTGGCCGATTTTCCGGGTGCCCGCAACTGGGGCTACGACGGCGTGCTGCCCTACGCGCCCGACGCCGCCTATGGCACGCCGGACGAATTGCGCGCGCTGGTGGACGCGGCACACGGGCTGGACCTGATGGTGCTGCTGGATGTGGTGTATAATCATTTCGGCCCCGATGGCGCCTATCTGCACGGCTTCGCCCGCCCCTTTTTCGACCCCGACGTGCACACGGCCTGGGGTGCGGCCATCGATTTCACGCGGCCAGAGGTGCGAGATTTCTTCATCGGCAACGCGCTGATGTGGCTGAACGAGTACCGCTTTGATGGCCTGCGATTCGACGCCGTGCACGCCATCAGCCCGCCCGAATTCCTGCCCGAAATGGCGGCCGCTATCCGGGCGGGCGCGGTGCGCGACGTGCATCTGGTGCTGGAGCACGAAGGCAATATGGCGTCACTGCTGCGCGCGTCCCCACGCGCCGCGGGTTATGATGCCCAGTGGTCGGACGATTTTCACCATTGTCTGCATGTGCTGCTGACCGGTGAAAGCGAAGGCTATTACGGCGGGTTTCAAAATCCGGCGGCACAGCTGGCGCGCGCGCTGGCGGAGGGTTTTGTCTACCAGGGCGAAATCCCGCCCGGTCACACGGCTCCGCGCGGTGAACCCAGCGCGCATTTGCCGCCCACCGCTTTTGTGATCTGCCTGCAAAATCACGATCAGATCGGCAACCGCGCGTTCGGCGACCGGCTGACGGCGCTGGCCGATCCGCAAGGGTTGCGCGCGGCCACAACCCTTCTGCTGCTCAGCCCTTTCATCCCGCTGCTGTTCATGGGCGAGGAATGGGGTACGCGCACCCCGTTCCTGTTCTTTACCGACCACAATGCCGAATTGGCGCCGCTGGTGCGCGACGGGCGGCGCCGCGAATTCCGCCATTTCGCGGCGTTCCAGGACGAAGCGGTGCGGGCGCGCATTCCGGATCCGAACGATCCCGCCACGTATCGCGCCTCGATCCCCGATCCGGCCGAATCGGCCACGCCGCCGCACACCGGCATCCTGCATTTGCACCGCACCCTGCTGCACATTCGCGCGAACCGGATCATGCCTGGCATTCCGGGGTGCCGCAGCCTGGGTGCGCGCGCGGTGGGCGACCGGGCCGTGCACGCGGCCTGGCTGCTTGGAACCGGCAGCACGCTGACGCTGCAAAGCAATTTCGGCACATCGCCGATCGATGCCGCATGCCCGCCCGGGAAATTGCTGTTCACCAGCACGCCCGCCGAGGGCCCAATCCTACCCGCCGCCTGCACCCGCGCATTCCTGGAAAGCAACCTATGACCGACGCGGCATTGCGAGACCTGGCGGTAGCGGCGGGCATCGCGCCGCAATGGAAAGACATATACGGCCGCACGCACGACGTCACAATCGATACGCTACGCGAAATACTCAAGGCGCAGGACTTGCCGGCTCTCACCGCCCAGCAAATTGCCGAAAGCCATGCCATGGCCACGGCTTTGCCGGCGCATTTACCACCGCTCATTACCGCACAGATCGGCTATCCGGTGCATGTGCCGATACCGCCGACGCGCTACCATTTGCAGCTCGAAGACGGCAGAACATTTGATGGCTATGCCGAAGCCGCGCCGGGCGGCGCCGCCATTCCGGCCATTCTTGAAGCCGGGTTGCACAAGCTGCTGATTGGCGAGACGGAAACCGTCATCGCCACGGCACCGCGCGCATGCCCTACCGTTGCCGCCATCATTCCCGGGGGCCGCGGCTACGGCATTTCGGTGCAAATCTACAGCCTGCGGCGTGAAGGGGACGGCGGCATTGGCGATTTTACGGCCCTGGCTCAATTCGCCCGTGACGCGGCACGGCAGGGCGCGCACTGCCTCGCCATCAGCCCCGTGCACGCACAATTCAGCGCCGAACCAGGCCGGTTCGCGCCTTACGCACCGTCCAGCCGTATCGCGCTGAACGTTCTGCATGCCGATGTCGGCGATGATGCCGGCTGGCGCGCGATCTCCGCCCCGCTGGAGCAGGCCCCCCTGATCAGCTGGCACGATTCCGCCAGCGCCCGCCTGCGCCGGCTGCGTGAAATATTTGAGCAGCAGCGGAACGATTCCGCGTGCATGGCGGAATTCGCCGCCTTCCGCGCCCGGCGGGGCGCACCGCTGGAACAGCATGCCCGTTTCGAAGCACTGCACGCCCATTTCCTGGCGCAGGACCGCCAATACTGGCACTGGCGCAATTGGCCGGTGTCATTCCGCGATCCGCACGGTGCAGCGGTCGACGCATTCGTGCGGGCGCACGCCAAAGACGTTGATTTCCACGCCTTCGCGCAGTTTCTGGCCGATCAGGGCCTGGCCCAGGCGCAGCATGCGGCGCGCGAGGCGGGCATGGCCGTGGGGTTGATCGCCGATCTGGCCGTGGGCATCGATAGCGGCGGCAGCCAGAGCTGGGGCAATCCAGCCGAAATGCTGACCGGCCTGACGATCGGCGCGCCGCCGGATCTGCTGCAGCCGCGCGGCCAGAATTGGGGCCTTACGGCACTTTCACCCCGCGGCATGATCATGCACGGCTTCGCGGCATTCACCGATATGCTGACCGTTTCGCTCGCCCATGCCGGCGGAGTGCGCATCGATCACAGCATGGGCCTGCACCGGCTATGGGTGATGCCGGAAGGGGCGGGCGCCAATGAGGGTGCCTATTTGCATTACCCGGAAACCGATTTGCTGCGCCTGGTAGCGCTGCATGCCGATCGCCACCGCGCCGTGGTGGTGGCCGAGGATCTTGGAACGTTACCGGAGGGGTTCCAGTATCGCCTGCAGCAGGCCGGCATTTCCGGCATGCGGGTACTGTATTTCGAACGCGACGCCGCGGGCCGCTACACGCCACCCGCGCAATGGCCACACCAGGCCGCGGCTATGACCACAACACACGACCTGCCCACAATTGCCGGATGGTGGAGCGCCCACGACCTGGAATGGCGTGCCGCCATGGGCATGCAGGAGGACGCGGCGGAAGATGCGGCATTACGCCAGATAGACCGGGAATTGCTCTGGAACGCCATGCGGGAGAGCGGCGCCGCCCAGGGCGACATGCCCGCAGCCTCGGCACCGTTGGTGGCCCTGGACGCCGCGATTGCGCATACCGCAGGCAGTGCCTGCGATTTGCTGATCCTGCCGGTGGAGGATGTGCTCGGCTCGGTTGAACAGCCAAATATTCCGGGCACCGTCACGGAACATCCAAACTGGCGCCGCCGCCTGCCGGGGCTGGCCGCGACCCTGCTCGATGCGCCCGAAGTCACCGCGCGGCTGCGCATGGTGATGCATCATAGACATCGGCATTGAGTGTGATTCACATGCAAGAAAAAACAAGCAGTTCTTTTTTGAAAAAAAGAACCAAAAAACTTTTCATCATTAGGCACGCCGTGGATCCAACGCGCACCTTAATGAGCAAAAGTTTTTGCTTCTTTTTTCAAAAAGAAGTGCTTTCTACCTTCCTACGGACCGGCCCCGCATGAAAAAGCTCTCAGCCACGGCACGATTACAGTTCCACAAGGACTTCCCGCTGCCAGCGGCAACCGCATTGGTGCCGTATTTCAACCAGCTTGGCATCAGCCACATCTACGCCTCGCCCTTGCTGCGCGCGCGCGCCGGTTCCACGCATGGCTACGACATCGTCAATCATAACGAAATCAATCCGGAGCTCGGCGGCGAAGCAGCGCTCGTGGAATTTGTGGCAAGCCTGCGCCAGCACGGCATGGGCCTGATTCTGGATATCGTGCCGAACCACATGGGTGTCGGTGGCGCCGAGAATGCCTGGTGGCTCGACGTGCTGGAATGGGGCCGCGCCAGCCCCTATGCGGATTTCTTCGATATAGACTGGGATCCGCCCGATGCCACGTTACGTGGCCGCATGCTGGCACCCTTCCTGGGAGATGCCTATGGCATTGCCTTGCGCCAAGGCGATATCAAGCTGGAATTCGATGCCGCGGATGGCCGCTTCTTCGCCAGCTATTTCGATAACCGCTTTCCGATCAACCCGCGCGACTACGCCGCCATTCTACTTTCCGAAGGGGGCGTCGTTGAGGAAGCCGCGCGCACCTTTGCCGATTTACCGGCGGATCGTGACGGCATGCGCCGCGCCGCAGCGGAGGCGCGGCGGAATTTGCGGCGCCCGGAGCTCACCCCCGCCATTGCCGCGACGTTGCAACAATACTGTGCCAAGACCCAATCCGGCCGCGATCACCTGCATCGTTTGCTGGACCGGCAGAATTTCCGCCTGGCGTCGTGGCGGGCCGCGTCGGATGAAATCAACTGGCGGCGTTTCTTCGACGTCAATGCCCTGGCCGGCATCCGCGCCGAACTGCCGCAAGTGTTCGATGCCACGCATTCAACCATCATGCGGCTTTACGCCGATGGTCTGATCGACGGCGTGCGCATCGATCATGTCGATGGCCTGGCGGACCCGCGCGCCTATTTGCGCAAGCTGCGGCGCCGCTTGCAGGCGGAAGGGGCCCGGCGCGACCCGGCGCTGCAAACCGGCGAGCCGTTGATCTGGGTGGAAAAGATCCTGGCCCCGCATGAACGCCTGCCGCCGGAATGGCTGACCGACGGCACTACCGGCTATGATTTCATGAACGAAGCGGCCGCCGTACTGCACGACCCGGATGGCGAGGCCGAAATGACCCGGATCTGGGTGCAGGCCACCGGCCGGCCCGCCGAATTCGCCGACGAGGTGGTGCCGGCGCGGCGGCAGATCCTGCGCGAAAGCCTGTCCAGCGAACTTTTCGCGACCGCGGTGGCGCTGCACCGCATCGCACGGCGCGACCTGGTAACGCGGGACGTAACGCTGACGGCCATTCACCGCACTCTGGTGGAAATCCTCGCCCATTTCCACGTCTACCGTATCTATGCGGGGCCTGGCGGCCTGTCGCCGGCGGATCGCCGCGCCATGGATTGGGCAATGGCCGGTGCACGGCGCACGGTGCGGGCGGTAGACCGCGATTTGCTGGAATTGCTGGCAGGCTGGCTCTCGGGCGAAACGCTTCGGCAGGTGCCGGCCGGGGCCCGGCGCCAGGAAATCGTGCGCGCCATGGTGCGGTTCCAGCAACTTTCGTCGCCCACAGCAGCGAAATCGGTAGAGGATACAGCGTTTTACCGCTACGGGCGCCTGCTTTCCCGCAACGAAGTCGGCACGGACCCGGACCAGTTCGCGCTGCCCGTACCCGCCTTCCACGCCGCCTGCCGCGAACGCCGCAAGCGCATGCCGGGCGCTTTGCTCGCCACCGCCACGCATGATCACAAGCGCGGCGAGGATGCGCGCGCCCGCCTGGCCGTACTCAGCGAAATTCCGGGTGAATGGGAAGCCGCCCTGCAACGCTGGACCCGCCTGAATGCGCCGCTGCGGCGTGATCTGAACGGTCCGGCGCCGGATGCCGCCGACGAGGTGATGCTCTACCAATCCATTATTGGCGCCTGGCCGCTGGAATTAACTTGCGAGGATCGGGACGGCCTGCAAGCATTCCGCGATCGGGTCGGCGCCTGGCAACAGAAGGCATTGCGGGAAGCCAAGCGCCACTCCGGCTGGGCGGCGCCCGATGCCGCCTATGAACAGGCGTGCCAGGATTTCCTGGCCGGCGTGCTGGATGCGGACCGGCCGGCCAAGGTGGCGCAGGATATCTGCGCCTTTGTCGATCGCATCGCGGCGGCCGGTGCGGTGAATGGCCTGTCGCAAATGCTGTTGCGTGTGACGGGCTGCGGTATTCCGGATTTATATCAAGGTTGCGAGTTCTGGGATTTCTCACTGGTTGACCCAGATAACCGGCGGCCTGTCGATTTCACACGGCGCCGTGCAGCACTTTCGGAGGCCATACTTTCGGAGACCAGACTTTCAGAGGACGCCAAACCCACTGATGCGGACAGCCAAACGCTTATGGGCCAATGGCGCGATGGCCGCATCAAGCTGGCTGTTCTTCACGCCGCCCTGCAATTTCGGGCCGCCGAGCCCGAATTGTTTCTACACGGCACCTACACGCCCTTGAAATTGGAAGGCCGGTACGCCGATCATGCTTTAGCTTTTGCCCGCAGCCACGCGGGCAGTCATGCCATCACGGTGATTTCAAGACGGCCTGCCAGATTTGGAATTCAGGCCACGCCATATGTGAAGCCCGAGACATGGACGGGAACCAACATTGTAATGCCGCGTATTTTGTCGGGACTTAGCTTGACAGACAGACTGCGCCGCACCGGAACCTTTAAGGCATCGGCGCGGTTGAGGCTCGACCTGCTTCTCGGTGAACTACCCGTGGCATTGCTGGAGGCAAGATGAATCGCATTGTGGTCGTTTCCAACCGGGTGCAGGTGCCAAAGGAAGGCACTCCATCGGCGGGCGGGCTGGCGGTGGCCCTGGACGACCTGATGGCACGCCGCGGCGGCCTATGGTTCGGCTGGAGCGGCACGGTGTCCAAGGACACAACGCACAGCGTGGCCATGACGCAGGTCGGCCCGATGCAGTACGCCACCATCGATCTGACGGCCGAAGAACACGAGCGGTATTACAACGACTTCTCCAACGGCACGCTATGGCCGCTGCTGCACTCTATGCCCGGCGACATGGGGTTCGACCGCCGCAGCGCGCTGGCCTACCGCCAGGTCAACCAGCGCATGACGGACGCGCTGGTGCCGCTGCTGCGCCCCACCGATCTGGTCTGGATCCACGACTACCATCTGATGGCCATGCCGGCGATGCTGCGGGCCCGCGGCGTGAACGCGCCGATCGGCTTTTTCCTGCACGTGCCGTTTCCTTCGCCGGACATGCTGGCCAGCGTGCCGGAAGCCGGTGCCCTTATCCGCGACCTGCTGTCGGCCGATTTGCTGGGCTTCCAAACCAGCAACGACGTTGAGAATTTCGCCGCCGCCGCCCACCGGCTGGCCGGCGCCACCAGACTCGCCTCCGGCAACGGCCTGCAACTCGGCGAACGCCGCGTGCGGCTGGGCGCCTTTCCGGTGGAAATCGAGGCCCGCGAATTCGCCGCCATGGCCGAAACTGCATGGCGCGCCCCGGCAACGGAGCGGCTGCGACGTAGCCTGAACGGCCAGAATCTGATTCTTGGCGTGGACCGCATGGACCCCACCAAGGGCCTGCCGCAACGCCTGGCGGGTTACCGGCGCCTGCTGGAAACCCGGCCCGATTGGCGCAGCCGGGTCACGCTGCTGCAAATCGCCGCCGAATCCCGCAAGGAGGTGATGGTCTATCGCGACCTGCGCATGCAGGTGGACCGCGAGGCCGGCGCCATCAACAGCGAATGGGGCGAACCGGATTGGACACCCGTGCGCATCATCGCGCGTGGCGGCGCCAGATCCACGGTCGCCGGTTACATGCGCGAAGCGCGCGTGGGGCTGGTGACACCGCTGCGCGACGGCATGAACCTGGTCGCCAAGGAATATATCGCCGCCCAGGATCCGCAGGATCCCGGTGTGCTGGTGCTCAGCAAGTTCGCCGGCGCCGCCAGGCAACTAGGCACCGCGCTGCTGGTAAACCCGCATGACGCCGATGAGCTGGCCGACGCGATGGACCGTGCGCTGACGATGACGCTCTCTGAGCGGCAGGAACGCTGGCAGACAGCCTGGCGCGCCATTGAAAGCGCCACGCCCGCCTGTTGGGGCCGGAATTTCCTGGCCGCCCTCACGCGCTCCAGCCTCACCTCGCCGAAGGGCGGTACGGAGCCCTCGCCGCTGGCCCCTGCCGCAGTTACGCCCATCACGATTTCCAGGGCCTCGGCCCAATCCATGCGGGCGATGCAGATGGGCCCGGGCACGAACAACTAGGTAGGACTGCCCTAAACCGCCCCCCGCCGAGCCGCATCATACCAAGCCGCCTGCTGCTTTTTGTAAGCCCGCCCCTGCAAATCCACGCGCCGGACGATCTCCCGATACTCCGCGCGCGCTGCATTGGGATCGCCGGTACGGGCCAGCAATTCGGCATAGCGGTAGCGCGCTTCTTCCCCCGGGTAGGTGGTAGCCAGAGCCCGCAAAGCCGCCAGCGCCTCCTGGGTTTGTCCCAACCCCTCCAGGATCCGCGCGTATAGCAACTGCACATCCGCCGGCCGCCAGTCCGGGTTTTCCGCCCGCAAAGCATCTAGCGCCGCGCGCGCCCCCGCTAAATCGCCGGTGGCAAAGCGGGCGCGGGCAAGGCCGCCGAGAACGGCCGGGTCCGCCGCGTGCAGGCCCGTGGCGCTGTCCTCGTAGAGGGTTGCCGCTTCCTGCATGCGGCCCAGGCGCAGGCATTCTTCCGCGAGGCGCAGCCGGTTATGCACGGTAGGGGCAATCTGCACGTCGCGGGCCATGGCGCGGTAGTCGCGCCCGGGATCCATCGTGGTGACCAGATTATGCTTCATCCGCCTCGCGGTGCGGCCCGACAGCAATTCGGGCGCCACTTCCAGGATGATGTACAGAAGCGAACCAATGCCCGGCAGGAACAGGATGATCCATAACCAGGGATTCATGCGGCCGGTGCGGTAGGCGTGTATCGCCAACCCGATCTGCAGCAGCAGTTCCAGCGCTCCGAAAGGCATGCGGCCAAGGCCTCGGCGTATCAGTTACGGCCGATCAGGTAGCGTGAGGGGCAGTCTTTCGCCAGGGGCCGGTTGCGGGCACAGGCAAAGGCAAGAGTTCTTTTTTGAAAAAAAGAACCAAAAAACTTTTGCTTACAAGGCGTACGCATTGCCGCAACGCTTACGCCAACGGACAAAAGTTTTTGCTTCTTTTTTCTTGCCCTAGAACCCGGTGAAACCAACGGCCGGGTTCGGTGTGCCCGGATCGGAGGGCCGGGCCAGATGCGCCACTACAGGCTGCGCATG
>FSYC01000564.1_pt1 | contig 18202 bp, 22 predicted proteins | sample 1638431 | NCBI WGS metagenome assembly FSYC01 (sample SAMEA3914788, study PRJEB12502) | metagenome | biome: forest; material: soil | place: Canada | collected 2011-07-03 | depth 0.1 m | reverse complement strand
TGCCTGGTGAGCCCGGTTACGGAACGGTACCTGTATTCGTGGCGGCGGTTGGGCGAGGTGCTGGGTGCCGACCACAAGGCCGTTCAACGCTGGCATGCCCAAGGTATTGATATGCTGGTGGGCGCGGTGACGGCGTTGCGGCGGATGGGCACGGCGGCGGGCGGCTAGCGGTGTCAGTCGGGGGCGGCATTTAGGAGGACTGTGTAGCGGCACCTGGGCGTGACGTAGGTGCCGGTCATGGTTTGGCCGTGCAGTACGCCGGTGAAGGCAAGGCGATAGGGCTGGCGATTCATGCCCATCGTTTGTGCCGATGCGGTGATTGCCCCGGATGGGCTGATGGTGCCTTCGAGGACCGTGACGCCTTCCTGCGGGGTAAACTGTACCGTTTCGCCATTGCGGTTGAGGCTGGCGCGATTGAGGACGTCGCAGGTGCCCGCGACGGGGGTGAGCGTTCCGACATAGGTGCTGGGCGGCCCCCCGGCGCAGGCGGATAGGAGGCCCGCGGCGGCGAGGAGCGCCGCGACGGACGGGCGGTTTGTGGCAAAATAGGATAATAAGCGGATACGATGCATTTTTTCCTTGCCCACCTGCCCCAACTTTCGGTATAACTGGCTTAAGGATGGCGGCTTGTGCACGCAACACTGCGACTGCCGGTTTCGCCTGTTTCCCATTTCCGCGCCGCATTGGCGCCAAGTTTCATGCACTGCCTTTTGGTGGCGGTTGGCAATGGCTGACTGGCATTTCGCGCGGGTTCTGGAGGTGCTTTTGGCGGATAATAGACCGAAACAGCCGTTGGATGTGCTGATACGCACTATGAGAGAGCTTTACGATGAGGGGCGTTTCAAGGAGGCGGCCGATATAGCGAAAGCGGCGGCGCCGTATGTGCATCCCAGGGCCGTAGGGCGGGCCGGCGTTGGAGATATCGCGACGCTGAGGGATCACGAACTTGACAGTTTGGACGAGGCCGACGGTTGCGGAACGCGCGCTTCGGCGGAGGATCCGGACTGATCTGACAAGTTGGGCCGATTATGTATTGAGGCCGCGGGGGCAGGCACCGGCGGCGCATCACCTGGAGATTATTAAAGGACTTGAGGCGGTGGCCGCCGGGGAGACCGAGCGGTTAATGCTATTGCTGCCACCTGGGGCGGCGAAAAGCACTTATGCCAGCAGCTTGTTTCCAGCGTGGTGGATGGCGAGAAATCCAACCGCGTCGGTAATCACGGCCTGCCATACAGCAGGTTTGGCGGAATATTTCGGTCGTTCGGTGCGGTTGCTAGTGCACGAACATGGGGCGCGGCTGAACCTGTTTCTACGGCCGGATGCGCGCGCGGCCGGGCGATTTTCGACGGAGCAGGGCGGGGAATATTTCGCCGTGGGTGTGGGCGGCGCGGTGACGGGGCGGCGGGCCGACTTGGCGTTGATTGATGACCCGGTGCGCAGTGCGGCCGATGCCGACAGCCAAGCGGCGCGAGATCGATTGTGGGATTGGTATCGTTGCGAACTGCTGACGCGGCTGAAACCCCATGGGCGGGTAATATTGGTTATGACCAGATGGCATAGCGATGATTTGGCAGGGCGGTTGCTGGATCAGGAGGGCTGGCAGTGTATTCGTCTGCCGGCTTTGGCGGAGGAGAACGATCCGCTGGGCCGCGCGTTCGGCGATGCGCTTTGGCCGGCCTGGGAGGGGCGCGAGGCATTGCTGGCAAAGCGAACAACTCTGGGCGAGCGGAGTTTCGCGGCGCTGTTTCAGCAGGCTCCGTTGCCGGCGGATGGCGCGCTATTCGACGTGTCAAAAATTCGGCTCGTGGATAGTGTTCCGGACGGTGTTGCCGTGCGGGCCTGGGATTTGGCGGCGGGCATGAATACCGCGCGTGATCCCGATTGGACGGCGGGTGTTAAGTTGCTGCGCGATAGCAATGGGTTATTCTGGGTGGATGACGTGCGCCGCTTCAGGGCGTGCCCCGGCGACGTGGAGAAGATCATTGTTGAGACCGCCGCGCGTGACGGGGAGGCGGTGACGATCAGTTTGCCGCGCGATCCGGGGCAGGCGGGGCATTACCAGGTGATGATGCTGACGCGGGCGCTGGCCGGATATCGCGTGCGCAGCTCTCCGGAGGCCGGCAGCAAGGTGCAGCGGGCCGAGCCGGTGGCGGGGCAGATCGAGGGGGGCAATGTTTTCGTGCGCCGGGGCGCGTGGAACCGGGACTTTCTTGACGAGGTGGCGCTGTTTCCAAATGGTGCGAAAGATGACCAAGTTGATGCGCTATCACGTGCATTTGGTTTGCTGACCGGCGGCGCCAAGCCGGCGCGCTTTACATCGGTGCCGTATCTGGCACGGTAGGAGCCCAGGTGTTTCGAACAATCTGCGACATGATCCCGGTGGACCGGGATTTGCCGGCGCGCGCGCGCGATCTGGATATCCTTGAGCGCATCTTGGAAAATCGGCTGTATTCAGTTTTACCGTACGAGTTTCACGAGGAACGCACCGACGGTGGGGAGTATATTCCGTTGCGGTTGCGGCGGCCGTCGGTTCACTATGCGCTGGCGCGTGTGGTTGTTGAAGATAGTGTAGCGCTGCTGTTCAGTGAAGGACATTTCCCTTCGATAGAGTCGGCGGATCGGGGGGCACGGGATATCGTGGGGGCGCTGGCGCGCAGCACGCGGTTGAATTCGGTAATGACCGAGGCGGCATTGCGCGGCAGCGTGGGGTCGGTGGCGATCTTGCTGCGTGTGTTACGCCGCCGGCCATTCTTGCAGGTGATGACGACAACCTATCTGACGCCGCGGTGGGATCCGGAAGCACCGGATACATTGATGTCTGTGGTTGAGCGGTACAAGGTGAGTGGCGCGGAACTGGTGGCGCAGGGCTATGACGGCGTTGATGCCGACGCGGTCTACTGGTTTGGCCGGTGCTGGGACGTTGAGTGGGAAACCTGGTTCGTGCCGGTGCCGGTGGGCGCGGCGGTGGCGCCGGTGGCGGACCCAGTGCGGTCTGTGCGGCATGGGTTGGGCTTTGTACCACTTGTGTGGATACAGAATCTGCCTGGCGGGTCGGGCGTTGACGGCGCGTGCACGTTTCGGGCTGCTATCGATGCGTCGATTGAAATAGACTATCAGCTTAGCCAGGCTGGACGAGGCTTGAAGTATAGCAGCGATCCAACTTTACTGATAAAAGAGCCCGCCGGACTTGACGGCAGGATGGTGCGTGGGGTCGCCGATGCGCTGGTCGTGAGCGAAAAAGGCGATGCGAAGCTGCTGGAAATTGGCGGCACGGCGAGCCAGGCAGTGATCGACTATGTGCGCATATTGCGTGAACTGGCGCTGGAGAATGTGCACGGCAATCGCAGCGATGCCAGCCGGCTGAGCGCGCCGGCGAGCGGCCGCGCTTTGGAATTGATGAACCAAGGGCTGCTGTGGCTGGCCGACAATTTGCGCGTGAGCTATGGCGAAGGTGGCATGCTCGCGGTGGCCGAGATGATGTTGCGTGTTCATAGGGTGATGCCGCTTCGTATCGATGGCCAGGAATTGCCGCGGGTAGAGGCGGATTGCATGCTGAATTTGCGGTGGCCGGATTGGTATCCGCCAGATGCAATCGACCGGCAACGCGATGCGCAAACCGTGACGGCGCTTGTTGCAGCCAGACAACTCTCACGCGAGACCGGCCTGCAGGTTCTGGCGCCGACCTATGACATCGCTGATGTGCCAGCGGAACTGGCGCGCATTAAGGCGGAGGGTGCTGAATGACGGGTGACGAACATGTTTCTAGCCGCGCGGATGAGCTTACGGCGCTGCGGGCGCGGAACGAGCAGTTGGAGACCAGCCTGAAGGAGGCGCGCGCCAGTGCGGAGAAGCAGCTTGTACATCTGGAGCTGAAGGCCGAAGCCTTGAAAAGCGGCATGGTTGATCTTGACGGCCTGAAGCTGATTGAACATTCAGACGTTTCCGTCGACGAAAACGGCCAGGTGCGTGGTGTGGCCGCCGTGATGTCTCGCATGCGGCGAGATAAGCCTTGGTTATTTACGCCTGCCAGTTCCAGCAGCATCGCGAGCATTCCGGCCAATGTGCCAAGTAAAGCAAAATTGGCGACGGAAATGAGCTTGGACGAATGGCGAACGGCGCGGGCGGAGCTTTTGCGGCGCCGATAATCGACCAAAGCGCCGCGGCGGGTCGGCGCGGTTTGTTTAACATAGGGCCGAGGGTCCGATTTTTTTGGGGGCTACCATGGGTATCCAGAATTTTCCCGCCGCGCTGCAGCCGATCATTCAGCAAGGTTTCCTGGAACGAGAGTTTCAACAGGCATTGCGCTCGCGCCTGGGATATCGGGCCTGCGCGGATCGTGAAGAATTCGCCGTGGGTATCGGCGAGACACTGACGAAGACGCGGGCGGGGTTGCGGCCAGCGGTGACGACGCCGCTGGCGCCTTCGACAAACACCAACCTGGATAACGGATTGACGGCCGGCACGTGGGGCGTGGAGCAGTATACGCTGACGCTGAACAACTATGCCTCCACCATGGATTTGAACATGGTGACCAGCCGGGTGGGCATTGCGAGCCTGTTTCTGCAGAATGCCTACGCCAATGGCGAGCAGGCGGCGCGAAGCCTGGATGACCTGGCACGCAATTCCTTGTTCTCTGCCTATTTCGGCGGGAATTCGCGCGTGGTGACCACGCTCACGAGTGGCGGCCCCAGCATTGAAGTGGATGATGTGCGTGGGTTTCAGACAGCGTTTGTCAATGGTGTGCAATTGCCCGTGTCGGCCAGCAATCCGCTGGCGGTGACGGTGGGAGCGGATAGCTATTCGCTGGTCGGCGTGGTGCCGGACGCAACGAATGTATCGGTGGCGCCAAACGGGGTTTCGGGCGCACTGATTTTTTCCAGCAATGTTAGTGTGACTGACGGAGCGGCGGGTAATTCCGTGTTGGCGGCGACCGGCTCCTTGATTTTGCGTCCCAATGGCCGGACGAACACGTCGCAGCTTGTGGCGGGGGATACATTGGCCATGACCAATGTGCTGGACGCGGTTGCCAATCTGCGGCTGAACGCAGTGCCCGATATTGATGGCGCCTATAATTGCTACCTGGATCCGATCAGTGCGCGGCAATTGTTTGCGGATCAGGATTTCCAGCGTCTGTTCATCGGTGCAACGTCGGCGACCGAGGTGTTTAAACCCGGCCAGGGCGTGGTGAACGATTTTCTGGGATTGCGGTTCGTGCTGACCAATGAAGCGTTTGTGCAGCCTTATGCGGGTGTTTCCGGGGCGGTGGTGCGGCGGCCGATCGTGGTGGGGCAGGGCGCACTTGTGGAAGGTGATTTCGCCGGCATGGCGAGCGATGATGTGGCACCGAGCGACGCGATTGTGTCGCTGGTGGATGGGGTGTGCATGGTGACGCGCGAGCCGCTGGACCGGCTGCAGCAGATCATTGCGCAATCCTGGTATTGGATCGGGGGATTCTGTGCGCCATCCGACACGACAACCACGAGCATGACGGTGGCGACGGCCACGAATGCCAATTTCAAACGGGCGATCATGATTGAACATCTTGGCTAGGTTCTGTGCGTGAAAGGGGTTTGGCACCCCCTTTTTCAGCGGCTTCTCGTGATTGGGATAGGCCATGTTCACCGACCAGCAGAAGACTGACATTCGCCGATTCTGCGGGTACCCCGCCTATGGGGCCGCGCCGGGTGGCAATATGGGTTGGCGATTCTTTACGGCTTATGGTGCGCTTGAGTATCGGATAAACAATTTGTCGACGACAGAAGCGCAGGTGGTTGTGAACTACCTGACGACGCTGAACCAATTGGAACAGGTTGTGCCTGGCGCGAGCGACAATTTGGATAGCGATGGCGCGGCATCGTGGACGCATAATCGCAACGAAGTGGCTGACCGGCTGCGGTTGCTAGACAGCTGGTGCCGGCGGCTCTGCGCATTTCTGGGGGTGCCGCCAGGTGAGGGGCTGGGCAGTGGCGGATTGAGCTGGGTAGTGTAATGGACGGGGCACAGCTGACCGACAGGATTTACCACGGCATGGGTGTTGCCGCGCGGCGGCTGGGGGCGTTGTATATTGTCTACCGACCTGCCGCTAGGGCAAATCCGCTGAGCAGCCGCAATCGGGTAATTAAGCTCTACGCCGTTTTCAGTGCCGGGGACGGACGTTTCACGCAGGCCGAAGCATACGGTGACGCGGTTTGGTCGGGTGTGTTTGACGCGTGCTATACGCAGCCGGGAGATTATCTTGTCGGTCCGGCGGGGACTTTCTTTGTGGCCGCCCAGGCCCCATTGTTGCCGGTGCAATGTATCAAGACCAACCGTGTTCTGACAATTGCACGGCCGGCGCAGCCTTTGGCGGGTGGATATAGCGGTTTGGTGATTGAAACCGCTTTGGATGTGGATGTTGGCTGGCCAGCCAGCGTGCTGGCGCTGTCGACGCGGATTTCCGGCAATCTGCCGGAAAGGCGCTTTGGCAATTGGAGCGTATTGTTGCCGCGGCTTCCGGTGGCACCTTTAGCGGGCGATGTTATCGTTGATGATACCGGCCGGAATTTCGTGGTGGGCGCTACCGAGCAGAGCGATCTTGGGTGGCGGCTGACGGTACGTGAGGTCGCTGGCTAATACCGGCCCACATTGAGGCCGACCGATAGGAAGCAAGGAAGCGCTTCTTTTTGAAAAAAGAAGCAAAAACTCTTGTCCATTGGCGTGCGCGTTGCCGCAACGCGCACGCCCTATAAGCAAAAGTTTTTTGGTTCTTTTTTTCAAAAAAGAACTGCTTGCCTTCGCCTTGCGTGATGCGACGTCTTGGGGAATATGAATGACCGCCGACCAATTGCACGTCGTTACGGCCCGTTTCAATCCGCTGCGCTGGGAGACGCCGGAGCGGCATTATCGGGATTGGGTGACCCATATCCTGGATTCGGGCGCGCGATTGACCGTGGTTGAGGTGCAGTACGGAAAACGGGCATTTCAATGTGAAATGCCGCATGTACATCATGTCGGGTTGCGGGCGGATAGCTGGGTTTGGGGCAAGGAATGTGCGCTGAACGAGGGCATTAAACGCATTCCCGACGCGGCATATATTGCCTGGGGTGACGCCGATGTGTGGCACCGCAAAGAAGGCTGGGCGCGGGAAACCGTGGAGTATTTGCAACATTATCGTGTGGTGCAGACCTGGACCCGCGCGTTGGACCTGGGACCGCATGATGAATTGATCGGCGTGCACAGCTCGTTTTGTGGCCAGTACCAGAACGGTGCTCCGCTGGTGGCCGATGGACCTGGATTCTGGGCGTTCGACGGCGGCTATGCGGAGTATCCGCATAGCGGGTATTTTTGGGCCTGCAAGAGGGAATTCCTTGATTGGAGTGGCGGGTTGTTCGAGCTTGCCGGCATGGGCAGTGCCGACCATCACATGGCTTTGGCGCTGGTAGGGCGCGTGGAGCGGAGTTTCCCGGCGGGATCGAGCGCTTCCTATCAGGCGCATTTGACGCGTTGGCAGGATCGCGCCTGCCGGTATGTGAATGGGCGGATCGCCGCGGTGCCGGGTATTGTTGAGCACCGCTTTCATGGCAGCAAGCGCAAGCGCGGCTATCTGGATCGGTGGGATATGTTCGTACGGCACGGCTTTGATCCGGATGCGGATTTGAAGCGCAATAGCTGGGGAATGCTGGAATGGGCGGGTAACAAACCCGAACTTGAGCGGGAATGGGACCTGTATTTACGGTCGCGCTGCGAGGACGATAATTTCTGTTGAGGCGCGCGCATGGCCGATCTTTCGGATGTTGAAAATGCCCTGGTGAATTTGCTGACCCTGCTGATTTATCCGAACGGAGCGGGCGCAGAGAGCGCGTTGCAGGCGCCGGCGCGGGTGTTTCGTGGGTTGCCGGCGAACAGCCTGCTGCTGGAGGACCGCACGAATGGCATACTCGATATCAGCGTTTTTCCCGTAGCGGGCTCGACAAAAGATACCACGCGTTGGGGCGTGCAGGCGTTTGAACTGCCGGGCGCGCCAAGCCTGACCGTGTCGGCGCAGGGCAATTCGGCGAGTTTCACGGGCATTGCGGCGGCAGGTGATCTGGCCGGCGTGCTGGCGGGACAAGTCGCCTATATTTACGCGGCGCAACCAGGCGATAGCGCGGCGCTGGTGGCGGCGGTTTTGGCGGACGCAATTCGCGCCAATACGATATGCTGGCTGACCGGGGCGACATTGATCTTGCCGGGATTCAGCCAAATGGTTGCCCGGACCGCGGCACCCGCCTCGGCGCTGGAGGAATGGGGACGCCAGGAACAGGATTTCCGCATTTCCGTATGGGCGCCCAATCCGCTTGCACGGGACCTTGCCTGCAGTTTCGTGAGCGCGGGGTTGGTCATGACGGCGTTTCTGACGTTGGCGGACGGAACCGGCGGCCGGCTGCGCTATCGATCGACCGCGAGTATTGATGAAGACCAGGGATCTTCGATTTATCGGCGGGACCTGGTGTATTCTGTCGAATACGCGACGACGGTGCTGGTGCAAAGTCCAACGGTTCTGTTTGGTGATCTCGGCTGGAACGGTACCACAATACTTATTTGATGGAGACTGTACATGGATGGTGTGCTGGTGGTTGTGCGTCCGTTCGGGCGGTATGCAACCGGCGAGGTGATTGATGATCCGCGGCAGCAAGCGCCCATCCTGGCCGGAGAAAATGCGCGCAACGTGGTGCGTGTGGCGGCGGCAACACATATTTTGCCGCATCGCGGGGAGGCTTGATAGATGCCGATTTTTCAACAGGGCAGCCTGAATACGACGGGTTTGGTGGTGCCGGATCTGTATGTGCAGATCGTGCCGCCGCAGAACCTTGTACTGAATGGTGTTCCGACAAATCTGATCGGATTGGTTGGCACGGCGTCCTGGGGTCCGGTGAACCAACCGGTGATCATTTCGATGATGTCGGATTATGCGACCGCGTTTGGTCCGGTGATTGCACGTAAGTATGATATGGGAACCAATTTGGCGACTGCCGTGCAGCAGGGGGCTGCGGCCTTCAGGTGCGTTCGTGTGACGGACGGCACTGATATGGCTGCGACGTATGCGGTGGGAATGACCAATGGCGTTTATGCCGTGCGGTTGACGGCCCTGTATACCGGGTCGCTGGGCAACAGCGTGGCCGTGACGCTGATGCCGGGCAGCCAGAGCAATACGTGGCGGTTGACGCTGGCAATGCCAGGCGCGCTGACGGAGGTTTACGATAATATTGCTGCGACGACGCCTGCGGCGTTGTGGGCGGGGCTTGTCGCGGCCGTGAATATCGGGCGAGGGCCGTTGCGCGGGCCGTCGCAGCTTGCGGTGGCGACGCTGGGAACGGCGACGGCGACCACGCCCATCGCGTTTACTGGCCAGCCTTTGCTGGGTGGCAGCGACGGGGCTTCCGGGGTGACCGCGGCGACACTGGTCGGTGAGGACATTTTGCCGCGGACGGGCATGTACGCGCTGCGGGGCCAGGGGTGCAGCATAGGGCTGCTGGCCGATGCGGATGATGCGACGCAGTGGGTGACGCAAGCGGCGTTCGGTGCGTCCGAAGGCGTGTATATGATCCTTGTGGGACCTGCGGGCGATACGATCACCGATGCGGTGGCGGTTATTCAGCAGGCCGGACTGAACTCGTTTTCCGCCAAGTTGATGTTCGGCGACTGGATATTCTGGAGCGACCAGGCCAACAACCTGACGCGGCTGGTTTCGCCGCAAGGCTTTGTCGCGGGGCGGCTGGGCAATCTTTCACCGCAACAATCCAGCCTGAACAAGCCGCTTTACAGCATCATCGGCTCGCAGCGCTCCGGCATTCCTGGCAGCGGGCAAGTTTCGACATATAGCGAGATCGAGCTGCAGACCTTGTTCTTGAGTGGCATCGATGTGATCGCCAACCCGCAACCGGGGGGGGCTTATTGGGGCGTGCGCTGCGGACATAATACATCGAGCAACCCCGCAACCTATGGCGATAACTATACGCGCATGACGAACTTCATCGCGGCCACACTGGCGGCGGGCATGGGGCAGTTCGTAGGGCAGGTGATCAATGCGAAACTGTTCCAGCAAATCCGGGCGACTCAACTGAGTTTTCTGCAGGCGTTGTTGAGCCAAGGCATCTTGGGAAGCACGAACGGGCAGCTTCCGTTCTCGGTAATCTGCGATACCAGCAATAATCCGATCAGCCGCACCAGCCTTGGCTACGTGCAAAGCGATGCGCAGGTGCAGTTCCAGGGCATTAACGAGAAGTTCATCGTGAATGTTGAAGGCGGGCAGACGGTAGTTGTGCAGAGCCAGATTCTGCCCGGCAATGCGGGCTAAGAGCCGCAACACAGCGAGCGCGAAAAGGAGCGGCGATGCCCATCAATTCATTTTCGATCGGCCGGGACTGCCAGTTGGTAGTGCTGGGCCCCTTTGGCCGGGTGGATCTGACATACGTGACCGGATTTGAAAGCCGGCAACTGACGCAATCGGTGCGACTGGACCGGCTGGATGGGGTGCCCATGGGTGCCGAACTGCCGAAAGGTTGGGAAGGCAGTTTTGATGTAGAACGCGGGACCAGTGCCGTAGACGATTTCATCGCGGCGACCGAGCAGGCGTTTTTTGCACAGGGCAATCTGCCGACGGGCACGGTGTATCAATACGTGGCCGAAGTGGATGGATCGACGTCGACCTATCAGTATAGCGGCGTTGTATTCAAGCTGGTGAACGCGGGTACCTGGCGTGGCGATGCCGCGGTGAAGCAGAAGCTTGAATTCTTCGCCACCCAGCGGGTGCGCGTTTAATGGAGCGCGCCAGTGACCGCATTGTCGCCGGTGCCGCCGTGGAGTTGGTGGCGTGTGATGCCGCCGGCCGGGTGATTTCGTTACGGCGGCTGGGAGCGGTTGACCGGCTGCGGCTGTTTAAGGCGATCGGTGCCGAGCTGGCGGAGAACCCACCCTATCTCGGCATGGCCATGCTGGCTGTTTCGGTGACGGCGATTGACAATGTACCGGTGCCGGCACCCGCGACCGAAGCGCAGGTGGAGGCGTTGGTGCATCGCCTGGGCGATGGCGGCATTTTGGCAATTGCCGAGGCACTGGATCGGGCGGATGCAGAAGGCACGGAGTTTAGCGAGCCGGGAAACTGAGCCGGCACCCCGATCTGGTAGACTGCCTCTATCTGGTTAGGAACGGGGTGCCGTTTGACGTGGCGTTCGCGTTGCCGCCGCAAGAGCGGTTGGCATGGGTTGTGGTGATGGGCCGTTTCGACGGCCTGGAATATGATTGGCAGGACCGGCAATGGACGATCGCGTAACCGGTGTGGCGGCTGAAAAGCACGTAGCCGCGGGCGATCCGCGCCGCGCGTTGCGCGACATGGCTGCGGCAATTCGTACGGGCGTGGTTATGGCGCTGGGGGGCGGCCTGAAGGTGCAGCTGGGCATTGCGCGGCGGGAGCTTAACACGTTGCGCCACTTGCGCTCAGGGGGCGCCTTGTGGCCGGGCGCGCCGAAGCGGGATCGGAATGACCATCGCGCATCGACTGCGGGTTCCAGTGGGGACGGTGCAACGGCGGCCCAAGCCGGGGTGCGGCGGCCACCGGAGCGCCCAACCATGGTTGGGCCTAGAGCTTTTCGCGTTGGCGGCGCGGGCGGTACGAAAGGTGTTACCGCTGTTGCGGTCGCCGCGGGCGTTACCGGAGGTGGGTTGTCCGCGGGGGGGCGGCCAATGCGCGGTGGTGTGATCACCGGGGGTGGCGCAGGCGATGGGTGCTCCCCCGTCATGGCGGCCGGAACGATCGCGGCGCCTGGCAAGCTGAAAATTGCCATCCTTTCAAACACTGGCGGCCAGGGCAAGCCGGTTGAAAATGCTGCCGTGCTGCCGGCGCCGGCGGCCGCGACCATGATTGGCATGCGGACGGCCTCTGGCCCCGGGCGTGGGGCGGGGCAGGGTGGCGGTCTTCCGATGAAAGCGGGGCCCGGGGCAAGTGCGCAGGCGCTCGGCCGGCGAGGTGCTGCGGCCTATGCACCAGACAGGTCCAGGACGGCCTCTGGGGGCGTGCCCGGGGCGGGTGCGGTGGGGACCGGCGGCGGGAACGTGCAGGGGGCTAAGGCGCGTGAGCGGGCCGTCTATGGCGGCGCTGGACCATCGGCCGCGGGGATGGCGCCCGAGGCGGCGGTGTTGCGGCGCGCGGGGGCGGCCAACGTGCCGCAAGGCCCTTCCATCGCCACCAGTGTTGCTGCTGTGGGCGGCGGTGTGCTCGCCGCGCAGAGTATGACACCGGCCACAGACGGCGTGACGCGTCCTGATGGACCGAATGACGCGGCCGGGCCGACGCAGGGCGATGTTTATCTGGATGGTGCGCTGATGGGACGCTGGATGGCGCGCAGTTTGGCGCGGGAGGCCGGGCGGGCCCCCGCGGGCGGGTCTGCATTCGATGCGCGCAGAAATCCGCTTCCCGCCGGCCGCATGATCGGAGGCTAAAATGGGCGTGTTGCTTGGCGGAGTGATGCTGGACGGCCTGGCTGCTGTAGCGGGTATACGTTTCGGTGGCGCGCAGGCATTGGTGGTGCATCGCTTGCCCGGCGGCGCTCGCATCATCGATGCGATGGGTCCGGATGATGCTGACATTGCCTGGCAGGGTTATCTTGCCGGCAGTGACGCGCTGGACCAGGCGCGGCTGCTGGATGCGATGCGCGCGGCGGGTTCCGCCTTGCCGCTATCGTGGGACGCGGCGCTGTATACAGTCGTAATATCCCAACTGGATTTCACATATTCCAACAGTTGGTGGATTTCGTATCGCATTCGTTGCGCGGTTTTGACCGCGCCGGCGTTCGAGCAAGACGCGGCGGCGGCGGGCGTTGTGAACCTGATTGTCGGTGACCTGACCACGGCTTCCAGTTGGTTTGATGTAGCACCGGCACTGGCGACGGTGCAAAGCTCCAGTGCCACTGCAGTGGGAACACCGGCTTACGCAGCTTCGTCTTTAGCAATGGCTGGGGTGGGCGCGCAGCTTGATGCCGGTATCAGCGCCGCGGATACGGCGATGAGCGCCGGCGACGTAACGGATATGGTTGTTGCGGCGGGTGTGTTGGCTCAGTTGACGGCCGCGCGCGGCTATGTTGGCCGCGCGGCAATGAACCTTGCAAATGCAGGTACGTAATGCAGACTTTGATAACGACCGGCGGCAATTTGTTCGCGCTGGCGTGCGTCTACTTGGGTGACGCCACTCAGTGGAACCGCATTGCATCGCTGAATAATATTAGTGATCCGTGGTTGAACGGGATGTTCACACTGGTGCTGCCGGCCGTGGACCCTTCCGCGGGAGGCGGCGTTGGACCTCAGTGAAGTTCGTCAGCCCCGGGTGACTGTGCTGGCGAACGGCGAGGCCATATCGGGTGTTATAGACGCGGAAGTTCAAAGCAATGCCTATCTGGGAGCAAACCGGTTCCAAATTCGTGTTACGTATCCATCGCCGGGCGGTCCATTCTGGTTAAATTTGCCGGTTCTTATTGAAATCCAGATCGCCTTGAATGGTGCACAGTGCAGTTTCATGACGGGCCATGCCGATAGCCTGGAACTGGATCCAATCCGTGGCGAGGCAGTTCTGCACGGGAGAGACCTGACGGCTCTTCTTGTCGCCGCCCAGACCAGCGAGACGTTTGAAAACCAGACCGCTTCTGGCATCGCGACGACACTGGCGGCGCGGCATGGGCTGACACCGAACGTGGCGGCGACGACGGCCCTGATTGGGCGATATTATCAAACCAACCGAACACGAAGCGCACTGAGCCAGCACGCGCGGGTGACGAGCGAATGGGAGGTGTTGACATGGTTGGCCGATCAGGAGGGGTATGATGTTTGGGTAGATGGCGTGATATTGAATTTCCAGCCACGGGACACGTTCGGACCGATCGCGACCGTGACGCCATCCAGTTGTTGCAGTTTGCGGCTCCGGCAGGCGCTGGACCTGGCAGCCGGGCTGGAAGTTGTTGTGAAGAGTTGGGACAGCCAAACACAGCAAATCATATCGCAATCGGCGAGCAACGCGACCGTCGGCGCAACACCGGTGACCTTAACAGCGGTTCGACCAAATTTGTCCATGTCGGACGCGCTCGGTTTGGCGCAGCAAACCTTATCTCAATGGACCACACATGAGACCGAAATATCGTTTGAAATGCCAGGTGATCTCTTAATGCTGCCACGGTCCACGCTTAACCTGACGGAGACGGGCAGCAGTTTCGATGGCGTTTATGAAATCATGGACGTTGAGCGGCGAATATCATTTTCGCATGGTTATGTTCAACGCGTTACGGCTAGGGGGTTGCCTTGGACACCTTCCTAAATCTTGTCAAATCCCACGCTTCCCAACTGGATCAAGGTTGGGCGCAGCCGCGTTTGGCAACGATCAGCTCGGTTGATCCGGCAACTTATACGGCACGCGTGACCGTGCAGCCGGAAGGTTTACTGTCCGGCTGGCTGCCTGTGACCGGAACCTGGGTTGGCAATGGCTGGGGGATGGCCTGCGCGCCGATGCCCGGGGACCAGGTTGTTGTGCTCTGGCAGGAGGGCGATGCGGAACAAGGCCTCATTATCGGGCGATTATGGTCGCAAGCGACGCCTGGACCCAACGCGCCTCCGGGCGAATTCTGGCTGGTGCATGCAACCGGATCATATTTGAAATTGCATAACGATGGCTCGATTGAAAGCAACGCCGCGACCTGGACGCATCATGGCAATTTCGTGGCGACCGGTGACGTTTCGGACGGGCGTGGACCGCTTTCCGCGCTGCGCAACGACTATAACGTACATACTCACCCGCCATCGACGGCGGCGGCACAACCGACCGACTGACGGAGGTTTGCGATGCAAGATGCGGCACTTCAGTGGGGTGGCGATCTGACCCCCAGCCCTTCCGGCGATTTGTTGTTGGCGGGCGGTAGCGCGCTCAGCCAGCAACGTGTATTACGCAGGCTCTTGACCAATACAACCGACTATATTTGGCAACCGGCCTATGGAGCCGAATTGGGCCAGTTTGTCGGCCAGCCAAATGCAGCGCGAGCGGTGGCCGGCGTGATCTACGCTCAGATCTTCAATGAAGCCTCGGTTGCGCAACAGCCATTGCCGGTGGTGACGGCTGATGCGCTTCCAGATGGGAGTGTATTGGTGGACATCAACTATACCAACGTGGCGTCGGGCAACACGCAATCACTCACATTTTCGATGAGCGCCTGACATGCTCCCCGTTCAAACGTTTTCCGGATTGCTGGAGCAGATGGCCGCCAGCGTGCAAGGCAGCGCTGCGCAACTGCTGGATTTCTCGGTGGGCAGCGTATTGCGTGCCATGATGGAAGCCTGCGGGGCCGTGGCGCTGTGGCTGCAATGGTTGATTTTGCAAGTGCTCTCCGCGACGCGGGCAGCCACCAGCCAGGGGCCGGATCTCGACACCTGGATGGCTGACTTCTCGCTGACGCGGTTACCTGGCGGCCAATCTTCCGGAATCGTAACCTTCGCACGATACACACCAGGCGTCGCTGCGACAATTGCTGTTGGGTGCACCGTCCTCACGCTGGATGGAACAATGAGCTTTACGGTTGTAGCGCAAAGCAGCAATTCGGCCTGGAATGGCACGAACGGCTACAGCCTATCGGCCGCGCTGTTGAGCGTTGACGTTCCGGTTTCAGCCGCCGCGGCGGGCTCGGCCGGCAATGTGCTTGCGGCGACGATCGGCTTGATTGCGACGCCAATTCCAGGTGTTGATACGGTCACCAACGCGTTACCGTTGGCTGGTGGCCTGGATGCTGAAACGGACGCGGCCCTTCGTGCCAGGTTTCAGCTCTACATCAACAGCCGCTCGCTTGCAACGGTCGGTGCCACGGCGTTCGCGATCACGAGCGTGCAGCAGGGATTGCGCTACGCCATCCTTGAGAACCAGAATACATTGGGGACGGCGCAGCCAGGCAATTTCTGCGTAACGGTTGATGACGGTACGGGCTCGCCCAGCGATGCTTTGTTGGCAAGTGTTCAAGCGGCTGTCGATTCAGTCAGGCCGATCGGTTCCAAGTATAGCGTGGCTGGTCCGGAGATTACGGCGGTTACGGTCGTTGCTTCGTTGGAAACGTCAAATCCGCACACACATGCCGCTGTTGCTGCGGCGACACAAGCGGCTATAGTGGCGTGGGTTGCGGGGCTACCGGTGGGTGGAACGTTGGCGGTGTCTAAGATCGACGCATTGGCACATGCAACAGATCCAAGTGTCTTAAGCGTTACCAGTACATTTATTAATGGTGCCGCCAGCGACGTTACCGCACCGCCAAATGGTATTCTGTTGCCTGTTAGTGTGACGGTTAGCTGATATGCTGGGTGATTTTCAGGATATGGCGCGCCGCATGCTGACCGTGCTTCCGCGTAACTGGTTCGGCGATGCGCCCCCGATTTTGGGTGCGGTGCTGAACGGGCTTGGTACCGCCATGGCGGCGGTTTACGCACTTATTCAGGCGGTGATCCAGCAGTCGCGCATCTTGACGGCGACGTGCAGCTATCTTGATGCAGTGGCCGTAGATTTCTTTGGTAATACCCTGGAGCGGCGGCTGGATGAGGCAGATACGCCCTTCAGAACACGCATTTGCGAGGAACTGCTGCGGAGCCGCGCTACGCGTGCAGCACTCAACACCGGCCTGGTGCAATTGACCGGGAGGGCGCCGGTTATTTTTGAACCTGCCCGAAGCAGTGACACGGGTGGTTATAATCTAGGCGGCGTTGGCTATTGCCTTGCTGGGGGCTGGGGCTGTCTTAATTTGCCGTATCAGTTCTTTCTGACGATCTTCCGTCCACAAGGCGGAGGAATTGCTCAATTGGCCGGTTATGGCAGCCCGGGGGTTCCGGTATATGGCAGCTTGACCATGGAAGTGGCCGGCATATCGGACAGCGAATTGTTTGCTGCCGTACCGCCGCTACTGCCGGTGGCCACCATTGCCTGGTGCAGACTCTCGAGCTGACGCAGCTGATTGTTGCGGGGCGTTGCTAGTTTGGGATCAGCGCTCCATCTGAATAAGGGATCGATATCGTGGACCGACAAATCGTCTATCCGGGCGCAATTCCGCTCGACACTGATCTACTTAATATCGAGCGTAGTGTGATGGTAGCGATAGGCTATCTTGCGCAAGCGACGCTCGGAACGAGCATGGTTGCAGACGGGCTGGTATGCACGCCGACGCAACCAGAATCCATGACCATAACGGTGGGGCCCGGCAGTATTTCGCAATTTGGGGTTGTTGATACCACGTCTTTCGGGTCCCTGCCCGCCGAGACGTCTGAGCCACTCCTGCGGCTTGGCATTAACGTTGGAAATACGACGTTTTCGCTGACTGCGCCGACAGGCGCTGGACAAGCCACGAACTTCCTGATTGAGGCAAGTTTTCTAGAGGCGGACGCGACGCCAATTGTACTTCCGTATTATAATGCTGGCAATCCCGCGTTACCGTATAGCGGGCCGGGTAACACCGGTGCGCCGCAGAATACACAACGGCTGCAGAGCGTTCAATTTCAGTTGAAAGCGGGCGCGCCGGGGGCCACTGGGACGCAGACGATTCCCAGTGTTGATGCCGGGTGGGCGGGTTTGTACGTGATAACGCTCGCAACTGGGCAAACCGCAATAGGTGCGGCGAATATAGCAACACTACCTGGGGCGCCATTCGTTCCTTGGAAGCTGCCGCAGCTTAGTCCTGGCACAAGTAGAATGGCGGTGTTGACGCCGGCGAGCCAGGGAAATTGGGTCGTGCCGGCTGGTGTGACCAATGTGAAGCTTAGACTTTGGGGGGGCGGCGGAGCTGGTGGTGCCGGCTTTAGTGGTGCCGGTGGCGGCGGCGCCGGTGGTGGTTACGCCGAAGGGTTTTGCGCGGTGACACCGGGCCAAGCGATTTTTGTGACGGTGGGCAATGGCGGTGTGGGCGCCGGCACGAACGGTGGTAATTCTAGTTTTGGAAGCATGATGGCCGCCGCCGGCGGCCAAGCTGGCGCCAGTGGTGCGGCCGGCGTTGGTGGCATAGGTGGAACGGTGGGCGGCGTGGGGAGCGGCGGCGAATTCGACGCCGAGGGCCAAACGGGTGGTTCCGCTTTTCAAGCTGGCTCGATCTGGGTGAGTGGACGAGGCGGTGCGGCGTTTGGTGGCGCGGGCGCTGAATCGATCGTTGCGAGCGCAACAACAAATAGCGATGGACATTCCGCCGCC
>FSYC01000235.1_pt1 | contig 18688 bp, 16 predicted proteins | sample 1638431 | NCBI WGS metagenome assembly FSYC01 (sample SAMEA3914788, study PRJEB12502) | metagenome | biome: forest; material: soil | place: Canada | collected 2011-07-03 | depth 0.1 m | reverse complement strand
GCTTCCCTTTTACCTTGCCTAAGTCACACTCAATGCGAATAGGGATTTGATTTAGTATGGCGCGCTGGCGGGACACGATGGCGCCGCGGATTGCGGTGATGACGGAAGGGCTAGATATCGGGCAGATGTCCAGTCTGGAGATTGGCCCTCTCTGCTATCCGATCGTACGCCATTCCGATGGCGACATGACCGCGCCGCTGCGGCACCTACGCGGGGCGTTGTAGATGAAGAAAGGTGTTCTTTTTTTGAAAAAAAGAACCAAAAAACCTTTGCTACTTGGCGCGCGCGCTCGATTCAACGCGCGCCCCAATTTGCAAAAGTTTTTGCTTCTTTTTTCAAAAAGAAGCGCTTCCTTACTTCCTAAGGGTGTCGCCCAAACCATTCCCGCGCTCGATGGCCTGCGGGGCGTCGCCGCCCTGATCGTGCTGGTCAGTCACTTCAGCAACGACTTCGCGGTGTGGCATGGCAATTTGGGACATGGCGCGGGCCAGACCGGCGTAATGCTTTTTTTCGTGCTGAGCGGCTTTCTGATGGCCCATTTGCACATCGACACAGATTTCACCGCCGCCAGTCTGCGCAGCTATGCCGTGCGCCGTGTCGCCAGGGTGTATCCCTTGTTCCTGGTGGTGGCGGCGGCATTCGAACTGCAAAACTGGCTGGGCAGCGGCGGCGGCGTGAAGGCGGGGCTGCTGATCCCATGGCTCCGGCAGGTGTTGCTGATTGATCCGGGATTTTCGGTGCTCTGGACAGTGCGTGTGGAGATCCTGTTCTACGCGGCATTTGTCGGGATATGGTGGCTGTTCCGCGTAACCGGGCGGCGCGTGGTTCTGGCCGCCTTGCTGGGCGCGGTAGTGATGCTGAGTACAGGAAGTCTGCAATATAGCGGAATGTTCTTTGCCTCCGCAAGATTTTTCCTGTTCGGTGTGATATCGGCGCTGCTTCTGGCGCGAGCACCGCAACCTCGCCACCGCGGCGGCTTTCTGCTCTCCGCGCTGGCACTCATGGCGTTCGCGTCCATACCGTTGAGTTTCCCGCCTTTGATCAAAATGATGTTCGGTGCCGATACCCAGCCCTGGCATAACAACCTGGTCGCGGCACAGATTGTGCTGCTGTTCAATCTGGTCTTGCGCGACCATGGCTGGCTGAACCGGCTGCTATCGGCACCGGCCGCACGGTGGCTTGGGCGCGTGTCGTACTCGCTGTATTTATTGCAGCCATTCGTGCTGCAATGTGTCTTGGCCCGGCTTCCCGCCGCCAACCCCGTTCTCAGCGGTGCCGCGGTATTGCTCACAGCTCTGATGCTGGCCGGTATCAGCAACCGGCTGATCGAGCGGCCGGCGCAGGCCTGGGTTATCGCCGCGGCAAGATATTTTTCACGCCCGGAGCCACGTCAAGCGGCCACATAAAATCCCGCGCCCAGCCAGTGAGAAAGCGGCTATGCCGTGCCTGGCCGTGAACCGGGCTTACCGGCGCCTCGCACGGCACTGGTGCGTTCACTGGTGCGTTCACGTGTCGGGATCACAACGGCCGGTTTGCGGCGGCCAACCGAAAGTCCGGCAGTGGCCGGCACGGCGCCCGCGGTCACACCATTGGCCATTGTGGCGGGCGTTGTCGGCACCTGTCCGGCAGGTTCCAGGACACCGTAAACTTGCATAAACCCCTCCACCATGGCTTCCCGCGATGGCGGATTCGGCAAGGCTTGCGCCAAGCGGTCCCATAATCCTGGTTCCGTGCAGGCGCGCTTGATGGTTTCCGCGAGCGCACGCGGCTCGCCCATGGGAAATTGCAGCGCGAACACGTCATGCTCGTTGCGTTCGGCCATTCCGCCGACATTGGAACAGATCACCGGCCGGCCAAACATCCAAGCTTCGGAAATAACCAGGCCAAAGCTTTCCCACCAGATGGACGGCACAATGCACCAATCCACCCGCGACATGCGGCTGGTGAGCTGGCTGACCTCATAGGAGCCATTATCAGTGACGATGCGGTCCTGCGCCGGGCGATCGGCCTCGGCTTTCAGAAACGCCAGTATTTCGTCACGCACCGGCGCTGACGCATAGCGCAAATTGTCACCGTTGAGCTCGACCACGAAATCGGTGAAGCCCTCGGCGCGCAGGAACGTCACCGCGCGCAGGATGATCTGCACGCCCTTGACATCGACATATTGGCCGAAAAAGCCGAAGCGATTGCGCCCCTTGCTGGCCGCGGGCAGGGGGCCACCGGCGGCGTAATTGCGCTGCCCGTTGGAAACATAGCTCAGCCGTTCCGCCTCGATCCCCCATTTGACGTAATGGTCGATCATGAACCGGCTCGGACAGGTAAACGCATCCACTTGGGAAAAATGGCGCATGAACCACATCTTGCGCATCATGAACTGTTCCGGAGACCGCTCCGGAATGCATTGATGGCAGCGCACCTGGCTGGCGTGGGTGCAAAGTGAGCGGTCGGTTTTGCGCACCATGTGGCCGTCGGCGGCGCAAATGCTTAGGAATTCGTGGAAGGTGAACACCAGCCGGCAGCTAGGCAGCACCCGGCGGATCAGGGTCAGGATATCGATGCCGAGCGTCAGGAAGTGGTGTACATGCACGACGTCGGGCGCGATCTGCAGCAGGAATTCCGCCAACGCTTCCATGGTGGAAGGTGCCGAGGTCTTGTGCCACCAACTGTCGTAATCGCGTGACAGCAGCACGTACTCGTCCGGCCGGCCGTCGAATCCGGTAATCCGCGCGCCGGATTTGTACAGTGCGGGATAGTGGCTGTCGATTGACGCCAGGAACACCGGATCGACATCGCCACGTTGCTGCAGGCCCTGAAACAACTCAAAAGCCACCTGCTGCGCGCCACCGCGCACAAGCTCAGGATGGAAAAGGCTGATCAGCAGAATCCGGGGCCGGCGGCCACCTGTGGCCGCCCGTGTCACGCTCATGCGCGCAACCGTAACGGATCGGGGCCCATGAAATCCGGCTGTATGATGCTGGCCCAGGTTTTCGTGAAATGCCAGCGATTAACGATGGAACCGCCTTCGTGGTTGGTCCGGCGTATCGATCCCTTCCCTTCAAGGTGCCACATCGGCAGGTTATGCATCCAAACCTCGCCGCCCGCCTGCCAGCATTTCAGGGACAAATCCGCATCCTCATAATGACCAAACACGTAGTCTTCCGAAAAACCGCCAAGCTTCTCGAACCAGGCACGATCCGCCGAGATGAATGCGCCTGTCACGGCCGGCACACGGCGGGACCGCCGGTATAACGCCGTGCCGGGCGGTGCGCCCTTGCCGTAATGTTCAACGCGAAGCAGGTCCTGGCGGGTGATACCATGCGGTTTTACCGACAATCCAGCGTCGCAGTCGAAATACATGCCGCCATGCATCAATGAACCGTCGTCGTAGAACAACGGCACGCCAAACATCTTGGTATGCGCGGCCGGCTCAGTTGCGAGAATCGCAGCGTGCCGCTGCGCCCAGGCTTGGTCCCGCGGAAATACATCGGGGTTCACGATCATGATCCGGTCGCTGCTGGCATGCGCCACGGCGGCATTGTTCGCCGCCCCGAAGCCCGCGTTACCCGGCAGGAAAATCAGCGTGAACGACAGACCGTACAGCATGGCGGCGATCCGCGCCTCCCGCTGCAGCGGCTCGGTCAATTCAGGGCTGTTGCAGATATAAACGTACTCGTACTCCTGCGCGTCCGGCGCCATGGAGAAACTCGCGGCCTGCAAGAACAGGTATTCCGGGCGCCCGTACAGACATACAATAATCGACGCCGCATATCGAGGACGGACCGGACCATGGCGCTCGACATAGGCGTGCGACACCAGGCTCGATGAAACCGCGCGGTTGAGGTTCAAAAGGCTGCGGCCGGCACCACCATCCAGTTGCAGGAACGATTCAACACTAGCGCTGCCAAAATAGTTGGCGGTGGCGATATACTCGAAGATCGCGGTGCGCAAAGCCACGTCCTGAAGCATTTTCGGGTGGGCTGTATGCGCCAGTTGATTGCCGCCAAAATGCAGTACAATCGAGCCGTCCGACGCCGCCACGTCGCTGACGGCAGCCGGCAGGAGGGTCCAAAAGCCGAGCAACTCGCCCGGCGGACAGCCGGCAGCCGCTTCGGCGTCGGCGCGCCGGCATCGCGCGATCGCGGTGGACGTGACCGAGTGCCCGCTGGCGAATTGCAGTGAAACCGCGTCCAGCGGCTGCACACGGTCATCAATCCAACCGATCACCAGGCATAAGCCGCTTGGCGCGAACAGCACGGTATCCAGGCCACTGAGTGTATGGCAATCGCGCTGCGGCGGCGCCGATGCGTCGATCGACACGGCTTGCAGCTGGCGCTGGGCAGCCAGGGCAGTGACGTAACGTGGCTTTTGCAGCCGGTTTTCGAGAATACCATGGCGCATGTAATGATCTAGGCAGGACTTGAATCGTCCTGCCAGGATCGAATCCGCGATGTCCGGAAACGCGGCTGCATAGGCATCTTCATCGAAATCAGCGGGGCACTCAACCACCGGCTCCGCCGCCAAATTCGCCGGTTCGGCGCTTTGTTCGCTCATATCCACTGCCCCCGATCGACCTTGCGCGACGCCTGTAATACAACCCCGTGGCTAATATGGAGAATAGACTAGTGCGTGATAGGACAGGCTCCATGTCGTAAAACCACGATACGACGGCCGCTTTTGAAAGTGAACCGCTAAAGTCCGCGATGTCGCCAACGGAGCACCGGCGTGCACCAAAAGGCGCAGGCCTTTGTTTTTATTTGATTAAAACGCATCATCAGCTGAGCCATACGGTAGTGGAAATCCGCAACGTACACTATAGCGTGAGTTACGCTGCAACCCGGTAAGTGTTGTCGCAACTATAGCCGTATATAGCCATCTCCGCATCACAATGGCGATGGAATGTCGCAACCTCTGCGGCAGACCAAGGTACTTCGTCAAGGCTCAGAATGCGGTCAGTACTCCCGGGTGCTGTCTGCTGAGGTCTGTTTCGTGTAAATGACTGTTCCACAATCAGTTCGGCCGCCGGGCTCAGATCGAGAAACGCGGCGATGCGGCGCGCGGCCGCCTTCGGCGCCGTGCTGATATCCTGCTGGTCAATCTCCATGCCGGGCGTGTCTGGATGATCCTGACGCAGCTTGCGCCATGCGGTCATGGTTTGCGCCCATGCCATACAATGGAATTCAAAATCCTGCGCCGGAAATTTACGCACCCGCGAGACGATGTTCTCGATGGCGCGGCGCTTGGCGAAAATATAGCAGCTGGTCGGCAGGATGCTTCGCAGGGTGGGAATGGCACGGATCATCTCCGCGCCGCCGGTTTTGTCCACCCACGGGCCGCCCTGCTGCTGGCGTTCAACCTCGGCCACCGGCACGCGGGCCAGCGCGGCCTTAAGCCCGTCCCGGTCGATTCGCGACATCAGAAGCTGAGGCACGTCACGCCGGAAAGTTGCGAAATGTTTGTCCACATCGCGGTCAAGCACGCTGATCAGGGACAGGAAATTGCCCTCGGCAAAGCCGGAATAGCCGGCGGTACGCAGGGTACTGAGCAGAATGCTGGTACCGGAGCGTGCTGATCCAACGACGAAAACCGGAAAGCGGCTGGGCTTGTCCACGGCCCGCACAGGCGTGCTCACGCGTTCGCCGCCAACGGTGCCGCGGGCGCGCCGGCAAGCCGCGCCATACGTAACAATTCAATATCCAGGTAGGTCCAGCCTTCGATCAGCCGCCGGGTCGCGTCCGGAACATCGCTGACGTCGGGCCGCTCGCGCGTAATGTTAATTTGCCGCATCGGCAACGGCCGCCCCGCAAGCCGGGCCACATCGCGGTTGAAGCTGCCGATATCATCCTGAAATCCCACCGCCGCGAAACCATGCAGATTATCGCGGGCGCGATCCAGCAACGCGGCGTCCGTTACACCCTGATCGTGCAGTTCGCAACGATGATGCGTTGAGCTGCCATGAGCAATCTGCCACGTGGCGCGGTTGAAGAATTCTTCGGCCAGAAGCTGTTCATCGCGAAGCTTGGCGAATTCATGCAAATCGTAATGCACGGCCAAAGCGGTTTTGCGATTGCGTTCGATACCCTGTGCGTGCAGCTGGCGCCAGAAGAAATATACCGAGACAAAACGATCGACCGGGTCGCGCAGCACCGTAACCATTCGGCCGCCGATCCGCGCGGCCGTGCTATAACCGAAATGACCACTGAATATATCGTATTGCTCCGCCTCGACGTTCTTCAGCTGACGCTCATCATAGCCAGGAAAGACCGCGAATTTCCGGTCCTTGTCGTCCTGAAACGCCGTGCGCAAGGCGGTACCGGCGGTTTTCGGAATATGAATGTGAAGGATACGTGTTTCAGCGGATGACATGCGCGGGCCGTTGCATAATGCTTGCATCGAAGCTCGCCAAATCACTGTCACGTTGGGCGTCCCGGGTCAACCGGCGCATGACGCAGCGGCACCGGCCGCGCGCGGGGCGGTCCACACCCGGCCAAACCCCTGCGATCGCCGGCAATGCCCTGGGCATCCGGTCAATCCTCATCCGTCCGGCGCACCAGCACTTCCCGCTTGCCGACGTGGTTGGCCGCACTCACGATCCCTTCCTTCTCCATCTGCTCGATCAGCTTGGCGGCACGATTATAGCCAATATTGAGATGGCGTTGGATGAAACTAGTGCTGGCCTTGCCTTCGCGGGCCACCAGGTTCACGGCCTGATCGAACAGCCCCACCTCGCCGTCCAGCCCGGCGCCAGCGCCAAAGCCCATATCGCCGCCGCCCTTGGCGTCGTCAGCGTCGGCCTCGGTGACTTCATCGAGATAGGCAGGCTCGCCCTGCGTACGCAGGTAGGCGACCACGTCCTCCACCTCGCGGTCCGTCACCAGCGGGCCGTGCACGCGGGTGATGCGGCCACCCCCCATCATGTAAAGCATGTCGCCGTGGCCCAGCAGCTGTTCTGAGCCTTGCTCGCCCAGGATCGTTCTACTGTCGAACTTGCTGATCACCTGGAAGCTGATGCGGGTGGGGAAGTTCGCCTTGATGGTGCCGGTGATTACATCCACGGACGGGCGTTGCGTCGCCATGATCACATGAATACCGGCGGCACGCGCCATTTGCGCCAGGCGCTGCACCGCGGCCTCGATGTCCTTACCAGCCACCATCATCAGGTCGGCCATTTCGTCGATCACGACTACGATAAACGGCAGCGGCTCCAGCGTAAGAGGCTGTTCCTCGAAGGTTGGCTTGCCGGTTTCACTGTCATAGCCGGTTTGCACGCGGCGGCTGATGACCTCGCCCTTGCTGCGGGCTTCCTCAACACGCTCGTTGTAGCCACTGACGTTGCGCACGCCAAGCTGGCTCATGTTGCGGTAACGGCGTTCCATCTCGCGCACGGTCCATTTCAGCGCCGACACGGCTTTGGCGGGCTCGGTCACCACCGGTGCCATGAGATGTGGAATGCCGGCATACACCGAAAGCTCGAGCATCTTCGGATCGATCAGGATCAGGCGGCATTGGTCCGGCGGCAGGCGGTACAGCAGCGATATGATCATCGCGTTAATGCCAACCGATTTGCCCGATCCGGTGGTGCCGGCGATCAGCAAATGCGGCATGCGGGCCAGGTCGGCGATGATCGGGCCGCCGCCGATATCCTTGCCCAGGGCCAGAGGCAGACGCGCCGGGTTGCGGTCGAACGCCTCGCCTTCCAGCAACTCGGACAGGTACACCGTCTCGCGCTTGGCATTCGGCACCTCGATGCCGATCACGTTGCGGCCCGGCACGGTGGCGATGCGCACGGCGGTGACGCACATGGAGCGTGCCACATCGTCGGCCAGCCCAATCACGCGGGCGCTGCGAATGCCGGCGGCGGGTTCCAATTCATACAGCGTCACCACGGGGCCCGGGCGGATTTCGCGAATGGTGCCCTGCACGCCGTATTCGGCCAGCACCGATTCCAGCATGCGCGCGTTGTTTTGCAGGCTATCCTCGCTGGGGCCGCTGGCCGCGCGGGCAGGTGCGGACTTCAGCAGACTCATCGGCGGAAAGCGCCAGCCGGCTTCCACCAGCGGTAGCGTCTCCTGGCGGGCGGCGTTCACACGACGTTCCGGCATGGCGACGCGGGCTTTTTGCGCCGGCCGGGCTAAGGCGGCCTGCGTGGCGCCTTGCTGTGAAGCGGCCTGAAGGGCGGCTTGTGCTGCGCCTGGCACCGCTTGGCGCGAGGCGGCGGCGGCGCGCGGCACGATTGCGGCCTGCTCAGGCAGGAAATCGTCGTCGTCCTCGTCGTCGGCGGCCAGCGGCAAGGAGCGCGACATCAGGCCAGCCGCTTGCTGGCCGGACCACGCGCCCGCGCGTGCGCCGGCGCGCGCTGCGGTCGCCGCCGCCCCGCCGGCCCGGCGCCATTCCTTTAAACTCAAACCGAAGCCGGCGCCTGTGAACAAGATGGCCAGGGCGCCCGCCGCCAGCACCGTCAGCGCAGAGCCCACCGGCGCGAACCAGCCGGTGCCGAATACGCCCGATGTCGCATCCAGCGCCGTGTTCGTTAGAAGGCGGCCGCCGGCCCCCCCCAACCCGGCATCGGTGGGCCAGGGCGTGTTGCCGGCGATCACGGTGAATACAGTGGCCAAGCTGGGGGTGGCGATGGCGGTGCACAGCACCCGCAGCCATGGGTTGCCGATGCCGGCGCGGCTGGCGATGCGCCAGGCCCACACCAGCATCGCCAAAGCGGGCAGCGCGCCAGCGATACCGAAGCCCTGCAGCAGAAAATCGGCCACCACGCTGCCCAACGGGCCGGCCAGGTTGGTGGCGTGCTGGGACGTGGCGGTATTTAAGGATGGGTCGCGCGGATTGTAGGTCGCCAGGGCGACGCAGACGCCAATGCCGGCCATGGCGAGCGCCACGCCGGTGATTTCTGCCAGCCGCCGGCCGATCAGGGCGCGAATGGCCGGCGAGGCGAGGCGCTGGGCGGCGGCGGGTGCGGCCGGCGCACGGGATGCGGTCGCCCTGGAAGAGGCGTTGCGGCGGGCTTGGGCGGCGACGGCCATCACGGCTCCGAGGGTTCAGACGGTGCCTGAACAGTAGCGGATAAAGCCCGGAGGGCGCTAGCGATTCGCCTAGCCGGGGAGATTGCCTGGCCTGAGTGCGTTACACACAACACGCCTAGCAAACCCCCCGAACCGGAATCTACTGATCCTCTTTGAAACCCTCGTCCTCGGTGTTCCGCTTCTTCTTCTTCGCCTTGGTCTCTTTAATCGTCCAGGTGATGGTCACGCCTTGCGGGCTTTGAGCGACGCTGCCGGAGATATCGCTGCCAACGTCGGCCTTCTTGTAGGCCGCCTGGATCGCCAACTGTGCCGCCGCGATCTTGGCGTCGGACAGGTCGTCGCCAGGCTTCAGGCCGGAGGCCGTAGTCAGGTCATCGGCGCTGAGCTTGACGTTGCCGACAAACAGCTCCTGCTTGAGCTTGGGCGCCACGGTAGTGACGACAGGCGCCTGAATCCCGTTATCGGCGACGTCGAAAATCACATCGACATGGCCGTTATTCTTGTTGCGCAGCGACGTCTTGATCGCGCCGGTCACGTGAATGGCTTCCAGCGCCTTCTCAAGCTGATCCTGGTCGGCCAGGATGTCGGTAGTGGCGACGTGGGCGCCGGGCTGATCCTTCAACTGGGCGCGTAGTGCCGCGGGATCTGCGGATTTCAGGCCGTTGATCTCGATCTTGTCGAGAATGTACGTCTTCTGCGCCCAAGCTGGCCCAGCGGCCAACGATGCAGCGAAGGACGCGGCCATCAGGGTTAAGGCGGTATTCCGGGACATGGTTTTCTGGTTCTCCTCACTCAGCTGAAGACACGGATGCCACAACTTGCCTCAGGACGTGAAGGCTTGCAGCAGAACGGCGGCGGTTTGCGCGACATTCAGGCTCTGGATCTGGCCACTGCCATCGATGCGGATTTCACGGCGGCAAGTGGCCAGCACTTCGGCAGAAACACCGTGTTCCTCGTGGCCCAGCACCAGGGCCAGCGGCCGGTCGCGCGGCAAGGTGGCGAACGGCACGGCTTGCGGGCGCAACGTGGCGGCCGCCGTGCGGAAATACGGATTCAGGCCGCGCAAGGCGCGCGCCATGTCGCGGGTACGATAGAGTTCCAGGTATTCCAGAGCGCCTTCGGCCGTGCGGTAGGCGGCATCACTAGGCATGGCGGAGGTGCGGGTTTCATGCAGCAGCAACGCGCGCACGCCGAAGAAGGCGGCACTGCGGGCGATGGCACCCAGGTTATGCGGGTTACTCACCTGATCCAGCACCAGCAACAGCTTGGCGTCCGGCACGCCTTCCAGAAAGGGGATATCGCGCGGTTTCACCACTGCCGCCAGGCCGCCATGGTGCAGCGTGCCGGCGGCCTTCTGCATCTCATCGGGCGGCAATTCGCGGTACGGGCGCTTGCGGCGCGCGAGCTCGGCGCAAAACGGGCCGGCGAGGTGACGGGCCTGGGCGGTGTAGAACAGACGCGCGATATCGTCGGGCCGGCGGTGGAACACCGCGGTTACCGCGTTCAGGCCGCACAGAATATCAAGCTGCATGCCGCCCGGTTGGGCCGCGCCGCCCCCGAAGTCAAATCTCTGCGCTTTGGGCCGGGTGGAGCGCAAAAAGGCCAGGGGCTCTGCCCCTGGACCCCGCTGGAGGCAGGGCCTCCAGACCTCCGTTAGTAGAATTTATATTTTCAATTCGCGGGAGGCTGGAAAATCAGTGCTGTTCCAGCCCGTTAAAAGGTCAAAAACATTGACCGTATCAAACCATAAAATGGCGGTCTGGAGGCCCTGCCTCCAGCGGGGTCCAGGGGCTGAGCCCCTGGCCTTTTCCAAAGTTTTTCCCCGCCTGCCTGAGCAATAACCAAAAAAAGGCTTTTGATTATAGCTGGGTTGGACGCAGGGTTTTTAGGGCGGCGGCGCAGATTTCGGCCCAGCGGTTGAATTTTATGTCCCAACCGGTGCGAAGCGGTATTTTTCGGCCATCCGGAATCGTCGCGTATAATACGTCCGGCGCGATCGGGTAGAGCTCGGGGGCTTCTTCCGGATCATCCACCGCAATCGCCAGCAGGGCGTTGGCGGGGTTGTGGCGCTTGAGCTCTGCTGAGATTTTCAGAATGGCTTCTTCGCTTAAGGATCCCGTGGAGCGGTAGACGAACACCTTCTCGCCGCTTGCCAAATCTTCCAGCAATTTTCGCCGCAGGAATACCATCCGCCGCTTGAGCTGGCGGAACAGTACATCCCGGTCCTGACCGACATCCTTGATGAATGAATGCATCGCCAGGCCGTAGCGGGTGTCGCTGGTGGAAAACTCACCGTTCTCGCCGACCTCCACCTGGGTGAATTCCTCGTCGCCAATGCCGGCCAGATCCGAGCGCAGCGCATTGCACAATTTAGAAGGCCCGAGCGAGACCCAACGAAACAGACCAAGCGGTTCGGCACCGAAGCGCCGCTGCACCAATCCGAACTCGCAATTGCTGCCCAGCCCCTCGAGCCGCTGCCACTGGTCCTGTGCCATCACCTCGCCGCCATCCGGGTTGGTGGCGGGTGCCGTTTCGCTTTTCGCGTGGCCGTGCGCGCGGCGGTAGCCGGTTTGCACCAGAGTGTCCTGGGGAAGTTGCTTGAGAAGGGCGGCCCAGCGCCGCCTGGCCAGCGGCCAGTCACGCAGCCGAACCGCAAGGCGCGCGTGATTGATCATCATGCGGCGAATCAGCTTGTCGGTGGCCGCCAGGTCACCGCCGCGGAGTGGGTGCAGCCCTTTTTCCAGCAGTTCATTGGCGGCGGTCAGCTCACCCAAGCGGATCCACGCCTCACTTAGGGAATGGATGGCGATCTTGTTGGTGGCATCGCCATCCAAAACGGCCTTCCAACGCAGCGCGGCCTCGGCCCAATCGCGGCGGTCGGTGGCGGCACCGGCATAGCGGAACGCCGCTTTCTTATCCGCGGGGTCACGCGCGATGAGCTGGCGATAGCCGGCATCGGCCGTGGCGTGGTCGCCGGCCTCACTGAGGGTATCAAGGGCTTGCAGCCACGCTTGCCGGGTGTCCGGCAACTGCCGTGACAAAACCTCCCAGCGATCGGCCGGTACATTCGCATGCTCGTTCGTGATCGTCATCCACTGTCCTGCCGCCGCATGCCGTCTGGCAACCGATCCGTGGCGCCCCATGCGCTCATTGGCCGACGCCCCGCAAGCCCGGCCTGGCCCGGACCAACAGGCCGGACCGTGCGCAGGCAGGAGAATTATCGTGAAGGCGGGAAAACCTGTCCAGCATGGCTGGCCGCCATGCCTAGAGTTTCGCGCCGGCGGTTGCGGCGTGAAGCAATGATGTTGAGGATGCCGGCGGAGGTGGCCATGGATCATGGGCTGGAGATGGACGTCGCGGCGGGGATGTCAGCGGGCGGGTTCCTGGCCTGGCGCCGCAAGCACGCTTTGCCGCCGGGGAGCGCCTGCTTCAACTGCGACACAAAGCTGCTGGGACCGTGGTGCCACCAATGCGGCCAGCTCGGCGAGGATTACCACCGCTCGGCACACCATCTGATCGGCGAGGCGGTGGAAGGCCTGTTCCACGCCGATGGGCGGCTTTGGCGCACTTTACCGCGGCTTCTGGTGCGCCCCGCGGCACTCACCCGCGACTACCTGGCCGGCAAACGCGCGCCGCAGGTGCCGCCCTTGCGTATGTTCTTCGTGGTGCTGCTGCTGGTGTTTGTGGCTGGCGAAATCGCCAGCAGCCGCGGCCATGTGCATTTCACCAACCTGCAAATTGATCCGGGTGACCGCGCCGAGCTGATGAAATCCGAAGTGCATGTCTACGCGCCATGGGACGCGGCGCTTACCGGATGGATGCGCACCCATCTGGGGGCCGCGGCCGATCATCCAGACCGGTTGGCGGCCGCAATGGGCGCCTGGGCGCATGATTTCGCGTTCCTGACGCTGCCGCTCTCCGGCCTGCTGCTCTCGATGCTGTTCTTGTTCCAACGGCGCTTCGTGCTGTTCGACCACCTGGTGTTCTCGATGCACAGCCTATCGTTCCAAGGGCTGCTCTTCGTCACGGTACTGGGCATGCAGGCGGCGGTGGGGCCCGCCGGCAGGCAGGTGCTTTGGCTCAGCCCGATCCATCTGTTTGCGCATATGCGGGGCGTCTACGGTACCAGCACAGCTGGTACACTGATTCGGATGGGGGTTCTGTTCACCCTTTCCAGCATCGTGTTCGGCGTCCTGATGGCGGGATTAGTGCTCGTGGGGCTACAGACATTGAAAACGTGATCGGCCATTGAACCCGGAAGCGCGCGGTTACGTTACGCTTGTTGAGCCGGGCATTGGGCCCGGGTGCTCCGGAGATTCCACCATGCCGCGCATCACCGCCGTTCTCTCGCTGATCGTTCTATTGTCCACCGCCGCGATACTGTCCGCCTGCAATACAACGGCGGGCGCTGGTCAGGATATCTCCAGCGCTGGCCACGCCGTGACCGGTGCCGCTGACGCGGCCAGCCACTAGCCAGATCGTTAGGGGGCAGCGATGCCCCCTCCCCGGCTCGCGTTTCCAGGCCTCAGGCCTCTAGCGCCAGGGCCCTGTCCACGGCTGCATTATGCGCAACCGCGTCAGCCTGCGCACGCGTCGTGCTCCAGCGGCCTTTCATGACAAAAACGACGGCTGCGAACACCACCGCGCCGCCCGCGCAGAAGACGTACCATAGCCGCCAGCGCGCGGGATCGGTGACCGGAGAAACAACCACGGGGATGGCCAGGAACGCCCCCGTCACCACCAGGCGCAGCAGCCAGCCCCAGATAGCGAGGCCCGTCGCCGTCAAGGCGGGGTTGTACGCCTCCACCATTTCAGTGAAACTGGCCATCCAGGCGGCGTAGCCGATGCCCAGCATGATCGAAATGGCGCTGGCCGCACCTACCATGGCGGGGAAGGACGGCGCGCCGTAGTCATGCGCCAGGAACAGCCAGATCAGCACGGCGGCACCGATACCGCCGGCCAGCATGAACGGTTTACGCACCAGCAGGCGGTCTGAGAAAATCCCGGCGGCCAGCAGGGCGATCACATTGGCGGCCCAGCTATAGTTCAGCAGCGCGTTGGCGCGGGCGGGGGTGAAGTGAAACACTTCCACCAGGTAGATCACGCCGAAGGCGACCGTGGTGTAGTACACCAGCAGCAGCACCGACACACCCAGCGCCGAGGCCACGATGCTGGGGCGGAAGAGCTGGCGGAACGGGTGCTTCAGGCTGGCTTCGATATCCAGCCCCCGGGCGCGCAGCTCGTTCAGCACGCGATCCCGCTCGCTAACCATCACCTGGTCACGTAAGGCCGGCTTCAGCTCCTTCAGAAACAGGAAGGCCAGCACGAACACGATTAGGCAAAACGCGCCGCAGAGGCGGAATTGCGAACGCCAAGTGGTGAAAGTGGTGAGTGTGGTGCTGACCACGGCACTGGTGACCAGGCTGCCCAACACCGGACCCATGGCCCACAGGCCCATAGCGGTGGCGCGGCCAACCTGCGGCGAAAAATCGCGCATCAGGGCTGGTGTGGCAACCAGAATGATGCCTTCAACAAAACCGACCACGATGCCCAGCACGGCAAAGACGAAGCGGTTTTCCGCGAGCGGCACGGCGAAGGTAGTGAGCAGGGCCACCACCAGTAGGCCCCAGACGACGAGCCGGGTGCGGCCGAAGCGGTCCGATGCGCCGGCGAGAAGGGAGGCGAAGGCGCCGAGGAAATTGCCGATGGCGAGCTGGCGGACCAGGTAGCCGAAGCTGATATGCAAGTCCTTCATAAACAGCGGCGCGACCCCGCCGCCGATATAGAGCGCGTAGTACAGCGCGACGGTGATGAGCACGACGAGGCCGAGATAGGCGCGGCGTGTGGTTTGGCTGGGGTAATGCGCCAGCTCGCGGTTTCCAAACGCCAGAACGCCGTTTGCCGGCATGTCGTATCCTCCGATTTTGGTTGAATCGAGGTTACGGGCGCGTTTGGTGCGGGTCAAAGTGAGGCAAGGTTTGGGTGGAGCGAAGCCGCTCCCCCCAAACCCCCCTGCTTCGGTTCGAGGCCGCCATTAAGGCCTCGCTCCATTAATCGCCGGGGGGTTTGGGGGGAGCGGCTTCGCTCCACCCAACCTTCCTTTCTACGTCAGCAACCCCGCCACCGCTCCGGACAAACACGTAGCGATCGTGCCCGACAGCATGGATCGCACGCCAAGCGCTGCGATTTCAGCGCGGCGTTCCGGCACCATCGCCCCCATACCGCCCACCAAGATGCCGAGGCTGCCGAAATTGGCGAAGCCGCAGAGGCAGAACGTCACGATCAGGCGGCTATGGGCGGAGAGTGCGGTGGGCGGCAGCGCCGATAGTTTTAAATACGCGACCAATTCATTCAGCACGGTCTTGGTGCCCATTAGCGTGGCGGCGGTGCCAGCTTCGTTCCATGGCAGCCCGACCAGCCACATGACGGGGCGGAACGGCATCGCGAACAGCGCCTGCAGCGTGACAGGCTGGCCAAACAAAGCGGGCAGTTTGCCCAGGCCCATATTCAGCAATGTCACCAAGGCAACGGCGACCAGCAGCGTTGAGAGGATGCCGACGAGCGGGGCGACGCCGTCCGCGGTGCCGCGCGCCAGCGCATCCAGGGCGCTGACGGGAGGTTCGCCGACCGTCATTTCGGCGTCGCGCGGGCCAGGGGTGAAGGGCACCATCAGGGCGGCAATCGCCAACGCGGCCGGGGTGCTGATGACGGAGGCGACCAGGATATTACCGAGCGGGTCCGCCAAAACCGGGCGAAGGATGCTGGCGTAGAGCACCATGACGGTGCCGGCCACCCCGGCCATGCCGCAGGACATCAGCGCAAAGATCTCACCGCGCGACATGCGAGCCAGATAGGGGCGGATCAGCAACGGCGCCTCGATCATGCCCAGGAAAATATGCACCGCAGCGCCGAGCGAGAGCGCACCGCCGAGGCCGAGGGAACGGGCCAGCAGCCAGGCGAAGGCGGCCGTGATGCGCTGCAGTATGCCCCAATATTGCAACACGGCGCTCAGCGCGCTGATGATCAGTACAAGCGGCAGGATTTTGAAGGCTAGGATGAAGCTGGCGCCGGGGTGGGTTTCGGCGAAGGGCAGACCGCCGCCGCCGAGATAACCAAACACGAACGAAGTACCGGCGTCGGTGGCGCGCTGCAGCGCATCCATGGCGCGATTCAGCAGCAGCACGGCGGCGCGGGCGGGCGGGGCGTAGAGCAGCAAGACGGCAAGCGCCCATTGCAGGGCCAGGCCGCCGGCAACCGTGCGCCAGGGAATAGCGCGGCGGTTTTCGCTGGTCAGCCAGGCGAGCGCTAGCAGGACGGGGATGCCGAGGAGGGCCTGCACGCTACGGGAGGCCCTGGGCGGTGAAGTACATTGCGGTTGGCCCTTGGCTGATCCGATTCGCGCCCAGGCTAGCATGGAGCGCCGTTCAGCCAGAGGCGCGCGATGTTCGGGTCGGGCTCTATAAGGCCAGCCGATCGGAGACAAGAAAGCGCTTCTTTTTGGAAAAAGAAGCAAAAACTTTTGCTTATTGAGGTGCGCGTTGAGTTCAACGCGCGCCTCAAGGATCAAAGTTTTTTGGTTCTTTTTTCAAAAAAGAACTGCGTGCCTTTAAGTCTTTCGCTCCGCCGCCGAACCTATTTACTATTCGCGTAGGCTTGCGTGCCGCTGTGAAAAACGTGGTCCTGGTCCGTGGTGGCCGCGATTGGATAGTCGGGCTGGTGCTCCAGATCCCGGTAGAGCGGCGCGAAATCGGTTTGTGTCGTAATGTCCAGCAGCGACTGCAACGATTTGATGACGAAATACACCTGTTGAAAATCGTCTATCCGATACGGGGTGCGCAGCACGCGCGCCAAATCGAAGCCCAGACGGTTGGGTGACGGATCTTCCAGCGCGAAGACCGTTTCGGTGCGCGAGGAGACGATGCCGGCGCCGTAGATGCGCAGGCCCTCGGGTGTTTCCAGCAGGCCGAATTCCACCGTGTACCAATAAAGCCGGGCCAAATTGCCGAGATGGCCCAGCTTGAGGGCGCGCAAACCGCCTTCGCCGTAGGCCTGCATGTAATCGGCGAATACCGGGTCCGTCAGCATGGGGACATGACCGAAGACGTCGTGAAAAACGTCGGGCTCTTGGAGGTAGTCGAGGTTTTCCGGGGTGCGGATGAAATTGCCGGCCGGAAAGCGGCGATGGGCCAGATGTTCGAAGAACACGTCTTCCGGAACCAGACCGGGTACGGCGACCACGGACCACCCGGTCAGCGCCGTCAATTTTTCGGAGAGGCGGCGGAAATCGGGAATGCCGGTGCCGCGCAAATCCAGTGCCGCGAGGCCTCGCAAAAACGGTTCGCAGGCGCGTCCCGGCAGAATGGCGGCCTGGCGGTCGTACAGCGTAACCCAGGTTTTATGTTCCTGCGGCGTATAGGACTCCCACCCCTGAGGAATAGTCCAATCGGGTGAATGCGAAGCTGCGTCCATGGTCGGTGTACTCATTCAATTCAGCAATGTGAGACGGGGGGGCTGGGGGGACAGGCACTGTCCCCCCAGCCTTACCTTCATTGTAGCTGCCCGAGCCTTATCCCCAAAGCCGTAGCCGCCAAACACAACGTCACGGACAACAGGACGTTCGCCAAAGCCCGCCCCGCCTGCCCTGCACGCAGCAGTTCCACGGTTTGCAAGCTGAACGCGGAAAACGTGGTGAAGCCGCCGCACAAGCCTGTCATGACAAAAGCGCGGGTGGATTCCGGGGCCGGGAAGCGGCCACCGGGGGCGGTAAAAATTGAGAACCAGCCGATCACGAAGCTGCCCAGGATATTGATCAGCACCGTGCCCAAGGGGAAGCCGGGCCCCGTCAACCGCAGAACCGCCAGGGCCATCCAGTAGCGGGCGACACTGCCGGCGGCACCGCCGGCGGCGACGAGCAGAAAATTCATGGCAGAGAACCTATGGCGACGGTGACGCATTTGCGCATGACGCTGGGCAGGGCTTCGGCGGTAAGTGCCGTGGCGGGGCGCAGAAAGCCCTCGGCCTGGATGGTGGGCACCTGCGCGGCGTACACGCTCAAATGCAATTCGAAATGGGTGAAGACGTGGCGGATGCGGCCGGCTTCGCGCCAGGAAGCTGGCATGGGCGCGTGGGTGTGCGCTTCGGGCGCGGGCCAGGGGGTGGAGCGCCAGGCCGTGCCGGGAAGCTCTGTCATGCCGCCAAGCAGGCCGGTGGGGGGGCGGCGGCGCAGCAGCACATGGTTGTTCTGGTCGGTGAGCCAGAAATGCGCGCCATGGCGGATCGGGCGGACGGGCTTGGCGGCGCGGCGGGGCAATGTTTCAGCGATCCCCCGCGCCCGCGCCTGACAGTGCGGGGCCCAGGGGCAGAGCCCGCAAACCGGGCGCGGCGTGCAGATCGTGGCGCCGAGGTCGAACAGGGCCTGGGCGAAATCGGAGGCGCGCGCCTGGGCAGCGGCGGATTGGTTCAGCGTGGCCGCGACGGCGGCCAAAGCGGGCTTGGCCGCGGGCAACGGCGTTTCGATCGCGAAAATGCGGGCCGCCACGCGCTCTACGTTGCCGTCCACGGGCACCACGGGATACCCGAAAGCGATGGCGGCTACCGCGTTCGCGGTGTACGGGCCGATGCCGGGTAATGCCAGCAAACCGGGGATATCGCGCGGAAAG
>FSYC01000426.1_pt1 | contig 18702 bp, 17 predicted proteins | sample 1638431 | NCBI WGS metagenome assembly FSYC01 (sample SAMEA3914788, study PRJEB12502) | metagenome | biome: forest; material: soil | place: Canada | collected 2011-07-03 | depth 0.1 m | reverse complement strand
GTGCTGCTGCCCCGTACGCTCGCCACCGCCAGCGTCATGTTCACGCATAATGTCGAGGCCGAGATCCTGGAGCGGCATGCCAGCCAAACCCAAGGCTGGCGCCGCGCGGTATGGCAGCGTGAAGCGCGCAAAATGCATGATTTCGAACAGGCAACCCTCAGCCGTTTCACGAGCGTGATCGCCGTCTCCGAACGCGACGCCACAGCGCTGGCCGCGCGCTATAACTTGGCCCACGTACCGCGCATCGATACCGGTGTGGACCTCGATTTCTATCCGTTCACGCCGCCGCGCGCCCAGGCCGGCACCGTGGTGTTCTCCGGCGCCATGGATAGCCGCAGCAACATCGACGGCATCGAGTTTTTGCTCCGTGAAGTCTGGCCCCAGATTGCCGCCGCTCGTCCCGGCACCGCCATGAAAATCGTCGGCCGCAACCCGCCGGCGGCTCTTGTGGCCGAGGCAAAGGCGTTTCCCACCTGGTCGTTCACCGGCTTCGTCGACGACATCCGCCCGCATTTGCAACAAGGCGACGTCTCCGCCATTCCGCTGCGTGTCGGCAGTGGCACGCGACTTAAGGCGTTCGAGGCGATGGCGCTGGGCCTGCCCGTCGTCTCGACAACGCTCGGCGTGGAGGGGCTGGGGCTGGAACCCGGTGCGCAATATGTGGCGGCCGATACAGCCGAGGCGTTCGCCCGCGGCATTCTGCGTTTGCTCGATGATCAAGCCGAGCGTGGGCGTCTCGCCAGTGAAGGGCGCTCGCTGCTGGAAGCGCGGTACTCCTGGGCCGTGATCGGGCGGCAATTCGAAAGCATTTGCCTGGAGGCGATGGGACTGTAAGGGAAGCAGTTCTTTTTTGTAAAAAAGAACCAAAAAACTTTTGATCCTTTAGGCGCGCGTTGGGTTCAACACGCGCGCCAATTTGCAAGAGTTTTTGCTTCTTTTTTCAAAAAGAAGTGCTTCCTTGCTTATAACCTTTGTTCCAATCCGTGCCGCCGATGCCAATCGGCGATGCTCTCCTCCGGATACTCATCAAACCGCAAATCGCCGCGATGGATTTCGGGCACAACCCAAGCGGCCTTTGATCCCAGCATCACGTGGGTGCGCGCCGGCGGCAGGGGGAGGGCCGTTTCGATGGCCGATGCGAACGGATGGAGTAGCTCTGGCCATTCGGGGCTGAACAGCCATAAGGCGGTGCCGCATAGCCCGCAGAAATGGCGTTCCGCGGTACTGATTTGGTCCTTGTGGTGGGCGGCACGAAGATGCGCATGGTATATCCGCGTATGCTCCTTGCCGTGCAGCTTCAATGTTGCGGCATCTGCCGCGAGATTGATGGCGAAACCGCCGCCGCCCTGCGTTTGGCGACAGATGCTGCAATAGCAGAGTTGGTAGGGAACAGGGTGGCGCGAGCGAATCGTAAAATGGACTTTATGGCAGTGGCACGTGCCTTCCAGAAGCATGGGATCCGTCCTGTAGGGATGGTGGCCGCGCGGCGGTGGCCGTGCGAGGTTGAACGCCGCATTCACGCCAAGGTTGGTTCGCGCACCCCTAAGCGGATGCTGCAGCCCTTATGCCACCATGTATAACGAAGCCAGTATGACACAGTCCTTATGACCGGCGCCGACGACTCCGACGGCCTCCCGCCGCTCGATATCGCACAGTGGCGCGGCTTGTCCGACAAGCTGCAGGAAGCTTTCGTGATCGGCGAGGTGGTGCGCGATGCGCAGGGCCGCGGCGCGGATTTGCGCTATGCCGAGGTGAACACGGCCTGGGAAAACTACCATGGCGTCCGGCGGGCCGCGGTGGTTGGCCGGACGATGGGCGAATTATATCCCTACGCGGATCAGGATTGGGTCGCGCGCCTGGCGAGCGTTGTCGATACCGGCGTCGCGCTGGAATTCACGCGTCACAGCAAGTCACTGAACCGCTGGTATGAAGGCCGTGCCTTCCGCCTCGATGCCGATAGGTTCATAGTACTTTATTCGGAATCCACCGCCAGCCGCCGCGCCAGCGAAGCGGCATCGCGTCTGACGGCCTTGGTGGAGCAATCCAGCGATTTCATTGCCGTCACGGACACCAAAGACAATTTGCTGTTCGTTAACCCGTCCGGCCTGCGCATGGTGGGGCTGCCCACCATAGAGGTCGCCAGGCAGGCCAAGGTGCAGGACTATTTTGCCCCGAGCGAGCGCGATGCCATCGCACTCCGCGCCGCGGCCGCGCTGCACGCGAACGGTGCCTGGGAAGGCGAGACGTTGTTCCGTCATTTTCAAACTGGCGAAACGTTCCCGGTGCACCACACGCTGTTTCCGCTCCACGACTCGGGGGGCACGCTCACCGGTTTCGGCACGGTCACGCGCGATCTGCGCGCTCGTCACAAAGCGGATGCCCGCCGGGCGGCATTGCTGGAGCTGGGCGACCGGCTACGCAATATGGATGACCCGGGCGCGATGTCGTTCGCCGCGGCGGGCATTTTGTTGCGCACCCTGAATGCCAGCCGCGCCGCCTACGGTACTGTCGACTCGACGCGGGATAGCGTGACGATCCCACACGATTGTACCGCAGAAAATGTGCCCAGCCTGGCAGGCACCTACCGCTTTCGCGATTTTGGCTCGTTTATCGAGGAACTGCGGCGCGAGGAAACGGTGGTGTTCGCCGATACCGAAACGGACCCGCGTGCCGTGGCCGCTGCCTGGCAGGTGATCGGCGTCCGCGCGGTGATTAACCTGCCGATTTTCGAACACGGCATTTTTGTTGCCGTCGTCATCGTGCAGCAAAACGTGCCGCGCGATTGGTCCGATGAAGAGCTTGCTTTCGTGCGCAATGTGGCTGACCGCACCAGGGTGGCGTTGGAACGCCGCCACGCCGAGCAGCGCTTGCAGGAACTGGCCGTGTCGCTGGAACGCCAAGTCGCCGAGCGTACCGCCGACCGCAACCTGCTTTGGCAACTTTCCACCGATATTATGGTGGTCACCAGGTTTGATGGCACCGCCATCACGGTGAATCCGGCCTGGCACGATGTCCTCGGCTGGTCCGAGCAGGATCTGATCGGTCACAATCTAGCCGATTTGGTGCACCCGGACGATCTCCCGGCCAGCGTAGCGGCGTTCACGCGTATGACGCATGGCGAGAAAATGCGCCAATTCGATAATCGGTACCGCCACCGTGATGGTACCTATCGCAGTATCAGCTGGACCGCCGTGCCCGGTGATGGCCTGATCAGCGCTGTAGGGCGCGACGTGACCGAGGAGCGTTCCCGCGCCGCGGCGATGGAGCTGTCCGAAGGCCGTATGCGGTCGGTTTTCGAAACGAGCTACTCCTACCAAGGGCTGTTAACCCCCGAGGGCATCGTGCTCGATGCCAACCCCGCGTCATTGGCCGGTATCGCGTCCCGGCTTGAAGACGTGGTGGGCAGACCGTTCTGGGAAACACCCTGGTTCACCGGAACGCCCGGCCTAGCTGCCATGATCCGCGCCGCCATCCCGGTTGTTACCGGTGGCCAGCCGGTCCGCCGCGAAATGGTCAGCGACTTGCCCACCGGCCGCCGTGCCTTCGATATGTCGTTGCACCCAGTGTTCAACGCCGCGGGCGCCGTGATCGCCATCGTGCCGGAGGCGATGGAGGTCACGGAACACCGCGCCGCCGAAGCGCAGCTGCGCCAATCCCAGAAGATGGAGGCGGTCGGGCAGCTCACGGGCGGCTTGGCGCATGATTTCAACAATCTGATGGCGGGTATTTCGGGCAACCTCGAATTGCTCTCGACACGTGTGCTGCAGGGCCGCAATGAGGAACTTGGCCGCTATATCGAGGCGGCACAGGGTGCCGCCCGCCGCGCGGCGGCGCTCACACACAGACTGCTGGCGTTCTCCCGACAGCAAACGCTGGATCCGGCGCCCACCAACGTCAACCGGCTGGTCGCCGGCATGGAAGAAATGGTCCGCCGCACAATGGGCCCCGACATTGCGATCGACGTGGTGGGGGATTCCGGCCTCTGGCTCACCTTGGTCGATCAGAATCAGCTTGAGAATGCCCTGCTGAACCTCTGCATCAACGCCCGCCAGGCCATGCCCCGCGGCGGAAAACTCACGATAGAAACGGCCAACAAGTCCCTCGATACCCTGGCCGCCCGCGAGCGCGAACTGGCGCCCGGGGATTATGTTGCGCTGTATGTGAGTGACACCGGCACAGGGATGACGCCGGAGGTCGTGGCCCGCGCTTTCGATCCGTTCTTCACCACCAAGCCGATCGGTGAAGGCACGGGGCTAGGCTTGTCCATGATCTACGGCTTCGTGCGCCAGTCGGGCGGGCAGGCGCGGATATACTCCGAGCCTGGACAAGGTGCCATGGTATGCATGTATCTGCCGCGCCATATCGGCGATGAAGGCCCTCAGCACATTTCCAGTCCAACCCAAACCGCCCCGCCACGCGCCGAACGGGGCGAAACCGTTCTGGTCGTAGACGATGAGCCCACCATCCGCATGCTGGTCATCGAGGTGCTGAGCGAACTCGGCTACAGCACGGTCGACGCGGCCGACGGCCCCGCCGGCCTCGCGTTGCTGCGTGGCGGCGGGCGGATAGATCTGCTGATTTCCGACGTCGGTCTCCCGGGAGGGATGAATGGCCGGGAACTGGCCGATGCCGCACAGGCGTTGCGCCCGGGCCTGCCCGTGCTGTTCATTACCGGCTACGCCGAGCATGCCGTCGTCGGCCACGGTCATTTAGGGCCGGGCATGCATGTGCTGACCAAGCCCTTTACGATCGAGGCTCTGGCGCGGCGGGTTAAGGAAATTGCGACGCCCCCAGGAGCGGCCTAGCCGCAGCCGCCGGGCTGCTCGCCAAAAGCCTGGATCGGCATGTTTCCGCCGGCACGGCGGCGCGCGCCGAATCCCGGCGCTGTTTTTCGTGCGCCGGTTCCGCTACCCCGGGGCCCGTGATTACCGAACGCCGCCTGCTGCGCGCCGAGCCCGATTTTGGACTGCTGACCAAGCTGTTCCGAATCAACTGGATTTACGTGCTGTTGCTCTGTGCGCTGGCCAGCTGTGGCTATGTCGCACTCTATTCCGCGGGTGGCGGACCCGAGCCCTATGCCTGGCGCCACGGCATGCGCTTCGCGTTCGGCGTGGTGATGATGCTGTCGCTGGCGATGGTGGATATCCGCTTCCTCGCCCGCTTCTCCTGGCCATTTTATGGGGTCGCGTTGGTGCTTCTAGTGCTGACGCTGAAGATGGGCCATGTCGGCAAGGGGGCCGAGCGCTGGCTGGAACTCGGCCCGGTGCAGCTGCAGCCCAGCGAAATCATGAAGGTCGCGTTGGCCATGGCGCTGGCGAGCTGGTTCAACCGCGCCAGTTGGGCCCGCGTCGGCAACCCGCTCTTTCTGATCCCGCCCGCCATTGCGGTGCTACTGCCGGTGGGCCTGATCCTGAAGGAGCCCAATTTGGGCACCGCCTTCATCACCGGCGTCATCGGTTGCTCCATCATCCTGGCCGCCGGCATGCGGCTTTGGCAGGTGCTGATCGTTCTTCTGCCGCTGCCCTTCGTGGTGCAGTTCGCGTACCACCATCTGCACGACTACCAGCGCGCCCGTATCACCACCTTCCTGAACCCGGAATCAGATCCGCTGGGCGCCGGCTACAACATCATCCAGTCCAAGATCGCGCTGGGCTCGGGCGGCCTTTGGGGCAAAGGATTCATGCAGGGCACCCAGGCCCATCTGAACTTTCTGCCCGAGAAGCAGACCGACTTCATTTTCTCGATCATCGCCGAGGAGTGGGGCCTGGTGGGCGCGCTGGCGCTGCTGGGCCTGCTGCTGCTGATCATCCTGGGCGCCATGGCCATCGCCCTGCGTTGCCGTCATCAATACGGCCGCCTGCTGGCGCTGGGCATCGGCGTGAACATGTTCATGTATGTATTCGTCAACGTCGCCATGGTGGTAGGCGCCATCCCCGTGGGCGGCGTGCCGCTACCGCTGGTGAGCCATGGCGGGTCGGCCATGCTGACCGTGATGTTCGCCATGGGCCTGCTGATGAGCGTGCATGTGCACCGCGACGTGGTATTCCCGGACCACCGGGAGGATATATAAAAAATGTCGCCGCATTTGCTCCGTGCCTATCGCGTGTCCGCCTACCGTGCCGCCGGGCTGGATCTCAGGATCGGGCGCCGCAACGTGGCATTGGACGGGCTGCTGGCGGGCATGGGCGCGCGGCAGGCGGTGCTGATCACGGCCTGCAATCCGCGCAGCCGGCGCATGCCACCCGGCTGGAACGCCCGCATGATGGCGCGCCTGCACGCCAAGCTCAGCCGCCGAACCGCCTATCCGGCTGAAAGCGGCCCCGCCGCTTCCCAAGGACATGTCCGGGCCTGGAGCTGGCACGAGTCGCAGTTCCTGGCTGCCTGCCCGGAAGCCTGGGCCGCCTGCGTGGCGCGGCTTTTCCGCCAAAACGCCCTCGTGGCGCTGCGCCCCGGCCGCGCGCCGCGGCTACTGGCATTGACCTGATCGAAGAATGGCCAGCATGCGCCCTGCCGTGACCATAGCGGTTCTGCACCGCAAATTACTGAGCTGTTCCAGCGCCACCGCCGTGCTGGAGGAAATATTTGGTGGCCCGGTGGTGATCCGCCGGCTGTCGTGTGACGCGCTGGCGCTGGGCCCCTACCAGCGCGAGCGTCTGCGCCCGTCTCAGGCACAGCCCGCCTGCCATCGCCGCGTCATGCTGCTGGCTGCCGGCCGGCCCGTATCCGAAGCCGATCTATGGTACGTACCCTCGCGACTTTGGCCCGGCATGGAGAAGGCGTTGCGCGGTACCGAAGTGCCGTTCGGCAAAGTGGTCGCGCCGATGCAGCCCGTGCGCGAAACCCTGGCCTCGCGCATTTGTGCCGAAGACGAATCGGTCGCGCTGGAGCACGAAGCCGTGCTGCGCGATCAGGAGGGGGTGCCGATCGCCCTGGTATCGGAACGGTATTACCATCTGCTTTGATACGGATTTTTATGTGCGGCTGTTGTGATGACGCATTGTAGCCGCTGGAAGATTTAGACAAGGCAAGAGGCTCCGCCGGCTGGGGCCTGAGGCCCCAGACCCCCATTTTTATGATTTATATATCAATGGCGTAGGGTGTCTTTGAAAAGGGCCAATGCAGAATTTCCGTTGTGCCTTTGCGAATCCCATGCATCTCGGCAAATAGCGTGAGATTCTGCACGCGCATTGAATGCATTGATTCTTAAAAATGGGGGTCTGGGGCCTCAGGCCCCAGCCGGCGGAGCCCCTTGTTTGCTTTACTTAAGCCTGCAGGGCCGAGGTGGCCGCGCAGGCCGCGCACACACCGTCCACCTCCACCGTCGCTCGCAGCGGCTGAAACCCGCATGAAGCTGCGGCCTGTGCGATCGCGCTGGCCACCGCTTCGTCCTCGATTTCGGTGGCCTGCCCGCACACACGGCAAATCAGGAATTGTGCCGCGTGCTGGTGAGCGTCGTCGTCATGACAGCCGACGAACGCGTTCAGCCGCTCCACGCGATGGATCAACCCTTGGGCCAGCAGGAAATCCAGGGCGCGATAGACGGTCGGCGGTTTGCCGCCACCGGTTAGTGCGCGCAGCCCATCCAGCAATGCGTACGCGCCCACGGGCTCGCCCGCTTGCAAGATCAGCCGCAACACATCTCGCCGAACCTCAGTGAGGCGCACACCGCGCTGCGCGCAGGCCGCTTCCGCGCGCGCCAGTCGTGTGGTCAATGCGGCGCTGGCGGCTTCGGATCGTCCCATTGTATCTATGCCCATGGCCGCACTATGCCGCGAACCTGGTTTGGCGGCGAGGCCTGTTATGTTATAGCGTAGCGCTATGTCCGGCGCCCGTTCCCGCACTGTCCGATCCGCCGGTGTGGCCGCACTATGCTTGGCCGCCGCATGGCCTTGCGTCGCGGCGCCGCTGAAGATCCTGGCCGCCGAAAGTGCCTATGGCCAAGTGGCCAGCGCAATCGCTGGCGACCGTGCCACGATCACCAGCATCCTGACGAATCCCGGCCAGGACCCGCATGATTTCGAGGCACGCCCCTCAACCGCCCGCCTCGTTGCCGAAGCAGCGATCGTGGCCGTGAACGGCGCCGGCTACGACACATGGATGGACCATCTGCTGACGGCAGCCCCCATGCGCGGGCGCGATACCATCGTCGTTGCAACCTTGGTGCAAGCCGCACCGGGCGCCAATCCGCATCTATGGTACAATCCGTTGGCAATGCCGCGTTTTGCCGAGGCGTTGACCGCGGCGCTCTGCCGGCACGATCCGGCTGGCGCCACTGCTTACAGTCAAAACCTGAAAATATTTCTGGCCGGCACCGCCGTTCTGCAAACCCGCATCGCGGCCCTCCGCGGCCGATTCGCCGGCACGCCGATAACCGCGACCGAGCCGGTGTTCGACGACATGGCCGCAGCCCTGGGCCTGCAAATGCGTAACGAGCGGTTCCAGCGCGCGATCATGAACGGTACCGAACCACGCGCCTCGGACGTCGCCGCCATGGATGCCGATTTGCGCGAACACCGGGTCCGCGTGCTGCTGACGAACCCGCAGGTAACCGATGCCGCTACCGCGCGCTTGCTTGGCATCGCCCGCGAATCCGGCATCCCGCTGGTGCCCGTCATGGAAACACTGCCGCCGGGACAAACCTATGTGGGCTGGATGCTGGCCCAGCTCGCCGTGCTCGAAACCGCCCTGGCGGCGAAATGAACGCCGCCACGCTGCAGGGCGTATCGCTGGGCTTCGCAAACCGTCCGGTGCTGACGGGCATCGATCTGACGCTGCGGCATCCCGAGTTCATCGGCGTGCTCGGCCCTAACGGCGCCGGCAAAACTACGCTGATGCGCGCGTTGCTGGGGCTGGTGCGCCCCAGTAGCGGCAGCATCGAGGTGCTCGGCACGCCCGCCCAGCCCGGCCACGAGCACGTGGGCTACCTGCCGCAAACCCGCGCCGAGCCCTGGCCCGCCATCCGTGGCCGCGATTTGCTGGCAGCATCGCTGCACGGAACCCGGTGGGGCACATCGCGCACAAGCACCGCCACGGCCCATGAAATCGATCGGGTGCTGCACGCAGTAGGTGCCGCGGCGCTTGCGAACCGCCCGATTACGGCCCTGTCCGGCGGTGAGCGCCAGCGCGTGCTGATTGCCCAGTCGTTGCTAGGTGAGCCGCGCCTGTTGCTACTGGACGAGCCACTGGCCGGGCTGGACCCCGCGCACCAAAGCAGCGTCGTCGCCCTGCTACGCGATTTGCAACAATCCCTGGGCCTGACGGTGCTTTGCAGCGCGCATGATTTAAATATGCTGCTGCCGGTTATGGACCGCGTGCTTTTTCTTGCCGGCGGTCATGCCGCATTAGGCACCCCCGACGAGGTCGTCACCGAGCCAGTACTCAGCCATCTTTATGGCGTACCCATGAAGGTCATCAAAACCGGCCGCCATGTGTTCGTAGTGCAATGAAACAGGCAAAAGTTTTTTGTTTCTTTTTTTCAAAAAAGAAAGCGCTTTCTTTTTTAAAAAAAAGAAACAAAAAACTTTTGTCTGGTCGGTTTATCCGATGAATCCTTTCACTTATGATTTTATGCGCCATGCTTACGCGGCGGCGGCGATCGTTGCCGTTGTATCTGGCGCCACTGGGTATTTTCTGGTGTTGCGGCGCCAAAGCTTCGCGGGACATGCGCTGGGGCATGTCGGGTTCGCGGGTGCTACCCTGGCGTTGTTGCTGGGATTGCCCGCGCTGCCGGGGCTCGTCGCGGTAACGGTGGCGGGTGGGTTGCTGATGGGGTTGCTGGGCGAAAAATTGTCGGAGCGGGATGTCGGTATCGGCATGGTGCTGGCGTTGTCGCTGGGGCTGGGCGTGCTGTTCCTGGGCTATTTCTCCGGCAGCGCCGCGCAGGCGACATCGCTGTTATTCGGCAATGTGCTCGGCGTGGATGTCACCACGCTGTGGGCGTTGCTGGCGGTGGGGGTGGTGAGCCTGGCGGCGCTGGCCGCGATCGGCCGGCCGTTGCTGTTCGCCAGTTTGCAGCCGGAGCTTGCCGAAGCGCGCGGCGTGCGGCTGCGGTTAATCGGCGTGCTATTTCTGGGCGTGGTGGGCCTGGCTGTGGCGGGCGCCGCGCAAGTAGTGGGTGTGCTGCTGGTGTTTTCGCTGCTGGTGGGGCCGGCCGCGGCCGCGCAACGGCTGACACCGCGTGTGGGCGCGGGGCTGGCGCTCTCCGTGCTGTTGGCACTCGGGCAGGCGCTAGGGGGCGTGACACTCGCGTTTTATACAGACTGGCCAAGCAGCTTCTGCATCACGGCCCTGGCGGCGCTGTGTTACGCGGGTTCTCTGTTCGTGCGGTTATCGGGCTAACGCCGCGACGGTCTCCGCCATATGCGGCGGCACTGGTGCTGTCGCGGTCAAAATGGGTGTTAGGGGCAGCGTGATTTGCCGCGCGAGTAATTGCAGCTTCCGGCCCGGCTCGCTTGCGCCACCATAAACCGCATCTCCCAGAACCGGGCAGCCCAGTGTCGCGCAATGCACCCGCACCTGATGCGTGCGGCCGGTGCGTGGGCGCACTTCCAGCAAGCTCATGGCCGGCCCGCGGCCCAACACGCGCCAGTTGCTGATCGCATCCTGCCCTGCTGGGTCCACCACCATACGCCACCCGGAGGGCGCGCTGATTTTCAGCAGCTTCGCGTCCACAGTCCCCGTGTCCGCTGGCGGAGCGCCTTGCACCACGGCCCAATAAATTTTTTCGGCGTGCCCGCCGGCGAACGCGCTTTGGGCGGCCAGCAGCGCGGTTTTGGTCAACGCCACGACCAGGCATCCGGCGGTATCGGCATCGAGCCGGTGCGCCAGCCATGGTCCGTTGCGGCGGCGGGACAGTTGAGGAAACCAGTCCTCTACGCTGGGGCCACCGCGCGGGCCGGCATGCACGGGCAGGCCGGCCGGCTTATTTAACACCACATATTGTGTGTCTTGGAACACTATTTCGGGAGTTGGCAAGTTATACCAATCCGCTTTGAGGGGAGCTCATACTAGGCAAGCAGTTCTTTTTTGAAAAAAAGAACCAAAAAACTTTTGATTATTTAGGTACGCGTTGGGTCCAACGCGTAGCCCAATAAGCAAGAGTTTTTGCTTCTTTTTTCAAAAAGAAGTGCTTTCTTGCTTCCGTCGCGGCTAGGCCGCATCCTCGCGACGATCCCGCACTTTTACGTACGCCAACGACGCATGTTCATCGCAATAAGGTTTGCCGGCGATGGCATCCACGTCGCAGAACCGGAACGTTTTCGTGCCGGGTTCGCCGATCGGCCAGCAGCACGGTGTTACGCGTGCGCCGGGCCGCGGCAGACATACCGCGCGCAGCACGGGAGCCGCCCGTTCCACGGGGCGGGGCGAGGGCTCCGGGGGCATCGGCGACAGCGATGCCGTCAGCACTGGCAGGGTTGGCCCCTGCACACGCCGCGGCAGGCGCCGGCGCGGCGAGCGTTCGGCATCGCGGCGGATTGGGGAGGGGCGGGATGGCAGGTTCAGGCGATGCGCCTTGCCCACCACGGCGTTTTTCGAGACACCCATGCGACGCCCGATTTCCGCGGTAGAAAGACCTTCCGCCCAGAAAGCGCGCAGCTTGCCGATCGACTCTTCGTTCCACTCCATGAGGCACCCCCTCTATCTTGCGGATTGCCACTTCGGCACCCACTAGATGATGTGTCAGCCTAAGCTAGACCGAGTCGAAAGCTCAAGGGGTGAGATACAAAAACTTGTGGACAACTACGCTTGGACCACAAAATCTGGTGTCCGGAGTCGTCTGGCGGGCCTGTAAACACCGCTCAAGTGGTCCTTACGGGGAGTCATCCCGAGTCGTCACCCCCCGACTCCAGGCGAGCCAGCGGCACGCGCTTGTCATGTCTCCCGCTTGTCAGATCTAAGGTAAGCACCTTAACCTGCGCGCAACGCGCCGGCCGGGAAGGGCGGTCACAAGGGAGCAGGATCGCAGTGGCGGGCGTCGATTTCGACAGTCCTATCGTCCAGAGAGTGACGTCGCTCGGTATCGTGGTGCTTCTGCACGTGCTGGTGGTGGTGTTGCTGATTACGCAATCCGCGACCGTAAGCGCGTGGTTGCCTCAGGTGATGGCGGTGCGGATCATTCAGCAAACCGCGCCCAAGCCACCCGTGCCGAAGATTGAACCGAAGCTGCCCACCGTGGTGATGGAAATCCCGGTCCCCGAGGTGCAGGTGGCACCGCCGCCCACCCAAACCAGCGCGCCACGCGCGGTGATCCGGGTAGGGCCAGCCGGTCCGCCGGCCTCGCATTTTGGCGCGGCGACAGGGGATGCGGGTTTGGGCGTGCAGGTAGCCACCACTACCGGCGGCGGTACGCGGGCGCGTGGCAGCCTGGGTGATTTTGACGCGGCGGTGAAACGCGCCATTCTGGCGCGCAAGGTGCAGCCGACATTGGCGTGGGATGTGCGGCAAACCTGCGTTGTCGGCTACAGCGTCACCATCGCGCGCGGTGGGGCATTGGCCGGGTTCAAGATCGATCCATGTGCCATCAGCGAAATCAATCACGCGGCGGAAACCGCGATCCGCCAAGCCGCACCGTTCGCCGACCCGCCCGATCTTGGTGCTTCGACGTACACCGTGCATGGAAGCCTGATATTTCATCCTTAGGAGGCGTCGTGCGGCTGTACCAAGAGAGGCTGGCATTGCTAGTGTCGGCGGCGCTGCTGTCCGGCTGCGTCATTCACCAGACCAAACCTTACGCACCTTCCGCCAACACGCCGGAGACGGCGGACGCCGCCACCTCGAGTACCAATTGTTTCGAAGCCTCCACGCCGGCCGAGCATCTAGCCTGCGCCACCCCTGAATTGTCAGCTCTGAACCGATCGCTCACCGAGGCCTTGCAGGCCGACCTTCGGCGCGCCGACATCTTTTCGCGGGACGCACTGCTGGCCTCGCAACGCGCCTGGCTGCTGTCGCTCGCCGGCACATGCCATTTGCCCGATGTGGTAGACGCCGCCGTGCCGCCCGCCGCCACCACTTGCCTGGCGCAACAATTCCAGGGGCAAACCGCTTCATTGGCCGCGTGGCACGGGCCGGCACCGGTGAGCGCCGGCACCAACCCCATGTCCCAGTATGTGCGCTTTCGCCCGTCGCCCGGCGCGCAAAGCTTGAACCCCGAATTCTGCGGCGCCTTGGCGCGCGATGCCAACACGGCGCTCGCTCAGGTTGGCACGGTGGATCCGGCCGCTATTCCAGGCGCCGTGGAAATCGCCGGTTCGCACGGCACGGCCGCGGGCCAAGTCGGGGGCCAGGCCGGGGGTCATCAGGTGACGGTGGATTTGCGCGAAGCCAACGCGTTCGGCAGCTTTCAGCAGCGCGCGCGCGCTGTGGCGCTGGATGGCACGCCGGTGCTGACCAGCGTGGCGCTGGGCACGCTGCTGCAAGCCACCGCCACCAATAACGGCGCCCGTTTTTCCACCTACGCCAGTCAAACGGGTGATTACGGTGCCGCGGACGTATTTAGCTACCAAGGCCGAACGGTCGCGCTGCTGTCGGATACCTGGGGTTTCGATACGCCCGCGTCGCCGGGTGAGTTCGCTCATGCCGGCGCTTGGGATTTAGGCACCACGCCGCCGACGCCGCTGTGCCTGTTCGATACGTTCCAGATGCCCGCCGAAAACGGCACGTTTGATACTCTCCCGTCGTTCACGCCGTGGCGCGATTTGCTGCTGCAAGTGCGCGACAGTGTGCAGCCGGCACTCGGCGTTTCCACGCTGCGCGACCAGGGGCAGTTGCGCGCCGAAACGAACTGGCTGCTGCTGAACATGCCGCTGGTGGTAATAGGCCAGGCGCGCGCCGGCGACTGGACCAATTGGTTGCGCCACCGCCATGACGACGCGCTGGACGCGCTGTTCACCTGGTCCAGCAGCGATCCTGCTCACAAACTCGTATTCGACAAAATGTTTGCCTTGTTGCGTCCCGCGGCGGCGGACCTCGTGCGTGCCTACCAGCAAAGTCAGGCGCTCAGCGGGCCAGAAGCCAAGGAGGCCGCCGGGCTGGCCGTGATGGAGTTGATCTACGGCAGTACCGTTAACCTGGCGCCTGGCCTGGGGGCCGATTTGCACGCTCCCGCCAGCGCTGAAGGTCTGAAGCCCCGCTATCCGATCCTGGCCGCGCCGTCTTAAGCGAAGCCGGCAACCAAGCGTTGCTCAAAATTTAAAGTTGGGGGTCTGGGGGGACAGGCAATGTCCCCCCAAGTTCTTTGGCGTAGGTGCGTCATCGTTAACCCGTGCACTTACTCGAGAAGGGTGTTTGGGACCAAAAGCAATGAAGCCGCATATCCTCGCCGTTGCCATAGCACTTGCCGGTGCCCCCATTGGGGTGAGCGCCCAGCCTATGCCTGATGTTTTCCAACCGTCTGCGCCCGCCGCCACCACGCTGACACCGCAAGCGCTGGATCAACTCGTGGCGCCGATCGCGCTCTACCCGGACCCGCTGCTGACGGATATCCTGGCCGCGTCGACCTATCCGGCTGAGGTGGTGGAAGCGCAGCGCTGGCGGTCGGATCCCGCGCATGCCGCCTTGCAGGGCCAGGCGCTAACAGATGCCGCCGCGGGCCAGGATTGGGACCCCAGCGTACAGGCGTTGACAGCATTTCCGCAGGTGCTTGCCATGATGGATAGCGAGCTGAGCTGGACCGACCGGCTCGGCCGCGCTTTCATGGGGCAGCAATCCGATGTCATGAGCGCGGTGCAGCGTTTGCGTCACGAGGCGCAACTGGCGGGCACGCTGCAAAATGGCGCGCAGGACCAGGTGGTCAATGACGGGGACAATATCTCCATCAGCCCGCCGTCGCCGCAGCAGCTCTATCTACCCAGTTACGATGCCGCCTGCGTTTATGGCCCGAACGCCGACTGTAGCGCGGCAGATGATTTTGTCGGTTGGGATACCGACTTTTTGCTGCCCTTTGGCTATTGGCAATGGGGCGCGGTCGATTGGGGCGACCGTTCCATTCACATGGATCATAGGTATTATCATCGGTCCGGTCACCATTATGGCGATCGCACGGTCAATGAAGCGGGCCAAGGGACGGATATTTGGCGCCATGCCGGCCCACACGGCTTCACTCAGTTGCGCCAAGCCGGCAATTTCAGTGATCCCGGCAATTTTCAGTACGCGGCGCCTGCCAACGAGCCACTGGATAACCGAGCCTTCTACGGCCGCGCCGCCATGCCCGCTCCAGTATTCCACGCGAATGGCAACGGCGCGTTCCGCGCTCCTGTTGTCCGTTCCGCTCCGGTGCATTTCGCAGCTCGCGGTGGAGGCATCGGCGGTCATCGCTAAAACTGGGGCTAGGGCACTTTCGGATATGGTTGAATCGAAGGAAGAACTGGGTGGACAAAGCCTTGGGGGGATCGTCGCAGTGCGCCGATTGATTTCCCCCCCCAAGGCCCCAGACCCCCGTCGTTTATACGAGGGCTCCAAGACGGCCTCGTTTCAAATTAAAGCAGGGGGGTCTGGGGGGAGCGGCTTCGCTCCACCCAGCCTTCCTATCGCCATTTCTACATGAATCGAAAAGGCTCTAAACCTGGGTAAATAGGGTCGGTATGAATCTAGAGGTTGTAGAAAAGGCCAGGGGCGCAGCCCTGACCCTTTGTTTCTACTGAGCCCGACCTGGGCAGTTATTTTTTTCAGAAAGAAACGCTTTCTTCTGGCACTCACTCAGCTGCGGCACCGTCGCAGTCAATTCAGGTGACCACGGCAAGCCCGGCAAAATTGCCTGAATATGTCGATAGCGTTATTAACGGCGCGGTTTTTGACAAAAAAGAGGCCAGGATGGCGAGCCATCCTGGCCTTAGCGGAACCGGAACCCGTTGCCGGGTCCCGGCCATTTACGTTACATTTTGGGCTTTTCTTCCTTGGCCGCAGGATGGGCAGCGGCCGGATGCGGTGCTGCAGCAGGGCGCGGCGCTGCCGCATGTTGTTCGGGCGCACGGGCCGCCGGGCGCGCTTCCGGGCGTGCCTGTGGGCGTGCTTCTGCATGATCCTCGGGCCGGGCTTCAGGGCGGCTGGCCTCAGGACGTGGCTCCGTTGCCGGCCGTGCCGTAGCGGCGCGGGTCGGATGCGTCACGTGGTGCGTAGCGGTATGCGTCGCGGCGGCATGTGTGGCCGTTTCATGCCCAGCTTCTGTCCGTGCCTCGTCGGGGCGGGCTGCCGTGCCTGCCCGGTCCGTGACGGGACGCGGCTCTGTGCCTGGACGCGCGACCGTGCCTGCCCGGCTCTCTTCAGGACGAGGCTCCGTGCCGGGACGAGCGACCGTCCCGGGGCGGCCCGCTTCCGGACGGGCTTCAGTGCCCGGACGAGCCTCCGCACCTTCGCGGTTGGCGGCAGGGAAGGCGCCCGGACGCGCGGTTGCCGTGATCGGCGGACGGCCGTGGTTCACGGAGGCGCGCAGTTCAGGGTTCTGCGCGGCCAGCGTGCGGTGCTGGATCTGCTCTTGCGTCGCTTGCACATGGTTTTCGTGCATGGCGGCCTGTTCCGCCGGCGTCGGCTGGCGGTTTACGCCACCTGGGCCGTTGAAGGCGACGTGGGTATTGTTAATAACCGTCACCTGCTTGTTGTAAACATTGGTGATGTGAACACCGCCAAAGTTATTCACGGTACGGTTGTAGTTGAACTGGCCGCCGCGCCAGAAACCACCTTCGTAACCCAGGCCGCCATAGCCAAAGCCGTAATTGATGCCGCCGTAGAACCCAACGGTCGCGCCCCAGTAGCCGGCATTGAAGGCATAGCGGCCGCCGACAAAGCCCCAGTAGCCAGGCGTCCAAAGCAGGCCGACGGAAGGCGGCTGCACCCAGGTGCCGGGCACCCAGTAATAGCCGGCGTCACCATAGGCCCAGTACCCCGGCGTAAAGAGATAGCCAGGGGCGGGGATCGGGGGCTGCTCGTATTCGATCAGCGGTGGCGGGGCCACCGTCGCGCTTATTTCGATGCCGACTTGCGCGACCGCGGGTGCCGGTAGGGCCATGACGCTGACCGCCAGCATCGCCGGAATCGTTGCGAGAAGTAGGCCTCGCGTGAGATGTCTGTAGGAAATCGGGTGCATGGTCGCTCCATTTTGTGCCGGCGGTTACGGCGTTGTGATGCCGCTTGCTATATTCACGCGCGGGATCGTGGCGGGTTCATGTCGAAACGCCGAATAATTGATGTTCGATCATTTGAATGTAACAACGCGACCGGGCTGGAACCGTTGCGATTGATCACTAAAACCGGCACCCAGACAAGCTGTCTAAGACTTAACTGGCTGAGATACAGGAGGATTCTAGCGAGGTGCCGCCCACCGCATCCTTAAATAAGACGGGGGGTCTGGGGGGACAGGCACTGTCCCCCCAGCTCTTTTGTCGCCGTTGGTTACCATTCGACGCGCTGTTTTTTCGCGCTTATGCGGCCCCGGGCAGTGCGAACAGCCGAGCCACCTCGTCAAAATCGCCAGCGGTGGCGTGCCCGGCCGCGACGGTGCCATCTTGCGGGCGCACCAGTTGACACACCCGCATGCCGGCCGCCTGTGCCGCATCCAGTTCGGCAGCCACATCGGACAGGAACAAAATCGCGCCCGGCGGCGCACCGGAAGCGGCGGCGATGGCGGTGTAACTGGCAGCCTCGCGCTTGGCGCCAACGCGGGTGTCGAAAAACCCGTCAAACAGCGGTGTAAGATCACCAGCGGCACTGTGCGCGAACAGCAGCTTCTGCGCCGGCACGCTACCGGATGAGTAGACGAACAGGCGCGTGCCGGCCGCGTGCCATCGCCGCAAGGCGGGCGGCACGTCGGGATAAAGCTCGCTCGTCAAGGCGCCACTGACATAGCCCTCGCCCCAAATCAGGCCTTGGAGCGCCTTCAGCGGCGTTACCTTCGCATCCTGGTCCATCCAGTCCAGCAACGCGTCCAGTGGTGCGGCACCTGGAGCGAGTCGCGCCACTTCGGCCAAAGCCTGTTCAACCTCGGGCTTGCCCGCGTGGTTGGCAAGGAAGCCGGGCAGGCGCGCGCGGGCATACGGAAACAGCACATCATGCACAAAGCTGATCCGGGTCGTGGTGCCTTCTATATCCGTGAGAACCGCTAAAGGGGCGGCCATCACGCGGCTGGAAACAGCTCGCTGATCCTCTCGCCCGTATAATGGGGCGTCCAGCCCGTGGTGTCGGTGAACACGCGCAACACCGTGAAGAACGGCTGCTCTCCGGCATCAAACCAGTGTTTCACGCCCGCCGGCACAGATATCAGGTCGCCGGCCGTGCAATGCGCGTCGAACACCTGGCCGGCCACGTGCAGGACGAAATTACCCGAGCCGTGCACGAAAAAGCGCACTTCGTCCTCGGTATGGGTGTGCTCGTCGATGAATTTGCGGCGGATCATCGGATAAGTCTCGCCGGCGCCGTTCAGCTTCATGACGTCGGCGCTGCCGGCGCCGTTCTCGCCCATCAGCGCATCCAGATGCGGACGGAAGGCTTCCAGGATCGCATCGGCGCTATCGTCCGGTGTGAGCGTGGTGGGCAAATCCCAACGCTCGAACCGTACGCCGAGCGGGGCGAGGGCGGTGCGAATGGCATCCGGGTCCTCGGTGCGTAGCGAGGGGCTGCCGGGGGCGTTTTCCGGGTAGATGGTCAGTCGGCTCATCGGCGTCTCTCCAGTGCGCAGGCCAGCAGGAATTCCAGGCCTTCCAGCCGGGCCAGCGC
>FSYC01000087.1_pt1 | contig 19659 bp, 16 predicted proteins | sample 1638431 | NCBI WGS metagenome assembly FSYC01 (sample SAMEA3914788, study PRJEB12502) | metagenome | biome: forest; material: soil | place: Canada | collected 2011-07-03 | depth 0.1 m | reverse complement strand
GCCCCTGGCCTTTCTTGCCTCAGCTCGCGAAACCAATATGGGCCATGTTATGATAAAAATCAGGCGGATCGAAAGACGCGGCACTCCCCGACCCGGTATTTATCTGGCTGTCGATGGATTGCAGGATCGCCCCGCCCACGCCCAGCGCCTCCTGGCCCTGGGGCGTTTCCAGGATGCCGACGAGCAAGTCGGCCAATGCCGGCGCGGAAGCCGTGCCGAGATCGAATAATCCCTGCGCGTTTGAATCAAGCCCCAGCGTAAATGTCTGCATCGCATTCGCGGTTCCGCCGAGAATGGTTTGCGTTTCGCCTGTCACCAAGGTGGCGGTAATGGAAATATCCGCCGCACTCCCCAGCGACGGAATGCCCGGCGCTGCCTGCGTGTTTCCGGCCAGCAGGGATTGCGACAGCGCCGATACGCCCTGTGCCAATTGCGCGAAGATGCTGCTGGCATCGGGCACACCGCCGGATCCGTAATCGGCGATCACCTGGGGCAATACGGAGGCGGCAAGTTTACCCAGCGCGTAAGCGCCGAATTTATCGGCGGTTATTTGCACATCAAGCTGTTCGGACACACCCAACGGCGTGCCCAGGCCGAGTTGATAGCTCTGGCTGTCCTGTGTTGCGAGATTAAGCGACAATGCAGGGTTTTTCACCGCCGCCAGCGTGCCGCCATGCTGGTTGCCGGCATCGGTGAGCAGCGTGCCGACCGCGCCGCCCAAGGCCACACCGGCGCCCAGAGTGGTGACCCCTTCACCGACGGCGGCGAGGAGATTGCCGCTTTGAACGTCGTTCAGCAACGTGGCGCCATCACCCAGCAGATTGGCCGTATCCTGGGCTGCGTTCACCACCGCCTGGCCATCTTCCTTGTTGAACAGCAACGTGCCGTCGGCATGCGTGCCCGTGGTGATGCCCAGGATGGTGGTGCTTTGCGCCAGCCCAATGCCGACCGACGCGGTGAAAAACGGCTTTGCGGTCAGCACGCCGCCGCCCGGTAGCCCGCCATTTTTTCCCAAGCCCGGCAGCAGGTAGCCCGAGAGTTTCAGCAGCGGGTCCAACTCGTTACCCAGCGTCGTGCCGGCCAGCGCGGGCACCAGCGGCCCGACCAAACCCGAAAACCCAACCGTGGTCGCGGCCACGCCGATATCCGTCGATGACCCGTTATCGGCGCCCGAGGCTGGAGTGGAGAACGCCAGATCCGCGAGCACCGTGGGATCAACAACCGGGCTATCCGCTATCACATGGTTGAGAGGTGCCGCGGAAGACTCCACGGACGGCACCGTCCAGGCGGAGCCGCCCACGGCCAACACCAGCGTGCCGCTCAATCTTTGCGGCTCATAACCTTGGAATGTTCCCGTAACGAGACCGTCAATGCCGAGATGCTCTACCAGCGTTATGGTGGACGTAGCTGATGGCGCCTGCTGATCTACGGTTGGGTCGGGCAGCAAAGCGGCGACCGCCGGGTCCGTGTCAAAACCGGGGTGGACATGCGTCCGGGACATCGGGACATCCTCCATTATCGTTAACGCGAACTAACTCGCGGTGGCGGCACGCTCCATTCCTTGACCGAAAAATGGAATGAAAATTTTCGTGAGCACACTATTACGACATAGGAATATACTGCAGTGCAGCAGCCAATTTGAGATTGCATCCGGTTATCGCGCGGTTGTGCAACGATACCACTGTTGCGGTCATGTCATTGATGAATCGGCAACTTCAGGCGCTCCCGGGATATGGACAGATGCCGTGCCAATACAAGAGGATTTGAAGTAAACGTCATCACCATAACGTCACCTTCGTGTGAAATACATGGATCACCATTGACCAGAAGTTAATAGACGACAATCCTTAAGCCGCCAGTTGAGTGCTGTACTTATAGCAACGACCGGCCCAAGCAATAAATCCACAGGAAGGACGTTATCGCCATGAAAAACATCCGCGAGTTGCTCACGGCTTCCACCGCAATGCTCTTGGGATTTACCGTTGCAGCACAAGCGGCGGCCCTGGCCGTCGGCCAATACGCGAATACCGGCACGGTAGCGACTGCGACATCTCAGTGCAGCGCGGTCGGCCTCGCCGCCGGTGCGGCCAACCTTAGCGAGTTGACATATCCGGGTGCTGGAAAAACCGGGCTGGCACTTTATGTTCCTGCCAGTGGATCGCTTCAGTTGTGCACGGGGTTCGCGGCCGTGCCATCGACGGGGCTCACCAATTTCTCATCCGCCGCCAAGTGCGGAATCTATACGTTGAACGGAAACATTCCCCCGCAGACCGTAAACTTTACGTTTAAAAGCACTGTCATAAATGCCTTTTCCTCGATTGGCGTGACAACCATTTCGATTCCTGCATCGGACACCATCGGCGGTGGCTGTGTAGCGACGGTTGACACCACGGCGGTTTTCACCGGGCTTAAATAATTTTGCATCCGTGGCGGAGCGAGCGGCCCTGGCCGTACCGCTCCGCCATTACACCAAAAAGAGTAGCAAAAGTTCTTTTTGAAAAAAGAACCAAAAACTTTTTTCTGAGCGCCTTGTTGGCGGCTTGGTAAAAAATATCTGCTATATTCGCTGAACGAAACAATAGGCGGCCATGCTAACCATGGCCGCCTATGCTTCAGATAAACTAGCGCGCGTGGGTTACCCCGCCATCCACCACCAACGTGGCGCCCACAACGTAATCGCCGGCGCGCGAAGCCAGGTAGATGGCCGCGCCCGCCATATCGTCCTCCACGCCAATGCGGCCGGCCGGAATGCGGCTGGCTACGAATTCGGCGTTGTCGCGCGCATCCTTGTTCATTTCGCTGGCAAAGGCGCCCGGTGCGATGGCACTCACAACGATGCCTTCTGAAATCAAGCGCAGCGCCATGCGCCGCGTCAGATGCAGCACGCCGGCCTTGCTGGCGGCATAGGCGTAGGTCTCCATCGGATTGACCGATATGCCGTCGATCGAACCGATATTGATCACCTTGGCCTTGTGCGTCTGCGCCGCCTTACGCAATTCGCCGATCAGCGCCTGCGTCAGGAAGAACGGCGTCTTCATGTTCAGGTCCACCACCTTGTCCCAGCCTTTCTCGGGATAGGTGTCGAAATCCTCGCCCCAAGCGGCCCCGGCATTGTTCACCAGGATATCCAGGCTGGATTCATGCTCGCGATACGCCGCGGCCAAGGCGTGAGCACCTTCCACGGTGCTGACATCGTGTGGCAGTGCCACGCAGGTGCCGAGCGCCGAAAGCTCCTTGGCGGTTTCCAGGCAAGCCTGGGCCTTGCGGGCCGAGATATAAACCCGCGCCCCCTGGCGCAAAAAGCCGGTGGCGATCATGCGGCCAATGCCGCGCGACCCGCCGGTAATCAGGGCGCTGCGTCCCTGCAGTGAAAACAGATCGGACATGGGCGAATGGAGTTCCTCGGTTATGGTTCCCCCCACCATGGCCAGCCCAGCCGCACAGAGCAAGAGGCACCCGGGTCCCCTTAATATTCAAAAGTTTTTTGTTTCTTTTTTCAAAAAAGAAAGCGCTTTCTTTTTTGAAAAAAGAAACAAAAAACTTTTACTTATGGCGGGGTGCTTTATACTTCGCAGATGTTGTGTATGGCGGTGGCGGCGGTGGCCGCGTGGCCCATGGCAACGACAATTTGGTTGAGGCCGCGCACCGTGTCGCCGGCGGCGTAGAGCCCCGAAACCGTGGTCTGGTTGTGCGCGTCCACCGTTAATGCGCCTACCTCGTCGTGTTCGGCGCCCAGCGCCACGGCCAGTTCGGACCGCACGCGCAGGCCCAGCGCGGAATAGAGCGTTTCGAATACATACTCTGCGCCGCCGATGCGTATGGCGGTAATCCGGTCACCCTCCACATCCAGCTGCTCGATCGGGTCCGCCACCATCTTGATACGGTGCTCGGTCACTTGGCGTTGCTGCGCCGGCGACATGCGTAATGTTTGGCCCAAGGTCAGCAACGTCACGTCATGCGAATAGGTGCGCGCCATGAACACGGCTTCGCCCAGGCCGCGATCGCCGTAGCCGATCACCGCCACGCGGCGTCCGCGCGCCTCGTAACCGTCGCAGATGGGGCAGTAGCGCAGCAATCCGCGGCGCAGGGCGTCGGCCAACTGGGGCAACTCGGGTTCGATATCCAGGGCGCCGGTGGCCAGCAGCACCGTGCGGGCCGCAAGATGGGTAACACCGGGCGCGCCGTGAACCGTGGCCTGGAAACGGCCGCCGGTCTTTTCCAGCGCCGTCACGGTGCCCGCGATGGGTGTTACGCCGTATCGCGCAACGTGCTCGCGCTGCCGCGCCAGCATGTCGGGGCCGGCCACGCCATTGGAAAATACCGGGAAATTATGGCTGCTGGGAATCCAGGCCGCCCGGCTGGCGCCGCTATCCACCAGCGCGAACCGCCGATTGAACCGCGCCAGATACAGCGCGGCGGTGAGGCCCGCAGGGCCGCCCCCCACGATCAGGCAATCCAGAGGTGCTGTTCCCATACGGGCCCTAAGCGCGGACCGGCCGGATGCGTTGCCTCCGCGGCGTGGCTTCAATCGTTCAGACCTGACTTAAAAACGTCTTAAAACTGCAATGCGCCGCCCATTACACCGCCGCGTTCAACCGCAGGGCCGAAGCGGAGATCGTATGCTCGTTCATTTCGTGCCGTCATCCGATGTCATTATCGCGATGCTGGTGATTTGCTTTTTCCTGGTGCTGGCATTCGAGGCCACGAACGGGTTTCACGATACGTCCAACGCGGTGGCCACGGTGATTTACACCCATGCCCTGAAGCCCGTGCCGGCCGTGGTCTGGTCTGGCCTGATGAATTTCATCGGTGTTCTGGTAGGTGGCATCGCGGTGGCTTACGCGCTGGTGGAGATCCTGCCGCCCGATACGCTCACGCCGCCGGACGGCTCGCCGGCGGTGCCGATGCTGGTCGCGGTCTTCACCTCCGCGCTGCTGTGGAACGTGCTGACCTGGTTTTTTGGCATTCCGAACAGCTCGTCGCACTGCATCATTGGCGCGCTAATCGGGGTCGCCGTGGGCGATGCATTGCTGCATTCCCGCGGCCTGGGGCAGGGGGTCGATTGGAAGCAGATCGTCACGGTGGTGAAGGCGCTGGCGATATCCCCGATCCTGGGTTTTGTCGGCGCGGGCGGGCTTTACGCCATCCTGCGCCTGGTCGTGCGCCGCGGCCATTTGCTGGAGCCGCCCAAGGAGGGCGAGGCACCCATCTGGTGGCTGCGCGGCCTGCTGATCCTCACCTGCACCTCGGTCAGTTTCTCGCACGGCACCAATGACGGGCAGAAAAGCATCGGCCTGATTATGCTGACGGTAATAGGCCTGCTACCGGCCACTTACGCGCTGAACCCGGGCGCGCCGCGGCAAATGGCGGCGCTGAGCCAGAACGCGGCCTTGGCCGTGCCGCTCATCCAGCATTATGGCGACGACGTGAAGCTGCAAGCCCTGCAGGCCGCGGCGGCATTGCAGCGAGCCGGCCCCGGCATCGCCCAGCAGGCCACCCCCCTGTCACCTACCGACCCGCAACCGGCGAAAGCCACCGTCACCCGCTCGCAATTGCGCGGCGACGTTTACTATGTGCTGAGCGAGCTCAAGCGGGTTGGTGAATCCGCCAGCGCCACCCCGGCCGACAAGGCTACCGCCGCCAGGCTGACCAAAGAGATAGGGCCACCGGTGCAATACGCCCCGTTCTGGGTGCGGCTGCTGAGCGCGCTGTGCCTCGGGGCCGGGACGATGGTGGGCTATAAACGCGTGGTGCGCACATTGGGCGAGCGCCTGGGCAAGCAGCATATGACCCCCGGCCAGGGTGCGAGCGCGGAGCTGATCGGCTCCATCCTGATCGGTACGGCCGGCTTTACGGGCCTGCCGGTGAGTACCACTCATATCATTACCAGTGGTATCGCCGGCACAATGGTGGCGGGCGGGCAGGGGGTGCAAAGCGGAATGATGATACGGATCGGTCTGGCCTGGGTATTCACGCTTCCGGTGACGATCGTGCTGTCAGCCGCATTATTTTATGTGCTTAACAACCCGGCGTTTTAAGCGCTGGGTGGGACGTGCCGTCCCCCCCAGACCCCCCGTCACTTATACGAGGCCTTCATCACGGCCTCGTATAAATGACGGGGGGTCTGGGGGGACAGGCACTGTCCCCCCAGGTCTTTCGATTAAATTCCCTGCTCCACGCGTCCCTCGATATCCTTGAATTCCGGCAAATCCCGAATAGGGTCCAGCAACGGGTCCGCGCGCATTTGCTCCAATGTCGGGTCTTTTTGCGCAAGTGCCGATTGCAGCCAATGCACCGCGTCGGCCGGCTGGCCCCAATGCGCATAGATTTCAGCAAATCCGAACGCCCCCGCGTCGCCGTTCGCAGCGCGATATTTCGCCAGATGCGCCATGGCCTGATCGATCTGGCTGGTGTCATGAAACGCCATCGCCAGGCATTTATCCTGTTCTTCCACGCTGCCCAGCGCGCAATCCCGCACCGCCGCGGCGCCGTCGCGCTTCGCCAGATCCATGCGCGCGATGATGTTGTAGGATCGCGCGGGCGTTGATCCGATCAGCGCCGTTACATGCTGCATGGCGCCCATTGCCTCGTCGTAGCGCCGTGCCTCGAACAGCACGTAGGCCAGATTATCCCAGGCATCCGGCCGCAATGGATCGAGCGATGTCGCGCGCTGCGCAGCGGCCACGCCTTCATCCACCCGGCCGACATCTAGCGCCACCTGCGCGAAACTACCTTGCACCCCGGCATTGCCGGGTTCCAGCGCCACGGCGCGCGCGGCCTCGGCCTCGGCCGCCGCGGGGTTTAGAAACCCGTTATCCAAAACCACTGCGCGCGCCGCGTGTGCGCCGGCCAAATCGGGTGCGAGTGCCACGGCCCGGTCCGCGCTGGCCAGGGCCTGTTCGAAAATCCGGTGCACCACGGCCGCATCCGAACTGACGGTGGAGAGCGCGATGTTGCACAGCGCCACGGCCCGCCCGCCATAGGCGCGCGCGAAGCCTGGATCGGCCGCCACCGCCTGGTCGAACGCCGCCAATGCCGCATCGAAGCCTTTATTTTCGCCGGATCGCAGCAGCTTCATGCCGCGCAGGTAACTGTCGAACGCAGCGGCACTGGCCGTGCCGCCCAGGCGGAGTTTATCCGTGTCCTCGCCCAGCAGCGTCACCTGCAGGCTGCGCGCCACCGCGGAGGCGATATCCGCCTGCACGGCCAGCCGGTCATCCTGGCCGCGATCGTAACTGCGCGACCAATACTGAAATCCGGTGCGTGCATTGATCAGTTGCGCCGTAATGCGCAGCCGCGCGCCCTGCCGGCGCACGCTGCCTTCCAGCACCGTGCCCACGTTTAACCGCCGGGCGATATCGCCTATTGTCGCCGGCGTTCCCTTGAACGAAAACGAGGACATCCGCGCCGCCACTTGCAGCCCGCTGACGCGGCTGAGCGCATTGATCAACTCCTCCGACAGGCCATCGGAGAAATACGCCTGGCCCGGATCGCCGCTCATATTATCGAATGGCAGCACGGCCACCGAATGCGGTGGCGGATCGAACGCCGCCGAATCGTAGGGGGCAGGTGGGTTATGCCGCGCGGCCAGCCAAACCCCGCATGCGGCCGTTGCCGCCAGCGCCGCGACGCCCAGCGCCTTGCGGTAAGGACGCCAAAACTCCGGTGTGGCCGGCCGGGCGGGCGCTGCCACCAGGAGTTCGGCGGGGGAGAGTGTGAAGGCGGATGCACCGCTTTCCAGCCGCACTTGCACGGCCAGGCGGTAACCGCGCCCTGCCACGGTAACAATCATCGGCGCGGCTTCACCTTCGCAGTGCAACACCTTGCGCAACGCGGAAATCGCCTGGCTGAGATTGCCTTCTTCGACGATGCGGCCGGGCCAGACGGCGGCCAGAAGCTCATCTTTCTCCACCAGCCGGCCCGCATTTTCAACGAGATAGAGCAATGCATCGAATAGGCGCGCCGGCAGCTTGAGTGGGATGCCGTCACGCGACAGAACGCGGCGCGTCGGGTCCAGCCGGAACGGGCCGAAAGCGAACAGGCCTTTGTCGTTGATCGAGACGTCCATTGATGGCCCGTTCAGCCTGGCCCCGTATTGTAACGGCTTACGGCAGGGGTTGCATAGCTTTGAGCGTTACGCCACCAAAAGGCGAAAGAAAGCGCTTCTTTTTGAAAAAAGAAGCAAAAACTTTTGCATATAAGAATACGTCGGTAGGCTTGGGCTGGGCGAACGAGCGTTCGCCCAGCCCGATCTGCTACTGGCCCGGCTGCTATTGGTACGAGAACTCCATCGAGCTGGAGCCAAGCAGGGTTACGTCAGAGGCTGGGTTGCCGTTGTTATCCAGCATATCCACCGGGAACGACGACGTTTTGTTGCCGGGAAGAAAAACGTTTCTGGCAAAGTTCTGCGCCTGGGCCCCGGAGAAATAATCCAACGCGTAGTCCGACAAAGTTGCCAGACCGCCACTTACACCGGGGCGTTCGACAACCCATTCCGCGCTGTTGCCGACCAGCGTGGTGCCGGAAGGCGGGGTCAACTCAAACTCAACATCCTGTCCGGTGTTGAGATTGATCATGTATGCAAAACCGACGGTTGAGCTGGTGTTCCATACTTCAACATACATATCGTCGCCGGCGGCCACGGGGAAGCCGGAAATGCGGGATTCGCTGTAGGGATACCATTCAATCCAGGCCGAGTAGAACGTGCTGGTGGTGCTGCCGCTGCAATAGGCATCGGCCTCGGTGCCTGCCTGCAGAACATCGCCGCTGTTCCAGCCATCGATGCCGGCCCATTGCGATGAATAATCCCACGTGCCGTCGCATGTCGCGTTCGAAACCGCCGGGATGACGTAGTCGCTCACCAGGAAATAGAACGATTTCCGCGCATTATAGGAAGTGAGCGTGTTGGTATTGACGATGCCGCTCCAGTTGGAACTGGTGGCGGTATTGGCAACGCGGCTGTCGCGGCCCTGCTGGCGGGCCGGCCCGTGGAAGATATTCGTCATTTGCAGCGTGGCGTCGGAACGCTTTGCCCTGACGGACATCGCCCGCACCCATTTGGCGTAAACCGCCGGGTTGGCGATGGCATCCGGGCGCGGTGGCAGGGCCAGGGCGGCCAGCGCGGCATCGGACGCATGTACCGCGTCAAAGCCGGCCGGCGGCGGCGCTACCGCCCGAATGCTGGGCACGGCGGTAGCCGTGAACATTTCCGCCGCCGCGGCGGGCAGGGGGCCAAAGGCGACAGCCGCGCCGGCCGCCGCCAGAAACAGTTTCGTATGGGTATATGCACGCATGTGAAGCGCTCCTTTTGAGCAATGAGATGCCCCAAGCGGTTCGTCTGGGGTGCCATCACTTGCCAAGGCTCGCGGCTGATAAACCAATGAAAACCCCTGAATTTAGAAGTTTTTAGCGTATGAATCAGCATATAATTGATCCGTATTGCCAACGTACAGACGCGGCTCGGGTCTATCTCGAGAGGGTGTAGGCCCAATAGACAAAAGTTTTTTGGTTCTTTTTTCCAAAAAAGAACAAAAGAAAAGACTTCTTTTTGAAAAAAGAAGCAAAAACTTTTGCAAATGGGCTCGTGGTCCTTCCCCCTGGCGCGGCGGTGATTTGGCGATACACTGGGGATATGATCCGTGACCCACTGCTTGAACCCGTCGCCATTGCCGATTTGCGGCCCATGCAAATCACCGTTGGTTATCATGAGGTGGCGGAGAAGCGCCGCCGCTGGGCGGAGTTGCCGGACGACAAGCGCGCCTTGTTCCTCGGCCGCCACATGATCCCGGTGGTGCTGGGCCCCAAGGGCCGCCCTTATGTCACCGACCACCACCATCTGGTGCGCGCGCTGCAGATGGAGGGCTGCGACAACGTGGTGACGACCGTCATCAAGGATCTGAGCAGCCTCGAACGCGATGCGTTCTGGGTGTACTGCGATAACCGCGCTTGGTGCCATCCTTACAGCGCTGCCGGCGTGCGCATGGCGTTCGCCGATATTCCGCGGCGTATTGCCGACCTGGAGGATGATCCTTTCCGCAGCCTGGCGGGCGCGCTTCGCCGCGTCGGCGGTTTCGCCAAGGACGTAACGCCGTTCAGTGAATTCATTTGGGCCGACTTCCTGCGCCGCCGGCTGAAGCGCAGCCTGGTGGACAGTGATTTCAGTGCCAGTGTGATAAAGGCGCTGACCTTGGCCAAGTCGCCCGAGGCGAAATACCTGCCGGGCTGGTGTGGCGCTGCCGAGGATTAGGCGGATCACCCACAATTGTACCGTTGGTCCGTCTATCTTCTGATCCTCGGTGTATAAGTTGGAACGGTCCGGCGGTGGGGGGACTTCGCGTCGCTTGACCCTAATTGCGTATCCGGTTCGGAATGCGTGCCGGTCATTGCGATTTTGAACTGCTTGGTGAACACTCGACTTATGGTCCAACCAAGGGCCCAACTGGGGCCCCGCTAAGGAATCGGCTCAAGCTTTGGCTCAGATGCCTCCCACTGCTGAAACGGACGCGAACCGGCCGGTGGCGACACCGCACGTGCTAACAAGCCGCGCCAAGCTTGCGCGGTTTGCGGCGATTGGCGCGATGATGCTGGGGGCGGCCGTGTTGTTTGCCTATACGGGCGGCTGGTATTCACCCCACCGCCTTTCGCCAAATCGACTGATGGCCGCCTTTGATGCGGCGGACGGGAAATTCCCAGGCTTTCGCAAGAACCATGCGAAAGGCGTGTGTGCATCGGGCCGGTTCGATAGCAACGGACAAGCCGTGCGTTTCTCACGGGCCGCGGTATTCAAGCCCGGCAGTACTCCCGTAATTGGCCGGTTCTCGCTTGCCGGTGGCATGCCTTTCCAAACGGATGCACCGGATAAAGTGCGCGCCATGGCCTTGCGCTTTCTGCCGCCGGGCGCCGAGGAATGGCGCACCGGCATGGTGAGTATTCCGGTATTTCCGTTTAACTCCGTGCAGGGCTTCTACGACCAGCTCGTGGCGTCGGCGCCTGATCCCGCCACCGGCAAGCCGGATCCCGCCAAAATGAAGGCGTTTATCGAAATCCACCCCGAAGCCGCGCGCGCATTCGCGCTGATCAAGAGTGGATGGGCGTCGAACGGTTTTGGCGATTCGACATATAACGGCCTCAACGCATTCCGCTTCACCAACGCGGCCGGTGATACCATTGCGGTTCGCTGGTCCGCGGTGCCCGTGCAAGCCGCGGCTGGTGAAACCGCGGCGCCGGCATCAACCACGAACAAAGACTATCTCTTCGATGATCTGATTGCCGCTGTCGCGGCCCATCCGCGGCAATGGCACCTGGTTATCACGCTTGCCCAGCCCGGCGATCCAACCAATGATGCCACCGTGCCGTGGCCCCCTGGCCGCACGCAGGTTGATGCCGGCATCATAACGATTGATCGAATCTCCAGCGAGGCCCTGGGGAGCTGCACCAACGTCAATTTCGATCCTTTGGTTTTGCCGGCCGGCATTGAAGCCTCGGATGATCCGGTGCTCAGCGCGCGGTCGGCGGCCTATGCAAGGTCGTTCACGCTGCGTGCCGGGCAGGCACATGAAAAGCGGCCCAGTGCAATAACGCCGCTAGACGTGCAATCCGGCGGCAAATCGTGAGCCAGGCTGAACCCACTGCGGCGGTGCCCTTTGCCGCGACGTCCCGGCTCCTGCATTGGCTGATGGCGGCGATGATCCTGGCGATGCTGTTCATCGGCGTCGGCATGGCCAGCACGCTTTCGCCGCGTTTCGGTGTTCTTATCTCGATCCACCGGCCGCTTGGCATTGCCATCCTGGTGCTGGTTGTGGTGCGGCTTGCAAATCGCTGGCTGAACCCGCCGCCGCCGCTGCCGGCCAGCGTGCCGCCGTTGCAGCGCCAGGCCGCTTATGCGTCCCATATCGCTCTATACGGTCTGATGTTCGCTCTGCCCCTGATCGGCTGGGGCATGCTGTCGGCGGCGCGCTATCCAATCATCCTGTACGGCCCACTGCATTTGCCACCAATATTGCCGCGCAGCCTGATGCTGTATGCCTTGCTGCGGCTGCTGCATACGGTTCTAGGGTATCTGCTGTACGCAACCGTTCTGGTGCATTTCGGTGCCGCATTGTTCCATGGCTTGATTTTACGCGATGGCGTGTTGCAGAGCATGGCACGGCTGCGGGCAGGGGGAGCGCGAAGCCTTGCGCGGGAGCCGTAAAGCCGAAGTTTAATACCAATCAGCGTTGGGCGTGACTCACACCTCGGTAAGAGCAAGCAGTTCTTTTTTGTAAAAAAGAACCAAAAAACTTTTATCATTGGTGCGCGCGATGCCGCAACGCGCACGCATTGGTAGCAAAAGTTTTTTGGTTCTTTTTTTCAAAAAAGAACTGCTTTCCTGCGCTATATGGGTCAGTTTACGGGCTTTATGGCAACGTACTGGTGGGCGGAATCATCGCCTGAATCCGCGCGGCCAGCGCGCCGATGGCGAACGGTTTCGTCACCACCTCCATGCCGGGCTCCAATTGGCCGCCGCCCATCGCGGCGGTTTCCGCATACCCCGTAATGAACAAAACGCGCAGATCCGGCCGCTCGCGCCGTGCCGCATCGGCTAGCTGGCGCCCGTTCATGCCGTTCGGCAGACCGACATCGGTGATCAGCAAATGGATCGGCTGCGTATGCAGGATCTGCAAGCCGCCGCGGGCGTCGCCGGCCACCGCCGTGCCGTAGCCCAGATCTTCCAGCATTTCGCATATCAGCATGCGAATAGCCGGCTCGTCGTCCACCACCAGCACGGTTTCGCCCAGGCGGGAGCGTGGTTCAAGCTGCGCCGGAGAGTGCCACTCCTCGGCTTCCGCGACACCGCGATGGCGCGGTAGATAAAGCTCAACCGCCGTGCCCTGTCCCAGCACGCTGTTGATGCGGACATCGCCGGCGGATTGCTTGGCGAAACCATACACCATCGACAGGCCGAGCCCGGTGCCTTCGCCGGTGGGCTTGGTGGTGAAAAAAGGATCGAATGCGCGCGAAACGACATCCGGCGGCATGCCAGTGCCGGTATCGCCAACGCTGAGTACGACATATTGTCCGGAGGCGGCCTCGCCCGGATGCCGCGCGCCGGCACCATTGATGCTGGCGTTGGTGGCCTGCACGGTCAGCGTACCGCCATCCGGCATCGCGTCCCGCGCGTTGATCACAAGGTTCAGCAACGCGTTTTCAAGCTGGTTCGGATCGCAAATGATGGTCCATAAATCAGGCGTGCGGATCAGGTTAACGTCGATCCCGGGCCCCACCGTGCCACGGATCAATTCGGCCATGCCATCCAGCAACGCATTGGCGTTGGTGGGCTTCGGGCTCAGGGTTTGCCGGCGTGAAAATGCCAGCAGACGGTGTGTCAATGCCGCCGCGCGTGACGCGGATTTCGTCGCCATGGTCACGTAACGTTCAAGCTCGCCGGTGCGCCCTTGCGCCAGGCGCGTCTGCATCAGCTCCAGGCTACCGATGACGCCGGTGAGCATATTATTGAAATCATGCGCCAGGCCGCCGGTCAACTGCCCTACGGCTTCCATCTTCTGTGATTGACGCAGCGCCTCCTCGGTTCGTTCCAGCTCCGTCATTTGCACCCGCAGCGCCGTATTCACGGCTTCCAGCTCCTGCGTGCGGCGGGTCACCAGGTTTTCCAGCGTTTCAGCGGCGGCGGCTTTTTCCTGCAAATAGGCGCGCACTTCGTATTGCCTCAGCCGGCTGCGCGACGCCGCCCGCGACACGCTGGAGAGCGTCAGCGCGTCCAGCGGCCGTTCCAGCAGCGATGCGTTGCGCAATTGGCCCAGCATGCCCGAACGCCAACGGAGCACCTCGGGCCGGATTTGCCGGCTGGTGAGAATGATGAACGGCATGTCCGACCATGGCGGCTGGCGTTCCACCCAGGCCACGAGATCGGCGCCCGCGGCGCTGGAAATCGCCTCCTCCGCGATCAAGGCGGCGCCTGCGCCTTCATCCATTGCGGCCAGGAGGGCGGCGACATCGGTGCAGATGAAGTTATCCAGGCTGTCCCGCTGCAGCACCTCGCTCACCGCCGGCCCATCCCGGCCCGTGGGCGCCAGGATCAGTATGCGCGCCTCAAGGTTGCTGTCGTTCGTCATCACTCCCCTCGGCGAGAAGTGGCTCCTTCCCGCCGGTATAACGCGGTGTGCCCGAAAAGATGCCCGAGAACTGCGTTAAAGGCGGGCCCACGACGACGCCAGCTGACGACAGTTTGTACTCACGAATGGTGTGTTCATGGTTGCCACTGCGTTTCTTCACCACCGACAAAGCCCGGCGCACCGTGCCGTCGGTTTCGAAATAACGCAGCATCAGCACGGCATCGCTGAGGTAACTGATGTCCAAAGGCGTATCCATCGGGCCCACCAGGCCGTGCTGCGCCAATATCAGGATGGTCAGCACGCCCAGTTGGCTCAGAAAGCTCAACAATTCGTGCATTTGCAGAATGAGGAAGCGGCCATCCGGCATCGCGTTCAAATAGCCGTTCAGGCTGTCGATCACGATGATGCGTGCGTTGTCGTGTTCTACCGCGGCGCGTACCAAGTGGGCGAACCCGCCCGGTGACATTTCGGCCGGATCGATCTGCTGGATGCGCACCAGGCCATTATCCAGCGCCGGCTGCAGCGGCAGGCCAAGCGCGCGGGCACGGGCGTCGATGGTGCCACGGCCCTCATCGAACGCGAACACCACGCTGCGCTCGCCGCGCCCGGCGGCGGTCACCACATAGGTGAGGGCGAGCGACGACTTGCCGACGCCGGCGCCGCCGATCAACAGTGCATTCGTGCCGCGCTCCAGCCCGCCGCCCAGCAGCGTATCCAGTTCGGCGATGCCGCTCGGCGTGAAGTCGCCGGAAAATTCCTTGTGGTGCTCCGCGGCGACCAGGCGGGGGTAGATGGCCAGGCCGCCGGTTTCGATGGTGAAGTCGTGGAACCCGCCGCGGAAGCTGATGCCGCGCATCTTCACCACGCGCAGCCGCCGCCGTTCCGCGCCGTAATCGATGGCCAGCTGTTCCAGCAGCACCACGCCATGCGATATCGAGTGCAGTTGCAAATCGTTGGCGGCCGAGGACAAATCGTCGAGCAGGATCACCGTGCATTTGCGGCCGGTGAAGAAATGCTTCAGGGCCAGGATCTGCCGCCGGTAGCGCAACGGGCTTTGCGCCAGCAGGCGCATTTCGGACAGGCTGTCGAATACCACGCGGGTGGGATTCAGTTCCTTTACGCGGTCGAAAACGAGCTGCGTCGTTTCGTTCAGCTCCATTTCCGCCGGGTGCAGAATGGTCAGTTCCCGCTGCGGATCCAGGATCGCTTCCGGGGAAACCAGCTCGAACACCTCGATATCGGCCAGCGACCAGCCGTGGCGGTGGGCCACCACTTCCAGTTCCTGCTTGCTCTCCGACAGCGTGATGTAGAGCGTGCGCTCACCTTGCCGGGCACCGCAAACCAGGAATTGCAGCGCAAGCGTCGTTTTGCCCGTTCCCGGCCGGCCTTCGTACAAATAAACGCGATCTGCATCGAGACCGCCGCCCAATATGTCGTCCAGGCCCGCGTTGCCGGTGGAGATGCGGGGCGTGTCGTGGAGAGGGAATGGTGCTTCGTCCGGAGGTGCCATGGTCGCCCGCTTCTTCAGGCCAACTGAAGTAAATATTGGAACCGGGCGGGTCAATGGAGCGTGAATGCGGCGCTTACCACCATGGTATTCCCATGGGATTCCCATGGCATTCACAAGGCGGCTCTGGGGCAGGGGAGGTGCCGGGATCAGTTCGGGCAGGTGGTCACTAGCCCGCTCATCTGTACCACTTCGAAATCGCTGCCGGTCACCTGGCTGAGCTGGCCGACCAGATCGTTATTGTTCCAGCGGTTATCCGGGGCGCCCGAAATATACCAGTTGCTGCCGTTATCGGCCACGATCATGCCGTAGGTTTTCAGCGCCTGCAGGATGGTGCGCACCTGCTTGCTGAACGTCGCCGGAATCACGTAGCTGGCCTTCAGCCGCACGCGCATGCCCATCGGCGGCAGATTCACGCTGGTGCTGCTGGAAGCCCAGTGATTGGCCGGCGGAACATAGGCCGCGCGGCTGTTCTGCACGGTGAAGCGCAGGGCGTGCGGGATGACGCCGGTGGAGGCCTCGTCATAGCGCGCGAGCCCAGGGAAAATCGGCAGGCCGGCGGCATCCGCACTGGTCCAACACGGCTTGGCGGTGGGGCGCACGGTGTCGGAGTCCAAATCGAACAAGGCCGCGGCAGAAGCCTTCCATTCGGTGGCTTGCGGCACGGATTCCCACATTTCGTAGGATTGGTTGGTGTCGCGGTCGATCACCAGCACATGGCGGTCACCGGAGGGCGGGCGGCCGTTCTTTCGCATACCCTCGATCGGTGCATTTAAGGGTGCCGGAAATGGCCCGGGGTCGCTCTGCGTGCGATACAGTGTCACATCGATCGGCACTTCCGCCTGGGCGCTGGAAACCACCACATAAGGAATCCCGATGATGCTGCCCGCGTAATATCCGGCGCCGAAATCCGGATGCAGGCCGGTTTGCAAGCCGATCGAGGCAATCAGATTATCCGAATTCGGGTCCACCGGCAGCGCGGAGATATTGGTATTCCAGGCATTGTCGGCAGGAAACGGCACAGCGCCGTTCAGGCTGGCGCCTGGGCCCAGCGAGGCGCCGGCCATATTGCCGTAAACCCAGCTTGCCGCTTGCGCGGGGCCGGCGGCCAAGCCGGCGCAGAGCGCCAACGATGCCCCGGCGCAGAGCGCCAACGATGCAAGGTGTTTCATCTCATGCCTCATTCAACCAATGGGCGAGTTATGCACCAGAGATACACCCCATAATCAAGCAAAAGTTTTTGTTTCTTTTTTGCAAAAAAGAAACAAAAAACTTTTCTCTATTAGATACGCGCTAGTCTTACGGCTGCGCCTACGATGTCGAAGACGTCTAGTAATCTCGCTACGTAATGATCGTGTACTGCGAAGCCTGCGGCGGTGGGGTTGGATACCTGGCGTTCCAGTGCATTGATCATCCGGTGCAATCGCCGGCGGTGCAACCCTAGCGCCCGCTGCACGGGGTCGGATACCACGCCGGCAAAGGCGGCGAAAACCGAGGCGCCCAGCATCAGGCCACCGGTGGTGCCGGCAACCAGCCCCAGACTTGGCGCCAGCGGAAACAGGCCGTACCACACGCCGCCAAGCCAGCCGCCCAGCGGAAACGACGCCACCGCGGCTTGCTGCGCCATGATCCCGGCCAGCGCTGGCCCCAGCGAGGCGGCACCAGGCGTTAGTTTCTGCAGCGCCAGGGCGCCGGCACTCAGGCTGAGCAAGCCGGTGGTGATTTCGGCCGCCGCCGCGCGGCTGACCGTATACTCGCCCATGGCGTGCGCCAGCCGCGCGCGGAACTCCGGATCATCTCCCCGGCGCCCGATTTCGGCCAGCGCGCCACGCATCAGCGCGTCCACTTCCGGTGTCGCCAGAATGCTTTCAGCGAGGGCGTCGCGGGTGCTTACCCGGCCGGGCTGCGCGAAGGGCAGCTCCAGCAGCTCCGTATTGACCAGCCAGACGATTTCGCGCGCCACGGCCGTTTCCAGGATCAGTGGCCGCCCGAGCGCTCGCGCTACGCGGACAGCCCCCAGGCGGGAGGCGGCCAGCGCGCCCAGCCTTGCCACCACCTGCGGCACCGCCAGCGACAGGTTCAGCGGCGCGCGCGCGATATCCCAGCCCAGCGCCACACGGTGCAGCCGCAGCGTGCCGCGCATGGAGAAATGCCGGTCCACGAACGGGCCCACGCATTGCCGGCGCGCCGCGAAATAACCGCGCGTGCCGGCCTCCACCGCCGCCTGCGCCAATGCGCGGTCTGCTCCTGCGAGTTGGTCGCTCATATCAGTTGCAACGCCCCGGTTGCCCCCAGGTCGCGCAACGCGCCGCTTCTCTGCTAACACCGCCAAACGATGCCAATCCGACTATCTCCCCACAGATTCCCACGCCGTTGCCCCCGTTCGTGGTAGCCCGCTTCATCACGTTTGAAGGCGGGGAGGGTGCGGGCAAATCCACCCAGCTCCGCCATCTGGCCGCCGCACTGGCGGCGCAGGGCGTGGCCGTCATCACCACGCGCGAACCCGGTGGCAGCCCACACGCCGAATTCCTACGCGGCGTGCTGCTCAGTGGCGCGCATGATTTCGCGCCATCCACGGAAATGCTGCTGCATTTCGCCGCCCGCGCGGAACACCTGGCCCGCACCATCCAGCCCGCCCTGCACGCTAGCACCTGGGTACTCTGCGACAGGTTCTACGACTCGACGGAGGCCTACCAGGTGCACGGCCAAGGTGCCGACGCCGCCCAATTTGCCGCCCTGAAAAACCTGGTGCAACCGCATCCGGACCTGACGCTGGTGCTGGACGTGGATGAAACCGTGGCCGCCGCCCGCCAGGCAGCCCGGGCCCGCGCGGCGGATCGTTACGATCGCCTTGGCGCCGGCTTTCACGCCCGCGTCGCCGCGGGGTTCCGCCAGATCGCCGCCGCCAATCCCGAACGCTGCGTGCTGATCAACGCCAATCAAAACGAAGCTGAGGTCGCCGCTACCATCCTGCAAACGGTCACGGCGCGCTTCCCGTGCTAGCCCTGGCCCCCCGCGAAAACCCGCATCTGATCGGCCAAGCCGCCGCCGAGCGCGCCATTACCGACGCACTCGCCGGCGGCCGCCTGCACCACGCCTGGCTGATCACCGGCCCCGAAGGCATCGGCAAGGCCACTCTGGCCTTCCGCTTCGCCCGCCGCCTGCTCGCCGGCGGAAGCGACACGCTGCAGATGGACCCGAGCCATCCCGTATTCCGCCGCGTCGCCGCCGGCACGCACGCCGACCTGATGACGGTGGAGCGGGAATGGGACGACAAAAAAAAGCGGATGAAGAAGAACATCTCCGCCGACTCGGTGCGTACCATTCCCGGCTTCCTGCATCTGACGCCCGCGGAAGGCGGCTGGCGCGCCGTGATTGTGGACGGCGCGGAGGACATGAATACGCAGTCCGCCAACGCGCTGCTGAAAGTGCTGGAAGAACCACCGGCCCGCGCCGTGCTGATGCTGATCAGCGCCACGCCCGGCCGCCTGCTGCCCACCATCCGCAGCCGCTGCCGCCATCTGCCCATGCCGCCGCTGACAGAGCCGGATCTGGACCGCGCTTTATCGCTCTACCTTCCCGATCTTCCCCAAACAGAGCGCGCCACCCTGGTCAGCCTAGCCGAAGGCGCCCCGGGCCGTGCGCTGGCACTGGCTGAACAAGGGGGGCTGGCGATCGCTGGCTTGGTGCGCGAGGTGATTTCCGCCAACCCGTTCCCGCTGCTGCGCGCCTACGAAATCGCCGACTCGCTGCGGGAGGAAGCCGCTTTCGACCTGTTTTTCGCCCTGCTACGCGGGCAAATCGCCAGCGCCACGACGGCGCATCTGCGGGGGAACGCGGACCCCCTGCAAACGCGTTTGTTGGAACAGCGCGGGCCGGCGGAGTGGGGGTCGCTCTGGGCTCGGCTGGGCGAGATCCAGCGGGAGACGGAGCAGCATAATTTGGAACGCCGGCAGGCGGTGGTGGCGGGGTTGGCGCTTCTACGGTAAGGGAAAAGGCCAGGGGCTCTGCCCCTGGACCCCGCTAAGGACAAGTCCTTAG
>FSYC01000085.1_pt1 | contig 20104 bp, 16 predicted proteins | sample 1638431 | NCBI WGS metagenome assembly FSYC01 (sample SAMEA3914788, study PRJEB12502) | metagenome | biome: forest; material: soil | place: Canada | collected 2011-07-03 | depth 0.1 m | reverse complement strand
CCTCCGGTGTTGGACGCGGCCGATTTGCGGCATCATCCGCGGGAGGCCTTGGCCGCACTTTGCCAGGCTCTGGGCATTGCGTTTACGCCGGCCATGCTCCGTTGGCCGCCTGGTCCGCGGGCAAGCGATGGCGTTTGGGCACCGGCCTGGTATGGCAGCGTGCATCGTTCCACCGGATTTGCGCCTCCCCCCACCCTTGGCGTTTCGGTCACCGATCTGCCGTCTCATCTGCAAAGCATCGCCCGGCAAGCCGATGTGTCTTACCGGCATATGGCGCGATTTCGGCTAACGCCGCGGCAAGCTAACGAATCGGACCGTGACGGCGCGGAAAATCAACGCTAGGACTCTGGCATTACTGTCGCGGGTCGAGTGAAGGCGTGACTGCTTCGAATCGTTTTGCGCTGCATACTCCGATGCACCTTGATGGGCAGCGCATGCCGAGGCTTATGCTTGGGGTTTGCGCTTACCTTGTGGCATTTCCGTTCTTGCAGGTTGGCGCGGCTTCGCTTGCGCTGTTCGTGCTGACGGCGGTGTTTATTGCGCTGCAGCAAAAACGGGACGGGGCGTCCGATCCAGGTTACGCCTTCCTGTGGCCGGTACTTCCATTTTTGGCGGCGGCAGTGCTGGCGGTGGCGCGCGCGCCTGATCCAACCCTGGCCAGCGGCATCTTGTCGTTTTTCGCGCCTGGTCTGGTTCTGTTTGTGATCATGCAGCGGTACCCGGCCTGGCCGATACAGAGTTGGCGGCTGGCCTGGACGTTGGTTTCTGCTGTCATATCGTTCAGTATCATTGTGGGGTATGCGCGGTTCCGGCTCGGTGCAGTACTGCCGCCTTTGACAGGACCTGCCGAGGCCGCCGTATTCCTGGCCGGCAATGAATTGCTAATAGTACCCAATGATATATGTGCATCGGCCATATTATTGGTGTGCCCGTTGGCGTTGCTGGCCGGTGCTGCACAATCTTCAGATGTGCGGGGATCCGGGGTGCAGCCTTGGGTTGTGCGGGCGGCGGCCTGGGCCACGATCGGGCTTACGGCGATGGCAGTCGTGATATTGCGCAGCCGGGCGGGATTGGCAGTGGCGTTCACCGAAATACTGATAACGGGCCTGGTATGGCGGCGCGCGCTCTTATGGTTGCTGCCGATTGGGCTGGCGGTGGCCGTGGTGGATCTGGCTCTGGGGCTGCGCACCCTCGAAAAGGTTCTGCTCGCCAATAACCTCGACAATCACGGCGTAATCGGCCGGCTTGGGCTGTGGGATTCCGCCTGGGAAATGTTCCGCACTGCACCATTTTGGGGGCATGGCGCGCAGTCGTTCGGGCCGGAGCACGGCGCCTTCTTGCCGCGCTGGTCGCCGCGGTTTCCGGAGCGTCGCGTCATGTGGGCGCATGATCTGTACCTGGAAACATTAGCGGAACAGGGTCTGACCGGCTTCGGCACATTGATGATAATGTTCTTGTTACCGCTTCGTAGCCTGTGTAAAGATATCGTGAACAGGGCCCGTTTGGCTCATATAGATAGGGAGTCTGTATTCGCGGTCGCCGGGCTTGCCGGTTTTCTCGTGGCCGCCGCCCTCGAGCTCAGTTTCATTCGGCGATGGGTTCCGCTGGTGATGTTTGGTGTGATCGGGTTTGCATTGCGTGCACATCCATTTCGCCAACAGGCATTCCACAAGCGGTTGGGCATTGCCGATGTCGCAGGCGCGCCATTGAGCCGCGAACACTCTTAAATCGCCGTTCGAGCGAATATTTGGTTTTACACTAAAAAGGAAATTCGGGGAATGTCTCAAAACGTCGCAATACGCTCCGCCGTGAGCGCTGCTCTTCTGCTCGGTACAGCCGGCGCCGCCTATCCTTGGGCTGCATGGGTTAAATCGGGCGTTCGCAACGGCCATTCGCGTGGTTACTACTATGCGCCGGACTATACCTCGATCTTCTCGTTCAATCCGGCGAATGGCGGCGGGATACTGCCCATGGCTGGCGTTACCGGCGTATCGGGCGTGCTTCTGGGCACGACATCCGCACCGGCACGGGCATTTCTGCTGACGCCGCCGTCGTCGGGCAGCACCTGGTCTCAAACGATCATCGCCGGGCTCAATCCGGGCAGTAGCGCAACGCTAACTCCGGTGAACGCTACGCAGATCGTTGGCACCGAACCCGGTGATGCCTTTATTTTGACCAACACCGCCGTTGGCGTGACGAAGCAGACGATTTACAGCTTCCCGGCCGGCTCCACGCCTAACTCCGGCCTGACAGTTGGTCCCTCCGGCGAGTTGTATGGTACCGCCTCCGGGGGCGCATCGGGTGCGGGCTTTGTCTACCGGCTTCACCTGTTGCCGAACCAGACCTGGCGTTACGAAGCGGTCTACACCTTCCCTGGCGGCGTTGGCGGAACCACACCGGTTGGTGGCGTTGTGTTCTCCACGGTGGGCGCGAATATTATGTACGGAACCACCGCCTATGGTGGTAACGCAGCCTGCACCTATACCGCCGGTCAGTCCGGCTGCGGTGTGATCTACAGCATGAAGGCAGCGCCCTACGGTACCCAGAGCACCGAAAATGTGCTCCATAGCTTCGCAGGCGGTGCTGACGGTGCGGGCCCGGGCGGCTTGATTGCCGACGGCCGGTATATTTACGGTGCTGCTTCCGCCGGCGGTAACGGGCAGGGTACTGTCTACAGCCTGACCATTGCAGCGACGTACGTTTATTCGACGATCTATACCTTCGCCAATACAGCGGATGGGCACACGCCAAACCCGTTCCTGGCCGTCGACTCCACGGGCGACGTCTATGGCACGGCCCAGGGCGGCGCGAGCGGTCAGGGCACGGTGTTCTCATTGGTTCCGTCCGCGATCATCAAGAAAGGCATCCCGGTCAGCTGGAGCTTCGAGTTGCTGCATAGCTTCGCGGGCTCGGTTGGTACGCCGAACGCTAGCGCAGACGGCGCGCAGCCAAGCGGTGCCTTGGCGATCGATGCCACGGGCGCAGTGTATGGCACCACCACCTACGGCGGCGCTTACGGAGACGGCTCGGCGTTCAAGCTGGTCCCGTAATCTACGCCTCTACGCCAGAGGTTTGTTATGAATTGCGCCGCCGCACCAACCGTGCGGCGGCGTTTTTTATTGTGAGTTCGAAATCCACCGCGCGGCGGTTGCCAATTAATATCGTGCCATGGCGTGGGCGATACCCCATGCGCCGCCGCCATTTATTTGTATCGCCTGGCGCGTCGGCGTTCCCGCGGACGGCCAGCGAACGGCTGCAGCGCCGCCTGGCATTGATGGCGGATTAGCACCATCAACCTGAAACGCTTGCGCCCAGGCGCGTGTCGTGTGGTAAGGTGGAGCGCCGTCAGACAATTCTTTTGGTTCCTTTTTGAAAAAGAACCGCTGCCTGCCATCTCGCCCCGGTCTAGCACTCTGAGTGCGGTGCACCCACTGCGCCGATGCCCGCCGGTCATGCCAGGCGTGAACCGGCTTTGGGGCCCCAGTTGATGCCAACCCCGGCGCACATCTTTTCGGTGCGGGCGACCATTATTGACGAGGCTGGAGAATTTCGGCGGGGCGGTGACATGTCTCGGGCAGCCGGCACCGCGCTAACAATACCGTCACGACCGGCGGAAGGAAGATGCTAGGCGAACGGCATCACTTCGTGCAAGGATCCTGTATGGCAAAGGCCGCCTCCAGGTCGGCCCGCAGAATGAACAGCGGCACCGCGTATGGTAGCGCCCGCACTATCAGCGCCACGTCCTGCTTCTTGTCCTATTCGATCCCAGGGCTCGGCAAACCGTTTGGCGAGACCAGCACCAGCCAGGACACCCGGTCCGGATATGCCGCGGCGAACCCCGCACGGTGCGCGCGCCCATCGAGTTACTGATTAGGGTCGCCCGCTGCATGCCCTGCCGGTCTAGCAGCGCCAGCAGCGCCGCGATGGTGCGCGCCTCGGTGCACTTGCTCGGCAGGATCGGCGCCGGCCAGGTCAAAGCCCGGCATGTTGAACCTGACCATGCGGCCGCCAGTTGGTCCACTTAGTCGTCCTCCGCTCTAGCCGTCTCAAATGACGAGGTTCTTCCAAGCGGACCCACAGGTTCATGCATCCGCCCCCGAATCCGGGGGCACCTAGAGAGCGATGAGGTTCGTTTAGTCCTGATAATACCGAAAACACGGCAAGCTAAACGACACTTGGATTATGGATTATGCGAGCTGGAGCTCAGGGCTGATCAAGCTATAAGCCCTATAAAAATTAACGATTTTAATAGTTTGGTGGGGAAGAACTGGCGGATGGGGTGAGATTCGAACTCACGGAGGGCGTGAACCCTCGGCGGTTTTCAAGACCGCTGCCTTAAACCACTCGGCCACCCATCCGGCGCGCCGATACCTATCCGATCCAGGCACTGGGCCACAACCCGCGGGGGTTACAGTTTGTCGCAGGGCGGCTTACAAAGGGCGATACACCACGCACGAGTCACTGTATGCGCCGCGTTCTCTGCACCGCTCTTCTTGCCGCCGGTCCGATCGCGTTTCTGGCGGGTGAGGCTTCTGCCCAGACCCCGGGCTCGGGTTCGGCACAGCCGCCGGCGCCGGTGGCTGATGCCGCCAGTATCTGGACTATTCAGGTGGAAAATGACGCTGTCTCCACACTCAGGGGCACATCGGATCAATACTATACAAGCGGCTTGCGCCTGGGATGGACGTCGGGTGCCGACGCGATCGACCCGATTGCGGCGTTCGGGCGTAGTGTATGGGGCGACGGCACCACGCGCGTGTCGCTGGAATTGTCGCAAAGCCTTTTCACCCCCCGCGATACCCAGATCGACCCGCCAAACCCGCTGGATCGGCCTTATGCTGGCGAGTTGCTGCTGACGGGCGGCTTGATCCACGACACCGCCGACACGCGCGATGTGGTGGCGTTGAGCCTGGGCGTGGTCGGCCCCGCGGCCCTGGGTGAGGAAGTGCAGAACGGATTCCACGACCTTATCGGCGATACGCCCAATCGGGGCTGGCACTACCAGGTACCGGATCAGCCGGCGGTGAACCTGCTGGTGCAGCGTACCTGGCGCCTGCCGCTAGCGCAGCTTGGCCCGCTGGAGACGGATGTGTTGCCCGAAGTTACCGTGGCGGGCGGCGACGTGCGCGACTACGTGCAGTTGGGAACCATCGCACGCATCGGCCAGGGTCTGGGCAGCGATTTCGGCACTTCACGCATTGAGCCAGGCCTGAGCGGAAGTGATGCCTATACGAACACGCAGCCGATCGCGTGGTATGCGTTCGCCGGCGTGGATGGGCAGGCGGTGGGTTACGACGTGTCGCTGGATGGCAGCACATTCCGCAACAACACGCCGAGCGTGCATCGAACCTGGGATGTGGGCGAGATTGAAGGCGGCTTGGCCATATTGGCGTTCGGTTTGCGCATAAGTTACACGCAAACTTGGCAGACACAGGAATTCCGCGGCGCCAAGGGCGGACTATTCAATTTCGGCAGCCTGACGGTGAGCGCGAAGTTTTAATAGAGCAATAATCAAAAGTTTTTGCTTCTTTTTTCAAAAAGAAGCGCTTTCTTTTTTGAAAAAAAGAAACAAAAAACTTTTGATTGTTAAGGGTTCCTCACGGTATCGTTTGATACTGGCTTCGGCTGCGTAGCAAATTTATTCCGTGACGGGTGGCCCAGGGGCGCGCCGCGCCGACATCATTTTCGCAGATGACAACTTGCGTGCTTGGCGGCACCATGACGCGCAGGCTGTCCGGATCGGTTTCGACTTCCGGGCAGAATGGCACTTGGATGAAATCGATTTCTGCGGCACCGATATCCATCAGCGCCAGCAGGGCGGGCGAGGCACCGCGCAATAGGAGGCGGTAACCGCGGGCGTGCACAAAATTGCGGGCGAACGCGAACGCCGCCGGATCGGCGAGAATATCCGCCGCCTCCACATACAGAGTCACTAAGCCGCGCAAGCCGCCGGGTAACGCCGCGTCAAATTTTAGGAAGTCTGGCGAGAGCATGCTGCAGACATGCAGATGTATCGCAAACGGCACGCAGCCGCGCAGCTCCTGTGGACCGGTCAGCAGGGCCAGTATCCGCCGGTCGAAGCTGCGGGTCAGGCGCCGGAACAGCCACGGAGAGCTCTTGAAATTGCGGCCGGGACAGAGGCTGGCTGCCACGGCCAGGGGGGCGATATAGCGCTCGTCCCATTCCGGTCTCGATCCGGCGGAGGTCACGCGTAGAACCGGGCGCCAGCGCATGAACGGGACGATATCCGCTTGGGCCAGCAGGCGTTCCAGCTGAGCCAATGCTGCGCCGTCGATTGGGATGGATGGCGCGGAGTTTGCCGCGGCTCGCCTGCGATCCGTCAGTTCATCCAGCAGCCAGGCCGCCTGCGCCGGCAGGTCGTAGAGAGATACGAGCTGGCCGGGTGGCAGCGCCTGCTCGGGCGGCAGGTCGGCCATCAAATGGTTCAACGCCGCCATGGCGCCATCCAACTCGCGGCCGCCCTGGTGGCGCCAGACAATGGCCAGCCGGCCGCGCGGCAGCTCGAAGGATTGGGCACGATCCGCCAGCGTCAGGTCCAACAGCGCAGCCCTGGCCAGACGCTGGTGATGCGGCTTTGCCACGGCAGGGGGCAGGCGGTCCATGTGTAGCAGCAGGGCGCGCCGGTGGGTGCCGGAAATCTCGGTTTGGTGCAGCAGAAGGCGTAGCGCCTGGGTTTGGTCGGATGACGCCGCCGTCAAACGGCACGCTCGGCGCCGGGTTTGGCGCTGGCATGTACCGCCTCTTGATCCGCCGCCATGTCCAGCAAGCCGGGGTTGCCGCACCCAGTCCGGATGCCGGGGTTCAAGGTGCTGCTTCGGGCGGTGCACTGGCGCAACGTGCAGGCGCGGGCGCTGTGGCAGACGGCGATCCGGCGTGCAGCCTGCACCGCATCAAGGAAAAACCCCTGGTAGCGCGAAATCCCGTGCGCTTGGCCCCATATGACCGCCTGTTCGCTGTCCGCCCGCTGCATCACGATGCGATCCGCGCCGATGCGGCGGATACACGCCGCAATGGTCGCCCGCATTGGTGCTGAGGCATCGGCCAGGCGCGCCGACCACATCAGCTTCACCAGATCGGGCTGCAGGCCGGCCGGGTGTGTCATTGTCAAGGCGGTATGGTCGAGCCCATCCAGGATCAGGGCAAAGCCGGCGGCGTGCAGCATTTGCCTCGCATAGGCGAGCAAGCCCAGGTCGGAGGCCGCCTCCATCAAGCTGATTTCTATGCCGAAGCGTGCACCGCGGCGCTCTGCTGCCTGTGCCAGCCGGCTGAATTCGGGTGATACAATGCCTTCCAGCGTAATGTTCAAATGGATTGGCAGGCGGCCCAGCAAGGCGGGCCGCGTCAGTTTGCCGCCAGCCAGCAGATCGTCGCGAACATGGGTTAGCATCCGTCCATCCAGGCGAGCCGCGAAATGGCGAAACAGAAACGGATCAGCAATGGCCAGTTGAAGGTCGGCGCGCGCCGAGGCGGTGGCAAGAGAAAATGTGAGTTCGCGAAACAACGGCGCCAGCCGGCTGGAGAGTGGCATCGGGCCGCCGCCGCGCACATGTACGGCGGTTTGCAGTGTCAGTGTGTCATCGATCGGCATTGCGTCGATCAAGGCTTCCACGGCGCCTACGAGCGCGATACCGCCAGCGTCATCGCAACCCGCCGGTTCGGGCAGACGCGGATCGGCATGCCGTTCGGCGATATAGGCGCGGAACGTGTCCGCGTCGTTTTCCAGGTGCCAAAGGCTCGTCAGCCGGGCGGGATCCGGCGCGTCGGCACCGAATAGGCGGCCCAGCACGGCCGGTAATGCCAGCGGTGACGCGCTGCGCGTGGCAAGCCCGCTTGCCTCCACACTGCATAAAAGCACCATGTCGCCATTGCGCATCAGGAAAACCTGCCCGCCATAGCGCGACGCTATGTCCTGCAGCATAGCGCGGGAGACGCGGGCATGGTGAGGGTATGGCGCGGGTGTCCTCAGGCGGGACAGATGCAGCGCCAAGGCTACGCGGCCGCGTGGCAGACGGAGCGCCCGCTCGGTCTCGTCACTCAAAAGGCGTTCCGCAGGTGAAACGCCGTGCACGGTGACGCCAAACACATCCAGCGGCGGCGACGCCAGCATCAAGCGGAGCCGCCGTACAAGCGGTGGAGTGCCCCGCTCTGCGCCAGGGGGGCTGGTATGAAAACTCTATCGCAAGCCCTGGGGTGCATCTGCGGCCGCATCACGGCTAGATAGGCCAATCATGATTGATTCCTCGTTAGCGGCGCCGGGCCGTATTCCAGATGGGCGGCGTGTCTACGCCATTGGCGATGTGCATGGCTGCCTGGACCGGCTGGTGGCCTTGCACTGGGCCATCGCCCTCGATCTGGCCGCGCGCCCGGTGCGTGACAGCGTGCTGCTGCATCTGGGCGACTATGTGGATCGCGGGCCGGATAGCGCTGGCGTGTTGTGGCTGCTAGCTGGCTCTGTGGCCCCGAAAGTGAGCCGGCGTGTCGATTTGGTCGGCAATCATGAGCAAATGATGATCAGATCGCTGGAGGGTGACCGTCGCGTCGCTGGCCACTGGCTGGATAATGGCGGTGAGCAGACGCTGGAAAGCTATGGCCTGCCGGTGCCCGTGGCGCAGCGCCCGGCGGAATGGCGGCGCGCCGTTCCGGACGCGCACATGGCGTATCTGGCGACACTCGACACCACCCATCGCGAGGGCGATTACCTGTTCGTGCATGCCGGAATCCGACCCGGCTTGTCGATGAAGGCACAGAATCAGGAGGATTTGCTGTGGATCCGCGAGCCGTTCTTGTCTGACCGGACGCCACGCGACTTCGTAGTGGTGCATGGCCATACCCCCAAGCCGGAGCCGGAAGTTTTTGCGAATCGTATCGGTATCGACACCGGCGCTGTCATGGGTGGCCGCCTGACCTGCCTGATATTGGAAGCAGATCAGATGCGCTTCCTGACCGCCTGAGCCGCCGTATGGCCGTTTATACCGACGTTTCAGATGAAGACCTGAGCGCTTTCCTGTCGGAGTACGGGATCGGCGATCTGGTGGCGTTTCGCGGCATCGCGGAGGGCGTGGAGAACAGCAACTTCTCGTTGCGCACGACGCACGGCGATTTCATTCTGACGCTGTACGAAAAGCGCGTGGATCCTAACGACCTGCCCTGGTTCTTGGGCCTGATGCACCATTTGGCCGCGCAGGGGCTGAATTGCCCGCTGCCGGTGGCCGGCACTGACGGCCAGGCGCTGCGTATGCTGTGCCGCCGGCACGCTGCCATTACCACCTTTTTGCCAGGCGTCTGGCCGCGCCGCGTACATGTGGCGCATTGCCGTCCACTGGGTGAGGCGCTGGCCCGGCTGCATTTGGCGGGGGCCGACTACGCGCCGCAGCGGCCTAACACGCTGGGGCCGGCGGCATGGGCGGCATTGCTGGCAAGTTGCGGCGGCGGCGCCGACACGCTGCTGCCGGGACTCTCACACGAGCTGACCCAGGCGGCACATCATGTGCTTTCTGCGTGGCCGGCCGATCTGCCGCGCGGCCATATCCACGCCGATCTTTTTCCCGACAATGTTTTCTTTCTGAACGGCGCCGTGTCCGGGCTGATCGATTTCTATTTCGCCTGCACCGATATTCTTGCCTACGACATTGCCGTGTGCCTGAACGCCTGGTGTTTCGAGTCCGATTTCAGCTTCAACGCCACCAACGCCCGCGCTTTGCTCGCCGGTTATACGTCCGTACGCAAGCTGAGCGGCGCCGAACGCGCGGCGCTGCCCGTATTGGCGCAGGGGGCCGCACTGCGATTTCTGCTGACGCGGCTATATGATTGGCTAAACACACCCGCAGGCGCCCTGGTGACGCGGAAGAACCCGCTGGATTATCTGCGGCGCCTGCGCTTTCACCTCGCCACAAGGGACTATAATGCCTACGGAGTTTGATATCGCGCTTAGCCCGGAAGCCGCCCCGCAAGTGGCCGGCGAAACAGTGGAAATCTGGACCGATGGCGGCTGCAAGCCCAATCCCGGGCCTGGCGGCTGGGCTGCGATCCTACGTTTTCGCGGCAAAGAGCGCGAACTCAGCGGCGCCGATCCGGTCACCACCAATAATCGCATGGAGCTGACCGCGGCGGCGGCGGCGCTGGAAGCGCTCACCCGGCCCTGCCGCGTGGTGCTGCATACGGATAGTGAATATGTACGCAACGGTATTACACGCTGGCATACCGGCTGGGTGCGCAGGAACTGGCGTAATGCGGCCGGCGACCCTGTGGCTAACATGGATTTGTGGAAGCGGCTGCTCGAGGCCGAAAAGCCCCACCAAGTGGAGTGGCGCTGGGTGCGGGGACATTCCGGTGATGTTATGAACGAGCGGGTGGATGTGATGGCGACAGCGGCGCGCCGGGCGCTGGAGTAAGCAAGCGCTTCTTTTTGAAAAAAGAAGCAAAAACTTTTGCTCATTTGGGTGTGCGGTCGGTCCAACGCGCGCCCCAAGTAGCAAAAGTTTTTTGGTTCTTTTTTTCAAAAAAGAACTCTTTCCTACCCTTCACCTATGCCAAGCCCCTTTCCCAAAACCGCCAGCGCCATAGTCCGTAGCGCCACCGGATCAATCCCAGGCGCCAATTTCCCAGCCAGTTGCAACACGATCGCGCCGTGCAGCACTGACCAGAGCACATGGCCGATCATTTCGGCATCACCCTGCAAAAGGCCGGCAGTGATCATATCGTGCACATGCGCGCTCATGGTTCGCCGGGCGCGGGCCGCGGCGTCGGCGAGGTCCGGGTATTGGTCCTCGTTCGGCTGAGAAAGATCGAACATCAACCGGTAGGCCTGCGGTTGGGAGAGCGCGAAATGCGCGTAGGCCTCGGCCACGCGCAAGGATGACTCCAGGGGGTCGCCGGCGGGATCGCGGGCGGCTTCAAGGGCGGCTGCGAAGCGGTTGAAAGCCGCGGCCCGCACCATGGCCAGGATTTCGTCCTTGTCCTTGAAATAGCGGTAGGGCGTCATGGGGCTCACTCCCAAGGCGGTGGCCAAATGCCGCATCGTCACGGCCTCCGTGCCATGGGTGGCGAATAGCTTTTCGCCGGCTTCGCAGAGGCGTTCGCGGAATTGTGTGACGTCGGTTTCGGTGAGGGGACGCGGCATGCTCGATCCTGGTTGACATACTGTAATTTACAGCATAAATTTATGCCGTAAACAAACGGACAGCCCAGGAGCTTCTCATGGACGGCGAGAGTCGCGTAAATCCGTATCTTTCCGGCAATTTCGCACCGGTGCGCACGGAAGACGATTTCGAACTCACGGTACGCGGGGAGTTGCCGGCCGGGTTGGCCGGCCTGTTGTATCGCAATGGTCCAAACCCGCAATTCGAGCCGCGCGACGCGGATTACCATTGGTTTATCGGCGACGGCATGATCCATGCCTTCGAAATCGGCCAAGGGCGCGTTTCTTACCGCAATCGCTGGGTGCGCACGCCGAAATTCCAGACCGAGCGGCTCGCGGGCCACGCGCTTTTTGGCAGCTGGGGCAATCCGCTAACCTCCGATGAGAGCGTGCTGGGCACGGATGGCGGGGTCGCCAACACCAATATCGTGCAGCACGCCGGCCGGTTGCTGGCGCTGGAGGAGGCGCATGCGCCGTTCGAACTGGAGCAGCGCAGCCTGGCGCCGCGCGGCGCCTACAATCTTGGTGGGCGGGTAACCGCACATCCGAAAATCGATCCTCGCACCGGCGAAATGATTTTCTTCGCCTATGCCGATGACGATATGCCGCTGACCAACAAGGTCAGCTGGGGTGTGGCGAACGCCGATGGTTCCCTGCAGCGGCGGGAGACGTTCGAGGCACCCTATTGCTCGATGATTCACGATTTCATGGTTACCGAGAATTATGTGTTGATCCCCGTTTTGCCGCTGACCGGCAGCATGGCCCGCGCCATGGAAGGTGGCCCACCCTTCGCGTGGGATCCCGAACAGCCGGCGCTGGTGGCGGTCATGCGGCGCGATCAGGGAGTAGCCAGTTTGCGCTGGTTTCAAACCGATGCCTGCTACGTATTTCACGTCATGAACGCGTTCGAGGTTGACGGCCGGATCGTCGCCGATGTCATGAAATACGCCACCGCGCCATTGTTTCCGTTAGTGGACGGCAGCCGTGGCGCTGATTCGAAGGCGTGCCTGGCGCGGTGGGAGTTCGATCTGGCGGCGTCAACGAACGCCATTCGCGAAACGGCATTGGACGATATGCCAGGCGAGTTTCCACGCTTCGATCAGCGATTTGAAGGCCGGGCCTATCGCCACGGGTGGTTCGCGGCCCAGCCGGGCAGCGTGCGCGGCATGATGACGGACAGTATCGCCCATATGGACCTGGCCACCGGGCGGCGCGAGATGTTTACGCTGCCGACGGGAGACGCAATATCTGAAGCGGTGTTCGTGCCGCGCGACGCCGCGGCCGAGGAAGGGCAGGGCTGGCTGCTGGCGGTGGCGTATCGCGGGCGTGACTCAGTCAGTGAATTGCTGGTGCTGGATGCGCTGGACGTGGCGCGGGGCCCGGTGGCGAGTGCTATGTTGCCGCGGCGCGTGCCGTTTGGCTTCCACGGGAATTTCGTGGCTGATTGAGGTTGGGATGAGCGGGCCTTATGGCTGATGCAAGGAAGTTGCCTCTCGACCGTGCTGGAGATACGTCTTTATACCAACCCGCATTGAGGCTGACTCATAGGAAGAAAGGAAGCGCTTCTTTTGAAAAAAGAAGCAAAAACTTTTGCTCGTTGAGGGGCGCGTTGGATCGAACGCGCGCCTAAAGTATCACAAGTTTTTTGGTTCTTTTTTTCAAAAAAGAATTGCTTGCCTTCGCCTTGCGTGAGTCACTCTCAATGCGGGTTGGTATAGACCACATTTATTAAATAGATGGAGGCTGGGCACCGAGCCTTGGCGGCCTCAGTCGGCCGCGAGGCCGCCCTGGGTGGGAGCCGAATTGGTGAGCGTGTGGTCGCCGCTGGCCGCAGCCGCGGTGAAGTCTCCCCAATCGGGCATGTGGACGATCATTTCGGCCTTTACGCGGGTATAGAAGGCGTATTCCATTTGGTTGGCTGCGCGTATTGCTTGTGCGGCCTCGGCGAAATCGGGCTGATCCTTGGCGCGTACCAGCTTTTTCCCATCCAGGTCGTCGATGCGATTGAAGCTTGGCATTTCGTCGATAACGGGCATGCCGCTCAGGCTTGCGACAATCCGGGCGATCGGCATCAGGTGATCGAGCGTGCCGATGATGTAGTTGTTGTTCTTCAATGTTTCGCCATGCTGGGTTTCGATGCGGCTGCCAAACATGAGGCGCATTTGCTCGTTCTGACACACGCCGCGGAATTGTTCGGAACCAGAAAACGCTTGCAGCAACGACTTGTCGGCTATTTCGTTATGAAGACGATGCCAGCCCATCCGCCGCACGTAATCGTAATGCGAAACCACGCGGTCGACGGGATCACGCATTACCGAGACGAAAACGGTCCGGCGGCCGGAAATGCTGCGCACCACGGGACTGTTGCGCGCGAAATGGCCGGCCAGCATCATGATGTTGTCAAAATAGCCGGGCTGTTCGAACGCCCGCCGGCCGTCCGCGCAAACGGCTTCATCGTGCGGCGCCGTGTAGAGGTGGAAATAGGGGCCGAACATTTCATTGAACACGCCGCGCAGGGTGGTGCCCGCGGTTTTCGGTATGTGCAAGAACACGAAGATCGGCACCGCGCAGGCGGGTACTGTGATGAGGGGTTGGTTCGCCGGGCCTGGTGCCTTGGCCCCACGGGCGAGGGCGGTACGCTGCGCAAAAGGCTCGGGGCGCGTCTCAGCCATGCCGGGGCTGTTTCCTGTCAGTGGCTGGTGCCGCAGGATACATCGACCCCGCCGCTTATGGCTAAAGTAACATTGCCGCCAGTAGTGTAGCAAGGCACGGTGGGCGGCCACGCGGTAAGGCATAGTTGCGCCAGGGCCACGCCCGCACCCGCCACTTGTTGAGTAGAGTGGAAAAGGATAGGACGCGGCGCCACACCGGTTGCGGTTATCGCCCTGCCGCTGCACGGGATTTCTGAATGACCGATCCATTGCCCGCCGAAGCCCTGCCCGTTCAGTTGGCCGATCTCAATAAAAAATTCAACCGAGAGCTGAAAGAGCGGAACCTGCCCGCGGCTTTGGCGACAGCCCGGAAAATTGCGGAGCTGACACCGCAATCCATGCCGGCGCATCTGCGGGTTGCCGCGGTTCTCATGCAGCATGGCAAGCCGGAAGGTGCGGCGGCAAAGCTTCGCGAAGTGGTGGCACTCTGGCCCACATCGGCCGAGGCACATGCCGCACTCGCGCGCGTGTTGCTGAGGCTCGGCAAATTTGGGGTCGCTGTCGACATTCTGCAGCGGGCCACGGAGCTGGAGCCGACTTCCGCCGACTATCATGAGCAGCTTGGACGGGCGTTGACCGAGGCGGATCGGGTTGTAAAGGCCGCCAAGGCAATGGCGAAGGCTGCGGAACTGGCGCCCGAGTCAGCCCCGATCCATGCCGCACTCTGCCGGCTTCTGATGCGCCTGGGGCAGGCCGCGGAAGCCCGCGCCGCCGGACAAAAATCGCTGGAACTGGATCCTGCCCAGCCGCAACTCACTTCCCTTCTGCGCATCATACGCCTCCCCGGCGAGCCGAAATTGGAGCAGGACCGGACGGCCGAGGAGGGGGCGGATGGTTTTCTGTTCTATGCCGCGGATGCAGCGTTCGTGCAGATGTGCGGTGCGCCCGCCGAGCCGCGCCACGTCACGGCACTGGCCGATGTTGTTACTGCAAGATATGATTGGTGCGCTCAGCACAATATCGCGTACCGTATGCTGATCGTTCCGGAACGTCATGCCGTGTATGACGATTATCTGCCGGCCGGGCACATCGCCCAGCCGGAGCGGATGGCGGTGCGCATGCCACGCGCGCTGCGGGGCGAGGCGGTGAATGCTGTCGTCTATCCCTATAGCCAGATGCGCACGGGCCGGGCGCATAAAGAGGTGTGTCTGCGCCAGGATGTGCACTGGTCCAGCTATGGCGCCTATCTAAGCTATCGTGCGCTTTTGGAAACCTTGCCGGCGCTGAAGGATGAAATCCTGCCGGAGGATGTGCTGATAGCAAGCACCGCAAGGCGTGTTGGCGACATGGCGTATTGGCTTGGCCTGCGCACCCGCGAAGTGTGCGAGGTGCTGGACCCGCCAAAGGCCAATATGCGCGAGGTGATGTCTACCAAGACTTTTAAGCCGGGCCAGGTGGATGTGCTGGAGACAGATCATCCCGCGGGCCGGCGGCTGGTGATATTCCGTACGTCGAATACAACAGCTTTGCTGCCGCTTCTGGCACATCATTTCTCGCGTATTGTCGCCATGGCAACGACAAGACTGAGCTACGAGCTGCTGGAAAGCGAGCAGCCGCATTTCGTGTTTTCCGAGCTTCCGGAACGCTATCTGGCGACACCCACTAAAAACGGCAGCGACATCATTTTGCCCCGCGATACCGAGGGCAGGTCGTTCTTCGAGGAGACAGGCTGCGCGCTGCCATTGCCGGGTGCGGTGAGCGCGGAAGTAGCGAGCGTCTGACGGGGCCGCGTCGCGCGGCCCCGTAGGGTCTTCACCGCACGCCGAGTACCCAGGCCAGGATGCCTTTCTGTGCGTGCAGCCGGTTCTCGGCCTCGTCGAAAACCACCGACCACCTTCCATCGATCACGGCGCTGTCTACCTCCTCGCCGCGATGGGCGGGGAGGCAGTGCATGAACAGCGCATCGTGTGCGGCCTGTTCCATCAGTGCCGCGGTAACGCGATACGGTGCCAGGGCCGCGTGGCTGTTGCGGCCGGGATCATCGGCCATGCTGACGAAGCAATCGGTCACCACGGCGCGGGCGCCGCGTACGGCTTCCGCGGGATCACGCGTAATAGTGACATCTCCGCCCTCGCGGCGCGCCCAGGCGAGCGTTTCCGCTGGGATCTGACAGCTCTCGGGAGAGGCGAGCCGCAGCGAAAAGCCGAAGCGCACCGCGGCCTGCACCCAGCTACGGGCGACGTTGTTGCCGTCGCCGAGCCAGGCGATGGTCTGACCCGCGATGGGGCCGCGATGTTCCTCGAATGTCATGACGTCGGCCATCAGCTGGCACGGGTGGCTTGCTTCCGTCAGGCCGTTGATCACCGGTACGGTGGCGTGGGTGGCAAGTTCAGTGAGCTTCCATACGCGGTCGGTGCGCAACATGATCACGTCGACGTAGCGGGACAGCACGCGCGCCGTGTCGGCCACCGTTTCGCCGCGGCCAAGTTGCATGTCGCGGTCAGTGAGGACCGTGACATGGCCGCCGAGGTCGCGCATGGCCACTTCGAAGCTGACGCGGGTGCGCGTGCTGGGCTTTTCGAACAGCAGGGCCAAGGTGCGGCCGGCCAGCGGCACGCGCGGGCCCCCGCCGCGCTTCATGTGCAGCGACAGGTCGAGGATATGGCGCAAGGTGGCGCGGTCGAAATCGGCCAAGTCGAGGAAATGCGTGGGGGCCACCGCAACCGGCGGCGCCACGGGCGAGGGAAGGGCGCTCATTTCGCGGCGACCATTTCTGTGTAAGGCAAGCAACGCAGGGCAGCGCGGCGCAGGCGTTGAATGCCCTCGTCGCAATCCTGCTCGGTCAAGGTCAGTGGTGGCACCAGGCGCAGCACGTTCTGGCCGGCGGCGACGGTCAGCAGGCCCTCTGCCACGGCGGCCTCCTGCAGTTCGGTGTTGGGCACGGCGCATTCGATGCCGAGCATCAGCCCTACACCGCGCACGCCGTTGAATACCGCCGGCGTGGCATGGGCGAGATCCTGCAGGCCGTCGCGCAGACGCGCGCCGCGCGCTGCTACCTGATCCAGAAAGCCGGGCGCCAGCAGCACATCCAGCACGGCGTTGCCCGCGGCCGCGGCTAGTGGGTTCCCGCCGAAGGTGGTGCCGTGGGTGCCGGGTGTCAGATGGCGGGCGAGCGATTCGCGGGCCAGGATGGCGCCCATCGGGAAGCCGCCGGCGATGCCTTTGGCGGCCGAAACCGCATCCGGCACGATGCCGGCATGTTCATGGGCGAAGAGCTTGCCGGTGCGGCCCATGCCACATTGAACTTCGTCGAGCGCCAGGAAAATGCCCCATTCATCACAGGCGGCGCGCAAATCGCGCAGGAAGCCCAGTGGTGCTGCGCGCACCCCGCCTTCGCCCTGGATCGGTTCCACCAGGATGCCGGCAGTTTCGGGCGTAATCGCGTCGCGCACGGCGTTCATGTTGCCGAAGGGCACGTGGTCGAACCCGTCCACCACCGGCCCGAAACCGGCCAAATATTTGGGATTGCCGGTAGCCGACAGCATGGCCAGCGTGCGGCCGTGGAATGCGCCGTCAAAGCATAGCATGCGCCAGCGCTCCGGACGGCCCGTCTGCGACATCGCACGGCGGAGCATCTTCACCATGCCTTCGTTGGCCTCGGCGCCCGAATTGCAGAAGAAGACGCTGTCGGCGAACGATGCGTCCACTAACCGTTGCGCCAGACGCTCGGCCTGCGGCACGCGATACAGATTGCTCACATGCATGACACGGCCTGCCTGTTCGGCGATCGCCTGGGTGAGATGCGGATGGCCGTGGCCGAGCGAGCTAGTGGCGATGCCGGCGCCGAAATCGAGAAAACGTCGCTGATCCGCCGTGATGAGCCAGGCGCCCTCGCCCCGCTCGAAAGCCAGGTTTTCACGGGCATAGGTCGGCATCAAAGCGGGGAACATGGCGGTTGCGGTAGCCTTCAAAATAAAACACGGATACCCGCTTTCCATTGCTGGGCGGCGGGGCGGGGGATGGTCGATGCTGCGGTGCAGGATGTCAAATGGGCGGTGGTATGCGAAAGAAGGCAAGGCCGGGTGGAGCGAAGCCGCTCCTCCCAGACCCCCCTGCTTCTATGAGACGAGGCCTTGATGCAGGCCTCGCTCCTATAATAGCCGGGGGGTCTGGGGGGAGTGGCTTCACTCCCCCCAGCCTTCCTTGAGGGGCCCCAATGTTCTCCAAAATCCTGATAGCCAACCGCGGCGAAATTGCCTGCCGGGTCATCCGCACCGCCCACCGCCTCGGCATCACCTGCGTCGCCGTCTATTCCGAGGCTGATCGCAACGCGCAGCACGTGCTGCTCGCCGACGAGGCCTATCCGATTGGCCCGGCGCCGGCGCGGGAAAGCTATTTGGTGAGCGCCAACATCATCGAGGCGGCGCGCCGGAGCGGTGCACAGGCGATCCATCCCGGCTACGGGTTTCTGTCGGAGAACGCCGATTTTGCCGATGCCTGCTCTGCCGCGGGGCTAGTGTTCATCGGGCCGCCGGCGAGTGCCATCCGCGCCATGGGCTCCAAATCCGCCGCCAAGGCGCTGATGGACACGGCCGGCGTGGCGCTGGTGCCGGGCTATCATGGCGCGGCGCAAACCTTGGATGTGTTCGCCGAGGCGTGCGACCGGATCGGCTACCCGGTGCTGATCAAGGCCAGCGCCGGCGGTGGCGGCAAGGGCATGCGGGTTGTGGAAAATGCGGCCGATCTGGGCGCGGCGCTGGAGGCCGCCCAGCGCGAGGCGGCGTCGTCGTTCGGCGATGACCGGGTGCTGGTGGAGAAATATCTTACCCGCCCGCGCCATATCGAAATTCAGGTGTTCGCCGACACGCAAGGCAACTGCGTTTCGCTGTTCGAACGTGATTGCAGCATCCAGCGCCGTCACCAGAAGGTGCTGGAGGAAGCACCGGCGCCGGGCATGACGCCGGAGCGGCGCGCCGCCATGGGCCAGGCCGCGATCGCGGCGGCCCGCGCCGTGGGTTATGTGGGCGCTGGCACCGTGGAGTTCATTGCCGAGGGCGATGCGTTCTTCTTCATGGAAATGAACACGCGGCTGCAAGTGGAACATCCGGTCACGGAATGCATTACCGGTCTGGATTTGGTGGAGTGGCAGTTGCGCGTGGCGGCGGGTGGAACCCTGCCCACGTTGGAACCGCAGCTAAATGGCCATGCCATCGAAGCGCGGCTTTATGCCGAGGATCCGGCACGCAATTTCATGCCCTCCACTGGGCGCCTGACGCATCTTTATTTACCGGCGGACGGTCCGGGCGTGCGGGTCGATTCCGGTGTTGTGCAGGGCGATTCGATCACGCCCTATTACGACCCGATGATCGCCAAGCTGATCGTGCAGGGTGCCACGCGGGCCGAGGCGGTTGGCCGCCTGCGTGTGGCCCTTGATCGCTGCGAGGTCGTGGGCGTGCATACCAACCTGGACCTGCTGCGCGCCATTGCGGCGACGGAAGAGTACGCGGCTGGCGAGGTGGACACGGGCTTCATCGGCCGGCACCCCGAAACGCTACATCCGCCCACGATCGCCGGCACGCGCGAAATTGCATGGGCCGCTGCGGCGTTGGACGTGTTGCAATCCCTGGTGGTGGCAGCGCCAGTGGCCGCAGCCGATCCTTACAGCCCTTGGGGCATTGGCGATGCGTGGCGCTTGAATGGGGAAGGCTACCAAGATCTTATCTTGCGCGACGGTGCAGAGGCCATTGCGGTGCGCGCGCACCGCGTGTCGGCGCAGACTTGGCGGCTGGATCTGCCGGCCGGCCCCGTGCTGGTAGAGGCCGGCGATGCATTGCGGCTGGATGGCGTGCTGCACCGGCCGAAAATTGTCGCCCGCGCCGGCGGCCGGATCGTGATCCTGCACGGTCGCAATCATGATATTACGGTAGAGGATCCGCTTGCTCCGCCCACGACGCAAGGTGCCGCGGAAGGCAAACTGACGGCGCCGATCCCCGCGCGCGTTACGCGCATCATGGTGCAACAAGGCGATGTGGTGGCCAAAGGTGTCACGCTGCTGACGCTGGAGGCCATGAAAATGGAAATGACCATCGCTGCCCCGTTCGACGGCACCGTGGCGCATCTGCGCCACGCGGTAGGCGACATGGTGGAAGAGGGCACAGTGCTGGTGGAGTTCGCAGCCACATAAGGCAAGCAAAAATAAACACAAACGGATAAAAGTTTTTTGTTTCTTTTTTTCAAAAAAGAAAGCGCTTTCTTTTTTGAAAAAAGAAACAAAAAACTTTTATCCGTTTGGTGG